>WNFF01000836.1_pt1 | contig 24225 bp, 17 predicted proteins | sample 5400441 | NCBI WGS metagenome assembly WNFF01 (sample SAMN13153345, study PRJNA577476) | soil metagenome | isolation source: 120 cm saprolite under Douglas fir tree site 2 hole 3 replicate 1 | place: USA:California | collected 2015-04-18
AGTATCTGCCGAAGCCGTTCGACCTCAAGGAACTGACCGCCATCGTCGGTCGTGCGCTGTCGGAGCCCAAGGACCGCCCCGCGGTAGCGGCAGGCAAGCCGGAGGAGATCGACATCCCCCTGATCGGCCGGTCGCCGGCGATGCAGGAAATCTACCGCCTGCTGGCGCGGCTGATGCAGACCGACCTCACCGTGCTGATCTCCGGGGAATCGGGCACCGGCAAGGAATTGGTGGCGCACGCGTTGCATGACTACGGAAAGCGGCGGTCCGGGCCGTTCGTCGCTATCAATATGGCGGCGATCCCGCGCGAACTCATCGAGTCCGAACTGTTTGGCCACGAGAAGGGCGCCTTCACGGGAGCCAACACGCGCAATGCCGGGCGGTTCGAGCAGGCCGAAGGCGGCACCTTGTTCCTCGACGAGATCGGCGACATGCCGATGGAGGCGCAAACGCGGTTGCTGCGGGTGCTCCAGCAGGGCGAATATACGACCGTGGGCGGCCGCACCCCGATCAAAACCGACGTGCGGATTGTCGCCGCCACCAACAAGGATCTGCGCATCCTGATCCAACAGGGCTTGTTCCGCGAGGATCTGTATTTTCGGCTCAATGTGGTGCCGCTTCGCCTGCCGCCGTTGCGCGAGCGCCCCGAGGATATCCCCGACCTGATCCGCCATTTCTTCAAGCTCGCCGAGCGCGAAGGCCTGCCCAACAAGCAGATCGAAACCGTCGCCATAGAGCGTCTCAAGCGCTACCGGTGGCCCGGCAATGTGCGCGAACTCGAAAATCTCGCGCGCCGCCTCGCAGCGCTTTATCCGCAGGAAACCATCACCACCGCCGTCATCGACAACGAGCTGGCGCCGCCGACGCCAACGCCGGTCAGCGAGGAAAGCCGCTCCGAAGAGAACCTGTCGGGCGCGGTCGAGCGCTATCTCAACAAGTATTTCGGCGGCTTTGCCGATGGCCTGCCGCCGCCGGGCCTCTATCATCGAATCCTGCGGGAGATCGAATACCCCCTGCTCTCGGCCGCCCTTGCCGCGACCCGCGGCAACCAGATCCGCGCCGCCGATCTGTTGGGCGTCAATCGCAACACGCTGCGCAAGAAAATCCGCGATTTGGAAATCCAAGTCATCCGTACCAGCGGGTGAGGGGAGGGCTGCTCTAACGACGAAGCGAAGCGACGGCTCGCGATGTCACGGGCCACAGTGGGGAGGATCGACCCTACGTTCAAATCAAGAATTCTGCGACGCGGGACGCTTCGACGCCGGGTAGCTACCAGTTTCAATGGTAGCTATATACCTGACATTTTTCTATTATAGTATTTTATTCCTAGAATGCTGTGAGTCGGATTCCGGCGTCGGCCAACGCCATTCGGGCAAAACGAAATACCCCTAAAAATAGGCGTCGAATCAAGGGATTATGCGCACCCCAAAGTAAGGGGTCAGATGGGGCCAGTTTTGAATCCGCACCACCAGCCACAAAACTGACGCAAACGGGCAACATTGTTGTATTTGCGCATCACATGTCGTGTCAAACATCGATGCTTCTCGATATCATCGGCCGTCTGGCCCCGATGAGGCGAGGGCATCTCCAGAGGCTGGATTGAGTGGATGACGGCCCCTATCCCGGGAGAGCGATGACGACCGTCGAGGAGGCTTTAGCCGTCGAATCCGCCGAGCGGCCAACGGCGGCGACACGCCTTGCCACCGGAATGATCGGCCCGATGGCCGTCGTCGCCGCGCTGCTGTCGGCATTGACGACGTGCTTGGTGCTGGCGAACCTGACGTTCGTCAGCCCGACCTACAACGTGGTCGTCACGCTGCTGGCCGTGAATTTCGTCACGGTGCTCCTGCTGCTTGCAATCATCGGTCGCGAGGTTTGGCACATCATCCAGGCGCGGCGGCGCGGCAGCGCCGGGGCACGGCTGCACATCCAAATCGCCATTCTGTTCTCGGTGATCGCCGTGGTGCCTGCCGTGCTGGTTGCCGTGGTTGCCAGCATCAACCTCGATCGGGGTCTCGATCGCCTGTTTTTGATCCGCACCCGCGCCGTCATGGAAAATTCCGTGATCGTGTCGCAGGCCTATCTGAACGAACACGAGCGGTCGATCCAGGCCGAGACCAACTTCATGGCCGCCGACGTCGCGCGGGCCAAACCCCAGTTCGATCAGGACATGGACCGGTTCCGCCAGTTCTTCACCACGCAGGCATTGCTTCGCAACATGCCGGCCGCGATGATGCTCAGGTCCGATCAGTCGGTCATCGTCAAGGCCGACATCCGGCTGCCGCCCGAAGTGCAGGACCCGCCGCTGCCGCCCGTCGAGCGGCTGGGCCAGATCGGCGATGCCGAGGCCGTTGCCGGCATGTTGCGGGACACCAATTACATCGGCGGGCTGATCAAGCTCAAAGGCTACGACGACGCTTACCTGTTCGTCGCTCGCTTCATCGATCCGCGCGTGCTGGAGCAGATCCAGCGAACCGAGAACAGCATCCAGGAATACGCCGATCTCGAAGTGAGGCGCATCGGCGTTCAGGCCGCCTTTGCGTTGATGTACACCGTCATCGCGCTTACGGTGCTGCTGTCGGCGGTGTGGAGCGGCTTTGCGTTCGCCAACCGGCTGGTGGCGCCGATAAGGCGGCTCATCGGCGCCGCCAATCTCGTGTCGACCGGCAATCTCCACGTCCAGGTGCCGGTGCGCCGTTCGGAAGGCGACTTGTCTCAGCTCGGCGCGACTTTCAACAAGATGACGCAGGAATTGCGCACCCAGCGCAACGACATCGTGCGGGCGCGCGATCTCGTCGACAGCCGCCGCCGCTTCACCGAAGCGGTGCTTGCCGGCGCCAGCGCCGGCGTCATCGGCGTCGACGGCAACGGCCATGTCAGCATCCTCAACCGCTCCGCCGAGAAACTGATCGGATCGAGCGAAGCGCAAGCCCTCGGACACCCGCTCGAAGAGATCGTGCCCGAGCTCAAGCAGTTGATCGAACCGGCGCGGCTCGGTGGCCAGCGCCTCGTCCAGGGACAGACCACGATTAACCGCAATGGCCGCGACCGCACTGTCTCGGTGCGGGTCACCTCCGAGCAATCGGCGAATCCGGACCACGGCTATGTGGTGACGCTTGACGACATCACCGAATTGGTGACGGCGCAGCGCACCGCGGCCTGGGCCGATATCGCCCGCCGCATCGCCCATGAGATCAAAAACCCGCTCACTCCCATTCAGCTTTCGGCCGAGCGGCTGCGGCGCAAGTACGGCAATTCGATCGCCGAGGATCGTGGCGTATTCGAGCAATGCACCGACACGATCGTGCGTCAGGTCGACGATATCAGACGCATGGTGGACGAGTTCTCGCGCTTCGCCCGGATGCCGAAGCCCGTGATGATGGTGGATGATATCACCGACACGGTGCGCCAGGTCGCGTTCCTGCAACGGGTGGGCAATGCCGACATCGACATCGAGGTTGAAATCGGCGAGGACCCGATGCCGGCGCGCTTCGATCGCCGGCTGATCTCACAAGGACTGACCAACATCATCAAGAATGCCGGTGAAGCGGTGGCGGCGGTTCCGGCAAACCAGCTTGGGCGCGGTCGCATCGTCGTTTCGGCGGCGCGTATCGATTCGGAGATCGTCATCGATGTCATCGACAACGGCATCGGCCTGCCGAAGGAAAACCGCAGCCGCCTCCTGGAGCCCTATGTGACGACGCGGGAAAAGGGCACCGGCCTCGGCCTCGCTATCGTCGGAAAAATCCTCGAAGAGCACGGCGGGCGGATCGAGCTGCGCGATGCGGCGGAGAAATTCCCTGGCCAGCGTGGCGCCTGGATGCGGCTGCGGTTTGCGGCGGAACCGCCAGAAACATTCGTCAGTGAAACCAAGAACTAAAACGGGCGGACAACAGCATGGCGTCGGATATCCTGATTATCGACGACGAGGCCGATATCCGCGAGCTGGTCGCGGGAATTCTCGAAGACGAGGGTTACACGACACGCACGGCTCGCGATAGCGACGACGCGGCGGCAGCGATTGCGGTGCGCCGCCCCAATCTGATCTTCCTGGACATCTGGCTGCAGGGGAGCCGCCTCGATGGCCTGCAGATGCTTTCCGGCATCAAGGCGGAGCATCCCGATCTGCCGGTGGTCATGATTTCCGGCCACGGCAATATCGAAACCGCGGTCGCAGCCATCAAGCAGGGCGCCTACGACTTCATCGAGAAACCGTTCAAGGTCGACCGCCTCGTTCTTGTCGCCGATCGCGCCCTCGAAACCTCGCGGCTGAAGCGGGAGGTCAAGGAGCTCAAGCAGCTCGCGCCGCATCCGGCGATGCTCATCGGCGCCTCCGGCGTCATGCAGCATCTGCGCCAGACCATCGAGAAGGTCGCGCCCACCAACAGCCGAATCCTCATCGTCGGGCCCTCGGGTGCCGGCAAGGAACTGACGGCGCGCACCATTCATGCCTTGTCGTCGCGCGCCGCGTCCCCATTCGTGGTCATCAATGCGGCGGCTATCACGCCGGAGCGGATGGAGATCGAGTTGTTCGGGACTGAGCAACTGGACGGCCGTGCGCGCAAGATCGGGGCGCTGGAGGAGGCCCATGGCGGCACGCTCTTCATCGATGAGATCGGCGACATGCCGCGCGAGACCCAGAACAAGATTCTCCGCGTGCTGGTCGAGCAGACTTTCCTGCGTGCCGGCGGCACGACCAAGGTCGAGGTGGATACGCGGATCATCACCTCGACGGCGCGTAATCTCGAAGAGGAAATCGCTGCGGGCCGCTTCCGCGAGGACCTTTTTCACCGGCTTTCGGTGGTGCCTATACGCGTGCCCCCGCTCACCGAACGGCGCGAGGATGTGGCGCCTCTCGTCGAGCATTTCATGGAGCAGATTTCCCAGGCGACCGGCCTGCCCAAGCGGCGGATCGGCGACGATGCCATGGCGGTGCTCCAAACCCACGACTGGCCAGGAAACGTGCGCCAGCTGCGCAACAACGTCGAACGGCTGATGATTCTTGCCGGCGGCGACCCCGATGCGGTGATCTCCGCCGACATGCTGCCGCCGGAGGTGGGATCCATGGTGCCGGCCATGCCCAACGGCTCAGGCGGCGAGCACCTGATGGGCATGCCGTTGCGGGATGCCCGCGAAGCCTTCGAGCGCGAATACCTGCGCGCCCAGATCAGCCGCTTCAGCGGCAACATATCCCGGACCGCCGAATTCGTCGGCATGGAGCGCTCGGCGCTGCATCGCAAGCTCAAGGCGCTGGGAATGGATTAGCGGACGGGTTCGACTTGGTCATCGCCGGGCTTGTCCGGGCTTGTCCCGGCGATCTCGATTGGGAGAGCACTGTGCCCGGCTATCGGGATGGCCGGGACAAGTCTGGCCATGACCGACCCAGGACCGCCCGACTGTCGCCCCCTTTACATGGATTTGCCATGTCCCGAATTGCCTATGTGAATGGCCGCTACCGGCCCCATCGCGACGCTGTCATCCATGTGGAGGACCGCGGCTATCAGTTTGCCGACGGCGTTTACGAGGTGTGCGAGGTGAGGGAGGCGCGCCTCGTTGACGAGCGCCGACATATGGCGCGCCTGACGCGATCGCTCGCTGAGTTACGCATCGGCTTGCCGATGCCGCTGCCGGCCCTGAGCGTTGTCCTGCACGAGACGGTAAGGCGCAACCGCGTCCGCAACGGCATTGTCTACCTGCAGATTACCCGTGGCGTGGCAAGGCGCGATTTCGCTTTTCCGCCGCCCCCGACCGTGCCGTCAATCGTCGTCACCGCGCGTTCCCATGACACCGTGAAGGCGGAGAACACGGCGGCCGAAGGCATCGCGGTCATAACGCTTGCGGACAGGCGCTGGGCGCGGCCGGACATCAAGTCGGTATCCCTGTTGCCGAATGTCTTGGCGAAGCAAGCGGCGCGCGATGCCGGGGCCCGTGAGGCCTGGTTCGTCGACGCCCGGGGCTTCGTCACCGAGGGGGCATCATCGAATGCCTGGATCATCACTGCGGATGGCGAGGTTGTAACGCGTCCCGCCGACAACAGCATCCTCAGCGGAATCTCCCGGGCGGTGGTTTTGGATGCGATGGCGGCGAGAGGGCTCACCTTCACTGAACGACCGTTCACCATTGTGGAAGCGAAGGCAGCCCGGGAAGCCTTTATAACGGCTGCAAGCCAGATCGTGCAGCCGGTGGTGAGCATTGACGGAAAGCCGGTCGGCGAGGGGCGTCCGGGGCCGGTCGCCCTGGCGTTGCGGCGAGAATTTCACCGCCATGCGGAATTTACCTGACATTGGAACTCCAAATTCGCTTAAAAAACGCGAATTGGTGTCGAGGCGGGCTTGCGCCCGGCGCAGTCCTACTTTTTAATGTGATGTCCGGGTCTTAGCCTGGATAACGATGCGTCCGGGAGAGCGAGTAGATCAATCAGTTGCAGTCCCAGAAACTGCAAACAAAAAGCGGAAAAAACGGCCATGGCAGCCGATCGCGCACAAAATTTACAAGACACCTTCCTTAATCATGTACGTAAAGCAAAGATCCCCCTCACGATTTTTCTCGTCAATGGCGTAAAGCTGCAAGGGGTGGTGACCTGGTTCGACAATTTCTGCGTGCTGCTGCGACGAGATGGGCATTCCCAACTTGTATACAAGCACGCCATATCGACCATCATGCCGGGGCACCCAGTGCAGCTTTTTGAAGGCGGCGAAGAGGGGGCTGCCGTGGAAAAAACCTGATTGGAGCCGCGTCAGCATAACATCTCGAAGCTGAGCCCGTCCGAGGGCTCTACGACCGGACGTGCAATCGTCATCGGTCCGTATCTGCGCACGCGAGATGCGCGCGCGCCGAAAGAGGGCAGGGAGGCTTCATCCCACCCACCCCTGCGAGCGGGGGAGGGCAGGGCGGTGGCTGCCCGTCTCGATGAGGCGGTCGGCTTGGCGCTCGCAATTGATTTGGAGGTGGTCGAAAAGGGCGTCGTCACCGTGGCGGCGATAAGGCCATCGACCTATCTGGGCAAGGGCAAGGTCGAGGAACTGGCAGGCCTGGTGAAGAGCCACGAGGCCTCCCTCGTGGTGATGGATTGCGCCCTGTCGCCGGTGCAGCAGCGCAATCTGGAAAAGGCCTGGAACGCCAAGGTGCTCGATCGCACCGGCCTGATTCTGGAGATATTTGGACGGCGCGCCCGCACCCGTGAAGGCGCGCTGCAGGTCGAGTTGGCGCACCTCACCTATCAGCGCAGCCGTTTGGTGCGATCCTGGACCCACCTGGAACGGCAGCGCGGCGGTTTCGGGTTTCTTGGCGGACCGGGCGAAACCCAGATCGAGACGGACCGCCGCCTGATCGCCGAGCGCATCGCCAAGATCGAGCACGAACTGGTGGGTGTAAAGAGCACCCGAAAGCTCCATCGCGACAGCCGCAAGCGGGTGCCGTATCCGATCGTCGCGCTGGTCGGCTACACCAATGCCGGAAAGTCGACCCTATTCAATCGCATGACCCGCGCGACAGTTGTCTCGGCCGACATGCTGTTTGCGACGCTTGATCCGACGCTGCGGGCCGTCGATCTCCCGCACGGCGCCCGCATCATCATGTCCGATACGGTGGGCTTCATTTCGGACCTGCCAACCATGTTGGTGGCGGCATTCCGCGCGACCCTCGAAGAAGTGATAGAAGCCGACATCATCCTCCATGTGCGCGACGTCTCTCACGGAGACACTATCGCGCAGTCGGCGGACGTCATCGAGGTCCTGCGCGGTCTCGGCATCGCGCCGGACGACCCCCGGCTGGTCGAAATATGGAACAAGATCGATCGCCTCGATCCGCAGGAACGAGACCGGCTCGACAACCTTGGGCGCCGCCGGGGCAACGGCCGGCAGCCGGTGTTGGTATCGGCGCTGACCGGCGAGGGGCTTGATGGCCTGATCTTGGCGATCGAAGCCGAACTTGCCCGTTCGCGGCTCACCCTCGATGTGGCGCTCGACCTCGCCGACGGGGCCGGAATGAGCTGGTTGCACCGCCATGCCGAGGTGCTGGCGCGCGGCGCGGGTGCCGACGGCCGCATGCATATGACGGTGCGAGTGGCTCCGGACCGCGCGGGCCTCGTGCGGGCGAAATTCGGCGCAGAGAACGTCACGGTGTCCGAGATCGGAGCGCCGTAAGGGTGGGTTGAGCGGCAGCGAAACCCACCATCGGCCTCGCCGCTGTCGGGCCGGGCACGTCGAGAATTGCAAGCTCGGACGATAGTTGAACGAACATCCTTGGCAGCCGAGTCGAACCGCGAAACGGTTGGCGTGCTGACGTTCGCTATCAAGCGCTACCGCTTCCCCCGCGCATCCACCGGCCAGATGTCGACCAGCGTGTCGCCGCGGACGAGGTGGTAGAAGTCGTGCAGGTTGACCGTCGGGTCGCAATGCGGCGTCACCAGCTCAATGCGTTCACCGAGGGCTGGGACCGGATGGGTCCCCGGCGTGAAGAACAGGCGCCCCTGCTCATCGCCGGCATAGGCGCAGGTAGCCCCGGGCGGGCCGCCGGACATGACCTCGGGCTGCGGCCCTTCGGTCGCGAAGCATTTGAGCCCGGCATCGGTGGTGACGTAGCCTCCTGGAACCTTGGCGCTGGCGACGCTCACCACCGCGGTCTGCACGAAGAGAGAGGTCTCGAAGGGCAGCGCGTTGCGCCAGTCCTTGAGCGCGCGAATGTAGTCGACGTCCATGAAGATGTAGGATCCGGCCTGCAGCTCGGTGAAGATTTTTGCCTCGACGTCGAAATCGTGGGTGCCGGTGCCGGAGCCGGTGACGACCGGCACGGCGAGCCCGGCGGCGCGCAGTTTACCGACGAGGCCGGCCAGGACAGCGAGGCGCTGCTTTGCCTTCTCCTGCCGCTCGTCCCGGTCGGCGATGTGCTGGAGGTTGCCAGAATAGGATTGCAGGCCGGCGAGGCGCAATCCGGCAGCAGCATGCACCGCCTGAGCCAGGACAATCGCGTCCTCCTCGGTCGCCGCGCCGGTGCGGTGGTGCCCGGCCGAGAAGTCGACGAGCACGTCGAGCACCTTGCCCGACGTGCTCGCCGCCACAGCAAGATCGGCGAGGTTCTGTGGATGGTCAACCACCACGGAGAAGCCGTCCTTTGCGGCGAGGTTGAGCGCGACGAGGCGGGCGATTTTCGACGGTGTCACCTGCGGCGAGGTCACATGCACGCCCTTAATGCCACCCTCTACCATAATCTCGGCCTCGCCGATCGTGGCGCAGCAGAGCCCGATAGCACCGGCCGCGATCTGCTGCTCGGCGATCTTGACCGATTTGTGGGTCTTGGCGTGTGGCCGCAGCGCGATCCGCTTGTGGCGGCAGAACTCGGCCATCGCAGCGATGTTGCGCTCCATCGCGTCGAGATCGACGCAGAGCGCCGGCGTGTCGAGCAGCGCACGCGAGCCAGGCTTGCCGATCAGCGGTTCGTTCGGGCCTAGGGACGGCATGTCGCGTCTTCGATATCGGTGAAGGGAGATAGGGGTTTGCTGCACGTTGACCTCCGATCACCGCTCCCTGCCTTTTGCCTCATCCCAAAGTTCGTCCATCTCGGCGAGCGTCGATTGCTCGGGCGTTTTTCCTGCCGTTGCCAACGCCCGCTCGATGTAGCCGAAGCGGCGCTCGAACTTTTCGTTGGCGGCGCGCAGCGCGGCTTCCGGATCGGCGCCGAGATGGCGGGCCAGATTGACCACGGCGAACAAGAGATCGCCGACCTCCTCCCGCGCCGCGCGCGCCTCGCCGGACGCGAGCTCGGCGGCGATTTCATCGGCCTCCTCGCGGATTTTTGCCAGCACCGCCAGGGGATCGTTCCAGTCGAAACCAACCTTGCCGGCCTTTTCCTGGAGCTTGAGCGCGCGCGTCAGGGCGGGGAGGGCAACCGGAACGCCCGCAAGCGCTCCCTTGCTGCGCTCCCGGGCGTCCTTCGGCTCGATCGCCCGGCGTGCTGCCCGCTCGGCTTTCTCCTGCGCCTTGATCTTATCCCACAATGCATTGACCGCCTCGGTATCGAGACGCCCGGCATCGCCGAACACGTGCGGATGGCGCCGCACCAGCTTTTGGGCGATGGCCTCGACCACATCGCCGAAGCTGAACAGGCGTGCCTCCTCGGCCATCCGGGCGTGAAACACGACCTGCAACAACAGGTCGCCGAGCTCGTCGCGCAAATCGTCGAAGTCACGCCGTTCGATCGCATCCGCGACCTCATAGGCTTCCTCGATGGTGTAGGGCGCAATGGTGGAGAAATTCTGCGCCAGATCCCACGGGCAGCCTGTGCCGGCTGCGCGTAGTGCCGCCATTATTTCGATGAGACGCGCAATATCGCGCGAAGGAGTGACATTCGACATGTCCGATGATCCGCGATGCCCCGGTACGCGCAGGTGCTACCAAGGCGGTACGCCGCCATGCAAGCTGTTTGCGGCGGTCCATGCACCTCTTCCCCGCTTGCGGCGAGAAGGAGCAGAGCCCCGTGTCACCCGATGCGCAACAAGGTACTTCCTTGACAATCGAACAAAACAAGAACATAAATTAGACCAAAGATAACAGGGGAGGGGAGGGGCGCCAGGATTGCGGCTTACTGCGGAAAGGGAGCATGACTTTGGCGTTCGATTACGGCCGCTCGGGGGTACGGCAATGGATTACCGCACGCTCGAAACGCTGCGACGCCGGCATCCGGCCTGGCGGCTGCTCAATGCCGATCACGCGCCCCTGATCGTGAGCTTCTTGCATGACACCTTCATCCGGCCGAACGTGCGTACCTTGTCTCAGGGCGAACTCGCGACCCGGTTGGAGGACTATCTTTATTCCCTGAGGGCCGATCTCGGGGAGGACACGTTTCCGCGCGAGGCCGCCCATTATCTCGACAGCTGGGCCTCCGACGAACATGCCTGGCTGCGGAAATATTATCCGCCCAATAGCGATGAAGTCCATTTCGACATCACTCCGGCAACTGAGCGGGCCATAGACTGGGTTGTCGATCTCGGGCAGCGCCGTTTCGTCGGGACCGAATCGCGGCTGATGGCGATTTTCGACTTGCTGCATCAACTTGTCCAAGGGACCGAGATGGACCCCTGGGCGCGAATCAGCGAGCTTGAGCGACGCAAGCAGGAAATCGACCAGGAGATTGCGCAAATCCGCGACGGCGCGCTTTATGTGCTCGATGCGACCCGAATCAAGGAGCGATTTTCGCACATCGCCACGACGGCCCGCGGCCTGTTGTCGGACTTTCGGGAAGTTGAGCAGAACTTTCGCGATCTCGATCGCGCGATTCGTGAGCGAATTGCGACCTGGGACGGAGGAAAGGGGGTGCTCCTCGACGAAATATTCGGCGAGAGGGATTCAATTGCGGATTCCGACCAGGGCAAGAGCTTTCGTGCGTTCTGGGATTTTCTGATGTCGCCGTCGCGCCAGAGCGAATTGACGGAGTTGTTGTCGCGGGTGTTCGAACTTGCTCCCGTGCAGGAGCTCAAGCCGGATCGGCGTCTGCTCCGCATTCACTACGATTGGGTACAGGCGGGTGAAGTGACGCAACGCACTGTGGCGCGCCTGTCCGAGCAGCTGCGGCGCTACCTCGACGACAAGGCATGGCAGGACAACCGCCGGATCATGAAGCTCGTCAGGGACATCGAGCAACGCGCGCTTGCGATTCGTGACGCAACGCCGGCCGGGCCGGTGATGGAACTCGACGAGCCCGCGCCGGACATTGCCCTGGTGATGGACCGGCCGCTGTTCACGCCGCCGTTGAAGCCGCACATCGACGAAATTGCCGCCGATGCGGTCGAAGACGTGCCGTCGGATGCGCTTTTCAACAATGTCTATGTGGACAAGGAGCGTCTCGCAGGGCGCGTCCGCCGCGCGCTTCAGACCCGATCGCAGGTATCGCTCCTCGACCTGGTGCAGGCGCATCCGCTCGAGCAGGGCCTTGCGGAGCTTGTTGCCTACATGAGTCTCGCGGCGGCGGACGGCGCCTCCATCATTGACGACGTGCGGCGTCAGACCCTGACCTGGACCGATGATGAGGGCAGGCTTCGACAAGGCACGCTGCCGATGGTGGTGTTCTGTCGACCCGTCGCGGCGGTCGGCCGGACAGGAAGACGACGATGACGGAGGCGCTTTCCGTCGTCGTCGTCTCGCTGATGAAAGGCATCGCCGACCGCGAGAGCGATCCTGTCCTGTGGCAATCGCTGATCGGCATTCAGGCGCGCGTTCGCGACTTCGTCGCCTGTCTTGGTCTCGACCTTGTGCTGGATGAAGCCGAGGGCTTTGCCTACCTTCGGCAACGGCCGGCGGAGGCGGGGGTGCCCGAACTCCCGCGGCTCGTGCCGCGCCGGCAGCTCGGCTACCAGGTCAGCCTCATGCTGGCGCTCTTGCGAAAGAAGCTGGCGGAGTTCGACGCCACGAGCGGCGAGACGCGCCTCATTCTTGGCCGCGACGACATCGTCGAGATGATGCGCCTGTTTCTTGCTGAGACCGCCAACCAGGTTCGGCTGAATGACAAAATCGGCGCCGATCTCAATCGCGTGGTGGACATGGGGTTCCTGCGCCGGCTGCGCGGGACGAACGACAGGTTTGAAGTCCGGCGCATCTTGAAGGCGTTCGTCGATGCGCAGTGGCTCGCCGACTTCGATCAGCGCCTTGCCGCGTATCAATCCCATTCGTCGAGCGAACAGGCAGCCATCGAATGAATGAAATGCTTGCGAGTGCGCCCGTCGCAAATGTCGAAGCCTCGGCGCCCTACGCTCCGCCGCAAGCGGGGGAGGGGCTCCGTTTAGACTCTCCCTCGCTTGCCGGCGAGGTCCGCCTAGACCCTCCCCCGCGCGCAGGGGAGGGCAGGGTGGGGGCCGGTCGCGCCGGGATGCGGCTTCACCGCTGCGAATTCTTCAATTGGGGAACCTTTCACGGGCGAGTATGGGGTCTTGATCTCAACGGCGACAACACGCTGTTGACCGGGGACATCGGATCGGGGAAATCGACCCTTGTCGACGCCATCACGACGCTTCTGGTGCCGGCTCAGAAGATTTCCTACAACAAAGCCGCCGGCGCCGATGCGAAGGAAAGAGACCTGAAGTCGTACGTTCTCGGGCACTATAAATCGGAACGCGGCGAATCGGGGTTCGTCGCCAAACCGGTGGCGCTGCGCGACCTCAACACCTACTCGGTCATCCTGGGCCGGTTCCGCAACGACGGTTTCCAGCAGGAAGTGACGCTCGCCCAGGTGTTCTCCTTTAAGGACACGCACGGACAGCCGACCCGATTCTACGTTGTTGCGGATACGCCGCTCGCCATATCGGAACACTTCAGCGGATTCGGATCGGACATCAACGCCCTGAAGAAAAAATTGCGGTCGATGCCGCGCGTCGAGGTGCACGATACCTTCCCGCCCTATAGCGCCTCGTTCCGCCGGCGCTTCGGCATCGAGAACGAGCAGGCGCTCGATCTCTTCCATCAAACTGTCTCCATGAAATCGGTCGGCAATCTTACCGATTTCGTGCGCCAGCATATGCTCGAAGCGTTTCCGGTCGAGGCGCGCATCGATGCTTTGATGGCGCATTTCGACAACCTCAACCGTGCGCACGAATCGGTCCTGAAGGCCAAGGCGCAAATCGCGCGCCTCACCCCTTTGATTGCCGATTGCGATCAGCACGCGGCGCTCATGGAAGAAGCAATCGCCATGCGCGGCTGCCGGGAGGCGCTACGCGCCTTCTTTGCCGGCATGAAGGCGGGGCTGCTCGAACGGCGTTGCGAGAGCCTCGGATTGGAGCTGGGCCGGCTTTCCGAGCGGATTGTGGGGCTCGACGACAAGGAGAGCAGTCAGCGCCATCAGCGTGATGAAATCAAACGCGCGATCGCAGAAAACGGCGGCGACCGGATCGAGAACCTGAAAAGGGAGATCGCCGGACGGGAAAGCCTCAAGGGCGAACGCATGGGGCGCGCGGAGCAGTATACCGGCTTGGCCCGCGCCGCCGGGCTGGCAGATGTCTTGGACGCCGATGCTTTCGCGGCCAATCGCGCCACGATCGCGGCGGAAAGCGAAGCCATCCAGGTCCGCAAGGCCGAGACGCAGAATGCCATCACGGACGAGTCCGTGGCGCTCCAACAGCTGCGCGCGCAGCACGCCGAAATCGACAGAGAAATTACGTCCCTGAAACAGCGCCGTTCGAACATCCCGACCAACATGCTTACGATTCGCGAGAGCCTGTGCCGGGAATTGAACGTCGACGAAGAACGATTTCCTTTTGCCGGGGAATTGATCCAGGTGCGGGAGGAGGAGGCCGCGTGGGAAGGAGCGATCGAACGGGTCCTGCACAATTACGCTCTGTCGCTCTTGGTGCCGGACGAAGACTATGCGCGGGTGGCCGAGTGGGTCGAGCGCACTCACCTCGGCGGCCGGCTGGTTTATTACCGGGTGAGGGCGCGCCATACGGCGCGCCCGTCCGATCTGCATGCGAGATCGCTGGTGCTCAAGCTTGCGATCCGCCCCGATTCCCCATTTTACGCTTGGCTTGATGCCGATCTGGCGCGTCGTTTCGATTATGCCTGCTGCGACACGATCGACAGCTTCCGACGGGAAGACACGGCGCTGACCCGGGCAGGCCAGATCAAGTCCCGTGGCGAGCGCCACGAGAAGGATGACCGGCATAGGCTTAACGACCGCACCCGCTATGTGCTCGGATGGTCGAACGAGCCCAAGATTGCCGCTCTCACGGAGCAGGCGCATTCGCTCGAAGCGCGCATTGCCGCGTGCGGGGCGAAACTGGCAAAGCTGCAGGGCGCCCAGATCGCGCTCGACCGTCGGCTCGGAACGCTGCAGCGCTTGTCCGTGTTCGAGAGCTTCCGCGACCTCGATTGGAAACCCCTCGCCATCGAAATCGACGCGCTTGAGGCGGAGAAACGGCAACTTGAGCAAGGCTCCGACGTTCTTCGCACGCTTCAGGCGCAACTTGCCGATGTGGAGCAGGCCATCGCGGAGACGAAGGCTGAGCTCGCAAAGGCAAACGAAGACAAGGCGCGGCTGAGCGAGCGCGCCGAAATCGCCCGCCGTCAATTGGACGAATGCAGGACGCTTCTCTCGGCGTCTGACGCCGATGCCAACGCCCGTTATTTCCGCCGGCTGGAAGCGATGCTGAGTGAGAGCGATCGGCGCCTGACGGTTGAATCCTGCGACGGCCGGGAGCGCGAAATGCGTGATCGCCTCCAGGACCAGATCGATAGGGAGGATCACAAGATCCAACGGCTGCAACAAAAGATCGTGGCCGCAATGACCACGTATAACGGCCTCTATCCCTCCGAAACCCGCGAGGTGGACGCTTCGCTCGAAGCAACTCCCGACTACCGGAAAATGCTGAACGATCTCGAAGCCGACGGTCTTCCGAGGTTCGAGGCGCGGTTCAAGGAGCTGCTCAACGAAAATACGATCCGGGAAATCGCCAACTTTCAGTCGCAGCTGCATCTGGAGCGCCAGTCGATCCGGGAACGGATCGAGAAGATCAATCAATCGCTGCACGAGATCGATTACAACCCCGGCCGCTTCATCGTGCTGGAGGACGACCACAACGGCGATCCGGAGATTCGCGATTTCCAGCAGGATCTGCGCTCCTGCACCGAAGGAACGCTGACCGGGTCGGAGGATATCCTGTATTCCGAGGCCAAGTTCCTCCAGGTCAAGGCGATCATCGAACGCTTCCGCGGCCGCGAAGGCATGACGGACCTCGACAAACGATGGACCCGCAAGGTCACGGACGTTCGCAACTGGTTCGCGTTCTCGGCCTCGGAGCGCTGGCGCGAAGACAACAGCGAGCACGAGCACTACACCGACTCCGGTGGAAAATCCGGCGGCCAGAAGGAGAAGCTGGCCTACACGGTATTGGCCGCAAGCCTTGCCTATCAATTCGGCCTGGAGTGGGGAGAGACGCGGTCACGTTCGTTTCGCTTCGTGCTGATTGACGAAGCGTTCGGGCGCGGTTCGGATGAGTCCACGCGTTACGGACTGGAACTGTTCAAGCGGCTCAGCCTGCAACTCCTTATCGTCACTCCGTTGCAGAAGATCCACGTCATCGAGCCCTTCGTCGCCGCAGTGGGCTTTGTGCACAACGATGAAGGCAGCCGGTCCATGCTGCGTAACTTGACGATCGAGGAATATCGCGCCGAGCGCCTGTCGCGGGCCGGCTGATCGCCATCCGATGAGATCGAGTCACCCCTCCAACCGTCATGCCCGCGCTTGTCGCGGGCATCCACGTCTTTCCTGCGGGCCGTCAGCGAGGAAGACGCGGATCGCCGGGACAAGCCCGGCCATGACTCCTAGAGAAAAGGCTCCGGCTTGACCGGAACGTGCTCTGATGATGTCCTGGACTACGCCGAGCGATTTGCGCAAGCAGGTGCTGCGCGTCTGGGAGCGCGGCAAAATCCTGTCCGCGGGCATCACCGGCGAAACGCTGTTTCCACTGACACTTCCGATGCGTCGCCCCGATGCACAAGCAATAGGCCATTCGTTCGAGGCGGTTCGCAGATGGATTCGCGAGCTGGAGGAAAATAGCCGCTCTTGCAAAGGCTTCGGGTACGACATCGAATGGGCCGACATCAATCACCGCCAGTTGGGTCGCAACAGAATCCCCAGCCGCATAACGGTTCCGACTGAATCTGACGCGCTGCGGCTCATAGACATGGAAAGGGAAGGGCGGCGGTTCAGAACGCTGGCGCAAGTCACGACCGAAAAGTGTCCGGCACTTGCGCAATGGCTTTCACGGCGGCCGTTGGTGGTGCTTGAGCACGCGCAGGATTGGCCCCGAATCCTCGATGTGCTCGCCTGGTTCCGCGATCACCCGCGGTCGAATCTCTATCTGCGCCAAGTCGACATACCGGGCGTCGATACGAAGTTTGTGGAAGGCCGAAAGGCACTGTTCTCCGAACTGCTCGACATTGTGCTGGAGCGAAATGACGGCCCGCTGGCCGAAGCCGTCGCCCAAACGTTCGAGCCACGATACGGATTGCGAACGAAGCCGCCGGTAATCCGGTTTCGGGTGCTCGACAGCCGCATCGCGATCGCCAGCCTGTCCGACCTCACAATTCCGGCCAGCGATTTTGCTGCGCTGAATATTGCGGCACGCCATATCTTTATCACTGAAAACGAGATCAACGGCCTGGCCTTTCCCGACTTTGCGGAAGCCATCGTCGTTTTCGGATTGGGCTACGGCGTTGAACTCTTACACGCCGCCTCGTGGATGTCGGGACGACACATCTACTATTGGGGTGACATCGACACCCATGGTTTCGCCATGCTTGATCGCTTGAGGGGCGGATTCCCGAACGCACGCTCCCTCTTGATGAATCGCGAGACACTGATGGCGCACCGTTCGCTTTGGGGACGCGAGGACGTCCCGTGCCGCGCCGCCCTTTCGCGACTGGAGCAGGACGAGCGAATGCTGTTCGATGATCTGGTTTCTGACCGGCTTGGAGAAAATGTGCGACTGGAACAGGAGCGTGTTTCCTACGCCTTTTTGGAAAGAGGCCTGAAAACAATCAGCGTCTCGCTCCTGAGTCCGTGACGTATGTCGTAGCCCGGATGGAGCGCAGCGTAATCCGGGGCAGGCCGTCCCAGATTACGCTGCGCTCCATCCGGGCTACAAGTGCGTACTGGAATCGGTCGCAATTCGGAGGCCCGAGGCTGCCCCGCGGGCGCAAGTTGCTTAGCGAGCGCAGAAACCTTGGCTACCGATCGGCCCAAGTCCTATTTATAAGTCGGCTAGATCGGAGTGGAACCATGACGGAAGTCGTCCCGCGGCGATGGACGGCCGAGGAATTCTTTGCCTGGCAGGAAAGGCAGCCCGAGCGCTACGAACTCGTGGATGGCTTTCCCATACGAATGATGGCCGGCGCCAAGAATGTCCATGACGACATCGTCGTCAACGTCCTGGCGGAACTGCGCAATCAGCTCCGCGGCGGAGGTTGTCGGCCGTTCACAAGCGACGGAAGTGTTGAGACAAAACCCGGACAGATCCGCCGCCCCGACGTCGGCGTCGATTGCGGGCGACGGGACCCAAACGCAACGAAGGCGACATCGCCGCGCGTGGTCGTGGAGGTTCTCTCCCCGACAACACGGGACTTCGATACGATCGGCAAGCTTGAAGAATACAAGCTCATCGACAGCCTGGCACGCATCGTCGTGATCGAACCGAACGCGCCCGAGGTGATCGTCTGGGCCCGCGGGGCGGACCGAAGTTGGCGAAAAGCTATCCGCCAAGGGCTGGACCAGGAGATCGACATGCCGGAAATCGGCGTGACGCTGCCGCTTAAAGAAATTTACGACGGGGTGGAATTTCCTGCGCGGCCACGGCTGGTGGCTGAGGAGGCGTTCCCTGTGCCGGAGAGCGAGCCGAAGAACGGGTAAGACGAATCCGGCGGGGATAGCTCCGCGGTGAAACGATTCGCATAAGACATATTATGGAATATTTTCTATGTTCCCGTACGGAAACATTTGGCTCCATCGCGACTGCGCGCACCTTTGCTTCCTCTATAAGGTATCAAAATACCATCAAGGGATTTTGTACAAAACGAACTAATTTTGGAATTCCCAACAAAATCAATGCCGCCCGCGGTTTGAGACTAGGCCTAAAATCGCGGACCCGCCCAGCCAAATGGTCCGCCCCCGCTCAAGTGCCCTCGAACTCCACCCGCATACCGTCATACCCCGGCTCGACATTGGGCGGCAGCTTGGCGCGCAGTTTGGCGTAGTCGAGATCGCTGTGCATGTTGGTGAGGATCGCGCGCTTCGGGCGGATGCGGTCGATCCATCGGAGCGTCAAGTCGAGGTGGAAATGACTCGGATGCGGCCGGTACCAGAGCGCGTCGACGATCCACAGCTCGATGCCAGTGAGCGCCTTTACGGCAGCCTCCGGCACATCCACGAGGTCGGGCGTGTAGGCCATCGTGCCGAAGCGGAATCCGAGGGCGGCGATGTCGCCGTGGGGGAGCAGGAACGGCATCGCCGAGACGGCGCCGCCCGCGCCCGAGATCGTCACCGGCTCGCCCGCGGCGATCGCGTGCCGCGTGAGGTATGGCGGATAGCTGCTGCCCGGCGGGGTCACGAAGCAATAGCCGAACCGCAGCGACAGGATGCGCCAGGTCGGCTCGTCCGCATACACGTCTACCCGCCGCTTATGGGCGATGAACAGCGCGCGCAGGTCGTCGATGCCGTGGATGTGGTCGGCATGTTCGTGGGTGTAGAGCACGCCGTCGAGATGATTGACGGCAGAGTCAAGCAGCTGCTCGCGCAGGTCCGGCGAGGTGTCCACCAGCACATGGGTCCGGCCTCCGTCCGGCGCCGTGCGATCGACCAGAATCGAGCAGCGCCGCCGGCGGTTCTTGGGGTTGCCGGGATCGCAAGCGCCCCACCCGCTTCCGGGGCGCGGTACGCCGCCCGAGAAGCCGCATCCCAGAATCGTGACCGCAAAGGTCATGCGGCCGCGGCCGAAATCCGCGGCACTTTGTGGAACAAACGAAAGAAATTTTCCGTCGTCTGCCGCGCGATGTAGTCGAACGCGACGCCGCGTGTGGCGGCCAGCGTTCTTGCCGTCTCCGTCACATAGGCGGGCTCATTGCGCTTGCCGCGGAACTTGCCGGGGGCGAGATAAGGCGCATCGGTTTCGACCAGGATGCGGTCCGCGGGCAATTCCGCCGCAATAGCGCGGAGTTCCTCGGATTTCTTGAAGGTCAGAATTCCGGTGAACCCAATGTAGAACCCCAGATCGACGGCCCGCAACGCCAGTTCCCGGCCGGCCGTAAAGCAATGCAGCACGGCCGCGAAGGCCCCCTCCCCGCTTTCCTCCTCAAGAATTCGTCCGATATCCGCATCCGCTTCGCGTGCATGGACAACGAGCGGAAGCCCCGTCGCCCGTGCCGCCGCTATATGACGACGAAAGCCGATTTCCTGGGCATCGCGCGGACTGTAATCGTAATGATAGTCGAGCCCGGCCTCGCCGATCGCGACCACCTTGGGATGTCGCGCCGGCTCGACCAACTCCTCGACCGTCACATCAAGCTCCTCATGCGCATGGTGTGGATGCGTTCCGATCGAACAGTAGACATTCGGAAATCGCTCCGCGATCGCCAGTAATTTGTCAAACCGGCGCACCCGCGTGGAGATCGACACGACGCGGGCGATATCCGCCGCCGCCGCGCGCTCCACGATGGCCTCGAGGTCGGGAGCGAAATCCGGGAAGTCCAGGTGGCAATGGCTGTCGACCAGGATGCTCATTTCACCGGCTCGGGTTCCACGTAGCGCGGGAATACGCCTTGGGGCGCGGGCAAAGGCGTGCCGGATTTCAACGCGTGCTCTGGCGTCAGGACAGAGAAATCTCGTTCGTGCGCCGGCACGGCCAGTTGATCGAGCAGTTTGCTCATGGCGTCCGGCATGAAGGGCTGGATGAGGATGGCGAGATGGCGCAACACCTCCGCAAGCACATACAGCACCGTTCCCATCCGCACCGGATCGGTCTTTCTCAGCGCCCACGGCGCCTGTTCGTCGATATAGCGGTTAGACTCGCCGATCACGAACCACAGGTGGTCGAGCACCTTGTGAAAGGCTTGGACATCGCACTCTGCGCGCACCTGCCCAAGGAGAGCCTGCGCCTTGGCAAGGAAGGCTTCATCGGCAGCGGTGAAAACGCCGCGGTCCGGCACCTTTGCGGCGCAGTTTTTATTGATCATCGCCAGCGAACGCTGTGCCAGATTGCCGAGGTCGTTGGCCAATTCGCTATTGATGCGGCGGATCATGGCGGACCGGGAGAAATCGCCGTCATTGCCAAACGGCACCTCACGCAAAAGGAAGTAGCGCATCGGATCGAGCCCATAAGTCTTTATCAGTTCGTAGGGATCGATCACGTTGCCTACCGACTTCGATATTTTTTGCCCTTCGTTGGTCCACCAGCCATGGGCGAAAATCCGCTTCGGAGGCGCCAAATCGGCAGCCATCAGGAATGCCGGCCAATAGACCGCATGGAAGCGCAAGATATCCTTGCCGACCATATGCAGATCGGCGGGCCAGTAGCGTTGGTAAAGTTCGGACTGAGTGTCCGGATAGCCAACGGCGGTGATGTAGTTCGTCAACGCGTCAAGCCACACGTACATGACGTGCTGTGGCTCGTTAGGTACGGCCACGCCCCAGGTCAGCTCAGTGCGCGAAATCGAAAGATCGCGCATGCCTGATTTCACGAAGCTGATCACCTCGTTGCGACGCGAAGGCGGCAGGATGAAATTCGGATTTTCCTCGTAAAACTTGAGCAGCCGGTCGCCCCATTGCGACAGCCTGAAGAAAAAGCTCGGCTCCTCCACCCACTCGCATTCGGCCCCCGAGGGCGCGACCTTTCTGCCGTTAGGCGCGTCGGTGAGTTCGTCTTCGCCGTAATAAGCCTCATCGCGCACCGCATACCAGCCGGCATACTTGCCGAGGTAGATCTCGCCACGCTTGAGCAGTTCGTTCCATAAGGCTTGGCACGCCTTCTTGTGGCGCACTTCGGTCGTGCGGATGAAATCGTCATTCGACAGATTCAGTGCCGTGGCGAGATCGCGGAAAGTCTGCGAAACCTTGTCGGTAAAGGGCTGCGGCTCCATGCCGGCGTCGGCGGCGGCCTTGGCGATCTTCTGGCCATGCTCGTCGGTGCCGGTCAGGAAGATGACATCGTAGCCGTCCAACCGCTTGAACCGCGCCAGCACATCGCAAGCCAGCGACGTGTAGGCGTGGCCGATATGCGGCACGTCGTTGGCGTAGTAGATGGGGGTGGTGAGGTAATAGCGGGGTTTGTCTGCCATTGTCGGAATGCCCGGTCTTGCCTTGGGACCTGCGATCCCGGCGCTAGCGAAACCCGATACGTATCAACCGCGGGACGCCTCGGCAAGAAGACCGAAGATCGTAAAAACGAAGGGCTTGCGTTCGAGATTATAGACCTCCACGTCGCGGGCCGACCGGTTGAGGCGCTCCCACAGGTCGGCCGTGCGCGCAAGCCGCGTGAGGTTGCCGACCTCGGTGTCGAGCCTTCCCGAGAGCCAGTCGCGGACCGCTCCGACAAAGACATCCAGGAGGCCGCGGTCGCGGTCGAGCTCGTCGCCGAGGGCATGGAGGGCACGCGGATCGGTCGACGGCAGGGCGCTGAGAAGCTCCGCCACTTTTTCGCGTAAGGCAAGCATCGGCCCTCCGGCCAAGGCGATCGCCTGAGAAACACTGCCCCGAGCCGCTGCGGCCGCGGCCGCGACGGCGGGATCGTCTGCGTTGGCCCCAAGCGCAGTAGAGGCTGCCCTCGCGACATCGCCCTGCCCCAATGGCCTGAGCGCCAACCGGCGGCAGCGCGACCGGATGGTCGGCAGCAATCGCCCCGCCGCATGGCTCACCAGCAGGAACAAGGACCTTGGCGGCGGTTCCTCCAGCATTTTCAAAAGCGCGTTGGAACCTTCCGGATATTTGAGTTCGTCGGCGCTGTCGACGATGCAGACCCGCCACCCCCCCTCGCCTGCCGTCGAACCGAAAAAAGTCGTGAGCCGCCGCACCTGTTCGACCGTAATGACGGTGCGCATCTTGCCGCTGTCGCCGGGCGTACGCTCCAGCGCCAACAGGTCGGGATGGGCGTTGACGGCGACGCGCCGCACGGTGCGATGAGCCGGGTCGAGTGCGAGCGTATCGGCAGTCGAAGCGCGCGACGGGTCCGGCTGCGCCAGCACGAACCGCGCGATGCGGTAGGCGAGCGTCGCCTTGCCGATACCGGGCTCGCCTCCGATCAGCCAGGCATGCGGGACACGCCCGGACCGATAGACGGCAAGAAACTCGCGCTCGGCGCTGTCATGGCCGAACAGCACGGTCGTTTCCCGTGGCAGCGGCAGATCGTCTTTGTCCTCATCCGCGCCCCGCGTCATCGGGCGATGTGTTCAAGCGTCAATGGCGCAGTTTCGGGATGCAGTCGTTTGCAGACGAACTGCAAGATCTCGGCCGCAACGCGCTCCGGGGGCCGGTTCGCGTCGATCAATACACACCGCTGCTTGTCCTCCACGGCGATGGCGCGAAACCCCGCGTTGAGGGCTTGATGATAGGCGAGATCTTCGGTCTCGAACCTGTCAGGAACGGCATCGCCGCGCCGCGCATGCGCGCGGGCAAGGCCGATCTCCGCCGGCAGGTCGAGAATGAAGGTCAGGTCGGGCTTGGAAGCCCCGACAGTGAGCTTCTCAAGACCCTTGATGAACGGCAGATCAACCTTGCCGACGATGCCCTGATAGACCCTCGTGGAATCAAGAAAGCGGTCGCAGATCACCCATTGCTCCGACCGCAGGGCCGGTTTTATGAGCGTGTCGAGATGGTCGGCGCGCGCGGCCGCAAACAACAGGGCTTCCGCGTTGGGACCGAGACGCTTGGCGGCGCCGGACAACAGCACGTGGCGAATGATCTCAGCGCCTGGCGAGCCGCCAGGCTCCCGGGTCAGCACGACACCAATGCCCATGCCGGATAGCCGCTTTTTCAGGAGCGCCGCCTGCGTCGACTTGCCGGCGCCCTCGCCGCCCTCGAATGTGATGAATTTCCCGGCCATCTCGTCCAAGTTTCGTGGTGGTTGCATTGGAGCTGGAGACCGGATGGAGCCACCGGGTCCGGCCTCCGGCCGGCCCGATGATAAACTCCGCGTAATGCGGGAGCGGTCTATCCCATTACGCTACGCTCCATCCGGGCTACAAGCTACTCCAGGCTACAAGCCTGATATCTTCTTTGGCGCGGCCCGAAACAGGCCGATCATCAACTCGGAGGCCGCATCGAAGGCGCGCCGCGGAAGATTTCCCCGTTCGACGCTCTCAGCGGCGAACAAAGGAACTTCTGCCACCGGCCGGTCGCCCCGATAGACATTGAGGTTGCCGATTTGCTGCCCTTGCTTCACCGGAGCGGGCACCGGGCCCGAATAGACGATCTTGGCCGAAACCCGCTCGGCCGCATTTTTGGGCATCAACACGCTGATGTCCCCCTCCCCTACCAGCGCGACAGAGCCGGACGCGCCACCGAACAGCTTGGCATAGCCTACGACTTGTCCCGCTGCGAACAGCGGCTTCGGCTCGAAGCCGCGATAACCGAATTCGATGATTTTCTTGGCTTCATCGGCGCGCTCCTTCGCGGTTTTCAGACCGTTGACCACGACGATGAGGCGCGCGCCGTTCTGCATGGTCGAACCGACAAGGCCGTAGCCGCCATCCACGGTGAACC
>WNFF01000837.1_pt1 | contig 24225 bp, 25 predicted proteins | sample 5400441 | NCBI WGS metagenome assembly WNFF01 (sample SAMN13153345, study PRJNA577476) | soil metagenome | isolation source: 120 cm saprolite under Douglas fir tree site 2 hole 3 replicate 1 | place: USA:California | collected 2015-04-18
GTTCATCAGGTCCTGCCAGGTCTTGCTGCTGCGCACGCTCGTGGGACGCTCGGCGACGATGTCCGAGCCTGCTTGCGCGTGCTCGTCGCGGACTTTGACGAGAATCCAGCGGTGCTCGCCCGTGCGGGTCAGGCCGAATCGGCCGGAGAGCTTGTGGCCATACAGAGTGAAGGACAGATGACCGGGCTCATCGCGCATAATCTCGGCGGTGCCCTCATCCCATATGATGACGGCGCCGCTGCCGCGCGCCTGTCCCTCATGAACGCCCTCGAAATCACCCGCCGAAAGGTCATGATCCTCGACCGGCACGGCAAGGCGGCGGACCCCAGGATCAAGTGACGGCCCCTTGGGCACTGCCCATGAGCGCAGGACCTCGCCAGCCTGGATCCGCAAGTCGAAATGCAGTGTCGTCGCGTCATGAAGCTGCACGACGAAGCGTGACCTCGTCACGACGCGACCGTACAGCCACAGGACCTGCCCCAGGTGCTGGCGCCGAGATCGGCGTCCTCGCCTTATGCCCGCCTGACGCCCAGGATCTGGTGACCACGTACCGCTGGAAGATCCTCGACCAGCTTTCACTCGACGCACCCCGCGGGCGTCAGATCCAGCCCAGGTCAGGAGTGAAGACGGAAGGCCATACGCAGCTACATCCTCTGGCGCTGCTGGTCGGCTAACTGGACTTAGAGCGCCCGGCAATTGAGATCACTTCAGGCGTTTGGTTGTCGGGCGGGTGTCCCAGCGGTAGCGGCGGCGGGCTCGCTGGATGAGCTGGCGGATAGTGACGAAAGCTGCGGCGAGGTAGAGGTAAAAGTCGACGATCGTGCCGTCGCGTTCGGTGCAGCGCCGCAGCTTGCCGTAGCCGTTCATCCACGAGTTCGTCCGCTCCACCACCCAGCGGCCGCCGGCCTGGACGGGCGCGGGCACGCCCTTGCGGGCGATGTCGCCGTGGTATCCCAGCCCGGTGAGCAGGTCGCGGGTGGGGGCTGAATCGTAGGCGGCGTCCAGGTGCACGGTGATGTCCCGGGGCATCGGCCTGACCTGGGCCAGCGCTGCCAGGAGGGTGGGCGCCAGCAGCGGCGGGTCGTGCCGGTTCGCCCCGGCGCTGACCAGGCCGAGCGGAATGCCGTACCCGTCGGTGGCGGCCGGGCGCTTCAGGCCGCCCTTGCGCCGGTCCACCGGGGACGGCCCGGCTTTCTGGCCGCCACACGGCGCCTTGGTCATGCACCCGTCCACCGGGACGTCGCCGGCTTCCAGGCCGATGACCTGGTCGTAGGCAGCCAACGCGGCGGCGTGCAGCTCGCGGGCCAGCCCCCACGCCGCCCACTGCCGCACCCGGCGGCGGATCGTGCGGTCCGAGCAGCCCGGCGTGGCGATCCGCTCATACCCCGACCCGTGCACTAACGCACTGATGACATGCTCGAACACCACCCGGTCCGGGACACGGCGACGGTGGCAGCCCCACGGGTGACCCGGCGCGAACTCCGGCGGCTCACCGCCACGATGCTCGTTCAGCAACGCGCGGAACTCGACCCAGACTGGTTCCAGCAGGCATGATGGCACGACAGGCACGGGACACCTCGATGATCACGGACCGTAGACAAGCCCATGATCACCACGTCCCGTGCCTGTTCCATGTCACGACACGCCCCAACAACCCCCCATCGCATCAATTGCCGGGCGCTCTTAGCTTGTGATTTAACCCCGACAAGATCATGTCTTGCCATGGGCACGGCCACCCGCGACGCTTCGGAGTGTTGAGGCTTCGAAGGTGGGGGGTGGCCGTGGGTTCGACTATGCCAGGGCTGGCTGCGGTGGTCGAGGGGGAGGCTGCCGCGCGGCGGCGGCTGATCGTGTTCCGGGCCGGGTTATATGCCTGCCTGCGTCGCCGCGCGGATGCGCTATTCGAACTGGCGGACGCGGTGCTGACGAGGACCGGGCCGGCGGGTTCGCTGGTGGAGCTGTCCGGGGAGAAGGCGTTCCGTCGTGGCCACGGCGCCCTGTACGACGCGCTGGCCTGCGGGGATATCGATGAGGAGGCGCTGGGCGGTCTGCTCGCGCGGTCATGGGAGGTGCCGGACGAGGGACCGCTGAAGATCGCGGTGGATGTCTCGCCGTGGCCCAGGCCGGACGCGGAGACCTCCGAGGGACGCTGCCACGCCTACGCCTCGTGCCGCTGCGACGGCGCACGCAAGACCATTCCCGGCTGGCCGTATTCTTTCGCCGCCGGGCTGGAATGGGGCGCCACCTCGTGGACCGCGCTGCTGGACGCGGTGCGCATCGGCCCTCAGGACAGCGCCAGCACGGTGACCGCCGCCCAGGTCGGGCGGGTCCACCGGCGGCTGGCGGCGGCCGGGCTGCTGGCGGGACGCCCGGCTGCGGTCTTCGTCTTCGACTCCGGCTACGACCTCACCCGCATTGCCTATCTCACCAGCCACGACGGCGTGCCGGCCCAGGTGCTGGGCCGGGTCCGCAGCGACCGGGTCTTCTACGGGCCCGCCCCCCAGCGCGCCTACCACCGCCAGGGCGGGGCTCCGCGGCGGCACGGGGCGCGTTTCGCCCTGGCCAAACCCGCCGGCCTGCCCGTCCCCGACCAGCAAGCGGAGGCTGGCAGCGCCCGCTACGGGCGGGTGCGGGTCAGCGCCTGGCACGAACTGCACCAGCAACTGTCCCGCGGCGGGAGCTGGAGCGGGCACGCCGGCGAACTGCCCATCGTCCCCGGCACCGTGATCCGCCTTCAGGTCGACCACCTGCCCGGCAACCGCACCCCCAGCGACCTGTGGCTATGGCACCACGCCCCGCCCGGCACCCCCTTCGATCTGGACCTGCTGTGGAAGACCTACCTGCGACGCTTCGATCTTGAACACACGTTCCGGCTGATCAAGGGCGCACTGGGCTGGACCACGCCGCAGATCCGCACTCCCGCCCAGGGCGAGCGCTGGACCTGGCTGATCCTGGCCGCCTGCGCCCAGCTCCGCCTCGCCCGCCCCCTGCACCAGGACCTGCGCCGGCGCTGGGAGAAACCGATCCCCCAGGACCGGCCGCTGACACCCCGCCGGGTGCACCGAGGTTTTCCGATCCTGCGCCGGCACCTCGCCACCCCGGCCAGCATCCCGAAACCCGCCACCGCAGGTCCGGGCCGCCCACCCGGCACCACCCGGCCACCCCGCCCCCGCCACCCCGTCGGCAAGAAGAACGCCGCCCCGACCAGGAAGAAAGGCCGGAACAGCGAGAATCCAGTCTATGAGAGCACCGCAACAGTTAAATGATCTTCATAGGTTTAATCACAAGCTAAGAGGGCGCCTGACCCTGTCCCGGGATCAGGCGCCCTCTTAGGGAGGCATGCATCGTTGGCGTGACAGCCCAGCGGGTGCGGCACACTCATTCGCCCACCCCCCGTCGCTCGGCAACAACTGCGCAAACAGAGCTACGGGGCTTGCTGGCTGGCGGAGGTGTCAGTTCGGGTAGCTGGTGGGGTGGGTGGTGTAGGTGCGGCTGGCGGGGCTGGTCCAGGTCATGGTGCCTGGCTGGTTTTGGGTTAGGGCCCAGCCGGGGGCTTGCTTCGCGGCATGGTGGCATCTGCAGACCGGGGCGACGTTGCACCAGCAGGTGCGGCCGCCTCGGTGGTAAGCGACGGTGTGGTCGAGGTCGCAGCGCGTGGCGGGGCGGCGGCAGCCCGGGAATGCACAGGTCGCCTGGCGGATCCGGATGAGATGCGACAGCGCCAGCGGCGGCCGGTAGGCGGGGGATTCCCGCTGGTGGGTGCAGGTCCCGGTCTCCAGCTCAGTGATCGTCACCGCCGAGATCCATCCGAAATCATCAGACGGCCAGGGCCGAGGCCCTGCTCCGCGACCGGAATCTGGCCCGGGACCGGAACCTGGCCCGGTGCGGCAACCTGGACCTGGACCTGGGCCGGCGCGGGAACCTGAACCAGAGCCGGAACCTGGCCCGGGACCTGGGCCGGCCCGGGAACCTGGACCTGGCCCAGGGCCGGCCCGGGAACCTGAACCAGAGCCGGAACTTGGCCCGGAACCTGGGCCGGCCCGGGAACCTGGACCTGGCCCGGAACCTGGGCCGGCCCGGGAGCCTGGCCCGGGACCGGGCGCCCGGGGACCGTTCTTTGCGCAGCCGTGCGCAACTGCCCGCCCGGCTGAGTCTGTCCACGTGATGCACCACTGGGTGGTGGGGTGGCCGGCGAGCAGGTCCGCGATGGTGCGTGAGTCGTCTGCGTCGAGGGTCCCGAGCCCGGGAACGTAGCCCGGTGATTGCGACCAGCCGAGCCAGGTGGCCAATGGCACGGTGAGGTTCACGGTGCCGCACAGCGCGGGCAGTCCCAGGCCAGGCGCGCCGGTGCCAGCAGTCCGGGTGCCGGGGGTGTCGTGGTCAGGTCCGCCCGCGCCATGGGTTCCGGGCGCGCCCGCGCCAGCGGCGCCGGTGCCAGCGCTGCCGGTGGCCCCAGTGCCAGTGCCTGCAGTTCCGGCGCCCGGAGTGTCAGCGAGGGTGCCGGTGCTCGGGGCGCCGGTGGCGGGGGCGAGGAGGGTTTCGGCGGGCTGGCCGGACAGTAGGTGGAGGTAGGCGCGGGCACGCAACTGGTCCATATTGCCTTCGGCGCCGGCCTTCTTCATCGCCCTGGCCAGGGCGGTCAGGTGCTTGTCGGCGGCGAGGGCGTCTGCGGGCGGCAGGTCGCGCCCGGCGAGGGTAGCGGTGCCGGACGGCTGGCTGGATGTCTCCACCCGGGCGTCTTACAGCGCTTCTTCTTTACGGCGTTTCACCGCGGCGGGGTCCGCGGCGATCACCGCGCGGCGCACCGCGGGCCGCAGCTGCCCGGTGGTCTGCACCTCGGCCTTCTCGATGATCAACGCTTCGACGGCGGCGGCGTGCTCATCATCCAGCCCGGCCAGCTCGTCGGTGATCACGGTGGCGCGGCGCTCGTCGATCAGCCCGGCCGCCAGCGCCGCGCGGGTCAGCGGGAGCCGGTCCAGGCCCAGCGCCAGGGCGAAGACGCACCCCGCGCCGTGCCGGGTCACGGTGAGCGCGGCGGCGATCTCGTCTTCGGTGTGCTCGAACGTCCGCCAGTCCCCGCTCGCCCGCCCTTCAGCCTTACGCCGGGCCGCCAGCTCAGACACGGCGGCGAGCAGCCCGGCGACCGCGCGGGCACCCAGCCGCTGCCATGCCGCCAGCACCCCAGTCAGCTCATCATCATCCAGGCCGCTCAGGCCCTGCTGCCACACCTGGTCCGCGAGCGTGGCGAGCACAGGCCCCGGTGGCATCGTGTCCACGGCCCCGCCGTGCCCGAATCCCGCCCCCGCTGCTGCAACGGCGGAGTCGTTACAGCGGACTGGGCCGGGCAGGTCGGTCGGCCACGGCTCACCGTCGGCAGGTTCGTCTAGGTCCTCCAGGACTTCCCAGACCGGCTCGTCCTCGACGGGGAACGCGTCCAGTTCCCAGGCCAGCACCTGATCTTGGTCTTCATGTACCACTGGGCGGGAGCCGCGGGAGGTGGGGGCACCGGCGTGCGGGAGGGGGCGCTGGGGATCCGCTGGCACTCGGTCACCTCCAGTCTTGCCGGAGCGACTTACTCGATAACAGTATCGTATGATGGCAGATTAGTCCATGAGTTTAGAAAATAAAATCGAAGCACTGCAGAGAGCAGCGGCCCGGCCCGGGTCCAGGGAGCCGGAATCCGCAGGATCTTGGAGCACCCGAGTCTGGGGATCTTGGAGCACGAACTCGGGATTCTTGAAGCATCGAATCCGCGGGATCTTGAAGGCGCGGAATCCGCGGGATCTTGAAGGCACAGACTTCGCGCCCTCTTGGCGTCCGTGCAACCCTGAACGGAACCAACGTGTGGTGCTGGGCGGAGCGGACAGCGGGAGGCGCGAATGGACGGGCAGCTTCCCGGCGGGTGCGCCGGATACTCCCTTACCTGGTCGGAAGAGTTCGATGGCGCCGCGGGCTCGTCGGCCAACCCCGACACCTGGCTGGCGGAGACCGGCGGGCACGGCTGGGGAAACGACGAACTCCAGTACTACACCGGCAGCGGCGAGAACGCCTGCCTCGACGGCGCCGGCAACCTTGCCATCGTGGTGCGGCGGCCGGATCCGCAAGTCCGCGACGGCCGCTACAGCGGATGCGGATACACGTCCGCGCGCTTGATCAGCAAGGATCGTGTGACCGTGCGTTACGGGCTGGTCCAAGCGCGGATACGGCTGCCCCGGAGCCGGGGGATCTGGCCCGCGTTTTGGATGCTCGGCCAGGACATCGATGAAGTGGGCTGGCCGCAATGCGGTGAGATCGACATCATGGAGAACTTCGGCAAGGACCCGGCCACCGTGCATGGAACGGTGCACGGTCCGGGGTACTCGGGCTGGGACGGCGTCACGACGTCGCACCGAGCAGGCGCGAGCCTCGCTGATGGCTTCCATGTGTACTCCGTCGCATGGGAGCCCGCCAGGATCCGCTGGTTCCTGGATGACCACGCGTACGCCACGGTGACACCTGGTGACCTGGGCGGGAATCCCTGGGTTTTCGACCACGACTTCTTCCTATGGTCAACGTGGCCGTCGGCGGCATCCCCTCGGAAAGTCCCGGCAGCTCGGTAACCTTTCCGCAGACGATGCTGATCGACTACATCCGCGTCTACATGACACCGGCGGATGTCGCGGCCTGATCTGCAGGTAGCCAACGCAGCCATGGGTCAGCAGGCAACGAGTCTGCCAGCGAGGTCTGACATCGCCTGGACATCGAGTGATCGAGGCTGGCGGCAGCTGCCTGCGTCCAGAGTGAACGACGCGAGCACGTGCTGCGGCCGTCGTTACGCTTTCTTCTGGGCTAATGGGGCATCTGGGCTGATCGCGCCTGGTGACAGTTCGGCATTGGAGACATGGCGTGAACACGTCGTCGACAGCAGAAGAACCGGACGTAGCCATGGTGCTGAACGCTTATGCGGCCTACGCCCGCGGCGACATCGACGGCGCCGTCGTCGGCCTGCACCCGGACGTCGAATGGATCGAGCCGGACGAGTTCCCCAACGGAGGGCGCCGCCACGGACCGGCCTCGGTCGCCGAATATCTCCGCAGCTCTCGCGAGATGTGGGCGGACCTCGTGTCGGAAGCTTCCGCCGTCCGGCGCGGCGATGACATTGTGATCATCCATCACGTCTCCGGCCGGATGACCGACGGCAGCACCCGCGACGTGACGGTCGCGGACGTTTTCACCGTCCGCGATGGCCAGGTAGTCAAGATGAGGGCATACGCGGACCCAGCGGAGGCACTCGGCACCACCCCCTGACCGCGCCCAGCGGAGCGCTGCTTCCTGACGGCGCCTATCAGCGCGCACAAAGTGCGGCCATGTCGGTCGCGTCAGGCGTCGGGGGGCGGGAGGGCCGCGTGCCGGACGCCGGTGACATCGTAGAGGTGATGAACCAGGTCGTGGATGAGATACCGCGCGAACGACTCGATTGTGAACACGGCTCCGTCGCTGCGGCTGCCGGTCCGCGGCCATTGATCACCAGAAACGCCCTCGAACCGTGCAGCGATCACGTCCGCAGCCTCGCGCAGGCCGGCCACCACGATGGCAGGATCCTGTTCCGCGTAACGGTCCGCAACAGCGGTCGCGTCCTGGTCCCAGTTGGGGTATTGCGGCCCGTCAAGCTTGAGCATCAGCCGGAGCCGCTCGTCATACAGCCAGAGCACGTCGCAGACATGGCAGCCGTACTCCAGCGCTGACCAGACCCCTGGCGAAGGGCGGCGCCGCAGATCGCCCGGCCCGGCGAGCAGGCCCTGCCACGACGCCGCGTTGACCCGGATCATCCCAGCGATGGCCTCGCGCGGAAAGCTCTGCGTGTCCAGGCCGCACTCTGGACAGGGGCGCCTAAGCACCCAGGTCCAGTCCTTGGTATCCGGCGCGATCGTCACAACTGGTTAACCATACAGCCGGACCCGATCGTGTCCTGAGGAACTTGGCGTATCAGGTCATCTGGCCGCACCGAGGTGCGTAGCCAGTTTGTCGGCCCGCTCGACGACCTGCGCCAGCACGCGGTGCGCGGTCGCCAGATCGCCCGGGTCGAAGCCGTCGAAGAGCTGCTTGGTCCTCGGCGCCACGGCTTCGGCCAGCCTGGTGTGCAGGGCGGTGCCTTCCGCGGTCAGCCGCGCGGGGCCAGGAGCGTCGGGGGCGGTCCCTGCGACCAGCCCCCGCACTTCGAGCCTGGCGAGCAGATCGGCGACCGCCGGCCGGTCCAGGCCGAGTTGCCGCTGTCCCGCGAGGAACTCGTGCAGGGCGGCGGGCCGTGCGAGCGGCCCGCGTGCCGCCAGGACGCGCAGGACGATGTAGTCGTTGGCCGTGATGCCGGTCCCGGCGATGGCTCCTTCGAGCAGGGCTCGGACGGCGCCCTCGGCCTCGCCGATGTCCTGGCCGGTCAGTGTTGGTGCCTGCGTCATGATTTCACTCCTGTTCTCATTGGTCCCGCGCGCTGCGCGACGTCGGTGCCGTGCTCCTTGAGGGTGAGTCATCGGTAGCTCCAGGCACAGATAATACTGTACATGACAACTATAGCCATGGCAACTATCCTAACGATCAGCATCAGCCGCAGCCGCAGCGCCTCGACGTCGGTTGTGATCTCCTGCCGCGGGGTCTCGCGATCCCCTCAGGCGCGGCCCGCGGATGACCGCGGAGCTCCGATTGCCCCCCAAATGCGGCAATAACATGCCCGGGAGACCACGGAGATGAAGGTGATCTGAATGAGTTCCCCCAGGCCGCAGGACGACAGAGCCGGCCGTCAATCCGCCGTGCCCCGGCCCGGCTTCGTGCGAAGTTTCTCCTTCGCCGGGCAGGGCGTGTGGTATGCCGTCCGTACCCAGCGGAACATGCGGGTCCACCTGCTGGCCGCCGCGTGTGCGGTCACAGCCGGCCTGGTCCTGCGGATCAGCGCCGTGGACTGGGCCTGCGTCCTGATGGCCATCGGGCTGGTGCTCACCACCGAGGCGCTGAACACGGTCGTCGAGGCGCTCGCTGACCTGTGCACAGAAGAGTTCCACCCGCTGGCCAAGATCGCAAAGGACACGGCCGCGGGAGCAGTGCTGATCTCCTCCGTGACCGCGCTGGGCGTCGGTGCCGCCATCTTCCTGCCCCGGCTGCTCAGGTCACCGGGCTGATCTCCGGTCACCGGGCTGATCTCCGGCCACCGGGCTGATCTCCGGCCACCATGCGGGAACGTCCTGGCCCCGTACCCCGGCACAACCGTGGGACGCCGTCGACCGGCATGAGCCGGCTCTGCTGCAATGGGGGCATGTGCACGGCCGTCTTGAGCGTCGAACCGGGCGCCCCGGTGCTGCTGGCGGGAGTCCGCGACGAGTTGGTTGACCGCGCCTGGCAGCCGCCGGGACAGTACTGGCCGGACTATCCCGGGCTGGTCGGAGGCCGGGACCTGCTGGCCGGCGGAACGTGGCTGGCAGTTGCGCCGGCGGCGCGGCGCGTGGCCTGCGTGCTGAACGGGCGAGGACGGATGGCGCCCGCTGGATCCCGACGTTCGCGGGGCGTGCTGCCCCTGCAAGTGGCGGCCAGCGGAAAGCTGGGGCCCGCGGGCCTTGAGGATTTCGATCCGTTCCATCTGCTGAGCGCGGAGCCGGGGATGGCTGTCCTGTGGAGCTGGGATGGTGAGCGCTTCACCGAGCGGGAGCTGTCGGCTGGCCTGCACGTCGTGGTGAACAGCGGCCTCGGCAGCGATGTGGATGCCGGCGATGCGCCGGGATCCGGGCCCCTGGATCAGCGGGATGACCGGGAGTCCGCTGGCCGGAATCTCGAACATGCCCGTGTCGCTCACTTCCGGCCGCGGTTTCGCGCTGCGGTGCGCCCGGTCCCATCGCCCGGCGGCCCGGTTTCGGAGGCCTGGGGGGCTTGGCTGCCCCTGGTGAACGGCGACGGCATCCGTTCAGATGATCCGCGGGCGCTGATCGTGCGGCGCGACCTCGGCGGTGGACGGATCTGGGGAACGACGTCGATATCGCTGGTCGCGGTGTCGGCCGATGGGCTGCGGTATGACTTCACCGGCACGCCGGGCGAATCGGCGGCGTGGTACCCCGTGCACTGGTCAGGAGAGCACGCGCCGCCGGAAATTGCGCAGCCCGATCGCTAGAACGCGCATCGTAGCGTCGGCCACGTCCGCGGTCGGTGATCGCTGGATAGCCTGAACCGGTGCAGATAGGCGTGAACGTCCCGAACTTCGGGCCTGGAACCGGCCCCGGTGTGCTGCGCAGCTGGGCGCAGACGGTGGAAGGCCTCGGCTTTGACCTGCTGATGGTCTCGGATCACATCGCAGTGACACCCGACGTCGCCGAGCAGTACCCGGCGCCGTTCTACGAGCCCTTCACCACTCTCGCCTGGCTTGCTGGTATCACCAGCAGGGTCCGGCTCGGGACCACGGTCCTCATCGTGCCGTACCGCCACCCGCTTCTCATCGCTCGGATGGCCACCAACCTCAACCAGCTCAGCGGGGGACGGCTGGTCCTCGGCGTGGGCGTCGGCTGGGCGCGGCAGGAATTCGAAGCACTCGGAGTTCGGTTCCAGCAGCGCGGGACGCTGACCGACGATCACCTCCGGGCAGTGCGCGCCGCCTGGGACAACGACGAGGACTACCGCAGCGGACGAATACCGATCTGGATCGGCGGCAACAGCGACGCCGGGCTGCGCCGGGCAGTACGCATCGGCGAGGCCTGGCATCCGCTGCGGTTCACTCTCGCCTGGCTACGCGAGGCGGTGGACCGAATGAAGGCCGTTGCCGACCAGCAGCAGCGTCCGGCACCTGCCCTGGCGCCCCGTATCGCCCTGCGCCTCACCGACTCACCGGTCAGCCACCCCGGGCGGCTCGCCGGTGAGGGCAGCATCGAGCAGGTTGTCGACGACCTCGAACAGCTGCGCCTCCTCGGCGCCGACACCGTCGTGCTCGACCCATTCAACGGCGACCCCCGTGAGACCTATCACCCAGAGACGGCGTGGCAGGCGCTCGCGACCGTGTCTGCCTGCTGGGCTAAGGGCACACGGCCGATATGAACGGAGCAACAGTGACCCACGACGATGAAGATCTGCTTCGCCGGGCTATCGAGCTGGCCGGCCGGGCCCGGGCAGCCGGAAACCCACCATTCGGATCGCTGCTGGCAGGCCCGGACGGCACCGTGCTCGCCGAAGACCGCAACACGACCATCACCGACGCCGACATCACCGCCCACCCCGAGCTGAAGCTGGCCAGATGGGCGGCCCGCGAACTCGACCCCGCCGCCGCGGCCGCCGCCACCATGTACACCAGCTGCCAGCCCTGCGCGATGTGCACGGGCGCCATCGAACGGTCCGGCCTGGGCCGCGTCGTTTTCGCGCTCTCCAACGAACAGCTCGCAGGCCTCAAACCCGCCGGCCTGCCACCGGTGCGCCAAGAAGGCCCCGCGCTGTTCGACGAAGCGCGCGTCCCAGTCGAGGGTTATTACCGCTGACGTCAGCTCGCAGGTGGCCGGGCTCTACCGGGCCAACCGGCCCGGCGCGACCCCCGGGGACATCCTGGCGGCGCTGGTGACCGACAGGTTTCTTCCGCCTCACGTTCCGCTCATGTGGCCGCCCGGGTTGTGGACATAACTGAGCGTGCGCTGGCCGGCCTCCTCGGCTGCGATCACGAAGCACACGCGTCCGGGACCACGGGCGGGGAACGGGGCGCTGGTGTACTTCACCGAGATGGGATCCATGTACCGGCAGTCCTCGTCGGGACGTATCTCGACGACCCGGCCCTGGATCGCCGCCATCTGGTATGGGTTGGCCAAGTCCACCACGGAGATGCCAACGCGCGGGTCGCGGCGCATGTCCCGGGCTTTCCACGTGCTCTCACCAGTGCACATGAGAAGGTAATCGCCCTCAACCCCTATCCACACCACCCAGTTGCGGGGTGAGCCGTCGGCGCGGAGCGTAGATAGGTGCACGTAGTTCGGTGCGTCGAGAAGGGCCCGGACGTCATCCGGGAGAGGGATGGCCATGGCTGCATCGTAAGGGCGTCGCGCCGGGGGTCGTGGTTGTGCCGCTGGTTCCGGGCGGGATCAGCTGGCTTGCCGGTAGCGGTCGAGGATGGCTCTGCGCAGCCCCGCCGCGGATGTGCCCAGCGCCGACATGATGGGGGGCATCATCCCGCCGTTGGCGGCGACGAGGGCGAGAGCGAGGTGCTCGACGCCGATATAGCCGTTGTGCAGCGCCTTCGCCTCGTGCAGGGAGCGTTCCAAGCTCTTCTTGGCCTGAGGGGTGAACGGGATGTGCCCGGTGGGGTGGAGGCAGGCGGCGGGAGCGGCCGCGGGCCGGCGCCGGCGCAACACCCTGGCCACGGGGCCCTTGTGCCACGCAGGCCGGCGCGGGTGGCGGGCTGCTGGAGCGGCCCGGGTGAGCGCGCCCGGCCCGAAGGCTGCCTCGATCCTGGCGCGCACGACGTCAAGGTCGATGCCGATGAAGGCCAGCGCCTCGCGGTCGAGGGTGCTGAACAGGCTGGCTGCCTGCCCGGGTCTGGCGAGAAGGATGACCTCCGCCTCGATACGTTGAGGAGTCAGGCCCTGCTCGCGCAGGACGACGCTCGCCGCCTCGTCGGCGGAGGCCACGGCGAGCAGGAGATGTTCGCAACCGATGTGGCAGTGCCCGAGCCGGCGGGCGTGCTCCTGGGCCTGGACCACCATGGCGCGGGCGCCATCGGTGAAGCGCTCGAACATCATCGCCTCCCGATCCGGCGGCCGTATTTCCGGTGCACGGTCTGCTTGCTGACGCCGAGCCGGATGGCGATGTCCTGCCAGGACCACCCCAGTTTCCGCGCGTTCTCGATCTGGAGGAACTCCAGCCGTTCGGTGAGAGCCCGCAGGGCAGCCACCGCGCGCAGCCCGGTCTCCGGGTCATTGCTGGCCGCGCCCTCGGCGAGCTCGAGTGTCGTTTGCATGGGCGTCAGCTTATGCTGACAGCTCGCCCCGCGTCAATATATGCTGACATCTCGGCGCCGCGCCCCCGCGGTGGCGCACCCTCAGGCGGCCATGTCGGCCTTGCGTGGCCGCCCGCGCGGCCGCTTGTCCGCGATGACCGCGCCGTTCAGCAGTAGCTCGCCACCCCAGACACCGCACGGCTCTCCCCGCTGCAGCGCCCCGGCGAGGCAGGCCGACCGCACCGGGCAGCGGCGGCATAGCGCCTTGGCCCGCCGCAGGTCCTGCGGATCCTCGGCAAAGTACAGTTCCGGCTCGCTCAGGCAGGGCAGTGCCCCGGGGTGCATGGTTTCCTCCTCAGTGCGGGGCCACATGGTGGTCCGCACTACTGAGGTTCGCCGTAAGACGGGTCCGGAGGCATCGGGCAGACGCCCTATTTCTGGCCGGAAATCGGTCTTAGGCCTCCGGGCCCTCACCCTCCTGGCCACGCCCTCAGCGGGCCGGGTGACGTTCAGCAAAGCTATGGTGGTCCACCATGACCTACAGTGCCGACCCGCGCGTCGATGCCTACATCGACGCCCTGCCCGATTGGCAGCAGGCCATCTGCCGCGAGGTCCGCGACCTGGTCCACGCCGCGGACCCGGAGGTAACCGAAACCATCAAGCGCACCAACCGGCCGTACTTCGTGCTGGAAGGCAACATCTGCGCGCTGCTGGCGGCGAAGGACCACGTCAACGTATTTCTCTACGACGGCGCCATCGTCCCTGATCCCGACGGGATCATCACCGCCGGTCACGACAACAAGACGGCCCGCACCGTGGCCGTCCGGCGGGGCGAAACCATCAACGCGAACGCCCTCACCGTCATGGTCAAGCACATTATCGGCAACAACCGCGCGGGCGGCTGGCGCAAACTGAAGCGCGATAGCCAGTAGCGCGATAGCTAGTAGCGCGATAGCTAGTAGCGCGATAGCTAGTAGCGCGATAGCTAAACAGGCGAGTCCTGCGCGTCACCTCAAACGGGGCGGCCCGGATTACCGATCCGGATATCCGGCGCCGGGCTCTAGCGCGGCTTACGGGACGCACCCTGGCGGCTATTGCGCAGGACCTCGATCAGCGCGGAATCGTCGAGGCGGCCCAGGCCCAGTTCGTGTGCATGCTCGTACAGGTGGCGCGCGGCGGCAGCGAGCGGTACCGAGGCGCCGGCCTGGTCCGCCGCCGCGCCGACCAGGCCCATGTCCTTCACGAAGATGTCCATCGCGCTTCGTGCCTGGTCGAATTGGCCGGCGATCATCCGGGCGCCGCGATCATCAAACATGAAGGACGCCCCGGCGCCCTCGCGCAGCACATTCCAGCAGTCCGCCGCCTCCAGGCCGAGCGCCTCGGCGAACGCGAGGGCCTCGGCGGCCGCCGCGATGTGCACTCCGCACAGCAGCTGGTTGACCAGTTTCATCCGCTGGCCGTCGCCGGGGGAGGAGCCGACCACCGGAGCGCTCCGCGCCAGTGCGTCGAGGAGCGGCCGCACCCGCGTGACCGGGCCGGCCGGGCCGGACACCATGATCAGCAGGTCGCCGGTGCCGGCCCGCGCCACGCCGCCCGACACGGGGGCGTCGACCACGGCGACGCCGTGGCCGGCGAGCCGGTCGGCGACCGAGACCATGGCTTCGGGCCCGACTGTCGCCATGATCATGACAACGGTGCCGCCCGAGAGCGCCCCGGCCACTCCGCCCGGCGCGAAAAGGACCTGCTCCACCTGGTCGGGGGTCGCGACCATGATCGCGACGACGTCCGCGCCGTCGACCGCGGCGGCGATGGATTCCGCGCCCTGCACACCGCCCGCCGCCAGGGCCGCGGCGCGCTCCGGTGCGATGTCATACGCGTGTACCGAGTGGCCCGAGCGGGCCAGGCGCGTCGCCATCGGCGCGCCCATCGCGCCCAGCCCGAGCCAGCCGACTCGCATCAGCAGTCCTCCTCGCCCTTGAGAATGGCCACAACCTGGGCCAGCGTCCCGTCATCGCCGACGTTGCCGGCGAAGACGACATACGGCATGCCGATCGCCTCGGGTGCTGCATCGATCGGGCGGAACACCGAGATCACGCCGGGAAACAGCTGACCGGCCACCTCCGCGCGCCGGATGCCCAGGCCACGGCGCGCAACGTCGTGCGAGGTGATCCCGCCCTTGGCGATGATCCAGGCGGGCTTGGCGGCCAGTGCCTCGCGGACGGTGCGGGACAGGGCATCGGAGACCGTGCGTGCGATGGCCAGGCTGTCCGCTCCGTCGCCGCCCGCCGCGCCCGTCTGGCCGGTGTAAAGGGAGCGACTGGTGTAGAGCAGGACGTCCGATTGGCGTAGCGCGTCGGTGACCTGCCGCGCCGTAGCTGGCACCACGTCGCCCGCGCCGCTCATGATGGCGGGAACGTCGAGCTCGATGTCAGTGGTGCCACCCCGCGCGCGAAGCGCGGCAACCTGCCGGCTCGTCTGGCTGACGTGGGATCCGACCACGATCAAGCCGTGCCCGCCGCGCCGCCCGGAGGGCCAGATCTCCTGGCCGCGAAGCGGGGCCTTGGGCCCGAGGCCGCTCAGCGCGCGCACGAACGACGGCCCGGTGCGGAAGAGAAACGACTTTCCCGCCCGCTCGGCCGCCAGCACGCCGTTGGCCACGGTGTCCAGGTCGGAGTACTCGGTGGCGTTGACGACCACCCATGCCCCGTCACGCACACCGGTCAGCAGCTCACAGACCCGGGACGGGCCGCCGAGCCTGATGTCCGGGAGGCCGATGCTGTGGACGTCGTCACGTCCGATCGCGCCGCCGCTCTTCTCCGTGAGGAAATCCCGGAGGTCTGATGCGGTGTAACCGAACGTGGAATCCCGCGCGAATTCGGTCGCGCCGACCGGGACCAGGGCAGAGCCGATGCGAGCCCAGTGGATATCCGCAGCGGTCAGCCGTCCGGCCTCGAGAAAAGCGGGGACCAGCAGCACGCCGTCGAAGCCGCTGCCGAGCATCTCCCGGCGGACGGCCTGCAGCGCTGCCACCTCCGCCATCACGTGGCCGCGCAGCGTCGAGTCGCCGCGGCTGACGAACTGGAGCCGCGCGCCGCGTCGCTCGGCCACGGCCATCAGGCCGCGAGCGGCGAGAGTGTTGAGCTCGACCGCGGCCGGCTCGTCGAGGCTGCGCGTGTTGGTCAGGACGAAGCAGGTCGCGGCCACACCGCTGAGCGCGGCTTCGTAGACGTCCTCCTCGAGGACGGTCACGACCTGGACGTCGTGCACCGCTTGCGACCCGGTCGGGTCGTCGTCGAGTACGGCCAGGAGGAGGCCGTCCGTGACTCGGGTCGCGTGAATCGACTCCCGGAGGGCATCGTCGTCCGGGAGGGGCCCGGGTAGCCCGGCGAATATCTCGGACGCGGCTGGCAGGCTGTCCCGCAGCGATCTGACCTTCCGCTTTAGTCAACTTTCGCGCACGTAAGATCAACTGTATTCGACACCCCGCTCGACCGGGGAACGGGAGACGCCATGGTGAACGTGGTGGTCACTGGCGGGGCCGGCTTCCTGGGCTCACGCCTCGCCCGGGAACTGCTGGCCGCGCGCTCGCTCGACGTAGCAGGCCGTGGGGCACGCCCGCTGCGGCGGGTGTCGCTCGTCGACCGTGTGCCGGTTCCCCCGGATCTCGCCGCGGACGAGCGGGTGGTTGCGATCCGCGGCGATCTCGGCGAACTGCTCGACCCCACCGGCGCAAGGTGGGACGCACTGGCCGAGGCCGACGTGATCTTCCATCTCGCCGCAGCGGTCAGCGCGGAATGCGAAGCGGACTTCGACCTCGGCATGCGGGCGAACCTGCGCGCCACCGAGTCGTTGCTCGCGTCGTGCCGCGCGCTGGCGGCGTTCCCGGTCGTGGTGTTCGCGAGTTCCATCGCCGTCTTCGGGGCGTCCAGCGAGCACCCGCTCCCGGCGGTCGTGGACGATCACACCCTGCCGAATCCGCAGTCCAGCTACGGGGCGCAGAAGGTCATCGGTGAGCAGTTGCTGGCCGACTACACCCGTAAAGGATTCCTGCGCGGGCGGGCCGTTCGCCTGATGACCGTCAGCGTGCGCCCGGGGCGGCCCAACGCAGCGGCGTCGAGCTTCCTCTCGGGCATCATCAGGGAGCCGCTCGCCGGCGAGCGCGCGATCTGCCCGGTCGACCCGCGGACCGAGGTTGCGCTCGTCTCGCCGGCGCGGGCCATCGACGGACTGCTCTGCGCCGCCACGTCGTCCGACGAAGCCTGGGGCGGCCGCAGCGCGGTCAACTTGCCGGCGCTCACCCTGACCGTCGCGGACATGGCTGCCGCGCTGGAACGGGTGGCGGGCCCCGAGGTGAGTGCGCTGATCGACTGGGTTCCCGACCCGGTTGTGGCCAGGCTCGTGACGAGCTGGCCCGCCCGATTCCGCGCCGACCGGGCGGCCCGGCTTGGCCTCACCCCGGACCCGGATTTCGACTCCGTCATCGCCATGCATCTCGCCGAGGCCCGGCCTTGATGCCGTAGCGGCGGGGCAGTGCCGTAGCGGCGGGGTAGTTAGGCGAAGGCCGCGGCTACTGGGCTGAGGCGCAGCACGTCCTCCGGGCCGGCCAGGTCGGGAAGCGAGACGAACACGGTCTGCACGCCGCGCTCGGCGAGCAGCCGGTAGCGGCCTATGTGATCCTCTGGGGTGCCGGCGTGGTGGCGCTGCGCGAAGGCCGGGGCGGCGGTCCGGCCGCGCAGCTTCTCCACGATCGATGCCGTGTGCTCCCGGTCGCGGCCGATGACCGGGATGTCGAGCACCGTGACCTCGACCTGCCCGGGATCGCGGCCCTCGTCCAGGCAGTGCTGGCGCAGGATGGCGAGCTTGCGGTCCAGCGTGTCGGGGTCGGAGGGCAGATTGCAGCCATCGCCGAGCCTCGCGGCGATCCGCAGCGTGCGCTTTTCTCCGCCCCCGCCGACGATGATCGGGATCCGGGACACCGGCCGCGGGTAGCAGGTGGTCTCCGGCAGATAGACCCGCGGGCTCCGGTACGCCTTGGTGCCGGGCTGCCAGAGGACGTGCAGCGTCTCGATAGCAGCTTCCAGATCGTCGAGCCTGGCGCCCGCCGGGGGAAACGGCAAGCCGAAACCGGCGTGCTCGCGGGCCCACCAGCCGGCGCCGATGCCGCAGAACGCCCGGCCGCCGCTCAGCGCGTCCAGCGTGGCCACCGTCTTGGCCAGAATCCCGGGCGCACGGAAGGTCACGGGCGTCACCAGCGTGCCCAGGCGAAGACCCGGCTCCAGGCCCGCCAGCATCCCCAGCGTCACCCACGGTTCCGGGATCGGCTCCCAGGCGCGGCCGACCTGCGGAATCTGGATCAGGTGGTCCATCAGCGCGATTCCCTGCAGGCCCGCCTCGGCCGCGGCCCGGGCCACTGACGCCAGCCAGTGCGCCGGGCCCGCCGGGTCCTCGTCCCAGGGGAATCGCGAGAGCTGCAGCACGAAGCCCATCCGGACGGGCCGCTGCTGCTGCTCCCGGGCCGCGATCCTGGCGCCGGGTGTGTGTGAGGGCTCCGGTTGAGCCGGGCCGGCGTTCATCACCAGGTCCCATCCCTCGCGGGGGATCTCCGCGACGGCGGCCCGCATCCTGCGCAGCTGGCCGTCGAGCACCGGAGCGGGCACGGACCGATCACGGGCCCGGTTGCGACGGCGGCACTCGGCGGGATCGGTGTCGAGGAGCACGACGATGGCGGGCAGGCCACTGGCCCGGGCGAGCCCAAGGTAGCCACCGCGCCGCGCCGGATCGAGGCCCAGCGTGTCCACCACCACGGTCAGGCCCCGGCGGAGCCGCGCGGCGACTATCTGGTCCAGCAGCGCGAAGGCGTCGGCCGATGCGTCCAGGTCGTGCTCGCCGCTGCCCACCAGCGAGCGCAGCCGGTCCGACGAGACCACCTCATGCGGCCGGTACCGCTGCGCCGCCCAGGCCGATTTGCCCGACCCGGACGGCCCGACCAGCACCACCAGGGCAGGATCGGGGAGTGCCAGGCCCGCTCTTAGCGGCGCGGGACTCATGGTGACCAGCTTGGCAGATCCCATGCGGCCGACCCCCACGACGCGACCCTCAGGAGGAATGGCATGAACGGTGCGCAGGCCCTGGTCCGCACGCTGGCCGACTGCGGTGTGGACACGTGCTTCAGCAACCCGGGAACCTCGGAGATGCATTTCGTCGCGGCACTGGACGCCGTCCCGTCGGTGCACGGGGTGTTGTGCCTGTTCGAGGGGGTGGCGACCGGCGCGGCGGACGGTTACGGCCGGATGGCGGGCCGGCCAGCGACCGCGCTGCTGCACCTGGGCCCGGGCCTGGCGAACGGCCTGGCCAATCTGCACAACGCGCGGCGGGCTTGTACTCCGCTGCTGGCCGTGGTCGGCGATCACGCGACCTACCACAAGCGTTTCGACGCGCCGCTGGAGTCAGACATCGGCGCCCTGGCCGGACCGGTGTCCGGCTGGATCCGCCGCCCCGCACGCACCGCTGACCTGGCCGCTGACGCGGCCGAGGCGGTCGCGGCGGCCATGGCGCCGCCGGGCCAGGTAGCCACGCTGATCCTGCCCGCCGACGTGTCCTGGTCCGAGGGCGGCCAGCCCGCGGCGCCGCTGGCGGTGCGGGCGCCCGCACCCGTCCCCGATGAGGTGACCGGCGCGGCCGCCGCCGTCCTGCGCAGCGGGGAACCGTGCGTGATCTTGCTCGGCGGGACGGCCGTGCGGCGGGAAGGACTGCAGGCCGCCAGCCGGGCCGCCCAGGCCGCCGGCGCACGGCTGCTGTGTGAGACGTTCCCGGCCCGGCTCGAACGGGGCGCGGGCATCCCGGCGGTCGAGCGGCTCGCGTATCTGGCCGAGATGGCCGCCGCGCAACTCGCGGGTTCCCGTCACCTGATCCTGGCCGGAGCGCGCGCCCCGGTGTCCTTTTTCGCCTACCCGGGCCAGCCCAGCTCCCTGGTGCCCGGCGGCTGCCAGGTGCATGTGCTCGCCGAACGCGGCGACGACGTGTGCGGGGCGCTGGCGTCGCTCGCCGATCTTCTCGCCCCCGGTGCCACGCCACTGCCGCAGCAGCCGCAGCGTCCCGCGCTGCCTGCCGGGGAACTCACCGGCGAGAGCGTGGCCGCCGTCATCGGCGCGCTGCTGCCCGAGGGCGCCATCATCTCCGATGAGGCCAACACCTCCGGGCTGTACCTGCCCGCCGCCACCGCGGGCGCGCCCCCGCATGACTGGCTGACCCTGACCGGAGGCGCGATCGGCCAGGGGCTGCCGCTTGCGGCCGGCGCCGCCATCGCGTGCCCGGACCGGCCCGTCCTGGCCCTGGAAGCGGACGGCAGCGCCATGTACACGATCTCCGCCCTGTGGACCCACGCCCGGGAACAGCTGGATATCACCACGATCATCTTCAGCAACCGCTCCTACGCGATCCTCGACATGGAACTGGACCGAGTCGGCGCGGTGGCCACCGGGCAGGCCGCCCGTAGCCTGCTCGACCTGTCCCGGCCCGACCTCGACTTCACCGCCCTGGCCACCGGCATGGGCGTCCCCGCCAGCCGGGCTGACACGGCGCCCGAATTCGCCGCCCAGCTACAGCGTGCGCTCGCGGAGCCGGGACCACACCTCATCGAGGCGACGATCCCCCCGCTCGGCCGCCCGGCCAGATGACATCGGCAGGCAACCCTCCGGGAACCGCGACCCGTATGGAGAGGTGAGGAGGTACACACATGCCCCGATCACTGCGTGACGAGGAGTTCTCGGAGTTTGTCCGAGCCCGCCGCGTTGAGTTGCTCCGGTCTGCCTGCCTGCTGACGGCGGGGGACACGGCGTGGTCAGGTCAGGCCAGCCCGGTGGCGCGCATCGCTCTGTGCAGGGTCTGGTCCGCGACGGCCGCGGCCCGCTCGGCGCCGTTGGCGAGGATCGTGTCGACGTAACCGCGGTCAGCGCGGATCTGCTTGTAGCGTTCCTGGATGCTGGACACCTGTCCGATGGCAGCCTCGGCGACGGCCTCTTTGAGCACGCCGTATCCCCGGCCCGCGAACTGGCTGAGGGTGTCTGCGCGGCTGGTCCGGGTGAGGACCTCGAACAGCACCAGCAGGTTGTCCACTCCAGGCGACAGGTCGCCCGGGCGCACCTCGGCGCGGGAGTCGGTGACGGCGCGCATGACCGCCCGGCGGATTTTTTCAGGCGGGTCGAGCAGCCCGATGGCGTGGCCCTCGCGGGTGGCGGCGAGGCTCTTGCTCATCTTGGTGGCCGGGTCGTCCAGGCCCATGATCCGGGCGCCGCTCTCGCGGATCAGGGGTTGCGGGACGGTGAACGTCTCGCCGAACAGGTGGTTGAACCGCTGGGCGATGTCGCGGGTGAGTTCCACATGCTGGCGCTGATCGTCGCCGACCGGGACGTACTGGGCCTGATAGAGCAGGATGTCGGCGGCCATGAGCGCGGGGTAGGTGAGCAGCCCGGCGCTGGGGGTGACCCGCTCGGATTTGGCTTTGTACTGGGTCATCCGCTCCAGCCAGCTGACTGGCGTGACGCAATCAAAGATCCAGCCCAGGGCCGCGTGCGCAGGCACCTGGGATTGCAAGAACAGCACCGACTTGCGGGGGTCCAGGCCACACGCCAGGTAGAGGGCGGCGATCGAGCGGATACGTTCGCGTAGTTCCGCGGGGCGTACCGATTCGGGGTCGGTCAGGGCGTGCAGGTCGGCGATGAAGAAGAAGTTTTCGAAGCGGTCCTGCTCGATGGCCCAGACGCTCAGGGCGCCGATGTAGTTGCCTATGTGCAGCGCGCCGGTCGCGGTGATGCCCGAGAGCACGCGCGGCTTGACGGTGGCTGCGGCATCCGGCATTGATCAGCCCTTCACGTTCTGTTCGGCCTTGCGCCGCAATTCGTCGTGCCGCCGCAGCTCGGCTGTCCGGTCGGGATCGGGGGATAGCCGGCCAACGGAGCCACCACTTTCCGGAGACGGCTTCGAGCCAGGGGGGAGCCATGTGGCCGCCACCGCCACGGCCCCGTCCAGTTCCGTCTGCCACAGCCACCCCTCAGCGTGGGTGAGCCCGGGACCGAGCACCGCCCCGGCTCCCCTCAGCCAGATGCCTGCGGCCCCCACTAGCCACGCGATACCACCTACCAGCCGAACGAAAGGAGGGATGGTGTGCAGATAGAAGCCGGCGTAGATGACGCCCGCGGTCAGGAGCGTGGCTATCGCTATCACCCACCAGAAGCGGCTGACGACATATATGGCTGCCCGCCGCCCGGCGGCGAGATAGTCGGACAGGTCCAGCATGTCCCGTGCGGCCTTTTCGCCGGTGAGCAACTCCCGCCAGATCCGGCCCTGGACCCGGATCGCGAATCGCGCCGCCGCCCAGTCACCCGCGGCCCGGTTACCTCCCGCCCACTCCTGCCAGTCATGCAGGCTGCGGCTCACGGCGTAGGCCGTGTGATCGGGCAGGAGCGTTTTCAGATCGACGAGCCAGTCTTTGATCGTGGTCAGCCGGCCGGTTCCGAGCATGTAACGGAACTGCTGCTGTCTTTGCTCATCGGTGGCCGCGTCGGCCGGCCGGAGCGCCGTCTCCGCCATGGCCCGGCCCAGGCCATACGCCTTGCCCAGCCGGAAGTCGGCGACGGTCAGTGCCTCCAGGAGCCGGCAATGCAGGGTGAACACGGCATCCAGGGTGAGATCCCGGCTCCGGTCGGGGTCGGTCAAGGCAGCCAGGACATCCGACAGCGCCTCCATCACCACCCAAGGCGGCCTTCTCAGGAGGGCCTGTGCGAGTGACCGAATCTGCTCGCCCAGCCACGTCGACTGGCTGGCGCCCGGGAATTCCGAACGCCCCGGCAGATGATTGCCCCGCACCGGGTCGGTCGCCGGGCCCGCATGCACCGGCGAATGGAACAACTGAGCCACTTGCCAGCCGAGGGCAACGGCAGCGCAGACCCCGCGATCCCCCGAGGACGGTACCGGTGTGCTCACCGGCCGATTATCTGGCCACTGTGACGTACTTGTCCGCCCTTCGCAGCCGGCCCTCGCGGATCAGGTCGTCGACGAGCGTGTCCGTCCAGTACCACGGCCAGGAGAACCAGCGCTGAAGCTCAGGTTCGGGCGCGATGACCGCAGCGCGCACACCGGCGACGACGAGGTCTTTGAGCGCGCGGCCGGGATCCGCGCCCGTATCGCCCGCGCTGGCATGGGCCTGGTCCCAGCGCGCCAGCTCGCTGGTATGGAAGTGTTCCTGGCCGGCGGTCATCTGGGTCGAGCGCGAGACGATCGCGCCGCACCGTTCCAGCGGGGATCGCAGCGACTTCAGCTCCTGCCGCTTCAGCCCGAGCTCGGTGCGCAGGTCATCGAGGCTGGACGGCCCGGCGGCGGCGAGATGATCCAGCAGCCGGCCCCAGCCCGGGTCGGCTGCCCGCATGCGCTCCATTTCCGCACGGCAGATGGGGTCGAGCAGGTGCGCCACCTCGCCGGTCACGAGCAGGTTCTTGCCGCGATGGACCGCGGTGAGCAGGTAACCGCGCCCGGCGAGTTCGCCGAACCACGGCCATTTCGTCGCTGGCCACGTCGCGAAGCCTGGGCTGCCTGGCTGGTACGGATCCTCGTGGCACGCCCCATGCAGGCTGGGCAGCGCGCAGTCCGCCGTGCGCGTCAGCAACCCGCGGTCGCGCAGAAACGCTTCCGCCTCTTCCAGCGTCCGCAGCGCCCGGTCAGGCGTCAGGCGGCACTCGAACGTCTGCCGCTCTCGCAGCTCGGTCGAAGACTCCACGGTGCAATAGTCCCTCGGGAGACTCACCATTGCGCCAAACTACAGGCGAGCCCCGGGAAGGGACCCGGAGCGGGACGCGGCCGGGGATGTCTCGGCGGGGGATGCAGGGACCTGTGGTGCCTGGCCGCGCTGGGCGAGCCGGCGGAACGCGGCCTGGGTGAGTGAGCCTGGCGCGGCGCAGTAGGTGATCAGCCGCTGGCCGGCGTGGGGAATGTGCAGGACCTGGCATTCGAATTCGAGGGGCCCGGTCAGGGGGTGATCGACGCGCTTGATGAGGGGCCGCCGGGAGGGGTGGGGACCGCGGGCCTGCTCCCCCAAGCTGGACATGCGGGGTCTACGTCGCGGGCCCGCCGGCGTGCGGGCGCCAGGAGGGTCGTGCGGCCCCGAGCATCAGGTAGCGGGAACGCATACGGCTATTGTCACATCCGGGCCGGTTGGTCGCGGCGTGCCGACGCCCAGGCGCCGCTGTGGCGCTGTCGCGCGACGTCCGGAGATGCCGGGGAGGCAGAATGCCAGCTGATTTCCTGAGTTC
>WNFF01003581.1_pt1 | contig 24195 bp, 16 predicted proteins | sample 5400441 | NCBI WGS metagenome assembly WNFF01 (sample SAMN13153345, study PRJNA577476) | soil metagenome | isolation source: 120 cm saprolite under Douglas fir tree site 2 hole 3 replicate 1 | place: USA:California | collected 2015-04-18
CGGAAGATGTTCTGCCGGCAGCGTGGCAGCGAGGGGGTGCGGACGTTGCACACACCTGCCGCGACTCCTATGCTCATGCACGACTGGAGAGGCGCGCCCCCTGGCCACCGTTGCCCTGCTGCTCGTCGAGGACGACGAGTTCGTTCGTCTGGCCCTGACCCGAGCCCTGAACCGAACCGGCGTCTTCACGGTGACCCCGGCGGAGCATGGTGCGCGCGCCCTCGAGCTGCTGGCCGAGCAGCGCGTCGACGCGATCCTGACCGACTTGCAGATGCCAGTCATGGATGGCCTCGCTCTGCTGGGCGGCCTGCTGGAGCGCGGCATCCGCACGCCGGTCGCCGTGATGACCGGCCAACGCATCACCCCCGAGCTCGCTGATCGGTTGCACGCCTACGGCATTGCCGCGGCGTTCAGCAAGCCGGTCGACATCTCCGCACTCGCCGACGAGCTCCAGCGCTCGCTCAGCCCGGCGACGGTCGGCCGCATCATGGGCGTCACCCTGTTCGGCTTTCTGCAGCTCCTCGAAGTGGAGCGCAAGACGGGCCTGATCGTCGTGAGCTCATCGGGTGAAGAGGGACGGCTGTACTTCGACCGCGGCGCGCTGGTTCACGGCGAGACGCGGCGGCTGCGGGGAGTCGCCGCGGTGCACGAGATCGTCGGGTGGCCCGATCCGAAGCTCGAGATCTTCTACAAGCGCACCTCCCGTGAGCGGACGATCGAGGTACCCTTGCAGCATCTCCTGATGGAAGCGGCGCGGCTCTTGGATGAGCGCGGGCGGTCGCCGGGCGGTGCGGAGGACGACGAAGGGGCGGACCGGGGGGGGGGCTCGACCGAGGATGCCGGCACGACGTCCGCGGTACGGAGCAGCCTGGAAGAAGCGATGCAAATCGAAGGCGCGCTCGGCGTCGCGCTCGTCGACGGCGCGAGCGGCATGAGCCTGGGGACCGCCGGCGGGAGCGCGAACCTGAACGTGGAGCTGGCGGGCGCGGGCGCCGCCGACTTCGTCCGCGCGAAGCTCCGGGTGCTCGCGGCGCTGGGCATGAAGGATACGATCGAGGACGTCATGATCACGCTCGGGAAGCAGTACTATCTGATCCGCTTCCTCGGCCCGGAGCTGAACGTGTTCCTGTATCTCGTGCTCGACCGCGAGCGGTCCAACCTTGGTATGGCGCGGCACCGGTTGGCCACGATTGCCCGCCGGATCACCCTCTAACCCCATCCTCGAATGGTCCGCTCCGCTCGCACGCTTCTCGCCCTGGTGTGCGCCGCACTGAGTCTGGCCGCCCAGGCACGCCCGCTCACAACCGCCGAACGCAGCAACTACGCGGCCACGTCTACGACCGCCGAGGTGGGTGCGTTCCTCGACAGCCTCCAGCTCGGTGGGGCACCGATCGCCGTGTCCGAGTTCGGCACCACGGCGCTCGGCAAGCCGCTCTACCTGGTGGTCGCCTCCGACCCAGCGGTGACGTCATCGCGCGAAGCAGCCGCGGCCGGGAAACTCGTGATCTACCTGCAGGGCAACATCCATGCTGGTGAGGTCGAAGGGAAGGAGGCGGTGCTCGCGCTGCTGCGCGAGCTCGCTGGTCCGCGCCGCGACCTACTGCAGAAGCTCGTGATTCTGGTCGCCCCGGATTACAACCCCGATGGCAACGATGCCTTGGGCGCGCAGGCGACCAACCGCTCCGAGCAGAATGGTCCCGAGCTGGTTGGCCGGCGCCCCGATGGGCTGAACCTCGACCTGAACCGCGACTACTTCAAAGCGGAAGCGCCCGAAACGCGCGCCTCCTTGGCCCAGATCTACGACACCTGGGACCCCGCGCTGATGGTCGACCTCCACACGACCGACGGCACGCGCCACGGATACCTGCTCACCTACGCGCCGCCGCTCGACCCGAACGGGCCGGCCGGGCCCACCGTGTTCATTCGTGACCAGATGCTCCCGGCCATTCGCAAGGCACTCCAGGACAAGTACGGCGAGCCGACATTCGACTACGGCAACGTCGACACGCCGCTCGAGCCAAAGAGTTGGGACAGCTACGCGCCGCTAGGCTGGTACGGAACGAACTACGTCGGACTCCGGGGCCGGATGGCGATCCTGTCGGAAGCGTATTCGCACGCGGACTTCAAGACCCGGGTGCGGGTGACGCATGACTTCCTGGTCGAGATCCTGAGCTACGCCGCCCTCCACGCTGAGGAGATCCGTCGCCTCGAGCGCGAGGCCGATCGCCAGACGACCCTCGAGGGCGCAGGGCAGAGTCCGCGACCGGAGCTCGCCGTCGCCTACCGGCTGGGCTCTCGCGGCATCGAGCCGGTAGTGCTCGAGGTGATGCGGGCGGCCTCCGACTCGGGCAGGCCGCGGCCGCTCCCCACCGGCGAGCTCCGCACCTACCGCTTGCCTGTCAACGACCGGTTCGTGGACTCGCTCACTCGGGCGCTGCCCGCCGGCTATTTCCTTCCCGCGTCTGAAGGCGGCATGGCGGCACTCCTGCGGCTGCATGGTATTCAAGCGCAGCGCCTCGCCGTCGACTGGACGGACACAGTGGAAGTCCTCACCGCGACCCAGCTCAAGTGGGCGCCGCGGGAATTCCAGGGGCACCGTCTGCTGGACGTGACGGGGAGCTGGTCGCGCGTCATGCGCCGAGTCCCGGCCGGCACGTACTTCGTTTCCACCGCGCAGCCGCTCGGCCGACTGGTCTTCGCCTTGCTCGAGCCCGAGGGTGCGGGGCTGGCGCGCTGGGGGATGCTCGACCGGCTGCTTGGGGCGGAGTTCGGAGTACTGTCGGGGCAGGTGTATGGGTCGGTCGGCCTTGGTGAGTTCCCGGTGTGGCGTGCGGTGCGCACGCCGCGGACACCGACGCGGGCGCTGCCTTAAGCCTTGAACTCTTCGCCGCCGTCCGTCCCCCCCCCAGCGCTCCGGCGCTCCATCGGGGTGGTCCGGGCCACGACCATGGTCGTCGGCACGATCATCGGTGCATCGATCTTCATCCAGCCCTCCGTGATCACCGGCGAGATGGGCTCGGTGAGCGGCGTTGTCCTGGCGTGGGCGCTGGCCGGCGGGCTGACGCTTGCGGGCGCGTTGATCTGTGCGGAGCTCGCGTCGGCCTATCCCCGGAGCGGGGGCGTGTATGTGTTCCTGCGGGAGGCGTACTCGCCGGTACTCGGCTTCCTATGGGGCTGGGCGATGTTCTGGAGCATGCACTCTGGGATCATCGCCGCGATCGCCGTGGTGTTCGCTCGGTTCGTCTCCTACTTCGCCCCACTCGGGGACGGTGACGGCGGTATCCGCACCGTGGCCATCGCCGCCGTGCTCGTCCTCTCGGCCGTCAACTACTGCGGCGTCGCCCTCGGCAGCGGTCTGCAAGCCGCCCTCACGATCGGCAAGGTGCTCGCGATCGTTGCCATCGTCGTCCTCGGCTTCTGGCTCGGGGCTGGGCTGCCTGTCCACTTCGGGGCATCGAGCGGTCCCAGGCCGAGCCTGGCCGGCCTGGCGGCGGCTGTCGCGGCCGGGTTGTTCACCTTCGGTGGGTGGCACATGGTGACGTATACGGCTGAGGAGACGCGGAATCCGCAGCGCACAATTCCGCGGGCGCTGATCCTCGGGACGCTCCTGGTGACCGCCGTGTACGTCTCCCTCAATGCGGTGTACCTGTATGTCCTGCCGTTCGACCGTGTGGTCGCCTCGAACCGGATCGCGGCAGATGCCGCCGATGCGGTGCTGGGGCGGGGTGGGGGCACCGTGATGGCGGGGCTCGTTGCCTGCTCGGCCTTCGGTGCGCTCGCCGGTATCGTGCTGACCGGGCCCCGCGTGTACTTCTCGATGGCGCGGGACGGCCTGCTGTTCCGGTGGATGGGGGCGGTCCATCCCAAGTTCGGGACGCCGCACCGCGCGATCGTGCTGCAGGCCGTGTGGTCGTCGGTGCTTGTCGCGACGGGGACGTATCGCGCCCTCTTCACGCGCGTCGTTTTCACCGAATGGATCTTCTTCGCCCTGATGGCGATCGGTCTCCTGCTGCTGCGGTCGCGCCCCGGCTACGCGCCGGCCTACCGGGTGCGGGGGGTTCCCGTGGTCCCGCTCATCTTCGCGGCAGCGGCGGTAGTCGTCGCGGTGAGCCAGATCGCGGCCCGTCCGCGCGAAAGTGTGACAGGACTGCTCCTAGTGTTGGCGGGACTGCCGGTGTACGTGCTGTGGGCGGTGTTCACCTCCTCGAGGGAGTGAAGGGTGAAGATCATCGACTTCCACAACCACTTCTATCCGCCGGAGTATCTCGAGGCGGTGCGGCACGGACCGAGCGCGGTCAAGATCTGGACAGACGCTGACAGCAACCCCGTGCTGGGCTATCCCGGGGACTACAACGTCTGCGTGCGGGCGCATCGGGATATCGCATATCGGGAAGAGGTCCTCGGAGGGGACGGCGTGGACCAGCAGGTGCTCACCTTCACGACGCCCGGCACTCATATAGAGTCCCCTGAGCGCGCGGTGATGCTGGCGCGTCTCGTGAATGACGCGTTCGCCGCCATCGTGGCATCGCGGGGTGACCGGTTCACGGCCCTCGCCACATTGCCCCTGAACGATCCTCGCGCGTCGGCGAAGGAATTGGAACGGGCGCTCATGCAGCTCGAGTTCCGGGGCGCGATGCTGTTCAGCAACGTCAACGGGGTGGCGCTAGCCGACGAGCGCTTCTGGCCGCTGTACGAGGCGGCGGACGCCCTCGGGGCCGTGCTGTACATCCATCCGACCAACCCCGTCGGCGTGGAAGCGATGACCGACTATTGGCTCATGCCGCTCGTCGGGTTTCCGTGGGATACGACGCTCGCCGCGGCGAAGCTGGTATTCAGCGGTGTGGTGGAGCGGTTCCGCCGCATCCGCTGGGTGCTCGGTCACCTCGGTGGGGCGATCCCGTATATCGCCGAGCGACTCGACCGCGGCTATGAGGCGTTTCCCGAATGCCGGGAGCACATTCGCCGGCCGCCAAGCGTGTATCTGAAAGAGTTCTACTACGATACGGTGAACTTCGACCCGGCGGCGCTAAGGCTCGCCGTCGCCTTCGCGGGCCCGCCCCAGATTCTCGCCGGTAGCGACTTTCCGCATCGGATCGGGAGCTTGAGGGCGATGCGGGAGAGTCTCGGCCGACTCGATGTCTCGGCCGAGGACCGCGCACTGATCTTGGGCGGGAATGCCGCGCGGCTACTGGGGCGCTGAGCGCTCCCCTCCCCACTCGCCTCCGTATATTCCGACCCCGTGACATCGGACCTTCCGGCCGACCTCCGATCCGCGCTCGCCGCGCGCTACGACCTCCGCCGCGTGCTGGGGCGTGGCGGCATGGCCACCGTCTATCTGGCGTACGATGGCAAGCATCGTCGCGAGGTCGCGCTGAAGGTGCTGCTGCCGGGCCTCACCGCGTTTCTTGGGGCGGAGCGGTTCCTGCGGGAGATCCAGACTGCGGCGCGCCTCACGCACCCGCACATCCTCGCGCTCTATGATTCGGGCGAAGCGGGCGGGTTCCTCTACTACGTCATGCCGTTCATTGACGGGGCGTCGTTGCGCCAGCGGCTGGTGGAGGCGCGGCGCCTGAGCACAGGCGACGCTCTTGCGATCGCGGCGGGGGTCGCCGACGCCCTCTCCTACGCGCACCGCATGGGTATTCTGCACCGGGACATCAAGCCAGAGAACATTCTCTTTTCGCAGGGTCATCCGATCGTCGCCGACTTTGGCATCGCCAAGGCGGTCAGCACAGCAGGCGGCGCCAACTTGACGCGCACGGGGTTCCCGCTCGGCACCCCAGGCTACATGAGTCCCGAGCAGGCGGCGGGACTGACCGATCTCGACGAGCGCACCGACGTCTACAGCCTGGCTGTGGTAATCTACGAGATGTTGGTGGGCGAACCGCCCGGTCGCTGGCCGACCGAGGACGCGGTGCGCACGGGGCGGTTTCTCGAGGCAACGGTGTCGCACCGCTCCTGTCTCAGGGATGTGGGGAGCCGGATCGAGGGAGCGCTGGTGCGCGCCCTGGCGATCCGGCTCGACCAGCGCACGCCGACTCCCGAGGCGCTGATCGACGAGCTGGCTGACACGGCGACCCCCCGCCGACGCTTCAGTGGAGGCGAAGTCGAAGAGATCGTGAAGCGGGCCTCGGAAATCGAGGCCACGAGTCCAACGGCGAGCGACGCGATGACGATCGGCGGCGTCGAAGCGCTCGCAGCCGAGGTGGGGATCGCGCCGGAGGCGGTGCGGGCCGCGGCCCAGTCTCTCACCCCCACTCCCGGCCCGGAAGCGCCCTTCGCGCCTCCGCGACGCAACCGGTGGATCGGCGGTCCCACGAGGCTGCTGTTGGAGCGCGTCGTGGAAGGTGAGCTGCCGGACACCGAGTGGCCGACGATGGTCGACGAGATCCGTCGGGTGCTGACGAACGTCGGACAGGTGAGCCAGTTCGGGCGTTCGTTCACCTGGGTCGCCACGCGTCGCGGTGCGTCCCAGCGGGATCTGGAAGTTGCCGTGTCGGTCCGCGGGGGCCGAACCCGCATAACGATCCATGAGAACCTCGCCGCGCTCATCGGCGCTATGTACGGCGGCATCGGCGGCGGCATGGGTGGGGGTGGGATCGGGCCGATGATAGGCATCGTCATGGGGCTTCATCTCCCGGCAGCGTTGCCCCTCATCGTTCCGCTGTGGCTTGCGACTACGTACGCGACGGCGCGGACGGCGTACCACTTCAGCACGAAGCGGCGGACGCGGGAGCTGGAGCGACTGACCGACCGCCTCGCATCGCTGGCCCGCGAGCTGATCCCACCGCAGCGGCCGCTCGTGCGCGCCGGTACGCGACCGCCGTCGCTGTGAGCATCGTCACGCCGCGCGGTCACCGGCGCGTGACCCGAACGGCTGTGATCCGAACGCAACCCGCAGAAGATTGTTCGCTCCCGCCGCGCTCATTATACTGGAGCGCGCCCTGGGCGAACATTCACGCGTGAGCCAGTTTCGCTGCCCTGGGATCCGCTTCCCGCCCGAATCGCGATCGCGACACGTGGCGCACGGCTAGTGCGAGGGGGGTCGTATGTCCCAGCGCAGCCGCTCCACCCTGAGTACCTCGCTTTCTCACCTGACAGCGAACGTGGTGCTCGCCTCCCTCATCTGGCTCGTTGGGTGCGAGACTCCCAACTCGGGAGTCACCGGCCCGCCGTCGCCCACCTCCGTGGTTGCGAGCTTCGAAGTGTTGCCGGCCGCGCGGAACTTCGGCGACCCGCTCGCCCACCTCACCGCTTTCGAGCTAGTGCTCTTCGACTCCGGCAAAGCGGATTTCGAGGCGGTGGAAACGGTGGTCCCGGACGGACTCGGGCCCGTCTTCAACGAGAAAGCGTGCGTGGCCTGCCACCTCGGCCCTGGTAACGCCGTGGGCGGCACCATCAACCGGCTCGAGACGCGCTTCGGCAGGAGCTCCGGCGGGGCGTTCGATCCACTGGTCAACCTCGGAGGTTCACTCCTCCAAGACCACGCGATCGGCCTGGTTGCAGACGGCTTCACCTTCGTTCCCGAGGTCGTTCCCCCCGAAGCGAACGTGGTCGCGCAGCGAATCACCACGCCGCTCTTCGGCCTCGGTCTAGTCGACGCGGTGCCGGACGAGGAGCTGCTCCAGCTGGCGCGGTTCGAGGCCGCCACCTCGCCGGCGACGGCGGGGACGCCCAGCATGACCACCGAGATCCGCACTGGCCTGACTCGCGTAGGGCGCTTCGGCTGGAAGGCGCAGAATCCGACGCTCCATCAGTTCGCGGGTGATGCCTACTTGAACGAGATGGGGATCACGAATCCCGAGTTTCCCCAGGAGAACTGCCCGCAGGGCGACTGCTCGGTGCTCGTACATAACCCGGTTCCGGCCCTGAACGACGACGGCTCGGGCGTGAAGAAGTTCACCGACTTCATGACGCTGCTCGCGCCGCCGCCCCGCGGCGGTCTCTCCCTGCAGGTGCTCGCCGGCAGCCGGATCTTCGCCCTCACCGGCTGCGCCGATTGCCACACGCCGGCACTGGTCACCGGGCCCAGCCCGGTGAGGGCGCTATCGCGCAAGGTGTTCCAGCCGTTCTCGGATTTCCTACTCCACGACATGGGCAGCCTCGGCGACGGCATCGTCCAGGGCACGGCCACCGGCCGCCAGATTCGCACCGCCCCATTGTGGGGTGTCCGGGTGCGGACGCGTCTTCTCCACGACGGGCGCGCGACGAGCCTCGCTGCGGCGGTCCTTGCACACGAGGGCCAGGGGGAGCGGGCCCGCAACCGCTTCGCAGGGCTGAGTGCCAGGGCGCGGGATGAGCTCCTCGCGTTCCTGAACTCGCTCTAGCAATCGAGACCAGCGGTTGGTGGCGTCAACAGCCACCGGCCTCCCCACCATGCTGAGGGGGCGAGTGCGGCGCCCCCGCGGCACGCCAGTGGCACGTCGCGAGGTTACATTCCGCCTGATCTATGGCTGAGGATCCGCCGCACCCCAAGAAGAGCGCCTTCACCCCTGGTGCATGGCAGGAAGCCCGGGCGCTAGTCAGCGCGCACCGGAGCCGACTGGCGCTGGGCCTCGGATTGATGCTCGTCAACCGGCTCGCCGGTCTCGTGCTGCCCTCCTCCTCGAAGTGGGTCATCGACCGGGTGATCAACCAGCATCACCCGGAGCTGCTCGTGCCGCTGGCGATCGCTGCTGGCGGGGCGACGCTCGTGCAGGTGGTGACGGGATTCGGCCTGTCCCAAATCCTCGGCGTGGCGGCCCAGCGCGCCATCACCGACATGCGTCGCACGGTGCAGGCCTTCGTGTTGCGGCTCCCCGTCAGCTACTTCGATTCGACCAAGAGCGGGATCCTGATTTCGCGCATCATGACCGACGCCGAGGGCATCCGAAATCTGGTCGGCACGGGGTTGGTGCAGCTGGTGGGGGGCCTGCTCACGGCGGCGATCGCCCTGGCCGTGCTCTTCTATCTCAATTGGCGGCTCACCGCGATCGCGATTCTCATTCTGGCCTCCTTCGGTGGCGGCATGGCCCTCGCCTTCACCAAGCTGCGGCCGTTGTTCCGAGAGCGCGGCAAGCTCAACGCCGAATTGACCGGGCGGCTGGGCGAGACCCTCGGCGGCATCCGCATCGTCAAAGCGTACCACGCCGAGCGGGGGGAGCGGCTGGTCTTCACGCGTGGCGCGCACACGCTGTTCCGCAACGTCGCCACGACGATGACGGGGATTTCATCCGTCGGTGCCTTCGCCACGCTCATCGTCGGCGCCATCGGGATCCTGATGATCATCGAGGGCGGGCACGCGATCCTGACGGGCACGATGACCCTGGGCGCGCTCGTCATGTACTTCATCTTCATCGGCCTGGTGGCGATGCCGCTGATCAACATCGCGTCCATCGGCACGCAGATCACCGAGGCATTCGCCGGGCTCGACCGCATCCGGGAGATCCGGCGGCTGGCCACTGAGGATGCCGAGGATGGGTCCCTGGCCCCACTCGGCGAGGTGCTGGGGGACGTCGGCTTCGAGGACGTGAGCTTTGCGTACGTGCCCGGCAAGGACGTGCTGCGGCGCGTCTCCTTCCACGCGCCGCCGGGCTCCACCACGGCCCTGGTCGGGTCATCGGGGGCGGGCAAGAGCACCCTGATCAGCCTGGTGCTGGCGTTCAGCCGTCCCCGGGCCGGGCGGATCGTCGTGGACCACCGTGATCTCGCTACGGTCCGGCTCGCCGAGTACCGGCGCCAACTCGGCGTCGTGTTGCAGGACAACTTCCTGTTCGACGGCACTATCGCCGAAAACATCGCGTTTGCGCGACCCCACGCGACAGGGCAGGAGATCGAGGCGGCGGGGCGCATCGCCCATTGCGACGACTTCGTCCGGCGGTTCGAGCACGGGTACGATACGCTCGTCGGCGAGCGGGGTGTGAAGCTCTCGGGCGGGGAACGCCAGCGGGTCTCGATCGCGCGCGCGATCCTCGCCGATCCCCGAATCCTGATCCTCGACGAGGCGACCTCGAGCCTTGACTCCGAGAGCGAAGCGGCCATCCAGGACGGTTTGCGCACCCTGCGACGCGGCCGCACGACATTCGTGATCGCGCATCGCCTCTCGACCATCCGCAGCGCCGATCAGATTCTGGTGATGGAGGGTGGCGAAATCGTCGAGCGCGGCACTCACACCGAGCTGCTCGCGAAACGGGGCCGCTATCGCCAGCTGTACGACAAGCAGTACCGGTTCGAGCAGGACCGCTTCATCAACCCGGGGGAGGATTTTACGCCGGAGCCGGAAGCCCCGGCCGTGACGACCTCTATGACGCCGCCCACCAGGCTCTAGCAGTGGTCACGTCACGGCAGGCGAGACAGCTCGCGCTGCTTGCGGGCCTGGGCGGCGTCTATTTCGTCGCCGGCAAGCTTGGACTCCGGCTCGCGTTCGTGCATCCCAGCGCCACCGCTGTCTGGGCGCCGACCGGCATCGCCCTGGCGGCGTTCCTGGTCTTCGGGCTGCGCATGTGGCCCGCCATTCTCGTGGGGGCGTTCCTGGTCAATGTGACGACCTACGGCAGCGTGGCGACGTCGATCGGGATCGCAACGGGAAACACTCTGGAAGGGCTGGTCGGGGCGTACCTGGTGAACCGCTACGCGAACGGCCGCCATGCCTTCGACCATGCCCGCGACATCTTCGCGTTCACGGCGCTCGCCGCGGTCGGGAGCACGACGATCAGCGCGACCCTGGGCGTCACGACCCTCTCCCTCGCGGGCTTCGCCCAGTGGGCGAAATTTGGGCCGATCTGGCTGACGTGGTGGTTGGGAGACCTGGTGGGCGCGCTCGTGGTGACGCCCGTCGTGATCCTATGGAGTGCCCCCCTCAGCATGGTGTGGAACCGCAGGTGGCGCCTCGAGGCGGCCGCCCTCCTCGTCTCGCTCTGCCTCGTGGCGCTGAGCGTCTTCAGCGGGCTGTTTCCATCCAACCGGAACTATCCGCTCGAGTTTCTGTGTATCCCGTTCTTCGTGTGGGCGGCATTTCGCTTCGGCCAGCGTGCCGCGACGACGGCCATCCTGCTCGTGTCGGGGATCGCGATGTGGGGCACCCTGCACGGGTTCGGCCCGTTCGTCCGGCCCTCGCCGAATGAGTCACTCCTCCTGTTGCAGGCGTTCGTGGCCGTCACCGCGGTGATGACCCTCGTGCTCGCCGCCGTTGTGTCCGAGCGCAAAGAGGTGGAAGCGCAGCTGCGCCATCTTGCGGTGAGCGACCCGCTGACGGGTCTCGCCAATTACCGTCAGCTAGTCCACGTGCTGGAGCTGGAGATCCAGCGATCCCAGCGCACCGGGCGGCCCTTCGCCATATTGTTCCTCGACGTGGACCGCCTCAAGAAAATCAACGACCGCCACGGCCACCTCGTGGGCAGCCGGGCGCTGTGCCGCTTGGCCGATGCCCTGCGGGCGACGTCCCGGGTGTTCGATACGGGCGCCCGCTTCGGCGGGGACGAGTTCGCGCTGGTCCTTCCGGAAACCGGGGCGAGCGCGGCCCGCCAGGTCGCGCGACGGGTGGTCGAGCGCCTGGGTAAAGACGGCGAGAAGCCGGCTGTCTCTGTTAGCGTGGGCGTCGCCGTTTTCCCCGACAACGGCAGCTCGGTGACCACGCTCCTCAACTCGGCCGACACCGCTCTGTATGACTCGAAGCGCGCGCCGCGCTGAGATGGTCCCCCGCGTCCTCCTCCCTCTCGCTCTGCTCGGCCTTGGCGCCGCTGCCGGCCGCGCCACGCTCGACAACGGTCTCGCCCGCACGCCGCCCATGGGGTGGAACAGCTGGAATCACTTCGGGTGTGACGTCTCCGCCCGGCTGATCCGCGAGACGGCCGACGCCATGGTCGCGAGCGGCATGCGCGACGCCGGCTACCGCTACGTCGTCATCGACGATTGCTGGCAGGTGGCTCGCGATCCGCAGGGACGGCTGGTGGCCGATTCGGCGCGCTTCCCCGGCGGCATCAAGCCGCTCGCCGACTACGTGCACGCTCAGGGCCTCAAGTTCGGCATCTACACTGACGCGGGACGGAAGACGTGCCAGGGCCGCCCCGGCACCTACGGCCACGAAGTGGAAGACGCTCGTACCTTTGCTGCCTGGGGTGTGGACTACGTCAAAGAGGATTGGTGTTACGCGGACTCCCTCGACGCGCCGATCCAGTACGCCAAGTTCCGCGACGCGTTGCGGGGCGCCGGCCGCCCGATCGTCTTCAGCATCTGCGAGTGGGGGTCCCTCAGCCCCTGGGACTGGGGGCCGATGACCGGCCATCTGTGGCGGACGACGACAGACATCGAGGACAAGTGGTCCAGCATGCTCGACAATCTGGACATCTCCGGTCAGCACGCCGCGGCTGCGCGGCCCGGCGCCTGGAACGACCCCGACATGCTGGAGGTCGGCAACGGTGGGATGACCGACGCGGAGTACCGCGCCCACTTCAGCCTGTGGGCGATCATGGCCGCGCCGCTGATCGCGGGCAACGACCTCCGCACCATGACGTCTGCGACGCGGGACATCCTCACCAATCGCGAAGTGATCGCCGTGGACCAGGACTCTCTGGGAGTGCAGGGGACGCTCGTTCAGGAGGACCCCCCCGAGCACCAGGTGTGGGTGAAACCGTTGCGCGATGGCTCCCGGGCGGTGGTGCTGGTCAACCGCTCCACGACGCCGGATTCCATCACCGCGACGTGGTGGCGGCTCCGACTGCCGGCCGGGGGGGGCATCGGGACTTTCAAAGACAAGTTCACGGCGCTGGTGCCGGCGCATGGCGCGGTGATGGTGCGGGTGAGTCGCTGACGGCAGCGCCGGACCTCCGGAGGTCCGACCTATGCATCGGAGTTCATGGCCGTCCGGCGCCCTTCTTGGCGCCATGTGTTTCCTCGCGGTTCGCCCGCTCGCCGCGCAGCAGCCAGCCGATACGACTGACGCCACACGCCGGCACCGTCGCGCGCCACTCGCGGCGCGCGATTCGCTGACGTCGGGCGCGAGCGTCATCGGGGACGTCCTCGCGCGGCAGCCCGTGGACGACGTGCGGCAGCTGCTGGGCCTCGCGCCCGGCGTCGTGTTCCGCGGTAGCAGCGCGGGATTGCCCGCGGCCGCGGACTTTTCCGTCCGCGGCAGCCCTTTGGGCGACGTCGCCGTGTACGTGGACGGCGCGCCAGCGCGATCCGAGCTGTTCGGCACTCAGGAGCTCTCCCTCGGCGCCGACGCACTCGCCGAAGCGACGCTGATCACGGGTGTGCCGGACCTCCTCGCCGCGGACGCACGGGGTGGGGTAGTGCGCTACGTGACCCGCGTGGGCGATTCCATCTCCACGGCTGGCCTGCGCGCCCTCACCGACGAGCCGTTCGGGAACGGCTCAAGCGTGGGATTCAACCGGTTCGAGGCGTTCGCCGGTGGGCCGCTAGGTCCAAGGGGAGGTGCGGGCCGAGCGGGGCTCAGGTGGTTCGTCTCCGGCACACTGCAAGGACAGCTCGGGCAGTACCTCGGTGCTGGAGCTGCCGACCAGCCGACATACGTCCTCGGGCCAGCGGACACCACGGTCCAGTCCGTGACCGTGCCGCGGTACGTGCCGTTCGGGCAGGGACTGCGGCGGCCCGACGACTGGTCGACGCTGAAGCGAGGACAAGCGAAGCTCGCCTACACGTACGGAGCGGGGTCGAGCGTCTCAGTGACCGTGCTTGGCAGCGACGTCGCGAGACGCTTCTTCCCGGGCCAGGCCCTCGGCGACCCCGCGTTATACGGAGGGGCGCGCTCGTCGTCGCGTCTTGGCGTGCTCGATTGGAATCACGGGCTGCGACAAGGCGTGGACGGCGCGCTGCGATTGTCCGTGAACCTCTCCTATGGAGCCGATCGGCAGGTCGGGGGGTTGCTCGACCCAGCCTCCGAGCTGGCCACGCGTGACCCATCGCTTGGCATCGAGTTCTCGACCATGAAGTTCGTTGGGACCGACAGCATTCCCAACCCGCTCACCGAGCAGATCATCCGCAACATCCGCAGCAACACGGGCCTGCGGACGCCCTTCTTGAACCGCGTCGACTTGCGGAATTCCCAACCCTATCGCCTCAACCCCTACGGCCTCTCCGTCGGCTGGCCGACTAACGGGTTGGACGGCTCGCTGACCATGGTGTGGGAGCGGCGGCTGAACGGTCGCGGGTCACTGGAGTGGACGGGCGGGATGCACCGCGTCACGGGCGGCCTCGATGCCACGCGGACGGATCTGTCGTACTACAGCGCGGGATTGATCACGACATTCGACCTGGACGCCGCCCTCGCGCACCCGAGCCGCTACGGAATCTTCGCCGGGGACCGCCTGACGTCGGGCGGCGCCGTGGTTGATGTAGGCCTGCGCTACGATCATTTCTCGCCGGGCGCTGCGTTTTCGCACGTGCCCGGAAGGATCATCACCGACCCGGCGTGGAATTCCCCGGGTAGTGACACCGCCTATACAAACTCCGTGCGCCGAGTGTTCGTGGATGGTCGGGGACAGGGGTTCGTGTCACCTCGCGTGCGACTGATGTACGCCTTCGGCCCCGGGACCAGCGTGCGTGCGGCCATCGGCCGTCAAGTCGAGCCGCCTACCTTCGGGCAGCTACTCAGCAAAGTGAATAGCGATCTGTCGTTCACTGCTACATCGCGACCATTCGGCCGAGATGTGGACTACGCCAAGTCCACCCTGGTGGAGCTTGGAGCACGCCAGGTGGTGAGCGAGGCTCTGTCTGCGGACATCGCTGTCTATCACAAGACAGAAGTCGAGCCGTACGTGTATTTCCTTCGGGGCTTCGACGATCCATCCAATCCAGGAAGCACGTTGTACGTCAATTCCTTGACGCGGCTCAAAGGCAACGCATCCGGAGTCGACGCGACGCTCGACTGGAGCAGCGGGGAACGACTTAATGGTTCGGTGAGCTACTCGCTGATCCGTGCGGATTTGGTGCCGTCGGACGGAGTCGTGTTCCTCGGCACAAATGAAACACAGCAGCAGCTGTCGATTATCGGCGCTCTGCGGCCGCCCTCCGGCTGGCGATGGGCGGTCGACGTCGAGGCCCTGGTGACGCTGCGGCTCACGAGCGGCATCCCCTACTCGCTGCTCGTGAACACGGGTAGGGGACTGACTGTACCCGGTGAGTTCCTCCCCCTGGGCGTTGAATTGCAAGGCGAGGCCAGATTACCCTGGACGAAATCCCTGGACCTCCGAGTGACGAAAGGCATCCGCGCTGGGCGATTCACTTGGACGCTTTATGCTGATGCGCGCAACCTGCTCAACTTCACCAACCACATCGGCGCCTATGCCGAGACCGCGACCGACAATAACGCGTTGTTCCGGGCGAACGTTCTGAGTCCGGAGGTCGCCAGCATGGCGCTTGAGGCCCAGGCACAGCCTGTCAGCAAGCTCAACTCTGACGGCTCCATCAATCTCGGTGATTGCACGCAGTGGACTGGCACCAGTTCTTCCACGATCGACTGCGTCGCGTTGCAACGAGTGGAGCAGCGCTTCGGCAACGGCGATCACGTCTACACGGTTGCCGAGCAGACCAAGGCGCTGGGCGCCTACTTCGACGCGTTCTTCGGTGCGTGGCGCTTCCACGGCCCGGGGCGCACCGTGCGCGTCGGCCTTGAGCTGGCGTTCTAACGTGGCGCGCCCGTGCGTGGTGCTCGCCGCGCTCGCCCTCGCCACCGTTCCTTCGGCGGCGGCGCAAAGCATTCCCTTGAGCCAGCACGGCACCGTCACCCAACGCGTCGGTGTGACGGACATCGGCATCAGTTACAACCGACCGGTCGCGCGTGGGCGCCGCTTGTTCGGAGGGATTGTGCGCTGGCGGCGCGTCTGGCACCCGGGCGCCGATTCGGCCACCACCATCCAATTCAGCCGCGACGTACTTGTTCAGGGCCATCCACTTTCTGCCGGCCGCTACACGCTCTGGACAATACCCGATTCCCTGCAGTGGACGATGATCTTCAGTCGCGCCGTGAACGTCTTCCACGTGCCTTACCCGGGCGCGTCACTCGACGTGCTGCGCGTGACGGTGACGCCGGAGCCGGGCAGTGACATGGAGGTGCTGGCCTACTACTTCCCCGTCGTGGGGCCCGATTCGGCGGTGCTGCGGCTGCACTGGGGAACGACCATGGTGCCGCTCCACATCCGGACGACGCCCTAGGGCCTGCGGCCGCGTGTTGAAGTCGGGCGCGGCCGGTGCGAGCTTACACCGGCCAGAGGACGGGGGGAACCATGGGCATTGACCGCAGGGCCAGCGCGAGTGGGATCGCGCCGCTCGTCGCGGCGTTGCTGGCGGCGGCGTGTACACACCCCGCTCCCCACCCGCGAACAGCGCCTGTGCCAGCCCCGGACTCGTCGCGGGCGTCGGCTCACGAGGCGGACCTCGACCAGCGGGTGGCTCGGCTGGAGCTGCGGCTACTGGAGCGCGAGGGGCAGATCGATGAGTTGCAGGAGCGGCTAGATGACGCGCGCCAGGAGGTGGTGCGCGCGATGGCGAAGCTCCAGACGCTTGCCACGCGCGCGGAGGCCGCCTCCGCCATGGCCGAGGCGGAGATCGCACTGCAGCCGCTGCAGGCCGCCGGCGCCACTGCGGCGCCGGAATACGCCCAGGCGCGGCGGCTGCTCGACCAGAGCACGGTCGAGTTCAACAAGTCCAACTACGGCGGTGCGCTCTACCTCGCCAGCCAGGCCAAGAGTCTTGCTGGCGTGGGCAAGGGCCGCCTCGTCGGAGTGGATCGTAGTTCCTTGCGGCCCGGGGAGGTCTCGTTCGCGGTGCCGCTGAGCCTGCAGACCGTCGGGCACGCCAATGTGCGCGATGGGCCCGGCACCACGTTCCATGTGGCCTTCACGCTCGAGTCTGGGGCGGTGGTGGTGGCGTACTCCTACGCCGAGGAGTGGCTCCGGATCACGGACGACGGCGGGCGCAGCGGCTGGGTATTCCGAACCCTGGTCGGGCGGCGGGGGGGCTCGAGCGCGGGCGACCGCTGATCGCTAGCCCTCTGTGGCCTTGGTGGCGCGCCGCCGGGTGCCGGCGCGGACCACGCGGTCCCGGCCCTCATCCTTGGCCTGATACAGGGCGGCGTCGGCCATCGCGATGAGCGACTCCGGCGTGTCGCCGTGCTCGGGGAACTCGGCCGTGCCGATGCTGAGACTCACTTTTCCGCCTGTGAACGTCTCCCCGGCGAGCCGCTTCCGAATCCGCTCGGCCACTTCAGCGGCTCCGCGCGCGTCCGTCTCCGGCAGCAAGACCAGGAACTCTTCGCCACCGTAGCGCGCGACCGTGTCCACCTCCCGAGCCGTCTCCCGTAAGATGGCCGCCACGCACTTCAGCACTTCGTCGCCGGCCAGATGTCCGTGGGCGTCGTTGTAATGCTTGAAATGGTCCACGTCCGCCAAGAGCACCGCAAAGCGATGCTTCAGGCGGAGCGAGCGCCGCATCTCGTTGCCGAGCATGTCCGTCAGGTAGCGGCGGTTGTAGAGGCCGGTGAGGCTGTCCGTCACCGAGAGCCGCTCCAGTGCCTGCCGGCCCTCCCGCAGCCGCGTCACCATGTTGTTGAACACCTGGGTGAGGTATCCGACCTCGCCGCCGCCCACGACGGGCAAGTCCACGTCTAAGTGCCCGGCGGCAACGGCGGCGGCGCCGCTCGTCAGGCGGTCCAGCGGCCGGACGATCAGCACACCGAGGAAATAGCCCAGCAGCCCAAGCACGACTAGTAGTACCGTGAGAATGAGCGCGGTCGTATTGCGCAGCCGCGCGAGGGCCGACCACCGCAGGGCAGCCACCGGTGCGAGCGTGCCCACTACGCGCACGTGGTCGATGCTGCGGAATTCCCCGGCGATTCCTTCCCGACCCGCCAGCGCTTGGATCGTGCTCAGGGCGAGCTTGCTCCGGAGCGGCTCGACGCTATCGAGCCGCACCGCCGTGATCAGAGTGCCGGCCTCGTCGACGTAGTACGCGCGGGCGGGCGACCGGGGGGCGAATCGCCGCAGGGGCTCCACCACGCTGCGGAGATTCAGCTTCACGGCAAGCGCGCCCAGCAGTCGCCCGCCTGCGGGCGGATGGAGCGGGAAGGCCAGAATCATCGCAGTCTTGCCAGTGCCATCTCGATACGGTGCACCGACCACCTGGTTGTCGTTGCGAACCTGCGTGAGCCAGTCGGCTGGCAACGGCACCTCGGTGGTCGATTGCGCGTTCCCGGCGATCACGCGGCCCTGCGGGTCGACCAAGACGAGATTCACGTAGTCGGGGAATTTCAGGCGTACCGAGGCGAGATAGTCGTTCACGCGCCGCAGCACCTTCCCCCGCGCGCCCAACTTTGTCACGTTGCCGAGCACTTCGGGAGAAGCGGCGAACACGCGCAGATTGTAGATCTGGCTCTTGAGCCACAGATCCGTGGCGTTGGAGATTTGCGCGCTGGCCGTCCGCAGATCGTCGGAGATCTTCTCGCTGAGGGCGCGCTTGTTCTGGAGATAGGAAACCCACGCTGTGCTAACGGAGGGGATCAGCGTGGCGAGCAGCGCGAACGCCAGAATCTTGCTTCTGATGCTCTCCAGCCGCAGGACGTGGAGGCCCGTCGCGACGACGTCCTCCCAGGAGACCCACGCGCGGCGCCGCTGCATTGCCCCCGAAGATAGGGGGCGGGGCCCCTCGGGGCGAGCCTGAGAATGCGAAGTCTCACGGCGGAGCCTATGATAGGGCGAGGCAGCTGAACGAAACAGCTACCCGAGGAGGTGTCGAGTATGGCGATCAACGCGCGTCGCGTGCTGTGGGGAGGGCTGGTGGGTGGCCTGGTGTTCAACCTGTGGAGCATGCTCATGGAGTTCGTGGTGTCGCCGTCGCTGATCGTCGGTAAAGCGCGGGCCGATGCCGCGTTCTCGGCCGGGTTGTTTCTCAGGCAGGGAGAGGGACGAATGCCGTTCGGGCTCTTCTTTCTCCTGTGGGTCGTGAGTCTCTTCGTCGTCGCCTACGGCGAGGCGTGGGCGTACGCGGCGGCGCGCGCCACCGCGGGGCCCGGCCCGGCCACGGCGGCGAAGATCGGCCTCGTGGTCGGGTTCGCCGCGGGCGTTCCCATGAACCTCGGGCATGGTACGTTCCAGGCCCTTGCGACGGCGTTCTGGGTGGGGTGGGGGCTGGAAATGGGTGTCGGGGCAATCGTGGCCGCGCTCGCCGCGGGCTGGGTATACCGGGACTAGTGGTGTCGGGCTTCCGCGACCACTTCTCGCCGGTTGCCGCGGGCTACGCCGCCTACCGACCGCGCTACCCGGACGCCCTGTTCCTTTATCTCGCGGGCCTGCCCAAGCGTCGGGCACTGGCCTGGGACTGCGGCTGCGGGAATGGGCAGGCGACCCTCGTATTGACCCCGGAACGGTCGACCTGGTCACCGCCGCCCAGGCGATGCATTGGTTCGACCGGGAGCGATTCTACGCCGAGGTGCGGCGCGTCCTGGCGCCGGCGGGGAACGGCGTGTTGGCTGTGTGGGCATACGCGAAAGGCTCACTCGATGATCCCGCACTCGAGGCCGAGCTGCAACGCTTCTACCGCGACACCGTCGGTCCCTACTGGCCGCCGGGCCGCGAGATCGCCGAGACCGGGTATCGGACCCTGGACTTTCCGTTCGAGGAGCTGACGCCGCCGACGTTTGCGATGACCGCCGAGTGGACGCTGGAAGAGTTGCTGGGGTACGTCGGCACGTGGTCGGCGACGACGCGCTTCATCGCGGATCGGGGCGAGGATCCGCGGCACGTGTTGCGAGAACACCTCACGGGGATCTGGGGTGTTCCGGAAACCCGGCACCGCTTGCGTTGGCCGCTCGGGCTACGCGTCGGCCGTGTCAGCGCGCCTCGCCGTACGTGATGCCGCGGCGCTCGGGCCCCACCGCTGCGACGAGCGCGCACAGCACGAACACCGTTCCCGCGGTGAGCGCCATCGCCCAGGCGTAACTCAGGTGGGCGGCGAACACCGCCTCGATCCATGCCACCGTCCCTGCGATCAACACCCCACACTGATAAGCGAATCCCGGCAAGAATCCACGCACGGAATCGGGCGAGAGCTCCGTGATGTGCGCCGGGATGACCCCCCAGGCCCCTTGCACCATGAACTGCATGAGGAACGCGCCGAGGACGAGCCACGGCAGGGCTGGGGCGAATGCCCACAGGGGGATGACGAGGAGCGCCCCGGCGAGCGCTAGGACAATCGTGCGCCGGCGGCCCAGTCGATCGGAGTAGAGGCCACACAGCACGCCCCCTGTGAGGGCGCCGACCATCGAGAGCGCGGTGAGGACCGCACGACGCTGCGGGGTGAAACCCCAGTCGCGCTGTAGGAACGTCGGGTACAAGTCCTGCGTGCCATGGGAGGCGAAGTTCATCATCGTCATCAACGCCACGAGGTAGAGGAACAGCTTCCAATGGGACAGGATGGCGCGGCCCAGCCCGCTCCAGGACTCGTGCCGCGTCTTCTTCCAGACGTCGGATTCCTTGACCCGGAACCGCACATACAGCGCCAGCAGGGCGGGGAGGCCGCCGATGAAGAACATCGGCCGCCAGCCCCAGCGAGGATACACGACGAAATAGCAGAGGGCGGCGAGGAGATAGCCGGCCGCGTATCCCTGCTGCAGCAGCCCCGAGAACACGCCGCGCAGGCGCGGCGGCACCTTCTCCATGACCAGTGACGCGCCGATGCCCCACTCCCCACCCATCCCGATGCCGAACAGCGCGCGCAACACGAGGAAGATGGCATAACTCGGCGCCAGTCCCGAGAGGACTTCGACCAGGGCATAGAAGACGAGGTCGAGCATCAGCGGCAGCCGACGGCCGTAGCGGTCGGCGAGCAACCCGAAGATGAACGCGCCCACCGGGCGGAAGGCGAGCGTGAGGGTCAGGGATAGGGCAATCTCCGCGTCGCTGCGGTGGAACTCCCGCGCGATCGCAGTCAGCGTCATCACCACGACGAAGAAATCGAACGCGTCGAGCGTCCAGCCGAGGAAGCCGGCGAGGACGGCGGCGCGGTGGTCTGACGGTGGGGGAGAGGAGGGGGAGGGGGCGCTCATCGGCGCCCCAATAATGTTATCCGGGTGACGCCCCCGCGACCTTGCCTCTGGCCGGGGGGGGGGCGTGCGTCTACGACAGACACGCGAGGCGCGGTCGAACTTGCCGGTCACGCGTCGAGCGGCTCTCTTTGAAGAGAGGTGTTCGGCTGCGTACTCTGTCTCCTGAGGGAAGTCGCCATGCGCATCGCGTCCCGAACCATGTTCGTTGGCACCATCGTCGTCGCTGCGTCGGTCCTGCTCCCCCCCGCCTCCGCCCGGGCTCAGGAGACCGCATCAGATACGCTCCTCACAGTTGAGCATTACCTCGACTGGGAGCAGGTCGCCGACCCGCAGCTCTCACCCGACGCCTTGCAGGTCGTCTACACGCGGCGCTACGTGAACAAGCTCGAGGACAAGTGGGAGTCGGCACTCTGGGTCATGCACGCCGACGGCTCCAAGAACCGCACTCTCGGGAAAGGGGCGAGCGCCCGCTGGTCGCCGGACGGCACGCGGATCCTATACCTCGCCGACGGCGAGCCCAAGGGGACGCAGCTGTTCGTGCGCTGGATGGACGCCGAAGGCTCGACCACGCAGATCACCCACGTTATCGAGACGCCGTCCAACCCACAGTGGTCGCCCGACGGCAAATCGATCGCGTTCGCGATGTTCGTTCCCGACCAGGAACCCTGGAAGATCAGCATGCCCGCGGCCCCGGCCGGCGCCAAATGGACGGAGGCTCCGCGGATCGTCGATCGGCTGCACTACCGCCAGGACCGCGTCGGGTTCACCGAGGCTGGGTACACGCACCTCTTCCTCGTGACCGCCGACGGCGGCACGCCGCGGCAGCTCACCCGTGGCAAGTGGAACGTGGGTGCCCGATTCGACGGCCTCTCGGGGAACGTCGGGTTCGACTTCACCCCGGACGGCAAGACGATTGTCTTCGACGGCCTGAAGGACGCGGAGTGGGACAGCCGCTACGAGGAGGCGCATCTCTACGCGCTCGACGTCGCCAGCGGAGCAGTGCGGGCGCTGACCACCCGGCCCGGCTTCCACGCCAACCCCCAAGTGTCGCCGGACGGGAAGCTCGTGGCGTTCGTGGGCTACGACTCGACTCCGCATACCCATACGACGAGCGATCTCTGGGTAGTCGGCATCGACGGCGCCGGGCTTCGTGATCTGACGCACGACCTCGACCGCGATCCCAGTGAGCTGCACTGGGCGCCCGACGGCAGCGGCGTCTACTTCGTCGCGGGGGACCGGGGCGCGATCAACGTGCACTTCGCCGCGCTCCGCGGCGGGGCGACGCCCGTAACGACCGGGGCTCAGGTGCTTTCGCTCACGTCGATGGCCCACGACCTCACTGCCGTCGGGCTGCGCAGCGACGCGACTACGCCGCCCGACGTGGTGCGCTACCACCTGCGCCCATCGGGAGCGCCCGTGCGGCTTACGGCCGTCAACGACGACGTCCTGGCGAGCAAGCGCCTCGCGAAGGTGGAAGAGGTCTGGTATAGCTCCAGCGGTGGCGCGCGGGTGCAGGCGTGGATCGTGAAGCCGTCGGCGTTCGACCCGTCCAAGAAGTACCCGCTGATTCTCGAGATCCACGGCGGACCGTTCGCGATGTACAACGTCGGTTTCAGCTACATGTTCCAGAACTTCGCGGCCAACGGCTACGTGGTGCTGTTCGTTAACCCGCGGGGCAGCACGGGCTATGGCAGCCCGTTCTCGAACGGCATCGACCACAACTACCCAGGCCCCGACTACGACGATTTGATGGCTGGCGTGGATACTGTACTCGGCCGCGGCTACGTCGACCCGCGGCGGATGTACGTGTCGGGGTGCAGCGGTGGTGGGGTGCTGTCGAGTTGGGTGATCGGGCACACGACCCGCTTCGCCGCCGCCGCTGTGCGCTGTCCCGTGATCGACTGGATCGCCATGGCTGGGGAGACGGACATCCCGCTGTTCACCTACAGCTTCTACGACGCGCCGTTCTGGGAGAAGCCCGAGCAGTGGCTGGCGCACTCGTCGTTGATGTACGTCGGGAGAGTAACGACCCCGACGCTGCTCATGACGGGCGAGCTCGACCGCCGCACCCCGATTCCGCAATCCGAGGAGTACTTCGCCGCGCTCAAGGTGCGGCGGGTCCCCACCGTGCTGCTGCGCTTCAGCGGCGAGTTCCACGGGACCGGCTCCAAGCCGTCGAACTTCATCCGCACGCAGCTCTATATGATGAGCTGGTTCCAGCGCTACAGCGGGACGACGACGCCGGCGGCGACTAGCGGTTCGAATTGACGAACTGTGCCGCCTCGGTCGAGCCTGCGAGCGCCGCCGTCGACGCCTCGCCGCCCATGATGGCGGCGAGGACCTGGTCGAAGTAGCCGGCGCCCACCTCGCGCTGGTGCTTGGTGGCGGTGTAGCCCTCCGCCTCTCTCGCGAGCTCCTCCTGCTGCAGCCGCACGTAGGCGGGCATCCCCTCGGCTCGGTACGCGCGGGCCAGCTCGAAGGTGCGCAGCCCGATCACGTGCCATCCGGCGAGAGTGACGAACTGAAACTTGTAGCCCATTGACGCCAGCGCGTTCTGAAAGCCCGCGATCTCGCGCTCGTCCAGGTGCTGCTTCCAGTTGAAGGAGGGTGAGCAGTTGTAGGCGAGCGGCTTGCCCGGATGACGGGCATGAATCGCGGCGGCGAAGCGCTGCGCTTCGGCCAGGTCCGGCTTCGCCGTCTCAAACCACAACAGGTCCGCGTAAGGGGCATAGGCCAGGGCCCGCATGATGACCGGCTCGGCGCCGTCGCGGACGCGGAAGTACCCCTCCGCTGTGCGCTCCCCTGTGCAGAACGCGCGATCGCGTGGATCGATATCGGACGTGAGCAGTGTGGCGCTCAGCGCGTCGGTGCGGGCGACAATGAGGGTAGGGATGTCCAACACGTCGGCTGCTAGGCGCGCCGCGCTCAGCACGCGTATGAAGTGTTGCGTGGGGACCAGGACTTTCCCGCCCAGGTGTCCGCATTTCTTCTCCGCCGCGAGCTGGTCCTCGAAATGCACGCCTGCTGCCCCGGCCTCGATCATCGCCTTCATCAGCTCGAAGGCGTGGAGCACCCCGCCGAATCCGGCCTCTGCGTCGGCGAGGATCGGCGCGTACCAGTCGGTCGCCGGCGCCGATCCGTCGCGCCGCCCCCCCCCTCCC
>WNFF01002785.1_pt1 | contig 24144 bp, 8 predicted proteins | sample 5400441 | NCBI WGS metagenome assembly WNFF01 (sample SAMN13153345, study PRJNA577476) | soil metagenome | isolation source: 120 cm saprolite under Douglas fir tree site 2 hole 3 replicate 1 | place: USA:California | collected 2015-04-18
TCGCCGGTTTGCACTGGAAAGCGTCGCCCGCCACGCGCATGATGGAACTCTTGCGCCGTACAGGGGTGAGACTGGGGCTGGTAACCAACGGCGAACGCTGGATGCTGGTTGACGCGCCGCCCAACGAGACGACGGGCTTTGCCTCGTGGTACGCCGCTCTCTGGCTTGAGGAGCCGATCACGCTGCGGGCCTTTCGCAGCCTGCTGGGAGTGCGACGCTTCTTTGGCGTGCCGGATGACGAGACCCTTGAAGCCATGCTCACCAAAAGTGCCAGCAACCAGCAGGAAGTTACCGACCAGCTGGGCTACCAGGTGCGCCGGGCGGTCGAAATGCTGGTGCAGTCGCTTGACCGTATCGACAAGGATAGGAACCGCAGACTGCTGGGTAATGTATCAGAAGCAGACCTCTATGAAGCGGCCCTGACGGTGATGATGCGGTTGGTCTTCCTGCTGTCAGCCGAGGAACGCGGCCTCTTGCTGCTCGGCGAACTGCTCTATGACCGCAATTACGCCGTCTCCACCCTCCAGGCTCTACTAAGAGAGCAGGCTGATCTGTCCGGTGAGGAAGTGTTGGAGCGGCGGCACGATGCCTGGAGCCGCCTGCTCGCCATCTTCCGCGTCGTCTACGGTGGCGTCGAGCATCAAGATATGCGCCTTCCGGCCTATGGAGGGCACCTTTTCGACCCCGACCGTTATCCCTTCTTAGAAGGGCGCACTCCTGGCACCTCCTGGCAAGAGACGCCTGCCGAGCCGTTAGCGATCAACAATCGGACCGTGCTGCACCTGCTGGAAGCCTTGCAATTCTTGCAGGTGAAAGTGCCAGGTGGAGGCCCAACCGAACGGAGACGTCTCTCGTTTCGCGCCCTGGATATCGAGCAGATCGGCCACGTCTACGAGGGCCTGCTCGACCACACTGCCCGTCGAGCAACCACGCCTGTATTGGGCCTGTTCGGATCAATAGCCAACGAAAGCGAAGTGGCACTTGGCAGCTTGGAGCAATTGGGTAAGCAGGGCGAGCAAGCGTTGATTGACTTTCTGGAAGAGCAAACGGGTCGCACGCTCAACGCCATCAAGAATGCCCTGACGGTCTCGCCTATGCCCAGACGCTTTAGCCGCGCCGACTTGATGGCAGCCTGTGATAACAACCCAGCATTATTTGAGCGTGTCTTGCCCTTCGCTGGTTTGCTGCGCACAGATACTTTCGACAAGCCCGTTGTCATCACCGCAGACTCAGTCTATGTCACACAGGGGAGCGACCGCCGCACGACAGGGACGCACTATACCCCGCGCAGCCTGACTGAACCGATTGTGCAGCACACCCTCGACCCGCTGGTCTACACCGGCCCGGCAGAAGGCAAGCCGCAGGAGGAGTGGCAGCTGCGCCCGGCAGCGGAGATCCTCGACCTGAAGGTCTGCGACATGGCGATGGGATCGGGCGCGTTCCTGGTGCAGGCCTGCCGCTACCTCTCGGAAAAGCTGGTCGAGGCGTGGGAAAACGTGGCGCAGAGCCTGCCAAACAAACCGGACATGCTGCAAATTGCGCCCGAGGGCCAGGCCTCGCGAGGCGAGGTCAGCGAAACGCTGCTGGCGAACGAGGCGGAAGAGCGACTGGCTTTCGCGCGGCGGCTGGTCTGCGAGCGCTGCCTGTATGGCGTGGACAAGAACCCGCTCGCGGTAGAAATGGCGAAGCTCTCGCTCTGGCTCATTACGCTCAGCAAGAACCAGCCCTTTACCTTCCTCGACCACGCCCTGCGCCGTGGCGACTCGCTGCTCGGCGTCAACCTCCAGCAGCTCACCGGCTGGTCGATGGATGCCGTCCGCACGCACGAACAGGCGCGGCAGACGGTGTGGATCGAGCCGCTGATCAAGGACGCACTGGATACCGCCCTCAACCTACGTCGCCAGATACGCGCCCTGCCGGAACACGACGTGCGCGACATCGAAGCCAAGGCCGACTCCAAACGACAGGCATTGCTGCAAGATACCCTCCACGCGGACTATACCGTGCTGGTCAGCGCCTACCAGGAGGCCCGCCAGCAGCGCTTCACCGCAGCAGGCAAAGCCGAGAGCCGCGCCGCCTTCGACAAACTACGCAAAGAGGTAGACGCGCTGCTCAATGGCCGCCGCCCGCTCCACTGGCCGCTGGAGTTCCCTGAAGTCTTCGCGGAGGGAAAGGAAGAGGAACGAGGGTTTGCGGGGATTGTGAGCAATCCGCCGTTCCAAGGTGGAAGCAAGATCACTGGAGTGCTTGGTACTGATTACCGAGACTACTTGGTGGGATACGTGGCGAATGGTAAACGCGGAAATGCTGATCTGTGTGCTTACTTCTTTTTACGTGCCTGTCAGTTAGTGAGCAAAGAAGGGCAGTGCGGCTTACTGGCAACGAACACCATAGCCCAGGGAGACGTTCGCGAAGTGGGACTAGATCAAGTAACTGCAATGGGTTATACAATACCGCGGGCCGTATCCAGTCGCAAGTGGCCTGGAACCGCTGCACTAGAGGTTGCTCATGTATGGCTGAGGCGGGGTGATTGGCTCGGATTATATATGCTTGACGAGAAGCCAGTTGAAGGTATCACCTCTTTCCTAATGGAACAAGTTTCAGTGGAAAGGAAGCCCCATCCACTTCTCCATAGTATGGGTAAATCATTCATCGGCTCTTTTGTCTTGGGAATGGGGTTTGTACTAGAGCCATGGGAAGCACAAACTCTAATTCTGAAAAATCCTGGGAATCAAGAGGTACTCTTTCCTTATCTAAATGGTGAAGATGTGAATTCCTTGCCAGACCAATCTCCCAGCCGCTGGATAATTAATTTCCAAGACTGGCCACTCGAATGGGCAGAGACCTATCCCGATTGTATAGCTATTGTGCGTGAGAAGGTCAAACCAGAGAGAGAACTAATCAGCTATGACAGAAAGCTCAGCAAATTGTGGTGGCAGTATAAACGGAGATGCCAAGCTCTATATGATGCGATTAGAGAAATGAAACGAGCGTTAGTTATCCCTAGAGTATCAAAATACATGATTTGCGCCTGGGAACCTACGAGTATTATATACTCAGACGCAACCGTCGTGATTGCATCCGATTCAGATGCTGACTTTGCTATCATCCAAAATACATTTCACGGTAATTGGGTGCGGTATTGTGGTTCATCTCTTAGAAATGATCAGCGTTACACCCCCTCTGACTGCTTTGAGACCTTCCCTTTCCCTAACAACCGGCAAGACCTCGAAGACATCGGCAAAAGCTACTCCGAGCACCGCCAATCCATCATGCTTACGCGCCAGGAGGGATTGACCAAAACGTACAATCGTTTTCACGATCCAGAGGAGATAACGGAAGATATTGTGAAACTGCGGGAGTTGCATAAAGAGATGGATGAGGCGGTGGCACGAGTGTATGGCTGGGATGGCCTGGAACTGGGACATGGTTTTCACGAGACGAAGCAGGGGCTGCGCTATACGATAAGCGAGGAGGCGCGTCGGGAGGTGCTGGGCAGGTTGTTGAGGCTGAATCATGAGCGGTATACGGAGGAGGTGGCGATGGGGCTGCATGAGAAGGGGGCGAAGAAAGGGAAGAGGAATGGAAGAGGGAATGGAACAGGCAAAAGCGGAAATCAGTTAGATCATCAGGAAGAATTAGCGTTTGAGTGAGGAACAGGTCATGATTGAAGACAATCCTAATAACGTGCTTGCCGCTTTCGAGATACTGCTGGGAGAAGTAAAGGCCGAAATCGATTTCTTGGAAAAACTTGGCACAAGGGCATTTGAGAGACATGATCATGATGCTGCACGCAAAGCTGCTGAACACGCTGTTAAAATCATGGCCTGTAGAGATAAAGTAATGTCTTTACGAAAAGAATGGGAAACGCTCGCAATCTCGCATGATGACAGTGATGAAGAAGAAGCGCCAGGTACTCAGCGACGTAAACTGGGGCGTTTGCCGAGAGGAATAGGTACTCCTCAGTCTGCCTACCGTCAGCCCATCTTGCAGGCCCTCAATGAAATGGACGGTTCAGCCAGGACGAGTGATGTGCTTACGAGGGTCGAGCAGTTAATGAGGAAAAGCTTGAAAAAAGAGGACTATGAGCCGCTTCCCGCTGATGGGATGCTGAGATGGTCTAAGTCGGCCCAATGGGAACGTAATTCGATGGCACTCGCCAATGAAGAAGATGTCAAAATCAAAATGGTCGTTGCCTTTCTTCAGTCTCTGGGATTTGATATCAACGAACTGTATTACGAGAAAAGCTTCCACTTGAAGATAGGACGATTCCTCCACCCTATTGATACAGAGATGCAGATTCGCACTGCACAACCACGCCTGGATATTCTCGTAACCCGAAATGGAAAGAACCTCTTCATTGTCGAGGTGAAAGGTCCTGACATCACCATCGACTCGGATGATATCGAACAGGCCGTTTCCTATGCACGATTAGTCCATCCTATCGCACCTCTCTGCCTCATTACCAACGGGCAGGTATGGAAAATCATTGATACCATCACCAGGGAAGAACTGTCTCCGGACAAAGTAGACCCTCATCGCCATTTGACCGTTTCGTTTCCCAACGAAGCATACTACGAGGCAGTCAAATATTTTCTTGGCTACTCTCGCGAGAATATTTTGGCGTTCTGTCAATGGCAAGTGATGACCTATATGAGGGAACTGCTGGGGGCAGCAGACGACCGCGATAAGAAATACATTCCAGAACTGTATGAAGATCGGAGGCATCTTGCCGAAACAACACAACAGTTCATGCAAGCAGAGGCGCGTTGCTTTAGCGCAGTTGGTGATTCAGGAAGCGGAAAGACCTGCTGGGCCTGTCACGGTGCGCTGCACTCCCTGGAGCAAGGCGTCGTGACCTTCTTCTACCGAGGCGCAGATGTTGCAGACGGCATTCTTGAGGCTATTAGTCGCGACCTCAATTGGACACTCTCACCGCAATATGATGACATCCAGGCCGTCAAACGATTACTTGAGTTGTTCGAACATGAGCAGATCCTGGTATGGATTGATGACATTGATGGTCTCTCTCTGGCTTCGGTCAGACACATGCTCACTGAATTCTTGAGGAGAACGGAGGGGTATCCTGTCAAACTGCTCCTGACGTGCAAGTCGGAGACCTGGCAATATCTGCTCGAGGAAGACGGTATCCCAACGCCGCTTGCGTCGCTGGTATTTCAAGTGAATGATGTGAAAGGATACAGAGTTGGAGCACTGGACAATCAAGAATTGCTGGCGGCGATCAATAAGTATCGCGTCTTCTACCACTATAGTGGTCCTATCGACATTGAAGTTCTGGAGGCTTGTCAGCGCGTGCCCTTCCTACTGCGTGTGCTTTTTGAGGTTGCAGCCAATCTGTCTCTTCCTCACATTGGGTATACCGTCGTTGATTTTTTCGAGGCGTACTTTCAAAAACTCTGTGATCGTTTTGATGAGCAGAAGGATATGATCCAGCGGCTGCTTCCGGCGATCGCACATCATTTTTATGAGCTGAACAGTGATGAGATCGAAAGGGATGACCTGCTAAATGCTCTCGGTATACCGCTTTCGCAATCACTGCCGGAACGGCTCTTCACCCTGAGTGTTTTAGAGCGAACGCATCGCGAACAAACCACATATATTGGTTTTTATTTCAAGAAGTTGCGCGACTATCTGATTGCATTCCGAGCACTAAAATGGCAGAAGATATCTGCCCAGGATTTTCGGCAAGTGTTCAGCCATCTGGAGCGCCATGGTGTTCACCTCGACGTTTTGAACCTCTACTACTCGCTGACTTCAATAGAAGAGCATAAACGTATCCTGGATGGTCAGTTACACACCAATGCCTCTGCATTCCTAACGCTATATGAAGACATCCTTGACACGCATTTCCCCGCGTTCAAACGGTCGTTTCCACCCAACACATCGGGGTCCATTGGGTTCGTAGGATACATGGATTTCTCCCGTAACGTCATTTCCATGTACGGCTTTCGACCGCTGAAAGATGGTGACGCGAAGATCCTCCTCGTGCCAATAGCACCTATGCCAGGTGCATGGATGAGAGAAAACAAGGGATACCTTGCTGGCTCCTTACGTATGCACTCGACAGGCAGTTCCCGTGGCTTTCAGGACATCAACACTGCTCACGAGGCTCTCTCGCAAAACGTGCAGCCGTCGCTAAAAGACGTTGTCCAGCAGGGGAGACTGGATGAGAGCCAGAACCGAGCCTTGCTTATCGAGCGAGTAGTGGCAACATGCTTGCAGGATTACACCGCCGACTTTCAACGGCTGCGGGGAACATCGCAGCTTTTGTTCCCATTTCGTTTGGAAGAGGTGAAAACCGTCCTGCTCTATAAGATTGCGTATGAGCTTCTCGAGCATCAACTCATGGATCGCCGTATTGCTGCAGGAACTATTGAGGAAACGCGGTATGGGTCTTTTGTAGGGTACGTCATTCCGATGAGACTCGAAGAGCAGGCGGAGATAGAAAAGCAGGCGTGGTCCCTTGCACGTGAGGGAAAGAATGTCTCAGGCGAGAGGAATTACCGGAAGGCTGAAGATCACGAACTTCCCCTGCTGGAAGACATAGCATGCCTGGAAAAGCTTGGAGTCAGTGAAATCGGACGCTCGCCTCTTACAGAGTGGTATGAAGGAGGGAACCAGCGAAGATGGGCACTAGCTCAGGATGTCAGCTATCGTGACTCGCTTGAACAATTGCTCGAGGCCCTCTTTCTTGCATTTCTCAACGAGTACCATATCCTGGCGGAGCGAAACTTTCCCACGCTCTGCCAACATTTTGAACTCTATCAAAAAAAGCCTGTGAAGATGTTTTGGGCACTTCTTGAAGAGGAAGAGCAAATATGGGGGATTCGATCTCGCTCTTTTCTTCTTCAAGAAATTAGGGGAGTGCCCGGATCAGAGAATGCTATCATGCGTTGCAGTGAGCAGGAAATAGAGCAGAATGTACAGGAGCTGAGAGCAAACCCAGCCTACCGTGGAACGGTCCGCACTTCGTATGGTTTGGATTCGATGCTCCTTTCAGGAGACTGTTATATGCCATTTAGAGTAAGCAACAGGAGCGCCTATATCCTAAGGAAGCTCGTGTATCAAAGCATCGAGCGTGATTTAAAGGAGACACTTCCTCTTCTGGCATCCAAATACCATGCTGAGAAGAGTGCTTGAGCCATGTCAAGGTGGAAGCCGAAAGTGAAGAGGATCTAGAAACTGCTGAGGTAATATAAGGCGATATACCCGAAATGGAAAGGGAGAGAAGAGAATGACCGCAGAATGGCGCATTACGCAGAAACCGGATTTTTATAAGGCATTGGTGGAGGTGCCACCAAAAGAGATGCACCAGATCATTGAAAAGGTTAACCTGCTGGCGCAAGACCCAACACCTGATGCAAAGGTGAAAAGACAACTCAAATATATGCATGGCAGGCTGCATCGTATTCGCAGCGGTGATTACCGTATTTTCTATACCTTCGAATATCCCTACATCAGTATTCTCGCCCTGCGCTTTCGCGACGACGATACGTATGATGAGGACCTGGATGTCGAGTTTCTGGGTGGACTTGACGCTGAATTGGGTAGTATAGCGAAAGCAGCACAACCCGACTGGGAGCGGTTACTTGCTCCGAAAGAACCACAAAAGAGACCCTTACCAGAGCCAATCACCGGGGAACTACTAACCAACTTGCGCGTACCCAGAGAGTGCCACGCCCGCCTCCTGCGCGTACAGACAGAGGAAGATTTGCTCGACTGCCCAGGTGTACCGGAAGACTACCTCTTAAAAATAGACGAATATATGTTTGAACGGCCCCTCGTCCAGGTGCTGCAACAGCCTGATTACCTGTTGAACGATGTCAACGACCTGCTGCGCTACAAAGAAGGCGAGCTGATGGGCTTCCTGCTCAAGCTCTCACCGGAGCAGGAAAAGTACGTGAACTGGGGGTTGAAAGGTACCGGCCCGACACTTCTCAAGGGCGGACCTGGAACGGGTAAAAGTACCGTGGCGCTCTATCGCGTGCGCTCTATCGTGCAGGAATTGCGCAAAAAGGGACACGATGAGTTCCGCATCCTCTTTACTACCTATACCAACGCGCTCATCAAATCCTCTGAACAACTCTTGCAACAACTGCTTGGTAGTGATATACGGTACGTGGAGGTGACCACAGCGGATAAGATCGTGATGATGCTGTTAGGTAAACTAGGCAAGCCACCCAGGATCATTGATCATTATGAAGTAAGCAACCTTCTCCAGCAGGCGGTGAAAATAGCGCGTTTCGAGGGCAACGCGTTGCAGCAACAGGCGCAGCGGCAGGCCGTCGAGCGTCTCAGCATCGATTACCTCCAGCAAGAGATCAATCAGGTGATCGTATCACGCCAGGTCAAGTCGTTAGAGGAATACCTTACAACACTACGCCCGGGACGCAGGGTGCGTTTGAATGGAACTCAGAGGCAGGCCATCTGGCGCGTACATGAGACACTCAAACACCTTTTAGAGTTGCAAGGTAGGGAAACATGGCACCAGGCCAGGGCAAGGGCCGAGCAATATATTGCGCAAGGCTTTGTAGGCCCGCGCTATGACGCAGTCGTCATCGACGAAGCGCAAGACCTTGATCCCAGCGTCATACGCATCCTGGTGTGCCTGTGCGATAAACCTAATCGCATCTTTATCACCGCTGATGCCAACCAGTCGATCTATGGCAGCGGCTTTAACTGGGCAGATGTGCATGAATGCCTACGTTTCCAGGGCCGCACCAGTATGTTACGGGCGAACTACCGCTCAACCCGCGAGATCGGCGAGGCTGCTCAATCCTACCTCGCGGGCGGTGTGCTTGACGACGAACAGGTAGAGCGCGAGTATATGCACAGCGGGCCAATGCCGGTTATGCGGAAGATACACAGTGGCGGCGAAGAAGTGCAACTGCTGACTCGCTTCCTGCCAGCCGCCATACATGAGTTCAGATTAGGCATCGGAGCTGGCGCGATCCTGTGTCCCACGGCCAAAGCGGGCAAAGCAATCGCGGCAGAATTAACGCAGCGCGGTATCGATGCCACATTTATGGCAGGTAACGAGTTGGATTTGTCTCGTCCAGGAATCAAGGTATTGACGCTGAATTCCGCGAAAGGCCTGGAATTTCCCGTCGTGGCATTGGCTGGCTTTAGCAACAGCGGCTGGTACGCGCAGGTGCCCTCGAATCTCCCGGAAGAAGAGCGAGAAGAGTTTCTGGCTACCGATCGCCGCACTATGTTCGTAGGCATGACTCGTGCCATGCGTGCCCTGCTGGTCACGGTACCCGTCCAAGCCAGGTCACCATTGTTGCAGGGATTTGATGGGAAGTACTGGAATGTGGGCTAATAAAGCGTCGCGGGTTTGAGATATTCGGGAAAATATATAACTCACACGAGAGAAAGGGCAAAACACTATGACAAACCATGTTTCGGCAAGAGTTGCATGGCATATGGATGGCTGGAACGGCCATATTTGTCGCAATCCAGCCGCCAATACGTACTGTGTTGGACAGTTCTCATATCCAGGTACTCAGATCGCTGAAGGCCGAAATCTGGAATGGGAACAGGCTAATAGTGGCTGTGATTGTTCGGAGCTGAATAGTATTCCTCCATGTATCTCAAGTATTAATGCCTTTGGCACAAAACGGCTAACAGCTTATGCCAATCCTCCGACTTTCTTCGCGGATCAGACGAGACGTCGCGAGTGGGATCTTCCACCCGCAACCGTATGCATCTGGCCTTATGAAGAGATGTATGAGAATAGTCAAAGAAAAGAGACCGAGGAACGCATCGCAGGTGCCCAAAGCTTCTTTAGAAAGATCGAAAGAGACCGCAGTTTAGTCTTTTACTATACAAACTATAGCAACCCATTTAATATAGAAGATACACGATTCTACGTAGTTGTCGGTATTTCAAGAGTAAAAAAGGTTGGCGATATCCTTTATTACGAAAACTGCTCTCAAAGAACAATAGAGAAATACGGTGGGTTTGTCTGGCAATGTAACCTGACTTCACACTATCCTGATCAAGGATTCCGGATCCCATATCATCTATATATGGATAAGCCTGACGTTCTCGATAAAATCCTGTTCATTCCGAATAATCCACGCAATTTTAAATACGCTGCGCGCATCGTTTCTGATGATGACGCCCTTGACCTGGTGGAAAGATTCCTGGAGGTCGCAAATACCTTGAAAGAACTGGGCGACACCAGCGAAAATTGGGATGTGCGTATCGGCTGGTTGCAGTCTCTGATTGGCGAATTATGGAAAAGCCGTGGCCTCTATCCCGGCATGACAGCCATACTTGATTACCTGGGTTTCAAGGAAGCTATCCAGTACTGCAAACAACGAATGCTTTCTGGAGAGGAGCAACAAACACGCGATGCTCTTTTTGCTTTCCTGGATGGCCGGACAACTTCTATACCACACCTGACGCTTACAGATGCCACTGTGAAAAAAGTACTTCGCCAGTGGCAACTGAAAAACGATGAAGAAAAACGCCTGATGCGCGATGCCCTTCCCCGCTTCGATCTGCGGCCCGACCAGATACAACGCATCTTCTCTGATGAAAGGGCAGCTAACGGCATAGATGCCTCGTTGACGGATATTATTAGCAATCCTTATATTCTGAGCGAACAATTTATCGGTGATGGGCCGGATGATACAATTTCCTTCAGTAAGATTGATCACGGCGTTTATCCATCACCTGAACTCGGGGGCGATTTCCTCTTCGAGCAGGATGATGGACACCGATTGCGGGCCCTTTGTGTCGAGCAACTCAAACGAGAACAAAAAGACACATTTATGCTGGCTTCTCAGGTAATTCATGACGTGAACCATAGACTTAGCTTCTTGCCCAATTGGAAACGACACCAGTATACCGAGCAATATCTGGAAGTTGAAAAAGCTACGCTCTCAGGCGCCTTAACACAACGTGAAGAAGATGGTCGAAAATACCTCTACCTGAAACATGTCTTCGACGCTGAGAGAAGCATCGAAAAACAGATTCGCGCCCTGGCTAATCGTCCTGATATCCGCTTTAAAATGCCTCTTACCGAGCGCCACTGGTACCGCTATCTGTATAATGAACAAAGTCCACTAGCAGAGTATAGTCCAACGCAGTATGAGTCCGCGATTCATGGGCAGGTTGAAGTCTGCCAGAAACTATTTGTGCGACCACTGTGTATCCTTTCTGGGGCAGCAGGTACAGGAAAAACGACGGTTATTAAGGCCCTCATTCAGGGCATTGAACAGGCGCATGGCACCGGTACATCCCTCCAATTGCTTGCTCCTACAGGAAAGGCCGCAGACCGCATCCGCGAGGCAACTGGGAAACCCGCAGCGACGATACATTCATTCCTGGCACAGCATCATTGGCTCTATGCGAATATGACGTACAAACGCGTAGGAGGCACCAAGGAAGATAAGTTCCAAACATATATTATTGACGAAGCTTCTATGTTAGATCTGGATCTGATTGCCGCGCTCTTCCGAGCAATTAACTGGAACTCCGTGCAGCGTTTGATCTTCGTCGGAGACTCTAACCAGCTTCCTCCAATCGGACGCGGACGTGTTTTTGCTGATCTGATCGACTGGCTACAAGAATACAGTCCCGAAAGCGTTGGGTATCTGACAACCAATATCCGCCAGGTGGAAAATCGACTCAAAGGCGAGGGGATAGGTATCCTCGATCTTGCATCACTTTATACGCGCACCAAGCAAACAACCGAAAAAGATGATGCAGAAAAGGCGAGAGTTGAAGAGGTTCTCCAGAGAGTACAGGAAGGTGGAGATGTTGACAGAGACCTGCGCATCATTTACTGGAAGACACCTATGGAATTAGCGCAAAAGCTGACTGAAACAATTGTTGCTGACATGGAGAAGGATACAGGTAAGACATTTGACCCAAGCCGCCCATTTGACCTCTGGAACGCAGCTTTTCAGATCTATGGTGATATCAAACCAGAGTACCAGCAGGTGATTTCCCCGTATAGAGGAGAGGAATTTGGCATTGAAAACCTCAACAGAGTTCTGCAAAAACATACCCGTGGAAAGATGTTAGAACGTGGCACGCTCGGGGGTATCACATTATTTGACAAAGTAATCCAGGTTATTAACCGCAGTAGGTCTACCGCAATTGCCGGGTATGACATCAAAGAGAGGAAGCGAGGAAAGCTTGAAGTCTACAATGGTGAACTGGGTTTTGTCAAACCACCTGCTTATGACAAAGATTGGACAAGACCTTACTACAGACTTAAACAGTTCCAGGTTGTGTTTTCCCACAAAACACATTTTCTGGCAGATTATACATCAGATAGACAGGTGGAAGAAAACCTCGAACTTGCCTACGCCATTTCAGTGCATAAATCTCAGGGAAGTGAGTTCGAGCGCATCTACTTCATCCTCCCCAAAGAGAAAACGATATTGCTATCCCGCGAACTGTTCTACACAGGCATAACCCGTGCCAGGAGGCATTGCACTATTCTTGTTCAAGAGGATATCTCACCGCTCTTGAGTATGCGCCGCCTGGAGAAATCGCACTTGGTTGGCATCAACGCCTCACTCTTTTCCTTCCATCCTATACCAGACGCGATGCGAACGATACGCGAGTGGTACGAAGAGGGGAAGATTCATCAGACCCTCGCAGATATTATGGTACGCTCGAAATCTGAAGTGATTATTGCCAATATGCTGGCTGAAAGGGACATCCCTTTTCAGTACGAATTGCCGCTATATGCTTCCGATGGCACATTCTACCTTCCCGATTTCACTATCAGCTTTGCCGGTGAAAAGTGGTACTGGGAACATCTCGGTCGCCTGGATAATGAGGAATATCGTAACCATTGGGAGACGAAAAAAGCTTGGTACGATCGCTTCTTTCCAGAGCGCCTTGTGACCACTTATGAATCGGGAGACCTCAGTAAAGACGCAAATACCCTGATCGAACAGTACTTCTCGTAGCAAAGACAGAAATGAGAGACACGCTATGGAAATAGTCGCTTTACCACTTGTCCTTCCAGGCAACCTTGACCTGGAAGCCATCAACCGCCAGCTGCGTATGGGCGCAGTCACGCTTGATTGGAGCAATGTGCAGGCAGCGACCGATGCTCAACTGCGTGTCTTGCTGGCAGGGCTTGACCTGGTTGAGCATAGCGACATACTCGGACTGGCTAGCGTTCCCGACGCTTTAGCTGAGGCGATGAGCCAGGTATTTTCTGGCGGACAGACGCTGCCAGAATACCGCGAGTTGAGCGTTCCCGGCGAAGGCCAGGAAGCCGTCAACCACGAAGCTAAGCAGATAGCAGAGTGGGCACACGAGCAGGCAGTTCCTGCGCAGGCGCAAACGGGGACAGCAGGCGTCCCCGCCGTGCTCAAGCCGCTCTCCCCGGCGCAGCTACGCGATGAACTTGAACGGCTGGTGTTGCTGGAACTGCTCGGCCCTGCTGGCGGCCCCGGGGAAGAACTGGATGAAACCAGTGTGCGTGACCGCTACCTGGTTGGCACGCTCGCGCCCCGCGATCAGCAGATCATTCCGGAAGAACTGGAAGAACTGGCGATTCCTGAAGAGAGTGGCGGCGAGGACGGCTTGAACGATGATACAACGCTGCAATCGGCTACGCTCTACCCCTCCTCGATTGGCCTGAGTTTCTGCGTTACCGGCAGCGCGACCAGTTTGCGCGTTACGGCGAGCTGGGGCTACTACCGACGCGTCCCAAGCGAGGTGCTCAAGACGCCCAAAGGCGCTTCTAAACTGGTATGGAAGCGACAGCCAGTTGAAGGAAAAGCGCATATCTTTCCCCTGAAGGAGGGTCCTATTGCTACCTGGAGCCCGGAGCCTGGCGAACAGCCCGATGTTGTGGTGCGCGGGCGTATGCGCCGCACAGGTGACTTCTGGACGGTAACGCTGTTCCTGGTCAATGAGCAGCGCGAACCCGAGCGGCGGCGCGATGAGGCCTGGGTTTTTCAACCAGAGCTGGTGGTCGAGGCGCCCGAGGGTACGCCTATCTTCCAGCAACGCCCCTCCGTGCAACTGCGCAGAACCTGGGATGAAGAGCAGATGGTAGCCATGCTCTACCGGCGACACATCGGGTTCGCAGTCGGACACGGTATCAGCGTCCATGTCGAAACCGTGCCGGACGATTCTACGCAGGCGGTTCGTCTCAGCACGCGCGTGGTTCCCAGCTACGACGTGCCGCGCACCGAATCCCCCACCAGCGCTGCTATCCCGGGACTGGCGCATCTCGTGCTAGACATGCAGGAACTGGCAACGTGCCCTGCCGCTGCACTTCCGGACAAGTTGACACCACTTGTTACTGCTTACGAGCAGTGGATCAATGAACAGGTATCACGCATCGATGCCCCTGGCGAAGGGCTGACAGCGTACCGTCAAGCTGCTGCGCAGGCCCTGGAGGAATGCCGCAGGGCGCTTGAACGCATTCGCGTTGGTATTGCCCTGCTCAAGGATAACAGGCTGGCGCGAGACGCCTTTGCCTTCATGAATCGCGCTATGTGGCAGCAGCGCATCCACACGCTGTACGCGGAAGACCGGCGGCGCGGGCAATCCGGTACGTTGGAAGAAAAAGACCTCCCGGAGAACCGCAGCTGGCGCCCGTTCCAGTTAGCCTTTATCCTGTTGAACCTGCCCGCACTGACCGACCTGCATCACCCGGATCGCAGTGAGGATGCCGGCGCCATTGCTGATCTACTCTGGTTTCCCACCGGCGGTGGAAAAACGGAGGCCTACCTGGGTTTGACGGCCTACACCCTGGCGATCCGTCGCCTGCAAGGGACCGTCGCAGGTCGCTCCGGCGAGGAGGGCGTGGCCGTGATTATGCGCTACACCCTGCGCCTGCTCACCCTGCAGCAATTTCAGCGCGCGGCGGCCCTCATCTGCGCCTGCGAAATAATCCGGCAGGAGGACAAACAACGCAGATGGGGCAATACGCCTTTCCGCCTGGGACTGTGGGTCGGGCAGCGCACCACGCCGAATACCACCGAGCAGAGTGAGGAGTCCATTCAGCAGGGCCGGGGCCTATACCTGCGCGGCAGCACGATTGGCGGCGTTGGCTCACCACGCCAGTTCACGAACTGCCCCTGGTGCGGCGCGCCCATCGAAGCTGGCCGGGACATCAAAGTAGAACCTTTTAGCAGGGGAAGAGGACGCACCTTTATCTACTGCGGGGATCCGCTTGGGCAGTGCCCTTTCAGCCGGCGCAACGCTCCTGAAGGGCTGCCTGCGCTGGTCGTCGACGAGGAGATTTACCGCTGCCTGCCGGCGCTGCTCATTGCCACTGTTGACAAGTTCGCCCAGATGCCCTGGAACGGGGCTACACAGATGTTATTCGGCCAGGTAGACAAAAAGTGCAGCCGTCACGGGTTCCGCTCCCCCGATCTCACCGATGATGCTGACTTTCACCGCGCTACGGGCGGTTTTCCCAAAGCATATTCTGTACCACACCGTCCATTACGTCCACCCGACCTGATTATTCAGGACGAATTACACCTGATCTCAGGTCCACTCGGCACGCTGGTAGGACTCTATGAAACGGTTGTTGACCGCCTCTCGACGTGGGAAGTAGATGGGAAGAAGGTGCGCCCGAAAGTGGTCGCGGCAACTGCTACCATCCGGCGGGCTGCGCAACAGGTGTATGCCCTGTTCATGCGCCAGGTGCGGGTCTTTCCACCGCAGGGGCTGGACGCGGCTGATAGCTTCTTTGCCCGGCAGCAGACTCCTGGCGAGGCGACCCCGGGACGCAGGTACCTGGGCATCTGCGCCAGCGGGCGTAACCTCAAAGCGGCGCATATCCGCGTGTACGTTGCCTATCTCGCGGCCAGCCAGTACCTCTATAACCAGTACGGCAAAGCCGTCGATCCCTGGATGACCCTGGTTGGCTACTTCAACTCGATGAACGAACTGGGCGGCATGCGCCGCTTGGTGGAAGACGATGTGCGCTCGCGCCTGGGCAAAATGGATCAGCGCGGCCTCGCGCGGCGCAATTCGCCCATCCTCGAGGAACTCACTTCACGCAAAAGCTCAACCGATATTCCTGATATCCTGGACAAGCTGGAACGGGTATTTGACCCGGCCAGGCAGGGAGAAGCACCGCAGCCGCGCCCGATTGACGTGCTGCTGGCCACCAATATGATTTCAGTGGGAGTGGACGTCAAACGCCTTGGTTTGATGATTGTTACGGGCCAGCCTAAAACCACTGCCGAATACATCCAGGCCACGAGTAGAGTCGGACGCAACACACCTGGACTGGTCTGTGTGGTAATCAACTGGTCGCGCCCCCGCGATCTCTCCCATTACGAGCAGTTCGAGCACTACCACGCGACATTCTACCAGCAGGTGGAGGCGCTCTCGGTCACCCTGTTTGCTCCACGCGCGCTCGACCGGGGCCTGGCAGCCCTGCTGGTCAGCTACGTGCGATTGCTCGGGCCAGAGTTTAATGAGAACAGCCAGGCCGGGCATGTCACCGGCAACCACCCCTCTATGCTTGCAGCTTTGCGTGAAATTCCACAGCGGGCCGTATCCATTACGGGAAGCAACGAGGTAGGAGCAGCTGTCCTGGAGGCACTGGAAGAATCGAAAGCATACTGGCTAAAAACGGCGAGTGTGAACGCCGGCACGCAGCTAGGATACAAAACCAGGAAGGATGGCAAGACCATCGGCCTGCTGCATCAACCCGGGTTGGGAGACTGGACGCCCTTTACCTGCCTGAACTCGCTGCGCGACGTGGAACCATCCATTAACCTCATTTTAGACGAACGTGGCCTGGGTGACCACGTCGAGCCATCTATCGTGCCAGCCGGCGAGACGGAGGGACAGCAATGAGTATGACCAGGAAAAAGCATCGTGTTGGTGAGTTACGTCCCACACAGGTCCTGTTTACCTATGGCATCGGCTCCATTGTCGATCTTCCCTACATCTCGACCATTGTGATGGGGCTTGACGATTGGGAACATCCCTATCCCACACTGATTGGTGAAGAGCGCCTCCTGCAGGCAGTTCAGGCCATCCTGGGCCCGCAAGTGTCGCGGCTCCTCGCGCCACCCGAAGCGCCAGAGCCGCTAGGAGGACCATCCAACCCCTTTGATGACAGCGCCACCATAGGCGTTCCGGTAGCGGCTTTCCCGCGCTGGATGCTCTGCCCGCGCTGCCGTGCGCTGGCAGCGCTGGACTCTGGCCTCTTCCAGCTCAAGGCCGACCTCTACCGGCCAGATAAGACTCGCTATGTGCACGTGAACTGTCCCTCGGCAGGCGCACCTCCGCCGGTGGTTCCCGCGCGTTTCCTGACTGCCTGTAAATACGGGCACCTCGACGATTTTCCCTGGGTCTACTTCGTGCACGGAGAAGTAGCGTGCAAGGCTCGCCTAAAACTGCGCGAACTGGGAGTATCGGGCGAGGCAGCGGATATCCAGGTCTTCTGTGAAACTTGCGGCAAGCAGAGACGCATGTCGGAGGCTTTTGGCCAGGAGGGGAAGAACTCGCTACCCGGTTGTAGTGGCCGCCATCCCCATCTGCGCACCTACGATAGAGAGCCATGTATGGAGCAAGCGCGTGCCATCCTGCTGGGCTCCTCGAATAGCTGGTTCTCTATCGTCCTCTCGGCGCTGGCGGTGCCTGATGCCGTTGACCGGCTCGGCCAACTCGTGTCAGAGTACTGGCATATTTTAGAGAAGGTCACGAGCCAGCAAAATATCGAGCTGCTGCGCCACATCGGCCAACTGGGGAGCTTTGCCGGCTACGAGGATGCTCAGATCTGGGAAAAGGTCGAGGCGAAACAGCTGGATAGCGACGGCACGGGTACTACTTCTCCCACGAGCTTGAAAGTACCGGAGTGGAGGGTGCTGAGCAATCCAGCAGCCGCTCCTTCAGCACGCGATTTCAAAGTAAGGACTGTTGCAGCGCCCGAGGGTTATGCACATCTTCTCAAACAGGTCGTGCTGGTTGAGCGTCTGCGAGAAGTGCGCACGCTGATTGGTTTCACACGCATCGAGTCGCCGGGTGATTTCTCTGAAATGGAGGAGCTACCAGAAGAACGCCGCGCCCCGCTCTCGCGCAAGCGGCCCACCTGGGTACCCGCTGCCGAAGTGAGGGGCGAGGGTCTTTTTATCGAATTTCGTGAAGAGGCGCTGCAACGCTGGCTGGCAGGCGTTGCCCAGCACCAGCATAACCACACATTTAGAGATGCCCACATTCAATGGCGCAAGGCGGGACTGCGCTATGTGCTGCTTCACTCATTTGCACACGCGCTCATGCGCCAGCTCGCGCTTGAATGCGGCTATACCGCCGCTAGCATACGTGAGCGCATCTACTCGCTCGATCCTGAACACGAACAAGGGCCGATGGCAGGTATCCTGCTCTACACAGCCGCACCTGATAGTGAGGGGACGCTGGGAGGATTGGTCAGGCTGGGCGTACCTGATCAGCTTGGTCGCCATATCGATGGCGCGCTGGAGCAGATGCAGTACTGCACCTCGGATCCACTCTGCGCCGAGCATACCTGTGCCCAGGATCGTTCTCTACACGAAGCGGCCTGTCACGCGTGCCTCTTTTTACCTGAGACCTCGTGCGAACGCGGAAACAAGTACCTGGACAGGTCGGTGCTGGTGCCGACGATGGATAGAGCAGACCTGGCGTTCTTCGAAACCTGAAGGCTGCTCCGGGTTTACCGGCAGCGTGGTAGAGTGTTTCCTGCGTGAGAAATTGCCTGGTGCATCATCAGCAGACCATTTCGGAAATGAGGGACAGGAAAGCCTCGATGCTTGATCATCCTCCCTTTTTGCATACGAGGCAAGACAGCGACACAACGGACACAAGTGATACAAGTGATACAAGAGACACAAATGATACAAACTTCTTTGGAAATCCACCAGGTGTCGGAGGATTGCTCAATGTTTTACGGAGTAGACAGAAAGATGCATAAATAGGGTGTGAAGCTGAGCTGAGATCTGCTGAATCAGCCCGTCCTTCGTGGTATGATACGAAGCGATAGAACTCTTTCCCTTCAGAACTCCGTGTTTAGAGAGATGAGGATCAAGAAACGGTTCACAATAAACGTCATACAGAAAGATAGGGCACATACGTGAAGCAACCAGTTCGACGTGAACGCAATCCAGCGGATTATGGGTACCCCTCGCCTGATGTTGCAGCGCTATCGGCAAAAGCCTTAGAGGTGACACGGCGCCTGACAGAACTCTATGGTGAACTGCCCTTCTCAAGTAAAGATCCGATGAGCATGCTGGTTGAAATCATCCTGTCACACCGTACACGAGACGAGCAAACCGACGCAGCTTATGACAATCTCCTGAAGCGCTTTGGTTCATGGGAAGCGGTACGCGATGCGCCAACGAATGAAGTAGAGAAAGCCATTGAAAATGTGAACTGGCCGGAGGCCAAAGCGCCGCGCCTCCAGGCGATTATGCGCCAGATTACCGAAGAACGCGGCGAGCTCAATCTCGACTTTCTGTGTGGTCTGCCCGTAGAAGAGAGCGCCGCATGGTTGAACCGCTTTGAGGGAGTCGGGCCTAAAACGACGGCTTGCGTTCTGCTGTTTAGCTGCAGACAACCTATACTTCCTGTTGACGTTCATGTGCACCGCACCTCTGGGCGTATCGGGCTTATTGGAAAAAAAGTTACTGCTGATGCTGCCCATGATCTATTGCAAGCTCTTCTCCCGAACGATTCACGCTCCATTTACAATTTTCATAAAGGCTTGCTGCGGCATGGGCAGCGCATCTGTGTATTTGAGCGTCCACGTTGTAACCGTTGTATACTCACAGATCTTTGTGACTACTATAAAACCGTGGTGAAACCACAATAAAAATTACTTGTAAGGATACTGTTTCTCCTTTCTCCCTCTTCTGAGCTGTGTATTTTTACCAGGTGGTAAGTTTCTATCGGATGGTAGAAGAATATCCACATCCGCTGCCTTGCTCATTCCCAGGCTGTCATTCATCTTCATGACGCTACTCATGGCGCTTTTATGACGCTTCCTCCTTATACTAGGATCAGAGAGGGCCAGGTGCATCGGTGGGTCGTGGCCCGAAATCCTGCCGATGAGCTTTGGAGTTATTGATCTCGCGCGAGAGAGCGCTAAAGTTTGAGAGCAGGAGAGCACCCAAAAAGCCGATTGGCGAAAAGAACGGCCCCTCCGTGCCTGGGAACCGCGAGTGCCAGAGAGAAGAACAAAAAGACAGAGCTGGAGCGCAGGGCGAGTGAAGGTGCGGTGAACCTTGTACAAAAACGTTCAGTTGCATGGACGCATTTCTATCGAAAGGAGGACCACCATGACAGCCACCCATTACCGAAATGTGATGGTCGACGACATTCAGGTGTTTTATCGTGAGGCAGGAGAGCACCATGCACAGACGCTTGTGTTGCTGCACGGGTTTCCTTCTTCGTCACATATGTTTCGGAACCTTCTTCCAGTCCTGGCCGAGCACTTTCATGTGGTCGCGCCAGATTATCCGGGATATGGCTATAGCGGTAGTCCGAGTGTCGAGCACTTCGCCTATACCTTCGATCACCTGGAAGAGGTGGTGGAAAACATCCTCGAAGCGCTCAAGCTCAAGCGCTTCAGCATCTATGTCCAGGATTATGGGGCTCCTGTGGGATTTCGCCTGGCAGTCAAACACCCAGAGAGGATTGAGGCCATTATCAGCCAGAACGGCAATGCCTATCGCGAGGGATTGACCCCCTTCTGGGATGCGGCGTGGCCGTTCTGGTCCAATCGCAACGCTGAAACAGAGAAACCTATCCGAGGCTTGTTCACACGAGAGGCAACGATCTGGCAATACACCTCCGGGGTGCGCGAGAAAGACCATATCAGCCCCGATGCCTGGACGTTTGATCAGTTGGGACTGGATCGTCCGGGCAATGCAGACATCCAACTGGCCCTTTTCGAGGACTATCGCACCAATCCGCAGCGCTATCCCCAATGGCATGAGTATTTCCGGCAATACCAACCACCGCTGCTGGCCGTGTGGGGCAAGAATGATCCGATCTTTGGACCCGGCGGTGCAGAGGCGTTCAAGCACGATCTGCCACACAGCGAGGTGCATCTGCTGGATACCGGTCACTTTGCGCTCGAGGAGGATGGAGAGGTGATCGCCGAGCATATCACTCGCTTTCTCACGACAAAAAGAGCAACGTGAGAGGTGACGTCACTGAGCGTTGTCACCTGATGAGCAGGGGGATCTTCCTCACTTCTGCAATGAATGAGCCAAGGTCCCTCTCATTTCCTGATCTGGTGAAAGAGAGCGCGAGAGTTTGAGAACTGAGGGCCAAAAAAGTATGGAGGCACCAAAGAAACAAGCAAAGGGAGGGTTGGCTGTGAAGACTGATCAGATCTATTTTGCATGTGAGCAGAAAGAGATCGCGTGTGCATCCTCTCCTATCTACGTTTGTTGAACACGTTCATAATTACTGCCGTTAGAGCATGCACGTGGAGCCTGCAACACTTTCGTCTGACGACAAGAGTAACAGTGAGGAATAGATCACGATTGGAGGAATATATGAGCGACCAACGTAAACAACAAAGACCAATAACAACAACCGATGCCGGCATCCCCGCGCCGAGCGACGATACCTCGCTCACGGTCGGCCCCAACGGCCCCGTGCTGCTGCAGGATGCCTACCTGACCAAGAAGCTGGCCCACTTCGTCCGCGAGCGCATCCCCGATCGCGTGTACCACGTCAAGGGCAGCGGCGCCTTCGGCTACTTCGAGGTGACCGCCGACGTGACCCAGTGGACCAAGGCAGCCTTCCTCAACAAAGTCGGCAAGCGCACGCCGATGTTCGCGCGTTTCTCGACGGTGGCCGGTGAAGAGGGCTACGCAGATACGGACCGCGACGTGCGCGGCTTCGCCCTCAAGTTCTACACCGAAGAAGGCAACTACGACCTCGTCGGCAACGACACGCCGGTCTTCTTCATGCGTGACCCCATGAAGTTCCCTGACTTCATTCACTCGCAGGAGCGCATGCCCGACACCGGCCTGCGCAGCAACAACATGCAGTGGGACTTCTGGACGCTCTCGCCCGAGTCGGCCCACCAGGTGATGATCCTGATGAGCGACCGGGGCACGCCGCGCACCTACCGCCACATGAACGGCTACAGCAGCAGCACCTACCTGTGGGAGAACGCCGCGGGCAAGAAGGTCTGGGTCAAGTACCACTTCAAGACCGAGCAGGGCATCCAGAACTTCACCGACGCCGAGGCCAGGGCCATGCGCGGCGAGGACCCCGATTACCACCGGCGCGACCTCAACACGGCGATCGCCCGCAAGGACTACCCGTCCTGGCGCCTCGAGATGCAGATCATGCCGTACGAGGACGCGGCCAACTACCGGTTCAACCCCTTCGACCTGACCAAGGTCTGGCCGCACAAAGACTACCCGACGATCCCGATCGGCCGGATGGTGCTCGACCGCAACCCCGAGAACTTCTTCGCCCAGGTCGAGCAGGCCGGGTTCGATGTGGCGAACTTTGTCCCGGGCATCGGGCCCAGCCCGGACAAGATGGTGCTGGGGAGGATGTTCGCCTACGCCGACTCGAACCGCTATCGCAGCGGCGTGAACTATGAGCAGCTGCCGGTCAACCGGCCGCTCAACGAGGTGCACAACTACAACAAGGACGGCAAGATGCGCTTCCGCTACAACGACGCCCAGCCCGTCTACGCGCCCAACAGCTACGGTGGGCCACAGGCCGACCCGCAGCGCTACCACGATCCCAACTGGTTCGTGGAGGCTGGCGAGATTATGCGCAACGCGTATACGCCGCACAAGGACGACGACGACTTCATCCAGCCCGGCACGCTCTACCGGCAGGTGATGTCGCCGACCGATCGGGACCATCTGGTCGGCAACATCGTCTGGCACCTGAGCCAGGAGGTGGAGCGCTTCATTCAAGAGCGCGCGGTCAAAAGCTACTTGTACCCGGTCGACCCCGATCTGGGAGCGCGGGTGGCCAAAGGCCTCGGTTTGGAAATCACGCCTGAGCCAGGCGCGACAGCTGTTGGGAAAGGCCAGCGCAAATAGTCGCCGGGAGAAGGGTCTGGAGCGTTCTGGGAATGCCAGGGCAGCTTGAAGAAATAAAAGAGGGTATGAAGAGCGGTCTCCTCATACCCCCTTTTCCTTCAGGCGACGGCCCTGTTTAGCTTCCTATGCAGAGATCAATAGTACTCTTTAACAAGAAGCCTTTTGAGAGCAAGAATAGTATCCTGCAAGCGTCTCTGATAGTTACTAAATGCAACTATGTGTAGATGTTCACGTGCATCGTGTCTCAGGTCGTTTGGGACTTATTGGAAAGAAGGTTTCAGCCGATGCAGCGCATACGCTCCTGCAGGCCCTACTACCATATGACTCGCGAAGCATCTACAATTTTCACAAGGCTTTGTTGCGGCATGGTCAGCGTATCTGCGTGTATGACCGTCCACGCTGCTCAAAGTGCGTGCTGACGGATGTGTGCGATTATTACAGGACGGTGGTGAAGCCTCGCTCCAGTTCATAAAGGGTTTCACGAAGGTATAAGGCGGGATAACTTTGATAAGTGAACGTTACATCGAAATGCTAGAAAGCCCCAAAAATAGGACCATGCCAGAGCTACTCTCACGACGGATAGCTTGGCACGCTTGACTAAACCATGACCCTCGTCCTCGAAGCGCATGTATTCGACGGGTACACTGCGCGAACGGAGGGCAGCCACAATCTGCTCGGCTTCACCAATGGGCACGCGAGGGTCGTTTGCGCCGTGCACGACAAAGAGAGGCGCGGTAATACGATCTACATAATGGATGGGTGAAATTTGCTCCAGGAATTCGCGGTCGTGATCCAGGCTGCCATACTCAGATTCGCGCATCCTGCGCCGCCAGGGGCCGGTATTCTCAAGGAACGTCACGAAGTTGGCGACGCCAACGATATCTACGGCAGCCGCCCAGAGATCAGGATAGGTGGTGATGGCTGAGAGTACCATGAAACCACCATAGCTACCACCCATCACCGCGATACGTTTTGGGTCGGCGATGCCGCTTTCACGCAGCCAGAATACGGCGTATTGCAGGTCGGCTACCGAGTCCATGCGCAGGCGCACATCGTCCAGGCTCTGGTACTCATAGCCATAGCCGGTACTGCCGCGCACATTCGG
>WNFF01001025.1_pt1 | contig 24130 bp, 27 predicted proteins | sample 5400441 | NCBI WGS metagenome assembly WNFF01 (sample SAMN13153345, study PRJNA577476) | soil metagenome | isolation source: 120 cm saprolite under Douglas fir tree site 2 hole 3 replicate 1 | place: USA:California | collected 2015-04-18
GCCAGGAGCGGCTGCGAGCCCGCGTCGAGCACCGCGTACCCGCCCCGCTCGAGCCCTGCGATGGCCAGCGCCCGGAGCCCGGTGTCGGCCGCGGCGACGAGCACGGTGCCTCCCGACCTGGTCGAGCTGGGCGCGGGCGGCGGAGCCACCTGGGCTGGGGCCACGGTCGGCCGAAGCGGCGGAGCGACTGGGGCGGGGCCCACGGCCGGTCGGGGCGGCGACGCAACCGACGCCGCGGCGGCGGAGACGGGAGCGACGGAGGCCGGAGCGGCTACTGAGGGAGCCGGCGGCGTCCGCGGTGCCGAGACGGTGCGGGGCGCGACCGCGGAGAGAAACTCCGCCTCTTGGGTGCCCACGAACATGCACGCGACCCCGTCGGGGTCGACCCGCCAGACGAGGGCCCGTGTCGCGACTGGACGACGCCCCGGCGGGCGAAAGGAGAGATTGACCTCGGCGCCGAGCGCGGGCCGCTCCTTGACCAGGATCTTGGCGCCGGAAGCGCTCACGTCGCGCGTGAGACCCTGGAAGCTCCGCTGGCCGGCCGCGACGCTCACGAGCCATGACACCCGCTGACGCGGGCACCGTCGCTGGTCCTGCTCCGGGTCGACCGTCTTGCTCGGCGCGTTTCCCATGGTGGCGGGTGGAGACCCCGCCGGACGAATCGCAAGAATCGAGCCATGCCGGGCCGGCCGCGGATCGCCCTGGGATCGAAAGATTCGGCGGCGCGCCGCCGCGGCGGCGTCAGGAGCGTGTCACGGACACTGTCCGCGCGTCAGGACAACAGGTCGAGGCGCCGCGCCGCGCCGAGAATCGCCTCGGCCCGCCTGATGAACGGGACGTCGATCATCCGGCCATCCACCAGAAACGCACCCACGCCGCTGGCCTCGGCGCCCCGCGCGGCCTCGATCACGCGCCGCGCCGCCGCGATCTCACCGTCGGTCGGCCGGAACACCGCGTTCGCGAGCGGGACCTGGCTCGGGTGGATGCAGGACTTCCCCGCGTAGCCGAGTCGACGCGCCGCGGTCGCCTCCCGCGTGTACCCGTCGGGATCGCTCACCGTGCCGTAGACCGTGTCGCACGCCCAGAGCCCCGCTTCCGCCGCGGCCAGGCGCACCGCGAGCTGCATCGTGTGCACCGCGTGGGCGTCCGCCCGGTCGATTCCGAATGGCTCGAACAGGTCGCCCAGCCCGAGCTGCAGGCCGACGACGCGCGGGTGAGCCCCCGCGATCTCGGCCGCGAGCCGGAGCCCCCGGGGCGATTCGATGTTGGGCAGGATCCCGATGGGCCGCTCGACGTCGTTCGCGCGCTCACATCCGGCGAGCGCGGCCGCCGCGGCGCGGACGTCGTCCGCCGACTCGGGCTTGGGCAGGTTGATCATGTCCACCACCGGGCCCACCACCGCGGCCAGGTCGGCCTCGAAGTGCGGCGTCGTGAGCCCGTTCACCCGGACGATGACGATCTTGCCGCCGGGCCGAGGGGGCGATCGTCGGAGGAAGGTCTTCAAGTTGCGGCGCGCCTCGGCCTTCCGGCTCTCCTGGACCGCGTCCTCCAGGTCGAAGGAGATCGCGTCGGCGTCGCCGGCGAGGGCCTTCGCGAACAGCTCGGGCCGGGAGGCGGGCACGAACAGCTTGCTGCGCATGAGGAAGGCCGTCGCGGTCACGCCCGCGCGTCCTTCTCGGGAGCGACCACCACGCCGGCACGACAGAGGCGCTCGATCTCCTCGTCGGAATAGCCGAGGCCGGCCAGGATCTCGCGCGAGTGCTGGCCGAGCTCCGGCGCCGTGAACGGGGTGGGCGCCGGCCCGCCGCCGAAGTGCACCGGGTGCGCCATCCCTCGGTAACGCCCCACGCGGCCGTGCTCGAAGCTCGCCAGGATGCCCTCCGCGGCCACCTGCGGATGGTCGAACATGTCCTCGACCGAGCGGGCCGCCGCGCAGGGGACGCGCTCCCCGAAGCGCGCCTCCCACTCGAGCGCGGTGTGCGCCTGCAGGGCCTCGCGCAGCCGGGGCACCAGCAGGGCCGCGTGCTCGGCCCGCTTCCGCATCGTGTCGAAGCGCGGGTCGCTCGCGAGCTCGGCCAGGCCGGTCAGCTCGCACAGCGCCTTCCAGAAGTGCGGGGTGTTGGCGGAGATGTAGAGGCTGCCGCTCCGGGTGGGATGCAGCCCGGTGATCCCGCCGGACACACCAGGCGGCCCGCCTGCATCGTCAGCGCGCTGCGCAGCAGCGACACCCCCACGTAGCGGCCCACCCCGGAGTGGCTCCGCTCGAAGAGCGCGGCGGAGACCGCGAAGGCCAGCATCGAGGCGGCGTAGAAGTCGACCGCGGATCCGTAGACGATCTCGGGATCGCCCGGCTTCCCCTGCTCCACGCAGATCCCGCTCATGGTCTGCAAGACCTGGTCGTACCCGGCGCGATCCTTGAGGGGTCCGCGGTCCCCGTAACCGGTCAGCGCGCAGTAGATCAGGCGCGGATTGACCACCTTCATCCGGTCGTAATCGATGCCGAGCCGCGCCGGGACGGACGGCCGGAAGTTGTGGACCAGCACGTCCGCCCGCTCGGCCAGCCGCCGCAGTACCTCGAGCCCGTCGGCATTCTTCAGGTCGAGGCCGATGCCGTGCTTGTTGCGGTTGACGCCGAGGAACGCGCGGCTCTCGTTCGGGAGCGTCGACGGGTAGTTGCGCAGGTTGTCCCCCTCGGGGGGCTCGATCTTGATGACGTGAGCGCCGAGGTCGGCCAGCAGCGTGCAGCCGTAGGGCCCCGCCACGTAGCCGCTCAGATCGAGGACGGTGACTCCGCTCAGGGGGCCGTGTCCCTCGCGGGCGTCGAGTGCCGGCGTGATCATGCGCCGTATGGTACCGCACGATGCGTGCGGGTTGCTCCAGGCCGGCACGCCACGGTATGGTAGCCGCAGCGATGACGACCCCCGCGCTCTCCCGGCGAGCCTTCCTCGGCGCGGGCCTGGCGCTCCTGGTCCGCGCGCCGGCCCTGGCCGCGACCGCCGCCACGGTCTACAAGGACCCCACGTGAGGCTGCTGCCAGGCGTGGGTGGTGCACCTGCGCGCGAACGGCTTCGACGTCCGAGAGGAGAACGTCGCTGATCTCGGCCCGATCAAGCGCCGCCTCCAGGTCCCGGACGCGCTCCAGAGCTGTCATACCGCGGTGATCGGGGACTACGTCGCCGAGGGTCACGTGCCCGCGGACCTGATCCAGCGGCTGCTCCGTGAGCGCCCCGCCGTCCTCGGGCTCGCCGTCCCCGGGATGCCGGTCGGCGCCCCGGGCATGGAGGCGCCGGGGCGGGCCGCCGAGCGCTACGACGTGCTGACCTTCGATCGGACCGGGCGGACCACCGTCTTCGCCCGCCGATAAGCGCGCGCGTCAAGGGGAGACGGGCACGATCGTCTGGGTCCGCGACCGGACGTGCGGCGCGAACTGGTACCAGCCTCGCATCGCCTGGAACTCCGGGGTCGCGGTCGCGTCGGGGCCATCGAGCTCGTAGACGGTCGTGTAGATTCGCTTCGCGACCTTCTCGGTCGTGCCGCCCGCGCTCTCCGATATCGCCCCGGTGGACACGTAGCGTCGCCCCCGGCGTACCCCCGGACACCGCAGCGCGTCGGGCAGGTGGACGCGGTCGTACCAGCGATTCCAGTCGGCTTCCACCGCCGGATCGACCTCGGCGGTGACGATCAGCAGGCATCCCGGCAAGTCGGACACTGGGCTGCTCCTTTCACGAGCCGTAGCTCGAGGCCCTTGTACGCCTTCGTCTCCATGCCGGGCAGTCTACCCTCGACCCGGATCGGCGGCGGCCCCAGCTGGACGCCGCGCTGCGATCTGCGGTAGCGTTCCGCGTGGAGGACGTCCCATGGCCCCCATACGGATCGACCGGCTCCATCCTGCGCTGGGCGCCGAGGTAGCCGGTGTCGACCTCGCGGCCCCCCTCGACGACTCGACCCGGGACGCCCTGACCCGCGCCCTGGCGGACCACCTGGCGCTGGTCTTTCGCGACCAGTCCCTGACACCGGCCCAGTACCTCGCCGCCGCGTCCGCGTTCGGGCCGCCGATGGAGCAGCACTACTCGCAGCACAACATGCCCGACTTCCCCCTGATCGGGCTGATCTGGCACCGCAACGGCCAGCAGCCCGCCGAGCAATGGCACACCGACCACACCAACCGCGAGCGCCCGCCCGCCGCCACCATCCTCCACGGGGTGGAGATCCCGTCGGCGGGCGGCGGCACCAGCGTGGCGAGCATGCGCGCGGCCTATCTCGCGCTCGCGGGGGACGAGCGGCGACGCCTCGAGGCGCTGACGACCTTCAACGGGCTGGACGGGCACGCCGACACGCGGCCGGAGGACCGCGACAAGTACGGCCGGCCGATCGAGCACCCGATGGTCCGCACCCATCCCGTGCACGGCTCGAAGGCGGTCTACTTCCACATCTCCAAGGCCACCCACGTGAGCGGCATGACCCCCGAGGCGAGCCGGGCCTACATGCGCGACCTGCTCGACCGCATGATCCGGCCGGAGATCGTCTACCATCACGCCTGGCGCAAGGGCGACGTGCTGGTCATCGACAATCGCGCCACCATGCACCGGGCCCACGGCGACTACGACCGGAGCCAGAGCCGGATCCTCTGGCGGATCATCGTCGAGGGCGATCGCCCGCGGCTGGGGTGACCGGGCGCCTCATGCGCGTGGACCGCATCTTCGAGGGCGGGACGCTTCTCACCATGGATCCCGCGCGCCCACGCGCGACCGCGCTCGCGGTGCTGGGCGGTCGCATCGTCGCGGTCGGCGACGGGGACGCGCTGCGCCGCCACCTCGACGCGGAGCGGGTGGTGAGCCTCCAGGGCCAGACCGTGGTGCCCGGCTTCCACGACGCGCACAACCACATGCCGTCCTTCGGGATGGGGCTCGCCGACGTGCCGCTCTCCTCGCCCCCGATCGGCAGCGTAGAGGATATCCTGCGTGCGGTGAAGGCGCGCGCCGCGACCCTGCCGTCCGGCGCCTGGATCGTCGGCGGCGGCTACGATCAGAACAAGCTCGCCGAGGGGCGGCATCCGCGTGCGGCCGAGCTGGACGCGGTCGCACCGGATCACCTGGTCTGGCTCCGCCACACCTCGGGCCACATGTGCGTGGTGGGCGGGCGGGTGCTCGACGCGATCGGGATCGACCGGGTTCCGGTGCCCGAGGGCGGGGTGGTCGAGCGCGACGCGGCCGGGCGCCCCACCGGGCTCCTGCAGGAGCAGGCGCAGGCTCTGGTTCGCGCGCTGGTCTACCCGTATCCACAGGCCGAGCTGGTCGAGGCCATCGGGCGCGCGAGCGAGCACTACCTCCGCGAGGGCCTCACCAGCGTCCAGGAGGCGGGCGTGGGCGGGGGGCTCGTCGCGCGCAGCCCGGTGGAGCTTTCGGCCTGGCAGGAGGCGCGGCGGCAGGGCCGCCTCGGCGTGCGGGCCACCCTGATGGTCGCGGCCGAGGCGCTCCACGACCTGCCGCACGCGGCGGCGGACGCCGACGGCTTCGGTCTCGACCTCGGCCTTCGCACCGGCTGGGGCGACGAGTGGCTCCGGATCGGCGCGATGAAGATCTTCTCCGACGGCTCGCTCATCGGCCGGACCGCGGCGATGTGCTGCGACTTCGAGGGAGAGGCCGGCAACCGCGGCTTCTTCCAGATGGACGTCGAGCGCCTGCGCCGGACCATCACCCGCGCCCACCGGGCGGGCTGGCAGGTGGCCACCCACGCCATCGGCGATCGCGCCGTCGCCACCGTGCTCGACATCTACCGGGACGCCCTCGCGGCCCATCCGCGCCCCGGCCACCGGCATCGCATCGAGCACTGTGGCGTCTGCCGGCCGGAGGACGTGGGACGGCTCGCCGCGCTCGGGGTCATCCCGGTGCCGCAGGGCCGCTTCATCAGCGAGATCGGCGACGGCATGCTCGCGGCCCTCGGCCCCGAGCGGTCGGCCTGGTGTTACCGCCAGCGCAGCTTCCTGGAAGCCGGCCTGCCCCTCCCCGGCAGCTCGGACCGCCCGGTGGTGCGGGGCGCGCCGCTCCTCGGCATCCACGACATGGTCAACCAGCGGACCGCGAGCGGGCGCCCCTTCAACCCGGCCGAGGCGCTCACCGCCGAGGAGGCGATCCGCTGCTACACGCTCCACTCCGCGCACGCCGCCTTCCGCGAGGCCGACACGGGCTCGCTCGCGGCGGGCAAGCTCGCGGACTTCGCGGTGCTCTCGGCCGATCCCACCGCGATCGACCCGGAGGGCATCGGCGCGGTCGAGGTGCTGGCGACGGTGGTGGGCGGCCGCGTCGCGCACGACCGGCTCGGGCTCGGCTGATCAGGCGCCCGGTGGCCGGTAGCCCGCCCCCTGCGCGAGCAGCAGCGCGTCGAAGCCCTCGTCGGGCGTCATGAGGATCGTGGTCTTGAAGTCCTTCACCGCCCCGCTCCCCGCGATGGCCATGGAGAACGCGGCCGCGTTGACGTTGCTCGGCACGTCGAAGAGCACGACCACGTCGTAGTCGCCGAAGGCGTAGTACCAGGCGATGATCTCGCCGCCGAGCTTCTCCACCACCGGCCGGAGCGCCTCCATCCGGTTCTCGGGCCGCTGGACGAGCTTGTTCCACGCCGGAGTCGTGTAGGACGCCTGCACCATGAACGTGGGCATCGGAGTCCTCCTTGCGCCCGCGCCTCCGCGCGGCGCCTCGACGCGCGACGGAGCTAGCCGGTCTTGGCCAGGGCCCGGACGATCTCGCGGCAGAAGGCGGGCAGATCGTCGGGCTTCCGCGAGGTGATCAGGTTGCCGTCCACCACCACCTCGGCGTCGGACCACCGCCCGCCCGCGTTCACCATGTCGTCCTTGATGGAGAAGAACGAGGTCACCTTCTTGCCCTCGACCACGCCCGCGCTGGCCAGCATCCAGCCCGCGTGGCAGATGGCGGCCACGACCCGGCCCTGCTGCGCGGCCTCGCGGACCAGCTTCACCATCGCCTCGTGGCGGCGCATCATGTCCGGGGCGTACCCGCCCGGGACGATCACCGCGTCGAACTCCACCGCGCTGACCGCGTCGGCCTGCACGTCCACCGTCACCGGATAGCCATGCTTGGAGGCGTAGGTCCTGGCGCCGCCCGCGCCCACCACCTTGACCTCGGCCCCCTCCTCCTTCATGCGGTAGTACGGGACCCACAGCTCCATCTCCTGGTAGAGGTTCTCGGCCAGGATCGCCACCCGCTTCCCCTTGAGGCTCATGGACACCTCCTCGGATCGTTTCCCCGCAATATACCTCCGCCGCGCCGTGGCCGCGAGGCGGACCGGGATCGGTTACGCTACCCGGGAACTGATGCTCGTCGCGACGTGTTCCATGGCGGTGGAGTCCGTGGCGCGGAGGATCGCGGGAGGCGCCCTCGCCGCGATCTGCCTGGTCCTCGGCCCCTCGCCCGCCTGGGCCGCTCACGGAGTCCCGATTCCGGTTCTGACCACCGCCCCGGAGTACGCGAAGCGTCTCCTCGACGGCGGCCACCCGATCGTCTTCGTCGACCTGAGGCCGAGAGAAGACTTCGCGCACGGGCGGCTGCCCCACGCGCTCTCGGTTCCCCTGCCCGAGCTGCGCCGGCGCTACCACGAGATCTCCCAGACCGAGCTGGTCATCCTGTACTGTGACTGTTCCCCCGAGGCCCTCGCCGCCGCATTCCGGTTCGTGGCCGGCGAGGGCTACCAGAACGCGAGCGTCCTGGCCGAGGGATTCCGCGGGTGGGTCAAGCGCGGATACCCGGTGGAGCCGCGATGAGGAGAGCGTCCATGCCGCGCTTCATCACCCTCGGTGTCCTGATCATGCTGGTCGCGCTCACCGGCGGGATGACCGCGGCGCAGGCGCCCCCGGGCCAGATCGAGGAGATGGTCCTCCTGAACAACGACTCGGTCCGGCTGGTGCTGATCACCTATCCGCCCGGCGCCGACTCCGACCTGCACTTGAACGTCGGCCCCGAGGTCACGATCATCCAGGACGGCGAGCTGGTGATGTTCGCGAAGGGCCGCCGCGAGGTCCTCCATCCCGGCGAGGCCCACTGGCTTCCCGACGCGACCACCCACCTGGCCCGCAACGAGGGCGACCGCCCGGTCAAGTTCTGGTCGTTGCTGCTGAAGCGCTGCGACTGACACTCGCCCCCCGACCGGAATAGCCGTTGACTCGCCGGGCCCGGCAGGGCTAGTGTTTGCCCGCCCATCACGACACCCGCTGTCGACGAGGAGGTCGACCATGCTGACGAGACGATCGTTCCTGGCGCGCACCACGACCCTGGCCGTCGGCGTCGCGGCGGGGACGCCGCGCCGCGCCCGGGCCCAGGAATCGAAGACCTTCACGTTCGGCTACGACCAGCCCCGCGACACCGCCTACAGCAACCTGGCCGACTTCTTCGAGAAGAAGCTCCTCGAGCTGTCGGGTGGCTCGCTCAAGATCCGGCAGTTCCCGAGCGCCGCCCTCGGCCAGGAGCCGGAGATGGCCCAGAAGGTGCGCGCCGGCGACATCGACTTCGCGATCAACGCCACCGCCAACACCTCGACGGTCGTCCCGCAGTCCGGCGTTTTCTCCCTGCACTTCATCTTCCGCGACGAGGCCCACCTCGAGAAGGCGATGGCCGACCGCGGGATCAACGACGTCTTCCGGCAGATGATCGCGGAGAACACCACCGGCGCCCGCTCCCTCGGCCTTTTCACCCAGGGCTTCCGGAACATGTACTCGAAGTTCGCAGTCTCGAGCGTCAACGACATCGTGGGCAAGAAGGTGCGGGTGCAGGCCACCAAGACCGAGGACGCCTTCTTCAGCGCCTACCACGCCATTCCGGTGCACATGCCGTTCGGCCAGGTCTACACGTCGCTCCAGACCGGGCTCATCCACATCGCGGAGAACGGCAACGACGTGGTGCTGAAGAACAAGCACTACGAGGCCGCGCCCTTCGTCTCCAAGACCGAGCACGAGGCCAACAACTCCCACATCTGGGTCAGCCAGAAGACCTGGGACAGCCTGAACGAGACCCAGCGCAAGCAGATCCAGCAGGCGGCCGACTACGCGCTACCGACGGCCAGCCGCAAGGCCCTCGAGCTGTCCACCGCGGCGGTCGCCTCGCTGCAGAAGGTGGGCGTCAAGTACCACGACCAGGTGGACAAGAAGAGCTTCAGCGTGATCGCGGCGCCGCTCCAGGACTCGCAGGCGCAGGAGCTCGGCAAGCACGCGGTCCAGCTGCTGGCCCTGGTTCGCGGCATCAAGTAGGGTGACGCCGCCCGCCGCGCCGGGAGGCGCGTCCCCGCCGTCGGACCGGCGGGTGACGGTGCGCGCCCACCGTCACCTCAAGTGGCCCGCCTTCGACTACCTGGAGCGCGGGCTCATGGTCCTCTGCGCGCTCCTCCTCCTGGGCTTCACGGTCTGCGAGGTGGCCGACGTGCTCTTCCGCAATCTCGGCCGGCCGTGGCTCAACGCCAACGAGTTCGCGGGCGGGCTCTTCACGTGGGGCGTGTTCCTCGGCATGGGGGTGGCGGTGCGGCGCGACCAGCACTTCCGGCTCACCGCGGTCGGCGAGGCGCTCTCCGGGCGCAAGCGCCTCCTGGTCGAGACGTTCAACCGCCTGGTCATCCTGGGCGTGGGCCTCTGCATGATCTGGTTCGGCTACCTGAACTACCTGAACGGCTTCGGCAGCTTCCTGATGCCCTCGGTCACGCCGATCGCGGTCCTCTACGCCGCGATCCCGGTGGCCGGCATCCTGATCGCCCTCTTCACCCTGGAGGAGCTGATCAACGGCTGGCGCCGGGGCTTCCCCGCCCGCCCCGCCGCCCTGCCGCCACTGCCGGGCGCGTGAGCCACATGGACAGCAATTCCGTCGCCATCATCGTGATGGTCGGGACCTTCCTCTACCTGGGCTACCAGGGGGTCCCGGTGGCGTTCGCCCTGGCCGCGGGAGCATTCGTCACCACCGCGTTCTTCACCAAGATCTCGCTCGCGTCGATGGTCGGCCAGATGTTCAACGGCATCAACTCGCTCGAGTTCCTGGCGATCCCGTTCTTCCTGCTCGCGGGCGACATGATGACCGCGGCCAACATCACCGAGCGGCTCATCCGCCTGGCCCAGGTCTTCGTGGGCCACTTCCGCAGCGGCCTGGCCCACGTGGTGAGCCTCTCGAGCATGCTCTTCGCGGGCATCTCCGGCTCGATGACCGCCGACGTGGCCGCGATCAGCACGGTGGTGATGCCCTACATGAAGCGCGAGGGCTACGACCCCGCCTTCTCGGCGGCCCTCGTCGCCTCCGCCTCGACCATCGCCGCGATGGTGCCGCCCAGCATCATGGCCATCGTCTACGGCGCGGTGGGCAACGTGTCGATCGCGGGCCTCTTCCTGGGCGGAGCCACCCCGGGGCTGATGGTGGGCGTCGGCCTCATGGTCTACAGCTATCTGTTCGGGCCGCCCGGCATCAAGAAGCCGCGGGCCACCCTCGGCCAGATGGCGGTGGCCGGACGGGCTGCGCTGCTGCCCCTCATGATCCCGATCATCATCATCGGGGGCGTGGTGACCGGCACCGTCACCCCCGCGGAGGCCGGGATGATCGCGGTGGTCTACATCCTGGTGGTGCTGCTGCCGCTCATGAATCGCGGCCACATCCGCCACCTGCCGCGCGACTTCATGGAGGCGGCGGTGCTCTACTCGCTGCCGATGTCGGCGGTGGCGGCCGCCTCCGCGGTCGGCTGGCTGCTCGCCTACCTCGGCGGGCCGGACATCGTGAGGGGCTGGATCGAGGGGGTGGCGGGCGACAACCGCATCGCGATCATGTACATGATGGTGGTGGTGCTGACGATCGCGGGCGACTTCCTCGACGGCGTGCCCGCCATCGCGATCTTCATGCCGATCATCGTGGCCCTGACCCAGCTCGCCCACATCAATCCGGTGCACATGGGCGTGCTCATCATCGTGAGCCTGGCCTTCGGGCTGATCACGCCGCCCTACGGCCTGATCTTGCTATTGGCCGCGACACTCGCGGGGGTGCCGTTTACGCGGGCCCTGCGCCAGTCGGTGCCGCTCTACGGGATCTTCTTCCTCGTCATCACCCTGATCATCCTGTTCCCCGACGTCGTGCTCTGGCTGCCCCGTCTGGTCATCCCCCAGTCAGTGGGATGTTTCCCGAACCCGGGCGGCCCCGGCTTCATCTGCCCGCCGAACTAGCCGACGTGGGCCACGTGCTCCTCGTCCAGGAGCACGCGCCTCCGGAGCGGAGCCGATCCACGTCGCAGGTCTCCCAGACGTACTGCTCGGACCACTGGCATACCTCGCGCGCCTCGGTCTCCGACAAGCTTCGCCCCGGCTCCTCGGCGACGCCATTCAACGAGATGGTGACCGCGCCGTAGGAGACTTGCCCCCCGATCGCGGCACACGTCTCGAGCCGGGCCACGCCGACACGCAACGGCACGATGCGGTACGCGAACGGCAGCCCGCCGAGGGTACCCACGCGTCGGTAGCGGCCGTCCGGGGTCCGCAAGAACAGCTCGAACGAGCAGGTCTTGTTGCCGCACGTCCCTTCCCATCCCAGCGCCACGTCCGCGAGGCCGACCGCCGCGACCGGCGTGCGGAGCGACCCGGCGATCATCCTCCGTAGCCCCAGTTCCAGCACGGCAGCCGATCCTTCCAGAACCAGTCGTCGCAGAGTGCCTCGTCACACTGGCGGCGGCAGTCCGGCTCGGTCAGGTCGGCGGTGCACAGGAGCGCGGCCGCCATCCGGCAGTAGCAGGCTCCGCGGGCGCCGCCGGGCCGGGGCGGCTCGGCGGCGGGTCCGTCGGCGGCGACGCCGGTGAGCAGCGTGAGCGCGAAGACGGCGATGCGGATCGTGACGGTCATTGCGGCCCCTCTCCGATCTTCCTATACTCCTGCCGTATGCGTCCCCGCTCGCCGCTCATCGGCCTGCTCCTGCTCTCCACGTTCACGGCGGGCCCGACCGCCGTGGCGCACGCCGGCGAGCCGTACGTGCTCCGCGCGCTCGCCCGTACGGGCGACGCGGTGCCGGGCGGCGGCCGCTTCGACCGATTCGGCCAGGAGGCGCTGCCGATCGTCGCGCCGGTCAATGCGCGGGGCGACGTCGCGTTCTTCGCGACCCTCACCCGGGGCGGCTCGGACGAAGGGATCTTCCTCCAGCGCGCCGGCCGCCTCGTGACGGTGGCGCGCGAGGGCGACCGGGTGGCGGGAGTCGGCCGGCTCTCGGGCTTCGGCAAGCATCCGACGCCGGCCCTGAACGACGCGGGCTCGGTCGCGTTCGCGGCCGCGGTGGCGGGTGGGCGCGCCGTCGAGGGCATCTTCGCCTGGTCCACCGGACGCCTGCGCGCGGTCGCCACGACCGGGAGCCCCGCGCCGGGCATGCCATCGAGCGTGCTCGCCGGTGTCGACGCCCCGACCATCAATGCGCGCGGCGACGTGGTCTTCCTCGCCACCGTGCGGCGCGGACGCGAGTCGATCGAGGCCATCCTCGCGAGCCGCGGCGGCGTGCTCCGCAAGGTGGTGGCCCAGGGCGACCCGGCGCCCGCGGGCGGGACCTTCGCCGCCTTCGGCCCGCCCGCGGTCAACGCGGGCGGGCAGGTCGCCTTCGCGGCGGTGGTCGAGGGCAAGGCGGTGCCCGGCGGCGTCTTCGTCGCCACCGGCGACCGCATCCAGATGGTGGTCGCGGCCGGCGAGGACACGCCGATCGGCGGCATCTTCGCCAAGTTCTCCGAGCGCATCGGGCTGAACGACGCGGGGGTTATCGCCTTCCACGGCATTCTCAAGTTCGCGCCGGTCGAGGCGGCGATCTTTGTGGTCGAGAGCGGCCGCACCCGCGCGATCTCCCGGCTCGGCGACCCCGCGCCAGGAGGCGGCACGATCGCCCACTTCGGCCTCTGGCCCGCGGTCGGATCCACCGGCGCCGTCGCCTTCGCCGCGTCCATCGAGAGTGGCTCCACGTCCGTCGCGATCCTGCTGGCCGATGCGACCGGACTCACCCAGATCGTCGCGGTCGGGGACACGCTGCCCGGGGGCGACCGCATCGCCTCACTCACCCTCTACCCGGTCGTCAGCGTGGGGCCGCGCGGCCACGTGACCTTTGCGGTGGCGCCGACCGCGACCGGCGAGGGGCCCGAGGGCCTCTTCGCCGCCCAGCCCGCTCCCGGGCGCTGATCGGAGTCGCGGAGCGCCGATCGCGCTCAGTTCATGTCGTAGGGCGGATACTCGAGGAACACGTTCGCCGCGTTGATGAGGATATGCCGGGTCGTCGCGCGCGCGGGCACCGTCTCCCCCCGCAGCATCCGCATCGCGATGGGCAGCACCTCGTAGCCGTAGCGATCCAGGTAGAAGGCGACCGAGCCGATCACGATGCTGCCGCGGTTGTTCGGGTCGATCTCCTTGCGGTCGTTCATGCCACCGTGGATCGTCCGGTCCACGCCGTGACTCACGATCGCGGTGTCGTGGGCGCGGCCGGCCGCCTCCACCGCCGACTTGACCGCCAGCGCGGTGGTGTCGTCGGTCGCGGCCAGGAGGAGCTTGCCGGTCGGGTGCGCGGCCAGGAACTTCCCGAGGATGGGGCCCACCTGGGCCGGGTTGCCCTTGGTGTCGAGCGCGGTCACCCGCACCGCGGGCAGGCGCTGGGCGAGCGCATCGGTGACGCCCCGGGCGCGCTCGGGGACCCGATCCGCCGTGGCGGAGAGATTGCCGACCACCGCCGCCACCGTGGGCTGGCCGCGCCACGAGCGGACCGCGAACTGGGCCAGGGCTTCCCCGGCGACGCGGCCGGCCGCCACGTTGTCCACCGTGTAGAGCGGCGCGCCCGGGACCGGATAGTTCAGGGCGAGGACGCGGATGCCGGCCGCCTTCAGCTTTTCCGCGATCGCCACGTTGGCGGCGCCCTGGTGGTACTGGATGTAGAGGTCGACCTTGCGCGCGATGGCCGCGTCCGCGTTCTGGAGCGCGCGCGCGTCGTCGCGCTGGTTGTCGTAGTAGACCATCTCGACCGGGTGGGCCCGCGCGGCCAGGGCGAAGCTCTCGCGGATGTCACGCCCGGTGAAGCCGGTTCCCTCCACCGTGACACCCGGCTCCTCGGTCAGGTTGGCGAAGGCGACGACGTACTGCCGCTCGGCCGGGGCCGGTTCGGCGGAGAAGAGCAGCAGCGCGACGAGGCCCCCGGCCAGGTGCCAAACGTACGGGCGCCGGCGGCCCCTCGGGGAGGACGCCGGCGCCCGGTGCTTCACGAGCGATGCTCCGACCGAGCGATCTAGCGGATGCCCTCGATCCCGACGAAGTTGCCGGTCATGCCGACGCCCTTCGGGACCGTCATGCTGAAGAAGAAGGTGGCGCGATTACTGGCGGCCGCCTCGGCCGCGATCAGGTCGGTGCGCACGTTCTCGATGATGTGGATGCCGTTGTCGGTCAGCAGCATCTGGTGGACGATGAAGGCCTCTTTCGGGCTCTCGCCGGGAATGACCTCGACCGCCCAGGTGTCGGTGCCGACCGCGACGATCTTCTGCGAGATCAGCCACGTGGCCGCTTCCTTGCCGATGCCGGGCTCACCCGAGTTGTAGAGCGCGTTCTGGGCCGGGAACTGCTCGAAGAGGTCGCCCCATCCGGTGTGGATGACGACGATGTCGCCCTCGCGCAGGGTCACGTTGTACATCTTGAGCCCGGCCTGGAGGTCGGCGGCGGAGAACACGGTGCCCTTGTCGATGCAGGGCTTCTTGCAGACGGGGTTGGTCTTGAGCTTGTTGGCCTGCTGGTAGACCTTCACCATGTCGATCACCACACCCCGGGTCGCGAAGGGCTTGAGGTGCTCGAGGCCGAGCTTGGTCATGTTGTTCTGGTTGATGAACTTCCCCATCGCGGTCTGGTTGAAGTAGCAGTCCTTACGGCCGATGTGTCCCATGCCGTCCAGGTGCGTGCCCACGTGGCTCTGGCTGAGCCAGGTGTCTTCCATGTAGGTCAGGTTGTTTTCGCCCAGCGCGCCGCCGGGAGCGAGCGAGGTCGCGGTCAGGATCGTCTTGGTGAAACGGGTGCCGAAGAGCGGCACGCCGTCGGTCAGCGGGTAGGACATCGCGATGACCTTCCCGTCCTTGATTTCCGCGGCGGCGGCCTTGGTCACGGCCGGCGTCACCCGATTCGTCGCGCCCGTCTGGTCATTCGGGCCCCACGGGGATGGGGGCATCAGCGCCTTGCAGTCCGTCTGGGCGAAGGCCGCCGAGCCGAATGCGAACACCATCAGTGCCGCCATCACTGCCACGATCGCTCTTGGACTCATAGGCCGGGACTCCTTCTCGTCAGTGAGAGGGGCACGCCGCGCGTCACCGGGCCGACGCCGGGGGCATCGTAGTGCAGCGTGCACGGCCAGGTCAAGCAGCGAGCGTAGCGCAGGGCGTCATGCGTGCCGGCGCGAGGGATAGTCGCGGCCGGCCGTCACTCCGCCAGGACCTTGTGCACGAGCTGGACTGCGGCCGAGCCCTCTCCCACCGCGGAGGCCACCCGCTTCATGGAGCCCGATCGGACGTCGCCGACCGCGAACACCCGGGGCAGGCTGGTCTCGAACTGCAGAGGCCGGCGGCGGAGCGGCCACTGGGCGGCCTCGAGGTCGGCGGGCGCGAGATCGAGACCGGTCTTCACGAAACGCTGGGCGTCGAGGGTCAGGCAGTTGCCGAGCCAGGCGGTGTTCGCGTCCGCGCCGGTCATCGAGAAGACGTGGCGGATCTCGCGGCACTCGCGCGCCGCCGCCGCCGCGGACCGCCACCACACCCGCTGGAGGCTGCCGTCGCCCTCGAGACTCTCGATCTGGGTGTGGGGTCGGAAGGTGATCGCGGGACTCTCCTCGATGCGCCGGATGAGGTAGCGCGACATGCTGTCGGCCAGGCCGGCGCCCCGCACCAGCAGGTGCACGTGCCGCGCGATGCCGGACAGGAACACCGCGGCCTGCCCGGCCGAGTTGCCGCCGCCCACCACCACGATCTCCTCGCCCCCGCACAGCTGGGCCTCCACCCGGGTGGCCCCGTAGTAGACGCCGGCCCCTTCGAAACGGCTGAGGTCGGGCACGGTGAGCTTGCGGTATGCCGCACCGGTAGCCACCACGACCGCGTGGCCCTGCACGGTCCCGCCGTCGGCACACACGATGCGCAGCCGCTGATCCGCGCAGGCGAGGCTCGCCGCCACCCGGGCCACCGCCAGGTTCGCCCCGAACTTCTCGGCCTGCAGGAACGCGCGGCCGGCCAGGTCCTGCCCCGAGATGCCCATCGGAAAGCCCAGGTAGTTCTCGATGCGGGAGCTCGAGCCGGCCTGGCCGCCGGGCGCGCTGCTCTCGAGCACCAGCACGTCGAGCCCCTCGGAGGCCCCGTACACCGCGGCGGCCAGACCGGAGGGTCCGGCTCCGATCACCACGAGGTCGTGCACGTGCCCGTCGTCGGGCGCGCTGTTGAAGCCGAGCGCCGCCGCCACCTCCGCGTTGCTCGGGTTGCGCATCGCCCGGTCGCGGTCGCGGCACATCAGCACCGGGATCTCCCCGGGGCCGATCCGGAAGTGCTCGAGCAGCGCGTCCGCCTCCGGATCTCGCTCCACGTCCATGTAGACGTGCGGATGCCCGTTGCGCACCAGGAACGCCTTCAGCCGCAGCGTATCCGCCGAGTGGCTGGAGCCGATCAGCACCACGCCGCCCAGGGTGTTGGCGATGAGGTGGGCGTGCCGCAGGGCGAAGGCGCGCAGGAAGAGCTCGCTCAGCTCCGCGTCGGTCTGCACGATGTGCCGGAGGTCGCCGAGGTCGATCTCGAGCAGCGCGGAGGCGTCGAGGGCCTTCGCCTCGACGAGGCTGTGGCGGCCCGAGATCATGTCCACCTCGCCCAGGAACTCCCCGGCCCCGTGAACGATGATGCGCTCCTCGCCCACCCGCGACGGACTCGCGATCTCCACGCGCCCTTCCAGCAGCACGTAGAACGCGCGCTTGGCCAAGCCGCGCCCGTAGACCACCTCGCCCGCCGCGAACCGGCGCGGTCGTCCGATCGGGCGCAGGCGGGCGAGCTGCGCCGCGCTGAGCTTCGGAAACATCGCGCCCATCCGCTCGGAGTCGCCCGCCGGGCTGTCCGCCATGGTGTCAAAAGGATAGCACCGCCGTCCAGCGCCCGGACCCGTGTGCTAGGCTGCGGAGGCCATGCAGAGCGCCCAGCTGGTCCTGGCTCTGCTGATCGCGGTCGCCGCGCTGGTCACGATCGCGCGGCGGCTCGGCATCGCCTACCCGATCTTCCTGGTCATCGGCGGGCTCGCGCTGGGGCTCGTGCCGGGCACGCCGCGGGTCGGCATCGACCCGGATCTGATCTTCCTCGTGGTCCTGCCCCCGCTGCTCTACATCGCGTCCTTCTACACCCCGCTGCGCAGCCTGCGGGCGAACCTGGGCTCGATCGGCTCGCTCGCCATCGGGCTCGTGGTCGCCAGCGCGCTCGCGGCCGGCGCGACGGCGCATGCGCTGATGCCCGGGATGCCGTGGGCGGTCGCCATCGCGCTCGGAGCGATCGTGGCCCCACCCGACGAGATCGCGGCCACCGCGATCGCCGCGCGCCTGGCGGTGCCCCGGCGGATCGTGACGATCCTGGAGGGCGAGAGCCTCCTCAACGACGCGACCGCGCTCACCATCTACGGCATCGCGATCACGGTCGCGGTCGGCGGCTCGTTCCGCCCCTCCACCGGCGCGCTCACCTTCGCCGGCGCCCTGCTGGGGGGCTCGGCGATCGGACTGGCGGTGGGCTTCATCATCGGACAGGTCCGCGAGCGGATCGAGGACACGCCGGTCGAGATCACGATCTCTCTGTTGACGCCCTACGCCGCCTTCCTCCCCGCCCAGCAGCTCGGCGCTTCCGGGGTGATCGCGACGGTCGCGGCCGGGCTCTACCTCGGCCGGCGCGCCTCGCACATGGCGGGCCCCGACGTCCGCCTGACCGGCCGCGGGGTCTGGGAGACGATCACCTTCCTCCTGAACGGGATCGTCTTCATCATCACCGGCCTCGAGGTGCCCCTGCTCCTGCGCAACCTGGCCCCCGCGACCGCCATCCGGCTCGTCGGCATCGGCATCGTGGTGAGCCTGGTCCTGGTCGCGGTCCGCGCCCTCTGGATCTACGCGACCTCGTTCCTCGCGTGCCTCCTCCGCCCGGAGACGCGTCCGACCCGGCTGTTCGCGCAGTCCCTGGTGCTCTCGTGGTCCGGGATGCGCGGGGTCGTCTCGCTCGCGGTGGTGCTGGCGCTGCCGCCGACCCTGCCCGAAGGCGGGCCGTATCCGGCACGCGAGGCGCTCCTGATCGTGACCCTGACCGTCATCGTCTTCACCCTGCTGGGCCAGGGGCTGACCCTGCCGTGGCTGATCCGGTCGCTCCGGCTCGGCTCCGACCCCGAGCTGCGCGAGGAAGAGACCCACGCGCGCCAGCAGCTGGTCGAGGCGGCGTTGCGGCGGATCGATCAGCTCTACCCGGTGTGGCCGGGCCACCGCCCGCTGCTCGATCGGCTGCGCGAGACCTACGAGCACCGCTCGGAGCACGTGGAGCGGCAGCGCGACGCGGCCGGCTCCGGGGAGGAGGATCGGGAGATCATCGAGCACCGCGAGATCCACCGCACCGTGATCGAGTCGGAGCGCGAGGCGCTCCTGCGCCTGCGCGCGGAGGGCGCGATCGACGACGACGTGCTGCGGGCGCTCGAGCGGGAGCTGGACCTCGAGGAGCGCCGGGTCGACGCCTGAGGCTCGCCGGGGATGGGTGCCGCAGGGCGTTAGCGTATCCCCTTGACCGGCGGCGCGGCTTCCTCCACCATCGCGGCGCGCATGCACACCCTCGGTCGGATCGCGCTGCTCCTGCTCGTGACCGCCAGCCTCGTGGCGGCCGGCATCCCCCCGGCGCTCGACGAGGACCGGAGCGTCCCTGGATTCTGTAGCCCCGATTGTCCGCTCCAGCAGGACGCCACCCACTCCCTGGCGGTGGCGCCCCCGCCGCCGCGCCATGACTGGACGGTGCAGGCAACGCGGGAGCGGCCCGGGGCCGCCGCGACCTCGGCGGTCCTCCTCCCCGCGGCGTCCCCCGACGCTCCGCGCGCCCCACCGCTCGCGTCGTAACCGCCCCGTCGACCTGGATCGGCGGCAATCCTGCCGCCCCGGTAGTTCACGCCGTGCTCCGAGGGGACGCTCATGCGGGTGTGGCTCGCCTCGATCATCGTCCTGCTGCTCGCGGGGGCCCCCGTCGCGGGGGAGGCCGCGCCGCCCGCCGGCGTCGTGACCGGCGTCGTCAAGGACGCGCTCGAGCGTCCGCTGCCGCTGGCCCGCGTGCGGCTCGAGACCACCGACGGCCGGGTGGCCGGGCGGACGACCGCGGACGATCAGGGCCGCTTCACCTTCACCGGGGTCGCGCCCGGCACCTACGCCCTCGTCGCCGAGCAGGCCGGGTTCGAGCCCGCCACCGCCATCGTGACCCTGACCGACACCGACGGCGCCGGCGCGGACCTGGCCCTCGCCTCGCAGCGGCCGCTCGATCTGCAGGTGGCGGCCAAGCGGCTCGAGGAGGAGCGCATCAAGATCCAGCCGCGCATCGGCGCCTCGACCTACGAGTTCACGAGCAAGGCGATCGAGGGCCAGCCCGGCGGGGAGAACAACCCGCTCCCCCGGGTCCTCCTGCAGGCTCCCGGCGTCACCCAGGACTCCTCGAGCGCGGGCGGCATCCACGTGCGCGAGCAGATGGGCAACGTCCAGTACCGCATCAACGGGATCGTCCTCCCGGAGGGCGCCACCCTCTTCGCGCAGAGCGGCGGGCTCAGCCCCCGCCTGGCGAGCTCGATCACGCTCCTCACCGGCGCGCTGCCCGCCGAGTACGGCCTCCGGACCACCGGCATCTTCGACATCCAGACCAAGAGCGGCGCCTTCGACCCGGGCGGCCACGTCGGGCTCTACGGCGGCAGCCACGCCTGGCTCCAGCCCAGCGCGGAGTATCGCGGGGTGATCGGCCGCTTCAACTACTTCGTGACCGGCGACTACCTCCAGAACGGCATCGGCATCTCTCCCGCCACGCCCAACGGCGCGATCCACGACGACACCCGGCAGGGCCACGGCTTCGGCTACTTCGAGTACCTGCTCGACGCGACCAGCAAGGTCAGCGCGATCGTCGGGAGCTTCGTCGGCCACTTCCAGATCCCCAACCGTCCCAACGTCTCACCGAGCTTCACGGTCAACGGCGTCTCGGACTTCGACTCACGTAAGATCGACGAGACCCAGCGGGAGCAGAACCACTTCCTGGTCCTCTCCTATCTCAAGACCGCGGGCGACGTGAGCGTGCAGGCCTCGACCTTCGCCCGCTACAGCACGATGTCCTTCCGCCCCGACTCCCTCGCCGACCTGCTCTTCAACGGCATCGCCCAGAAGGTCGACCGGAGCAGCATCGCGACCGGCCTGCAGGTCGACTCCACCTACACGCTCACCCCGACCCACACCCTGCACGGCGGGGTCTACCTCGCGGCGGAGCGCACCAGCGTGCAGGCCACCTCGACGGTGCTGCCCGCGGTGGACGGGGTGCCCACGTCCGACCAGCCGGTCAGGATCTTCGACAGCCGGGGCAAGACCGGCTACACGTATAGCGTCTACCTCCAGGACGCGTGGCGGGTTTGGCCCACGGTCACCATCAACGGCGGGCTGCGGCTCGACGGCCTCGAGGCCTTCACGAGCGAGTGGCAGCTCAGCCCGCGCCTGAACGCGGTCTGGGAAGCGACGCCGACCACCACCATCCACGCGGGCTACGCCCGCTACTTCACGCCGCCCCGGCAGGAGTTCGTCGCGACCGGGAGCGTGGCCCGGCTCGCCGGCACCACCGCCGAGTCGTCGGTCCCGGTCAACGCGCCGGTGCGAGCGGAGCGGGCGCACTACCTGGACGCGGGCGTCACCCAGCAGATCGTCCCCGGCCTCAAGGTCGGGCTCGACGCCTACTACAAGCAGTCGCTCTACCACCTGGACGAAGGCCAGTTCGGCGCGCCCACCTTCCTGACCCCGTTCAACTACCACACCGCGACCAACCTCGGCATCGAGCTCACCACGTCGTTCACCGCGGGCGGCTTCTCCGCCTACGGCAATTTGGCCGCCGCGCAGCAGGTGGCCAAGGGCATCGTCTCCGCGCAGGCCCTGTTCGACGCGGACGACCTCGCCTACATCCACCAGCACTACATCGTCACCGACCACAGCCAGCTCATCACCGCCTCCGCCGGGCTCGCCTATCTCTGGCGCCAGACCCGGGTGAGCCTCGACCTGCTGGTGGGCAGCGGGCTCCGCCGCACGGTTCGTCATCCGAACGACGCGACGAACCCGCCCTACCAGCAGCTCGACTTCGGCATCACGCATCGCTTCTCGCTGCCCGCGGTCGGGAGCCTGGAGGCGCGCTTCGACGTGATCAACGTGCTCGGCCAGAACTACGTGCTGCGCGACGGCACCGGGGTCGGGATCTTCGCCAAGCAGTTCGGACCGCCCCGCGGATTCTTCGGGGGCGTGAAGAAGGAGTTCTAATGGATCTCTCGGGTTTCGTGGCCGCCCTCCGCGTGGGCGGCGCCATGATCTATCCCCTGCTGCTGCTCGCGGTCGTCGCGGTGGTGGTGATTCTGGAGAAGGCCTTCGTCTTCTCGACCCGTACCCGCCTGCCCGCCCCCGTGCTCGAGGTGCTCGAGACCTACGCCTTCGCCTGGAACGACCTCGAGCAGCGCGTCGGCCAGATGGACGCGCGCAACTACTTCCGGCGGTTCTTCCGCGTGATCCTGGACCAGCGCGCGCGACCGGCGTGGTGGGTCGAGTCGCGGGCCGCCGAGGAGGCCACCCTGATCGAGCAGGCGCTGGGCCGCTGGCTCTGGGCCCTCGAGACGATCGTCACCGCCGCGCCCTTGCTGGGCCTGCTCGGCACCATCACCGGGATGATCCGCGCGTTCCATCTCTTCGGCGCCGAGGGCCTGGTCGACCCGCGCGGCGTCACCGGCGGCGTCGCGGAGGCCCTCGTCGCCACCGCGGTCGGGCTCTTCATCGCCCTCATCGCGCTCTTCGCCTTCAACTACTTCTCGAACCGGCAGGCCCAGGTGATGGACGAGATGGAGCAGCTCGGCACGCGGGTGGTGGACCACCTCCGGCTCGAGGCCGAGGACGGGGCGTCGTGAAGCTCCGTCCGTCGCGCCAGCGTCGCCGAGGCCGGATCGAGATCATCCCGATGATCGACGTCATGTTCTTCCTCCTCGCCACCTTCATGCTCGCCTCGCTCTCGCTCCAGAACCTGCACTCGATGACCGTGAACCTCCCGCGCGGGCAGGCGCAGCCCCTGGCCGCGTTGCGATCGGTGACCCTGACCGTGACCCGCGAGGGTGAGCTCCTCCTCGACCGCACCGCGGTCACCCTCGACACCCTCGCGGCCGATCTCCGGCCCCGCCTCGCGGCCGCGGGCGCGAGCGTGGTCGTCGCGGTGGACAGCGCCGCCCCGAGCGGCGTCGTCGTGCAAGCAATGCTCAAGGCGCGTGAAGCGGGCGCCGAGCACTTCCTCTTCGCGGTCACGCCCCGGTAGCTCATCGAGCCTCCATGACCGAGACCGCGCTCCGGTTCCGCGATGACCCCTGGCCGCGGCTCTTGTGGCTGGTGCCGGCGGCGCTCGTGCTGACCCTGCTGTCCCAGATGGCGTTCCTGTCCCTGCTCCGCCGGCCGGCAGGCCAGGACACGGTCTCGAGGCCGGTGGACGTCCAGGTCATCGAGCTGCCCGCGCCAGGACCTCCCGCCCCCGCCCGGCCGGCGCCTCCGGAACGGAGAGCGTCGCCGCCGCCGAAGCGGCTGGATTCGCCCGCGCGGGCCGCGCCCGCGCCGAGCGAGCCCCGGATCGAGGCGCCGCGCGCTCCGGCGCCGCCCGTCGCCGAGGAGCCGGCGGCACCGACACCGTCGGCCGCGGCGACGGTCCCGGTGCCTCCCGCGCCGTCGGCGCCGAGCGCGGCGCCTCCGGCCCCGCTGACCGCGCTTCCGCCCTCGCGCGGGCCGCAGGATTCCTCCGGCGGGGGCGACCGCATGAGCGCCCGCGCCATCTACCAGCCGATGCCGGAGCTGCCGGAGGCACTCCGCCGCCGCACGATGGAGCTGGTGGCGGTGGCGCGCTTCCGGGTGGAGGCCAGCGGGCGCGCCCAGGTCGAGCTGATCGAGCCCACCCCCGATCCGGATCTCAACCGCGCGCTCCTCGAATCACTCCGGCGGTGGCGGTTCTTCCCGGCCACCCAGGCCGGCCGGCCCGTCGCCTCCACCATCGACATCCGCATCCCGGTCTCGGTGAAGTAACCGGGACTTGCGCTCGCGGCCCCGATGAGGGACACAATGTCGGGCCATGGACTTCGGCCCGTCCTCCCGCCAGCGCGAGCTGATCGCCCTCGCCCGCGACCTCGCACGGGAGCGCTTCGCCCCCCGCGCGGCCCGCCACGACCGCGAGGCGTCCTTCCCCTTCGACGACTACGCGGATCTGCGCTCGGCCGGCCTCCTCGGCCTCTGCGTCCCCGCCCGCCACGGCGGGCTCGGGGCGGACTACGAGACCTACTGCCTGGTCGCGGAGCAGCTCGCGCAGGGCAATGCCTCGACCGCGCTCACCTTCAACATGCACTGCCTCACCATGCTGATGATGGGCGTGCTCGCGGACGGCATGGCGCTGACCCCCGCCGCGCGCGAGCGCCACGAGAAACTCCGCGCGGCCAAGTTCCGCGAGGTGATCGAGGCCGGCGCCTTCTACGGGCAGCCCCACAGCGAGCCGGTCGAGCAGGGGCAGACCGATACCGCGCTCAGCATGGGCGGCCGGCGCTTCGGCACCACCGCGCGGAAGGTGGACGGGGGCTACGTGGTCAACGGCCGGAAGTTCTTCGTGTCCCTCGCCGGATGCGCCCCCTACTTCGCCACCCCCGCGATCCGCCTCGGCGACGAGCCCTGGATCGAGCGCACCCTCTACCTCCAGGTCCCCAAGGACGCGCCCGGCGTGACGTTCCCCGGCGAGTGGGATCCGATGGGGATGCGTGGCACGGTCAGCCGCGACATGCTGCTCCAGGATGTCTTCGTTCCCGACGACGGCGAGGTCCTGCCGCCGGGGACGTTCGGTGCCATGTACAACGCCT
>WNFF01000845.1_pt1 | contig 24118 bp, 26 predicted proteins | sample 5400441 | NCBI WGS metagenome assembly WNFF01 (sample SAMN13153345, study PRJNA577476) | soil metagenome | isolation source: 120 cm saprolite under Douglas fir tree site 2 hole 3 replicate 1 | place: USA:California | collected 2015-04-18
CTCCTCGCGAGGAGTTGAAAGAAGTCCAAGGCATCGCGCAAGCGACATTGAACAACATTCGAACGCTTTCCCAGGCCCTGCATCCAGTTCTTCTCGAAGAGGCGGGGCTGGAGAGCACTCTGGACTGGTATATTCCCACTGTGGAGCACCAGGCGGGCCTTACACTGCACTATGAGAAGACCGGGAAGCCCTTCCACGTGGAAACAGGCGCGGGCGTGCACGTCTATCGCGTCCTGCAGGAGGCGCTGAATAATGTGAGCCGGCATTCCGGAGCGCGCGAAGCGTGGATCCGGCTGAAGTTTTCCGCGAATTCTCTGGAGCTCGAGGTGGAGGATCATGGCACGGGCTTTGTGGCCGAAAAAGTGCAACGAGGGATCGGCCTCGTAGCCATGCGCGAACGCGCCGAACTGATCGGCGGTGTGTTGGCGGTATCGCCCCGCGCACCAGGCGGCACGCTCGTGCGGCTTGAGGTCCCTCGGGGTAAAGCGGAAGTCCATGGCGCATAAAATCACAGTGTTGCTTGCCGACGATCACGCGCTCGTCCGGCGCGGGTTTCGCCGCATGCTGGAGGACGACGCGGAGATCTCCGTCGTCGGAGAAGCCAGCACCGGCAAGGAGGCCGTGCGTCTCGCCCTTGAATTGCGGCCGAAGGTGATCGTCATGGACTGCGCGATGCCGGAGCTGAGCGGCATCGAAGCCACGCGCAAGATCCTGGAGAAATTTCCGGAAGCGGAAATCCTGATGTTGAGCATGCATTCCGAGGAAACCCTCGTGGGCCAGGCTCTCGATGCCGGCGCGCGCGGCTACGTTCTGAAAAATGCCATGGATCTCGACCTGGTGAGTGCGGTGAAGAGTGTGGCGGGCGGCATGACCGTGCTCGATCCGCAAGTATCCCCCACCGAGAATTTGCGGGGGGAGCGCGGGGGCGGATTGACGCCGCGCGAGCTGGAAATCCTGCAGCATATCGTCGCCGGCAAATCCAACAAGGAAATTGCCGCGGAACTGAACCTCAGCGCGAATACCGTGGCCGTTCATCGCGCCAACATCATGGATACGCTGGGAATTCACAAAACGGCGGAACTGGTGGTCTACGCCATTCGCAACGGCCTGGTCACGCTGCCGTGATTCGACGGGATTTCCTGTTGGGCGCTTGCGCAACGGGTTTTGCGGCTGTTTTGACTCCGGCCCGGTCTCAAAAACAATCGATCCCCGGACTCACGTTTCGCTTTTCGGACGTGACCGCCGCTGCGGGCATTCACTTCCGGCACAACAGTGGCGGTTACGGCGGCAAGCTCCTCCCCGAGACGCTGGGTTCTGGTTGTGCATTCCTCGATTACGATGGCGACGGCTGGCAAGACATTCTTCTCGTTAACGGATCGGACTGGCCCGGACACAAACGCCAGCGCTCCTCCCTCCGGCTCTACCGCAACAATCGCAACGGCACGTTTACGGATGTAACGCGAAGCGCGGGCCTGGATATCGAGATGTATGGCATGGGTGTGGCTGTCGGTGACTACAACAACGACGGATTTCCTGACATTTTCATCACCTGCGTGGGGCAGAGCCGCCTTTTTCGTAACACCGGCAGAGGAACTTTTGTGGATGCGACGCGTGTAAGCGGCCTCTTCGGGCACCGGGGCTTCAGCACTTCTGCGCTCTGGTTTGACTACGATCGCGATGGCTTGCTGGACCTCTTCGTCTGCAACTACGTGCGCTGGTCGCCGGAACAAGATGTGTTCTGCAGCCTCGACGGCACGCACAAGTCGTATTGCACGCCGGAAGCCTACCGCGGCGACACCTGCTGGCTCTTCCACAACCGGGGTAACGGAACCTTTGAAGATGTAACGGCGACGAGCGGAATTTTTGACAGCAGTTCAAAATCGCTGGGCGTCGCGATGTTTGACTACGATCAGGATGGGTGGCCGGACCTGCTCGTAGCAAACGACACGCAACCCAACAAACTGTATCGCAACTTGCACAACGGCAAGTTCAAGGATGTCGCTGTGGAGGCTGGCCTGGCTTTCAGCACAGAAGGAAAAGCACGCGCCGGCATGGGTGTGGACATCGGGGATTTCGAAAACTCCGGCAAGCCCGGAGTAGCCATCACCAACTTTGACAACGAGATGATCGGACTCTATCGCTCGAATGCTACGGGACTTTTCGACGATACCTCCATCCCCTCCGGAGTCGGAGCTGCGTCGCGAAATAGCCTCGGGTTCGGCTGCATGTTTCTTGACGTGGACCTCGACGGTTTTCTGGACCTGGCGGTCGCCAATGGCCACATTGATGAGACCGTTCGAAGCATTCGGGGGAACACCGGATACGCGCAACCTCCACAACTCTTCCTGAACCGAGGCGGCGGAAAGTTTCGAGATGTGGCTGAGGGCGCTGGCGGCGGATTCGAAACGCCCAAAGTGGGGCGGGGACTTGCATACGGGGATTTCGACCGCGACGGCGATCCGGACATCCTGATGACTACGAACAATGGTCCAGCATATTTGTACCGGAACGATCAGGCAGAGCGCCATCGCAGCATTCGATTTTACTTGCGAGGGCTGAAGTCCAATCGCGACGCCATCGGCGCTTCCGTTCGCATTTTCTATGAGGGGCAAATGCAATCGAGAATGGTTCGGGGTGGTTCCAGCTATCTTTCCCAATCGGAGTTGCCGATTACATTTGGACTCGGCACGCGCGACAAGATTGATCGCATGGTGATTGACTGGCCCAGCGGCCGTACCGAAGAATTTAAAGAGCTTCGTAGTGGAAGTTCCTATAAATGCTTGGAAACAAAAGGGATAGAGGTGCAACCGGGCTTCTAGTGCTTTTACAGTATTGCCAGCTCGAATCTCGAACCATATAAATGACCGCAATAGTAGCTCCGCCTCCCATCGAGCGTTGCTCGGCTTGCTTCGAGGCACCCCAAACTGAATTGCGGCCGGATGTTACTCAGACATCCGGCCGCTGTCGTATTATGCGAGAACCGCGCGCGGGCGGACATGATGGCGATTGATTCTCAGAAACGTTGGTTATCCCGAAGCTTGATTGCGCTGGTAGCGAGTGCTGTCTATTTGTACGCGTATCCCTCTGCGACGATTTACTTTGGAATTGTGGTTTTGTTTCATGTTGCGGCCGGAATCGTTTTTTCTGTTCTGCTGGGTTTCACACTGTTTCGTCTGCTCGGAAACGAGGGTGTGCTGGCGCGATTTGGTTGGATCTTGTTGGCTATGGGGGCGATTCTCGGCATCACGCTGATCAAGATTGGTACACCGAGTCATTTGAAGTCCTGGCTGTACGCCCACATCGCGATGTGTATGTCCGGGGCATTGTGCTTGCTCGCTTCGTGGCTGGCGTCGCGCGAATGGCTGGGCCGTGGCGCCGCCCAACGCGGCTTGGGATTTGTTGCGCTACTGCTCTTAACTGCGGGAATCGTCGCAGGCGCCTGGTGGACTCGCGAGATCGCATGGCAAAAAGCGAACCGCATCTCCAATCCGCTGATGCCGCCGGAGACGATGAATGGCGAGGGCGACGGGCCGCAAGGCAAATTTTTCCCGAGCTCCGCGCAGACCAGACATGGCGGCAACATCCCGTCCAAATACTTCATGCAGTCCGACGCTTGCCAGCGCTGCCACGGCGACATCTACAAGCAGTGGGACAGCTCGATGCACCATTTCTCTTCTTTCAACAACCAGTGGTATCGCAAGAGCATCGAGTACATGCAGGAAGTCGCGGGCGTGAAGTCGTCGAAATGGTGCGCCGGTTGCCACGATCCGGCGCTGCTCTACAGCGGCTTGTTCGATACGCCGATCAAACAGATTGTGGATCGCCCGGAAGCCCGCGCGGGTCTCGGATGCCTGATGTGCCACAGCATCGTGCAAGTGAAAAGCACCATGGGCCAGGGTGATTTTTTCCTGGAGTACCCGAAGCTTCATGAACTGGCGGCCAGCGAAAATCCTGTGGTCCGTTCGCTCCACGACTTCCTGGTTCGCCTGAACCCCGAACCCCACCGCCGTACCTTTCTCAAGCCGTTCATGCGCGCGGACACGGCGGAGTTCTGTTCTTCCTGCCACAAGGTTCACCTGGATGTCGCGGTGAATCGCTATCGCTGGATTCGCGGCTTCAATGAATACGATAACTGGCAGGCCAGCGGAGTTTCGGGACAGGGCGCGCGCGCGTTCTACTATCCGAAAGCGCCCATGAATTGCGCGGACTGCCACATGCCCCAGGTGCCGTCGAACGACGCTGGCAACATCAAAGGATTGGTGCATTCGCATCGCTTCCCCGGCGCCAACACCGCCGTGCCCACTGCCAATCAGGACCAGGCGCAATTCGAATTCACTAAAAAATTCCTGCAAGACAAACAACTGACCGTTGATATCTTCGCGATTTCCCCAGCGGGTAACGAAGCGAGTGCGCCCGTCAGGACCGAGATGGGGAAGCCTGAGCTCTCGACGACCTTCGCCGTCGGCGAAGAATCTGATGTCTCATTGCCGAAAGGACCGGCCGGCGAAGTCCGTCCTGTCACCGCGCCCATCGATCGCACGGATGCGGCAGTTCGCCGGGGCGATGACGCTCGCGTGGACGTCGTTGTGCGCACGCGCAAGGTCGGGCACTTCTTCCCCGGCGGGACGGTGGACGCTTTCGACGCCTGGCTTGAATTGCAAGCCACCGATGAAAAGGGCCAGACGATTTTCTGGAGCGGCAAGGTTGAGGACGGTGGTAAGGGCCCCGTTGAGGCCGGGGCGCACTTCTATCGCTCGCTTCAGATTGATGGGCACGGCAATCCCATCAATAAACGAAACGCTTGGGCGACGCGGTCGGTTGTCTACGTTCGCCTCATTCCTCCAGGCGCGGCGGATACGGCGCACTATCGCCTGCACATTCCGGAAAATGCGGGCGACAAGATCACTCTTCATGCCAAGCTCAACTATCGGAAGTTCAGTTGGTTCAATACGCGCTTCTCTTTTGCGGGCGTCGAAGCGGACAAAACGGGGCCGGAAGACCTCAGCACAGCAACCACGCCGGATTACGACGATCGCCAATGGTATTTCAACGGCGACACGTCGAATGTCTCAGGCAACCTTAAAGCGATTCCTGATCTGCCCATCATCACCATTGCCGAGGACACCAAAACGTTGCGGGTGCTCCCGCGAAATGTTCCGCCGCCCCAACCGAAGACCGTTTCCACAAAAGAAGAGTGGACGCGATGGAACGACTATGGGATCGGCCTTTTCTTGCAGGGGGATTTGAAGGCGGCCGCCGCGGCGTTCGAAAAAATCACTCAAGCCGATCCGCACAATCCCGACGGCTGGACCAACATCGGGCGCGTTTTGGTGCAGGAGGGTGATACCGCCGGGGCGCGAAAAGTGCTCGAGAAATCTCTGGCGATCGACCCGCGCCTTGCACGGACGAATTTCTTTTACGCCCGGGCCCTCAAAGAAGACGGCGACTATGACGGCGCGATGGTTCATCTGCGGACGGTGCTGGAGCAATTCCCGCGCGACCGCGTGGTGCGCAATGAGCTGGGCCGCGTTCTATTTCTTCAGAAGCGCTACGCAGACGCCGTGGAGGAATTTGAACAAACGCTTTCCATCGATCCCGAGGATTTGCAGGCGCATTACAACCTGATGCTCTGCTACAACGGACTGGGTGACGATGCCAAAGCGAACAAGCATAAGACGCGTTACCTTCGATTTAAGGCCGACGAATCAGCCCAGGCGATTACCGGGCCCTACCGCCAGACGCACCCGGAAGATAACAACGAAAGGCAGCCGATCCACGAACACGTCAGCGTTGCGCTTGCACCGGCGCAGCGAAAGAAAGTTCCCGCACGGCAGGCCGCATCTCGCACCGCAGTTCAGGAAGGATCTCGGCCCAGTGGCTCCCGATAAATCCTCCTTTTCAATGCACATCAAGGAGCACTCCGCATGACATGGATCAAGACTCTTCGCATGGACGAAGACGAGCGCGTGAAGAAAGCCATCGAGGACGAACGAAAGCTCTATCCGGCGGAGTATCGCACTCCGGCGCCCGCAGTCGATCGCGGCGAGGCGGAAAGCATTACGGCGTCGCACTCGCTGATTCCCGATGCTCTCTTTCACTCGTTTTCGGCGTTCGGCGTCATGCTGTCTCCCGACCTTCCGCTGAAGCGGCGCCAGCACGAGATGATCGCCACGGTGGTTTCGATAACGAACCGGTGCCACTATTGAATCGAATCGCACGCAGAGTTTCTGCGTAGGGTCACGCTGGATGAAAAGATGGTGGACGCGCTTCGCATGGACTATCGGACCGCGCCGATCAGCGAACAAGAACGCACGATGCTGGATTACGTCGTGAAACTCACGAAGGACGCCACGAAGTGCCGCCCGGAAGACCACGCGAAGCTGCGAGCCGCCGGCTTCGACGACAAAGGGATTCTGCAGATCACGCTCATCGCCGCGTGGTTCAACTACATTAATAAGGTGGCAGACGCGCTCGGCGTGGGCCGCGACTGAATCATGGGGGGAATGGTGAAACGTCCGCTTGCGATTGCTCTTATTTTCTTGCTGGAAGCACTTCTCATGACTAAAACAGGAATCGGAGCAGCCGCTGAAACGGTGTCGATTCAATTTCGCGACGTTACGCAGCAGGCTGGGATTCGTTTCGTCCACAACAATGGCGCCTTCGGGAAGAAATTCCTGCCCGAAACGATGGGCCCGGGCGTGGCCTTCATTGACTATGACAACGACGGCTGGCCGGACATTTTCCTCGTCAACGGGATGGACTGGCCGGGCCACGTTCAGAAACATTCCACGCCGAAGCTGTATCACAACAATCATGACGGCACGTTCACGGATGTCACGCATAAAACCGGCCTGGACGTGGAACTATTTGGAATGGGCGTGGCCGTGGGCGACTACGACAACGATGGCTACGACGATCTGTTCGTCACCTCGTACGGGCAGAGCCGCCTCTTCCACAACAACGGTAACGGCACGTTCACAGATGTCACCCAAAAAGCAGGTTTGCTCGGTCCGAAGGAATTCAGCAGCAGCGCAGCGTGGGTTGACTACGACAAGGATGGCCGCCTCGACCTCGTCGTTGGAAATTATGTGCAGTGGACGCCGGAGACGGATCTCTACTGCACTCTCGATGGGAAAAGCAAATCGTACTGCACACCGGAATCCTACAAAGGCACCTTCGTGCGCCTGTGGCACAATCGCGGCGATGGAACTTTTGAAGACGTAACGCAAAAAGCTGGCCTCGACGAGCCGACCTCGAAAACGCTGGGCATCGCCGTGCTCGATTACGACAATGACGGCTGGCCCGATCTCTTGTTGTCGAATGATACGCAGCCGAACAAGCTTTACCGCAACAACGGAAATGGCACCTTCACGGAGAAAGCCGTCGTCGCGGGCGTTGCATTCAGCGAGGACGGAGTCGCGCGCGCTGGCATGGGCGTGGACGCATCCGACTACGATCATTCGGGCTTTCCGAGCCTCCTGATCACCAATTTTTCAAACCAGATGATTTCTCTCTATCACAACGAGGGAAAAGGATTGTTCGTCGATGAAGCTCCGCGCTCGGATATCGGGCGCGCGTCGCTCCTCACACTGGGATTCGGCTGCTTTTTCTTCGATTACGATCTGGACGGCTGGCCCGATGTTCTCGTCGCCAACGGCCATATTGATGCGGACATTCAGCGCGTGCAGTCCAACGTGAAATACGCCATGCCTCCGCATCTCTTCCGGAACACCGGCAAGGGGAGATTTGAAGAAGTCACCAAGTCGCTCGGCCAGGCGTTTACAACCCCGCGTGTTGGACGTGGAGCTGCCTACGCCGATTTCAATAATGACGGCCGCCTGGATTTACTCCTTTCCACCAATGGCGGTCCGGTCTACCTATTCCGGAATGATGCACAAGGCATCGCAGCATCGAACAGGAGCCTACGCATCAAGCTGATTGGCACGAAATCCAACCGCGATGGCTTGGGCGCAACGGTGCGCGTTACATCTGGTGGGGAAACGCAAACCCAGATGCTCCGCAGCGGCTCCAGTTATCTTTCGGCGAGCGAACTTGTTTTGACCTTTGGTCTCGCGCAGCGCGAAAAGGCCGACAGCATCGAGATCCGCTGGCCCAGCGGCCAAGTGGATCGGCTCTCCGGGGTGTCCGCTGGTCAGACCGTCACCTTGACCGAAGGAAAAGAGATCACTTCCTCGCGCACCTACGAAAAGAAGAAATGAGCCTACTTCACCGGCCAGCTTTCCGTTGTCGTCGGTCTTTGACCTGAGTCTGAACAGAAAACTCTTACAGCAAAATAAAAACGCCCCCGATTCGATCGGGGGCGTTTTTCATTGCCTTAATGCATTAGCTCTAGAAAAGATTCCAGAGGAACTGGTTGTACACCTCGTGGTGGTATTGCACTTCGGGCACCTTCACGACTGTTCCGAGAGAGCGCGGGCAGCGGTCGGCGGCGGCGCGCTTGAGGTCCGCGTACCGAGCCTTAACGTCGGCGCCAAGGAGGGTGGTGGTCCAGTCGGCCTTTTCGAAGTTTTCGAGTGCCGTATAGATGTTGTCCGGCAAGTAGCGTTGAGCCGAGCGCAGATTCTTAATCTTGGCTACCTCGCCGTCCAATCCAGACTTGAAGATCGAGTACATCACCATGTACGGGTTTGCGTCAGGAGCGACTGCGCGCACTTCGGTGCGCATGCTGCGTTCGTTGCCAATGGGGATGCGCACCATAGCTCCGCGGTTGACGGGCGAAGCATTAAGCTGATTAGGCGCTTCGAAGTGCGGGTCAAGGCGGCGATAGGCATTCACGCTGGAGTTGAAGAGCAGGCAGATGTCGTTGCCATGGGTGAGGATACGGTCCACGAAGTCCCAACCAAATTTGCTGAGCTTTTCTTCCCCCTTGGGATCCCAGAAGAGGTTTTTGCCGTCCTTGCTGACGGAGACGTTGGTGTGCATTCCGTTGCCATTGACGCCGACGACCGGCTTCGGAAGGAAGCAGGCGGTGAACCCCATGTTGGTGGCGACCTGGCGGCAAATCAGTTTGTAAAGCTGAATCTGGTCGGCGGCGGATACCACTTCGCCGTAGCCGTAGTTGATTTCGAATTGCGAGGGCGCGACTTCAGGATGATCTTTCTCGTTCTGGAATCCCATGGCTCGCTGGACTTCGGCGGTGGTATCAATAAATGTGCGGAGCGGATCGCCGGGGAGGGAGTGGTAATAACCACCGGTATTGACGTATTCGAATTTGCCGGTTTCGTTGTAATTCCGCTCCGCGTTCTGGCCTTTGAAAAGGAATCCCTCGATTTCATTGGCGGCATTGAGCGTGTAGCCTTTTTTCTCGTGGAGAGTGTCGGCGTAACCCTTCAGGACTCCGCGAATGTCGGCGGAGTAAGGCGAGCCGTCCTTGTCGATCACGTGGCCGAAGATGAGGACCTTGCCGGATCCAAACACATCTGCAGGCGCCCAGTAAAACGCACCCCAATCCATCGTCAGCCGCAGATCGCTCTCCCGCTGCGCGGTGAAGCCGCGGATCGAGGAGCCGTCGAACGTCAGGTTATCCCAGCTCTTGATGAGAAACTTCTTGTCGTAGTCGAGCATGTGCAGGCGGCCTTCCAGGTCGCTGAAAAGCACGGTCACCGCCTTGATGCGCTTCTCGTCGGTCAAATACTTGATGCGTTCTTCCTGAATCTTGTGCACGGCAACGCGTCTTTGGCGCTGCTCCTTGGCTTTCAGATTCAGTTGCTCCAGCTCGTCATAGGAAAGGGCTAGAAAATTGCGCAGTTCGTTCGACATGAATCTCCTCAAGTTGGGATAAGACACAAACTCAGGGGTAAACTCTTGGCTGACTTGGACCCGCCAACCCGGCATTAGGGTATCGCGCGAGTATTCCGACCGTCAATCCAAAGACCTGATGCAAGAGATTCAAGAAATTGCAGTAGTTGCTTCCTAGCGCAGTTTTTGGTGAGAAAGGCCGTGGGGCTCGGAGGCTGTACAGGGAAAGATCGGAAAAAAGCTTACAGCTAGGATCGAGGGCGACACGTTTGTCTGCCGGTCCGCCGATGTCCCCCTTCTCGAAATCCCGTTGAAGACAGTGACGGAGATCAGCCGGGACGACGATAAGGATTACGCGGTTTCCCGGTGGCTGATGAATGCGGCAACGCAACGCTCTAGCGAGCACCACCGCTTCGGTAGCAGGGCATACCGGGAAGACCTTGAGGCAAGTTTAGGACTGGCTCTTCTCAGCATGTTTGCGTCGCTCTTCCCCTCGCATAAAGAAGTGGTCCGCTTGAGCTGGACCGATGCACAAGGCCAGCACGATGCCGATTTTTACTTGGGGCGCACGGAAGGGCGAGCGCTTCTCGCGGAGATCAAGAAACAAACAGGGCTCGAACCGCGCGACCTCGAAAAGGAACGCAAGGAGGAGAAAAAAAAGCTGAAGTCCTTGCAGCGGCAGAATTCACAGCGCTCCAACGAAGTGCGCGAGAAGAAGAGCGCCCCCGAAGTTCCAATAAAGGAATGAAAATTGAGGGAGAACCCAGACGGAACGGGCAAGTCCGAAGAAAATCTTCAATTTGTCAGACTTGGTAGCGATACCGGGATTCGAACCCTGATTTTAGCCTTGAGAGTCCTAATCTTTTCAACATAATGCTTGACAATATGCAGTTTTCTGGTACAGTTGTACCCAGGTTGTACTCAGGGTACAACCAGGCTAATCGGAGGCTTTATGACAGAAATTACGGGTGAAGGATTCGTAAGCAAGCACTCAACCGCTAACACTTATTACATGTTCCTGACCATCGATGGCGTCAAGACACGCCGGGCAACTGGAACCAAAGATCAGGTTGAGGCTGCTGAAAAGCTAGAACAGTGGAAGCTGGAAGTTAAGGCCGGAGTCAAGGAAGAGACCCGCCTGCGCTATGAAAAGCTTCGTGACACCTACTTGGAAAGCGGCAAGCAGGTCCAGGGGAGCATCCTGGAAGACCTGAACATGTACTTCAAAAATAAATATGTTCGCTCCATCACCACGACGGTGCTCAAGGGATTCAGGAAATTTCGTGAGAGCAATGTCGAAGTCTTGAAATACAAAGAGTTGTCTTACCAGCAAGAAGTTGCCGTCCGCAAACTGGCGCTTAATCGAAAGCCTACCGCGAAAGAACTGACTGACATTGAATCCACGTCACGCGAATGGGTAGAGAATGCCTCTAAGGCAACGACAAACCGTCGTCTAACAACTCTTCGGGCCATGTTCAACCACGCCGTCAAAGAAGAGTTAATCAGCAAACATGATGTTCCCTACTTCCCGATGGCCGTAGGCGTGGACAACGTTCGCAGAGTAACCGTATCTGACGAACTGTTCGAAAACATTCTGAAAGAGATTCCCAAAAGTCTCCACCCTTATATGCGATTCCTAGCTGCTACAGGCAAGCGTTCCGGCCAGGCTGCAAAGCTGACATGGGACGAGGTAAACCAGGACCGCGCCATTCTGACACCTAAATCAAAAACAGGAACAACAAAGGGAGACGCATCCATCATCCTGGTCGATTCCAAAGGGAACGCGTTCGACTGGTCCGAATGGATTGTTAACAAGGGCGTTCGCATGAACGGCGCACCGATCTTCGATACAACCGACTTCCGCAGCCAATGGAGACAAGCGTGCCACAAACTCAAGGTCGGCATCTATGACCCGGAGAAGCAGACGTATCGCGGACTGAAACCCCACGATTTCCGGCGCACAGCGATCTCAAATATGACTGCAAAGGGAATCGGCAAAGGCGCGGCAAAAAGCATCAGCGGTCATAAAACTGACAGCATCTTCAATCGCTATGATATCAAGGACCTGAAGGACCAGCAGAACGCATTCGAAGTTATGGCTGGTAAGTGATAAAATCTACCCACGGCGGTATCGACTAGGGGTTCAGGTCGCCAGCCTCTCACGCTGGAAACACGGGTTCGAATCCCGTTACCGCTACCACTCACGCCGCTTTCCGCAATCCCTGGTCAACAAACTTCTCCAAGTCCACGCGCCGAATGATGTACGGCTTCGGGCTGACAACTGGCAAGGTTCCGCTGGTGATCGCTTGACGAAGCGCCCACACGGAATACCCTGTGTGCTTTGCAGCGGCCTTCAGGTCCATGCTGTACGGTAGTGGTTCAGAGCATGGCGCAGGAACAACTGGAACTGCGGGTACGAGAGGGGTTATATATTTTCGCTTTAATCGAGGCATGTTTACGCTGCCTCCCGCAACACGTTCGACTGAGCGTGCTCTCCGAAATATTCATGAGCAGCACGATTGTAGGCGCGTGCAGCGTCTATTTCGGATTCGAAAAAACCTAAATGAATACGTTTTCGATTAACCCCGAAAGTGACCCCAATGCGAGCATGGAACTTCCCTATAGCCTTGTTCCAGTACACGCCGATAAATCTGCTTGTTAATCCGGTGCGACGTTTCTTCTGATTCTGTCCCTGAATTGACCTAGTTGCGGGACGAAGATTGCCTCGGGTGTTATCGAGCGGATTTCGATTTATATGGTCTACTTCATCCGTTCCAGGCAAAAGTAGTTGATGGATGTATAGAGTGCGTCCACCAGTTTTCGTAAGAGCACGTATGTCCGAATCAGGGCTAACCCAGGGCGACCATGAGAACTTTTCTATAATCGCGTAATCTTGCGTATCGATAAGGCAAACAATTCGAGAACCATCTCTGCGAAGTAAAATTATCTCAGTCGTTCCATCTGAATAATGGATAGCTTCGTTCCGTTTATACGGAGCGCCCAAATCCCTTCGAGGAATAACTTTACGAGGAATCGTTTGAAGAACTTCTTTTACGCGAGACGCACCACGGACAAACGGAACGACAGCAGATGCTATTTTGGCGCGACGGCTATTACTGGAACCGAAACACGGCGCAAATCGGGCGAGGACAAGCGCGAGTTCGCAGAACTTCTCCTGCGGGACTGGCTGGAGTTTGAAGGGCGGAGAAAACAGCACACGCAAAAAAAAAACGGCGTACGCGGCACGCAAATTCGTCTTAGCGCTTCACGTCTGCCCCACCCGCCAGCCGCCGCCGCGCGTATACCGCCAAGAGCGTGATTAGCAGTAACCCAAGCAGTCTCCAGATCACGAGCCGACCAGACGACATACCCAGTTGGTTCGTCGAACCAGCGACATGGAGCAGCTTTGGCCATATGCCCCCGAACCCATCCGTGGAAATCGCCATGCAAATGACAAGAGCAAATCCAATCCATGCTGTTAAGCACAGAGCGAAGACTACATTAGCGATTGTCCGCAACATATCGCCCTCGATTTAATGCGTGTCCGGTCGTGTGGCAGGGGAGAGTGGGCGACCACTCCCCCTATGCCGATTCTAACTAGACGCCTGCCTTGCCGCATCGTCGGCGTCGAGAATGTCATTTGAATCTGATTGCGAAGATGACTGCAAAAAATAGGATACCTAGCAGTGTTTCCCTTCAGAATGATTAACGCCATTTTAGGCCCCCTCTGCTACCCACTATTAATCAACGCTACGCCGACAACCGCCATCACGAGAACTGCGATCAGGGGGATTCTCCCAGAAACCACGAGAGGAGGTCTCAGGAAGGGAAAGTCCAGTTCAACCCCCGTTGCCGACATCCATTTCGGCACAGCCATGAGCGGGATTCCGAGGGCCACCAATACAAATCCGATTATTTTGCTAAGGCGCCCCTTCTTCATGAGTGCCCCTGACTGGCCTGCTTCATTTTGTATACGAGGACGAGGAACAATGCGAGACATCCTGCTGGAATCAATCCTGTCACGAGCAACCCGATCCACACACCAAGCGGACCCGACCAAGAGCGGGCAATCGCAAAACCGAGAACAAAACAGAGCACGAGGGCGGTCCACCACAATGGGTTCTGGATTGTGTAAGCCGTGAAGACTGTGATTCCAACGGCTCCCGGCCCTGGCGGAAGTCTACGGAAGATCGCAAAGTACAAGTAAGTAATCGTGCCGAACCCCAACAGCCACAGACTGAGCAAGGCTCCTTTGGCCATCCACATGGGCAACTCCTATTCGGCGCAATACGGACGCAGCTTCGACCGAGAAGTCAGAGCTAGAGATGAGGCTACTCTAGTTTTTCGAGTGTGGGGTCAATTGTTGCTGTCGCACCTGCGCCGACGGTCAGAGTTCTTTCCCAAATCTTAAATCCTGACTTTTCTAGCCTGATCTTGTGGTCGCCTGCCGCCAATCGCAGCGACGACGGGGTGCTTCCCATGAACTTGCCGTCCACGGTCATCTCTGCTCCGGCAGGAGTGGACCTAATCTCAACTGTTGAAAGTACGGCGTCCGAGCCGTTCCCATTTTGTGCCGGGGCCGCATCGGTGGGTGCCTGGACTGTCGAACCTGCCTCAGGACTGGCAGTCGTCTGCGTCGCAAACTTCTTCGGGTCCAGCGGAATATCTCCATTGATGTAAGCAGTGATTTCGGTGCCTTTCGGAATGGTGATGTCTTTCCCATGCACGAGAAGAAAAAGAGGAGCTGCCGGGAAAAATATAATGCTTGTCGCCACAATCGCCCCTGTTATTGCACCCTGATGCCCGCCGCCCTTCACATCTTTGACTGCCCGCAAAGCCACTTTCTCACCAGAAGTAAGACGCACATTGTCAATGTTGATGTTGAGCTTGCCTGCTCGTCCCATTCTTCTCTTGGGTTGGGCCTCAGTTACCGTCGCCCAAGCTGTACCTCCACGGGGAATCACAACGGCATCGTGGACCTTAACTTCCTCAAGAACTTCGAAATCAACGGTTTCATTGACGTGCGCATCGGCGGACGAAATGTTCCTATTTATGCGGAGCTTGACCGGGGTGGCATCCTCTAAACCGAATGCGAGAGGTTGCTTGACGACCGGAGCCGCCGGTTGAGGCACTTGAGCGGGCTGTTTGGCATTCTTATCTTGTGTTGTTTGCGTCGATGGCAGCAACGCGCTGGGGAAAAGAAGTGATGCCGATAGAATTAACGAGCAAGCTGCTCTCATGGGCTGAGCCTCCGTGGAATCTGTTGTTGCGGGGAGTTACTGTTCCTACGGTCTACCCAAGGTGAATGGGTGTCAAGGGATACTAATGTTGCCGTTGCTAAGCGAATGAGTTATGCATGCATCGGCACGGGTACTGATTAGAATAAGATTCAAGGGGAGGAAATATACGATGGTTTAGTATTCGAAAACCCGAAAAGCGTTTCCATTATGTCCCATCCGCGTGGCGAGAGAATGGCGTAATGCGGCCACCTTCGCTGAATAAGGCTTGCTCAAGAAAATCCCATCGTACCCGGCCCTGGTCGTCAACACAGTGACTTGCTAAGTCCCGGAATACTTTGAAATATTGCTTGCGTTGGACAGCCTCCGACCTGCGCAGTTCAACGATCTCTTTTTCCGCCTCCAACAGTTTGGCCTGCAATTCTTCGTTCGTCATTTTCTCGCCTCCAATTGTAGCGCAGGAGAAGTGGGAACCAAAGTTTTACTTGTTCTTGCAGTGCCGAAAGTACTGGCGCGGCGGTACCGTGGGACCATTCGCTGTCGCAGGTTCGCGGAATATCCTTCTCCTTCGAGCGTCTGCGGAAACGAAGGAAGAAGTGAAACACCTGTCACCTGTGAACGTGCCATTTAGAGTGCTCGTATTTCTCCTTATCAGCACAGGGGGAATCGTCGTCGCGTCCCGATTGGTAGCGCCCAAGAAAGCGGTTGCCTGTTGCAGTGCTGACGTCTGTGCTCGGAACCACCACCATGAATGAAGCCAATAGAAATTAGGCTTCGTTTCTGTGTTCCTTGACCACGCTTTTCGGGTTCTTGTCCTCACGTAGTCCCACAAACTTCGAATGCCTGAGATGGTCCGCATCAGTCCATTCGATGAATTCAATCTGAGCAACGATCTCGGGCTTTAGCCAGACAGCTTTCTTCATCTTCTCGGCGTGGAGTTCCTCGCCAAACCGTGATTTCTTTGTCTCGGGCAAATTCACGAATGGGCACTCTGGGGTCACGAGATGCTTCAACTTCGAAAACACTTGTCGTCTGGAGGCCGGAACAAATCCGTTTCGTGTCCGCGCAACGTACATCAGTTCCTTGCCGTCGTAATAGCCCACGATGATCGAATCGAATCCGTGTGGTCCAGGGAAGTAGCCGCCGATCACGAATTCTTGCCCTCGGTTGATTCGATACTTGACCCAGGTTCCGGTACGGCGTCCTGGCTGGTACAGACTGTCCTTTCGCTTCGCGATGACGCCTTCCAATCCTTGTTGTTTGGCGGCTGCAACCATGTTGGCTGCGGAGGTTTCGAGGAAATCCAAGACTTGAATCCTCGGAGACTGAAACTTCAACTTGCGCAGCAGCGCCCGACGTTCGACCAACGGCAGAGATGTGGTATCACGATTGACGTAACAGAGCAGATCAAAAACGAAATAGCGAATACGGCGTGCCTCACTCCGATAGTTCTGCAACAGATTGAACTGCGGTCGTGCAGAATCGTCCAATGCCACGATCTCACCGTCAATGACCGTGCCGTCCGGAAGATCGCTCAGGGCTTCGACTATGTACGGGTATTGCAGATTGAACGACTTCTGACGACGGGACAACAGCCGAACTTTGTCATCGGACTTGACCGCCATCGCCCGATATCCGTCAAGTTTGATCTCGTATACCCATTGTGAACCCTCCAGCAATTTTGAGACGGGTTCGCATTCCATCGGCTCGATAAACACAGCGAGTTTCTCTGGAAGCGATTGAAGCCCTAGGAATCGTGCCGTCATTCGAACAGTGTATGCTGTTTCGCGGCTGGCGATTCGGGGTCTGGACAATTACAGATCGCTACGGCATCCGGCACGGACAGAACTAGCCTTGCATGGGGTCAAAATTGTCGCGCTTCGCGATGCTCATTACCCCCATCACGAATCGATTGTTTGTTAGCAATACCACTGCCGCGATGATGTTGTGATGTCGGTCTACTTGAATACTGAGGAGAAGTAGATCGGAATCGAAACTCCCAACACTACGCCGCCCCGGTAATGAACAGTGAGCGGATTGCCTGCATAAATAAGCTTCCCTGTCGGGTCTGTGACGGGGAAACCGTCAAAGGCGTTCGGGGAGTTTTTGAGCATCGCATTAGGGTCGAATTGCAAGTCCAACTGTTGTTTTTGTTGTTCCGTCACGAATTGCGCAGCAGTTTGCCTAAAACCGGGAGAAGCCTCGTTTATCGGGGTCAGCGAATATCCAACCAAAATATTCATATACTTCACGACTGAGTATGAGGCACCAAACACGAACCCATTTATTGTCTGACTAGAACTGGGAGAAAATTTGAGGCTTACGAACGCGTTCCAAGGTCTTTGCTGCCAACTCTCATCTCCACGGAATTTTGGAAAGTTGGGAATCTTCGAGCGGAATGAAACGCCTGTCAGAAATTGGGGCGTTGCTCGACCAATGTTGTTAGAGTGAAGAACGTTGGCCTGGTCCGAATAGTCGGTCGAACCCGAAGCGACGATTAGCGACCCAATGCCAATAACCAGGGCAAAGTTCGGGTCGTTTTCGGCTTTGAGCGCGTCCTCGATAGCCTTTCTGGTAGCTTTATTTTGGTTAATTGCGTCAACGATTTGGCTATCGCTCGGCGTGGACTTCGGTTTTGGCGTTTGATCCTGTGTTGGTCCTGCATCTTGAGCCTGTGTGCTCGACTGCGCGGTCTGCGCTAACACGCTCGAACACGGAAACGCCGTACACACCATAAAAATCGTGATGCACTTGAGCACTATACACCTCTATCTATTCACTTGTTTTTACGTTTTTTTTTTTTTAGTTACAGATGTATTTTTATCTGATTAGAATGCTTTCGAATATGACTTTAATTAATGTATATACCTGAAGCGTACATACCTTCTAGGAAGCACAACCGCTTTCCCGTGAGTCAAGCGACCGTAACACTGGTTTCGACGCAACGGCCAACAGAGATGTACATCCTGACTGCGTGGACAAAGAAAACCACTCTCGTGCGGCACAACGGCAGCGTGTTTATTCAAGCCGGAGCGTGGAGCGAAACGCGGGTCATATGAAATCAAGTTGAAGGCGTCATCTTTTTCGGAACTGGGTTCTCAATTTGAGCCATTGAGTCCTTAAACCAACCACGTCTGCTTGCTGTACACCGAGATCCTGTGACATTCATCTGCTCAATCAAATCGCCGCCGTCAATTGCCGCCTGTTGGAGGACACGGTAAGGCGAAACACTAGGGTTCCAAAAACTCAACTGGATGTGGGTGCATCCACAGTAGTGACAAGCGCCTGTAGGCATAGCTTCCCGGCCCGCCGAAGATCACCCAGAGTGAAATGGTACAATACGACCCATCAAAATAGAATCCATGAGCAACCAAATGTCCCATCGAATCATCTTGCTTAACTTTCCTGCGAAAGCCGAAGAGCTACTATCGAAGGCGGGTTTTAACGTCGAGCGCGGATATCTCGGGGCCTACGAAGCAAAGGACCGCCTGCCCTTTCAGACTCCCCATCCCTTATATGAATATGATGTATTGATATATGACTCTAACTACGGCACTGACCTACTTAAGGAATTCAGTTCTCCAATCAACCTATTCGACCAGAAGGGGTCGTATGAGGCCCTCGCATCATTCGACGGTCCGCCTTTCGTGAGAGTGGCCTTCATTGGAGGCACTAACGGTGCGAAACGACTATTTCACGCGGGGCTTAAGTTTGTGAATCTTTTTGAGGCTGAAAAGAGTGTTTCCTCGTTCGTTGAAGCGAAAACGGTCCAGACGTTCGCGATTCCCGAACTCCATGACGTTCTGGTGAATTTCCAGGGGCAGATAAGAAACGTCCGACAGTTTTATTTAGAGGACCAAGACCACTATCCGTTTTATTGCTTCCCTGTGCTGTGTAGTAGAAGCGGCCAGCGCGTAATGGGCTACGGGACAACGTATGATTCTGCGATCATTCCTCGCTATGTGATTCTTCCAGAGCTTAGGGACCACACTCAAGCAGTTATCAAATTACTGCACTGCATTGACATTGTCTGTCCCTCGCTATTTCCGGACAGGAATAAGCGAAATTGGCTCAATGCAGATGAATTTCTGCTACCCGAGGAAAGGACAATTCAAAAGGAAATAAGGGAAACAATTGATCAAGCAACGAAAGTGATTGAAGCCAAGCGAGCAGCACAGGAGAAAATAGCAAGCGAAAACGCCTTCGTAAAGCGCCTCCTTTTCGCGACCGAAGATAGCAAACAAGAGCCGGGTGACAGATTATCTGGGGTGGTGAAAAAGGCTCTCGAATATCTAGAATTTGTGGTGGAAGACATCGATCAAAAAACAAAGAGTGCTATCAAGAAAGAGGATTTTTGGGTCAGCGAGCAAGATTTCCTAGCAATTACCGAAGTAACGGGAACCGCCAACAAAAACCCAAAAACAAAAGAATGGAATGACATTCTTGCCAGAATGACGACCCTCAGCAACCGAAGAACAGACCTGGAATTGCCATTAGACAAAATCATTCGTGGCCTGCTTGTGCTCAACTATGACATCGACAATCATCCGGCGAAGAGGCCGCGCGTTTACACGGGAGAAGATGAATATATCGTGGAGACAGCAGTTGAACAGGGAATCGGGCTGCTCTCAACTGTAGAACTTCACAAAATCATCGTAGCGATAAAAGAAGGCCGACTGACCAAGGGCGAAGCGCGAAAGATAATCCGCAAACCAGGTCGCATTGAATTCGACACGACCAAAATAAAGCCCGCCACAGACAACGCCAAGGCAGAGGCAGATTGAGCGAGTAAAAAATAAGCGACGATATGTAGACCCGGTGTGTACCACGGCACCATTGGAAGCATGATTATGACCAGAGGGAAGCGAGTGAAGAATCAAATCGTATCGAATCCCGAACTCGCGGCAGAAGCCAAAGCGATTGTCGCGTTAGCCTTCCGCAATGGGCCTATCGAAGACGTACACGCCGGAAAACCTTGTCCAACCTGCAGCCGCGATGCGAGCTATTCACGAATTTCGGACGCGGAAATGAAACTCATCATGAAGGACGCTGTAGACCAGGTTTATTCGCTGCTGTGGATGAAGCAGAACAAACCGATAGCATTTGCTGCGAGCCTGGAATTGGGCCGTCGTTACGCAACTGCGTGGGACGACCCGGTTTTGAAGCTGCCCCCAATCTTCCGATGGCTGAAGGCGATGTACGAATCGAAACGCTTAGGGAAGAACCGCGTTACAGTATGCCCATTCTTACCGGAGGTGCCACAATGACAGCGGAGGTAAATCCCATAGGGTTCGAGACAGTGACGGCGCAAGAGCGAGCCAAGGAAATTGACACGATTGCAAAGATCGTCACAATGGGTGCGATATCCGAGGTGTGGCGCACACTGTTACTGCCGCTGACCCTAGTCGGCCTGTTGGCTTGGCAAGTCAGCCCTTGGACGATGCTGGCAAGCATGCCTCTGATGTTTTTGTGGATTAACCCTCGATACCTGCGATACCTGAAGAACGTAGGACCGATAAGCAGCGACAAGTCTGAAGCGCCAGGTTCGTAAATGGGATGGGAAGATTTCAATTTCAGTCTGATGCAGGCTGGCGACTTCTCAATTGACGCGCACAGTTTAATCCTGCGCGTATTTGAAATTGCGAGTAGCGCCCTTGATGAAGAATGGAAAAAAGACAAAGAGTTCTTCAATAAGAAAATCGCAGAAGCCTACGCGGTTGACGAAGGAGAAGGCGGCTATTTATCTCAAGAAAAAGATTGGGAAGAACACCTATATCGACAACGGATGCAAGGCGTTGGCGCATTAGCACTAGACTGGCTGATGTCTAAACTTCAGGAAGCACTTCACAGTGCGAAGAGATACTTAGATTCAACTCACCCGCCTAAGCCTCCATACAAGGGTGATGGTTGGATAGGAAAAGTATCAAACGAATTCCAACAGCGATTCAACATTGACTTCAGCAAGGGGCCTATACCCTTTGAGCGTATCCAGGAACTTGTGCTAGCACGGAACGCGGGTATCCATCGAGATCAGGGCAACCTGGAAACATATCTAGTGAAGATTTCCAAGCCAGCTTTTGTCGATGAGGAAAACCAATTTTTCGTGACCAAAGACGCTCTCGTTCTCATCATTGGGGAGTGCGAGAAATTTATTAAGTGGGCTGTCTCCGAAATAGAAAAACTGCGCCCACTGCCCAAGCAAAGCAAATAAGCAAAGGCAAGAAAGACCATATCGAAGGCCCGTGATGCAAGACAAGCAAATGCATACCTTCAGTCCTTGGCAGCAAATGTGTTCACAATCGAAGGCCACCGCGCATCAATTCGTTCGAGAATGAAGACGGCGTCGTCGATTGCTTTGTCCACGAAGTAGCCCTTCGCCATATTCGGTTTGTTCGGGTCCATGTCGATCAGCTTCCGCGCAGCCAAGATCGTTGCAGCGAACAGGATGGCGAACTTTCTTTCCTCGGTCATTGAAATCCCCGCAGTTTGGATTTGTCGCGGGTAGAGGCAGGAGCTACATTCTACCTCCTGTTCAAGTAATCGCAAGGACTGTTGATGGAGTCCGCGCCTTGCGTTGTCGGGATGGCATGGTTACAACCCAAAGAAGCATGAAGCGATGTTGCGGGGGAACACTTCGTCTCAGACAGAATCAGTCTGTGTATATTATTCTTCTATAAATAATAACAATTAGTATTGACATTTGCATATAATAGTGAAACTTTTCACCAGCGCAAGGACACACCTACCTGATGCCCGCACGCTGAACGGTCAAAAGGAGAAAACTAAATGTTCACTACGAAAAGGTCGCTAATAGCGGCCTTGCTCGGAAGTGTTGCTTTGTTCCTTATCCTAGCGTTCCTGCCGTCGAGGGTAGTGCAGGGGCGCTCGGCTCCGTCGCAACAGGCAGTTGACCCCCACATACACGATGCAACTCCGGCGCGTATGATCGACGGAAGCATTAACCCAGAGATGATTCAAGACCGGGAAGCCTTCCGTCTCTTCTTTCTCGCAGCGGCAACTGATGCAAACCCAATGCCGGAGGAGAAGGAACGTCAACGTGCAATTCTGTCCTCGGCTCGGTTCAGCGAGGAAGAGTTGGCAATCTCAAGCACAGTTCTCGCCGATTTCAAGAGGCAATACGATGCCGCCGTTCAGAAGTATAACGACGCCGTTGCATCAGCGCGGTCACCCAAACAATTTCCCGATGGCAAACAGTTGGTTGCAGAACTCGATGCACTGGCACTGGCAGCCAAAGCAAAACTGGAATCCTCCATTTCAGGAGACAGCTCTCGCCGTCTGTACGCTCAGGTACAAGGTGAGAAATCAAAAATGCGCGTCACGGTTGAATAGTCAAACTAATACGAAAGGAGAACAGATCAATGAAACAGAGGATATTCGGATTCGTATTCGTCGCCGCGTGCTGGCTTTCCTTCCCAAGGAACGCCAGTGCAACGCTAGACTCAGGTTGCTTCGCAGCGCACTATAGTTCCTACACTAGCACAGACCTCGGCAGTGACCATGCCAGCTTAATCCAAACGGTTCAAGTGAGCGGATACACCGAAGCGCTGAATCCGGCTGTATATATGGGACCGCAACTAGGTTGGCAATACCCATGCACCAACCAGACCAATCAGATGCAAAGCAGTACGCATACTTCCAACATCAGGAACGTTGTGGGTTCGACTGGCGGTAATTACAGTCAGGGGCCGACTCCCGCGCTTAGCTACAACAACTACGTAGTCTCAATAACCGCTCCGGCCACGCATGGAACTATCTATAGCAGCGAGACGAACACCGAGGTGATCTGCCAAGTCGCAGGGTCAATTTTTCTGTGGCCTATATGGTCGTACATCGAAATCGCCTACACGCGCGAGCAGAGTACGGGCGTAACGTCGAATTGCTATTGGTTGACAGGGCCACTGGCCATAATGGATTGCAGCATTGCTTCCGAAACGTTTTGCACGCCAGCTTCAACGCCGCCAGACATGCATATATCTCCCACAGAATGGCAGGTGTATCCGATTCCACCACCGAGTTTTTGGGATACAATTGCACCTTGCGGGCGCTTAAGTACATCGGGTAGCTGGCATTGCGGTCATGGATGGTCAACTCCGTATTCTGTGGCAATTGGTGCGACGCCGCAGCCGGGTTTTTGTGATAGGAATCCATAGAGGGACACTTACGATGGGGGAGGGGTGGGCCTTTTGCTTGCGTCTGCCTCTTCCCGCAAGCTTGATGCGTGCAAACGAGGAGGTGAGTATGCGAATTGTGAAAGGCATCTTGCTAGGTACGGGGCTTTTCTTAGTCGGCTCCATCGTCTACTTGGTCGTTATGATTTATGCCAGCGGAGCCAGGGCGACAGGAACAACGGCGCTCCAAGCGTGGACTATACAGAATCCCTTTTATTGGCTCGCGTTTGTTGTCATGATCGGCATTGGATGTCTAATTGTACGAGCGCGGCCTGTCAAGACTTAAGCCCACTAGGTAGGCCACTCGCGCTCTAAAATCGCGTGACTTCTCCCAGGAGGTAGAAACTGCCTTGCCAACCGTCTGCGGTGAAGGCGGAAGTACCGAGCAGAATCCCCGGCAAAGAGTACGGGCGCTTGATCTTTAGCTCGCTTACGAGTTCAGCCGCCTTCTCCAGCTTCTCCATCGGGACTAGGGTCGGGTTGCGAGTTGGCTCTACTTTTGGACGTTGCGATTTCATGGTCGAGTGATTTTACACCGGCCCGGACTGACCGAGGCGCAACTCTAAATTCTCGGCCAGTTCAACGACTACAACTATGAAAATCCCAACCTGACCATCGACCAGTCTTTTGCCGTGAATGTTTAGGAAGCAAAGCGGTTGGTGCCCCGTGGTTAGTAATAGAACATCAGTACCATTGAAAGGGTTTCGGAAAGTGATATGACAGACCAAGAAGCGGAGCCAAAAGCCCATGAATTATTTTTCACAGGCCGACTTTCAAACGTTCTTGGCAGGTTACACCTAACTTATGCACATAAATTGCCCTTGTGGCGGTGCAGTGAGCTTCCGCTGCCGCAATCTTTTTTAATCTCCGCTTGATGGTCCCTGTCTGCGTTCCCCCGATGTTGTAAGTTGTTAGAGCTGCTTCGTTTGCCGT
>WNFF01000848.1_pt1 | contig 24093 bp, 24 predicted proteins | sample 5400441 | NCBI WGS metagenome assembly WNFF01 (sample SAMN13153345, study PRJNA577476) | soil metagenome | isolation source: 120 cm saprolite under Douglas fir tree site 2 hole 3 replicate 1 | place: USA:California | collected 2015-04-18
CGTCGGCGTCCGTCATCAGGATGACCTTGTGATAGCGCAGCTTGCTGACGTCGAACTCCTCGGGACCGATGCCGGTGCCGAGCGCCGAGATGAGCAGCCGGATTTCATTGTGGGACAGGACCTTGTCGTAGCGCGCCTTCTCCGCGTTGATGATCTTGCCGCGGAGCGGCAGCACCGCCTGCACCTTGCGGTCGCGCCCCTGCTTGGCGGAGCCGCCCGCGGAGTCGCCCTCCACCAGGAAGATCTCGCGGAACTGAGGATCGCGCTCCGAGCAGTCGGCGAGCTTCGCGGAGAGCCCCTCGTCGTCGCGCCCGCCCTTGCGAGTGAGCTCGCGCGCCTTCCGCGCCGCCTCGCGGGCCTGGGCCGCCCGCACGCACTTGTCGGCGATCTTGCGCGCGGTGGTCGGATCCTCCTCGAAGGCCTCCCCGAGGCGGTCGTTGACGATCTGCTGCACGAGCCCCTTGACGTCGGAGTTGCCGAGCTTGGCCTTGGTCTGGCCTTCGAACTGGGGATCGGGAATGCGCACCGAGACCACCGCGGTCAGGCCCTCGCGCACGTCGTCGCCGCTGACGTCCCCCTTGAAGGTCTTGAGGAAGCCGTTGGCCTTGGCGTAGTTCGAGATGGTCCCGGTCAGGGCGGCCCGGAAGCCGGTCAGGTGCGTGCCGCCCTCGCGGGTGTTGATGTTGTTGGCGAAGGAGAACACGCTCTCCTGATAGCCGTCGTTGTACTGGAGCGCGACCTCGACCTCGATGTTGTCCTTCTTGCCCTCGAAGAAGAGCACCTTCGGGTGGATCGGGGTCTTGTTCTGGTTCAGGTGCTTGATGAACTCGATGATGCCGCCCTTGTAGAGGAACGTGTGGCTGCGGCCATCCCGCTCGTCCTCGATGACGATCTTCAGGCCCTTGTTCAGGAACGCGAGCTCGCGCAGGCGATTCGAGAGCGTGTCGAAGGAGAACGTGGTCTCCTCGAAGATCTTGCCGTCGGGCTTGAAGCGCACGATGGTGCCGTGCTTGGTCGTCTTCTCGCCCGCGGTGATCTCCCCCTGTGGCGCGCCGTACTCGTAGCGCTGGGTCCACACCTTGCCCTGGCGGCGGATCTCGAGCTCGAGCCACTCCGAGAGCGCGTTGACCACCGAGATGCCGACGCCGTGCAGCCCGCCCGAGACCTTGTAGGCGGAGTGCTCGAACTTACCGCCCGCGTGCAGCACCGTGAGCACCACCTCGGCGGCGGGGCGGCCGCTCTCCTTGTGGATCTCGGTCGGGATGCCGCGTCCGTTGTCTCCCACCGAGCAGGAGCCGTCCGAGTGCAGGATCACCTTGATGCTGTCGCAGTAGCCGGCCAGCGCCTCGTCGACCGAGTTGTCGACCGCCTCGTAGACCAGATGGTGGAGGCCGTAGGCGCCGGTATCGCCGATGTACATCGCGGGGCGCTTGCGAACCGCCTCCAGTCCTTCGAGGACCTTGATGTCGCTCGCGGTGTAGGTGTCGCCCATCAGGCGGCTCCTCGCACCGTGCCGAGCGTCGGGTCCGTCACGCGACCCTCTTTCACTTCCCACCAGGTCGCCCGCCTCGTCTCCGGCAGCGGGACGTCGGCGGTGGTCAAGAAGACCTGACCCGCGTCGGCCACGTGCTCCAGCACGCGGGCCTGCACCTGGGGATCCAGCTCGGAGAGCGCGTCGTCGAGCAGCAGCACCGGCGTGCTGCCGACCGCGCGCGCCACCGGCCCCGCCTCGGCGAGGCGCAGCGCGAGCGCCATCAGCCGCTGCTGCCCGCGCGACCCGTAGAGCCGCAGATCGCGCTCGTCCACCTCGATCAGGAGATCGTCGCGGTGCGGCCCGACCACCGTCTGGCCTCTCCGGGTCTCCTCGACGAGGTGGTCATCGAATGCGGCCAGGACGTCGGCCTCGGTGGCGTCCGTCGCGAGCCCCCCGCAGTACCGCAGGGTCACGCTCCCCGAGCCGGCCAGCGTCGGATAGAGCGCGCGGGCCTCGTCCTGGAGGGCCTCCAGCGCGCTGCGACGCCGGGCCACCAACTCGAGGCCGACCCGTGCGAGCTGCTCGCTCCATGGGGTGAGCGCGCCGCGCAGCGCGGAACCGACCATGCCGCTCTGCAGCAGATGATTGCGGCGCGCGAGGACCTGGCGGTAGCGAGCGAGACCACTCAGGTGAGCCGCGTAGAGCTTGCCCGCGAAGCCGTCGATGAAATTACGGCGCGCCTGAGGCCCCTCGGTCAGGATTGCGAGGTCCTGCCAGCCGAAGCCGATCGCGCGCGCCCAGGAGCAGCCTTCGCCGCCGATGCCCCAGCTGCCGTCCTCGCGCTGGACGACAGCGCGGCGCACCGCGCGCACCGTGTCACCCCGCCGGATCTCGCCACCCACGAACGCGCTGCTCGCGTCCCAGCCGAGCATGTCCGCCGCCTTCGCGCCGCGAAACGAGCGACCGAGCAACAGGACGCCGAGCGCTTCGAGGAGGTTCGTCTTCCCCTGCGCGTTCAGTCCGGTGAGGACGTTGAGGTGGGGCGCCGGCGAGAGCGAGAGGCTTCGATAGTTGCGAAAATCGGACAGTTCTACCCTGTCAATCTGCAACGATTTTCGCTCCCATGAGAGGTCAAATCCTCATGGGCATGATAACACACAGGGTTCCCTCGTCCTCGAAGCTTTTGAATACTCCGGGGCTCAAACCGTCCTTCAGCTCGATCAATACCTGCTCGCCCGCCTGCGCGCCGAGCGTGTCGAGGACGTAGCGCGAGTTGAAGCCGATCGCGATCTCCTCGCCGGCGAATTGCGCCTCCATCTGCTCCTCCGCCTCACCATAGTCGGGGCTGTTGGCGGTGAGCTTGAGCATGCCGGGCGAGAGCAGGAACCGCACCGGCTTCGTGCGTTCCTCCGACAGGACCGATACGCGGCGCAGCGCCGAGGTCAGCGCGGCCCGGGACAGAGTGACCCGGTGGGGATGCGCCCGCGGGACCACCTGCTCGTAGTTCGGGAAGGTGCCCTCGATCAGGCGCGCCATGAGCAGCACGTTGGGCATGCGAAGCATGAACTGGTTGTCGCTGATCGCGATCTGCACTTCCTCGCCCGAGCCGACGATGCGCGCGACCTCCTGGACCGCCTTTCGCGGGACGATCCCGGACATGACGGAGCCGGCCGCGGCCAGCGGCCGTACCGCGAGCGCGAGCCGATGGCCATCGGTGGCCACCATCCGCAGCTCCTTGTCCTGGACCGCCAGCAGGACCCCGTTCAGCGCGTACCGACTCTCGTCGTGTGAGATCGCGAAGGTGGTCTGCGAGAGCATCTCCCGGATCACCTTGCCGTCGAGAGTCAGCCAACCGGTGCTCGCCCCGTCCCCCACCGCGGGAAACTCCTCCGGGGTGAGACCCACCAGCCGATAGGACGCCCCCGCGCACCGCAGGGCGACCCACGCGTTCTCCTGCACCTTGATGGCGAGCGGCGCCGCCGGCAGCTCCTTCACGATCTCCATCAGCTTGCGCGCCGAGATCGTGATGGTCCCCGGCTTCACCACCTTGGCGGGCCCGGTCACCCGTACGCTGACCTCGAGGTCGGTGGCGGTCATCCGCAGCGTGTCACCCTGCGCTTCGAGCAGCACGTTCGCCAGCACCGGAAGCGTCTGACGGGGTTCGACCACGTTGTGCGCCATCTGGAGACCACGGATGAACGCATCACGATCCACATGCACTTCCATAAGACTCTCCGTTGTTCAGTGATTGAAGAGAAAGAGAAACTCTCGTCGTCGTACGAGTAGGCGGACCGGTGGACAAGGAGCGGGCCGTATAAAGGACCGGAGCGGCGTGGAGTTGCGGAGTGCGCCGTCGTGGACAAGGCGGTGGGTACCCGGGAGGTGCCGGAGGATCACAGGGTGATGCTCTGGGTAAGTGTGTCGACGGTCTTCTTGAATTTGGGATCATCCTGCAGCATCCCGTGGATCTTCTCGACCGCGTGGAGCACGGTGGTATGGTCCTTGCCGCCGAACGTCCGCCCTACCTCGGCGAGCGAGGCGTGGGTGAGCTGGCGGGCGAGGTACATCGCGATCTGCCGGGGGAAGGCGACCGCCTTGGTCCGGTTCTTGGCGCGCATGTCGCCGAGCTTGACCCCGAAGAACTCGGCGACTTTCCGCTGGATATGCTCGATCGTGATGATCTTCTCGTCCTCACCCCAGAGGTCGGAGAGGACCTCCTGGGCGAGCTCCACGCTCATCTCGCGACCGCTGAGCGAGCAGAACGCGATCATGCGGGTGAGCGACCCCTCGATCTCGCGGATGTTGGCCTTGATGCGACTGGCGATGAGATAGGCCACGTCATCGGGAAGCCGGACCCGCTCGATCTCGGCCTTCTTCTTGAGAATCGCCACCCGGGTCTCGAAGTCGGGGGGCTGGATGTCGGCGATGAGGCCCCACTCGAAGCGGGAGCGCAGGCGCTCCTCGATCTCGGGGATCTCCTTGGGGGCGGAGTCCGAGGAAACGATGATCTGTTTCCGGGCCTCATAGAGATCGTTGAAGGTGTGGAAGAACTCCTCCTGGGTGCGCTCCTTGCCCGAGATGAACTGGACGTCGTCGATCAGGAGGAGGTCGATGGTCCGGTACTTGGCCCGAAACTCCGCGGTGCGATCGTAGCGGATGGCGTTGATGAGATCGTTCGTGAAGCGCTCGGTGGACAGATAGAGCAGGCGCAGCGACGGATAGAGACGCGAGATCTCGTGGCCGACCGCGTGCAGGAGATGCGTCTTGCCGAGACCGACACCGCCGTAGATGAAGAGCGGATTGTAAGCCTTCGAGGGGAGCTCGGCGACCGCCTGGCACGCGGCCTGGGCGAACTGGTTGGAGTTGCCCACCACGAACGACGCGAAGGTGTAGCGGGGAGAGAGGCCGTTGGAGAGTGGCACCGACGGCGCCTCGCGGGCGTGAACGGGGGCCCGCTCGGGCTCGCGATCGACCTCGATGGAAATCACCGGATTGCCGCCCAGAACCGTCCGCGCGGCGGACTGGAGCGCCTCGGTGTAGTGCTGCACGAGCCAGTCGCGGCTGTACTTGTTCGGCGCGGCCACGCGGATGAGATCACCCTCCATCGCGGTGACGCGGCAGGGGCGCAGCCAGGAGTCGATGGCGGTTTCGGGGATCTTCCCCTCCATCGTCGCCAGCAGCCGGGTCCACAAAGAATCAAGCATTGTCAGGCTCTTGTTCGGCGGCGCCGCAAGAAGTTACACACAGAGTTATCCACAGGTGTGGATAACCGGGAGCATTCCGGGGGGCCTGGCTTCCGTGAGCGCAACGAGCGCGGACCAGGTCGCGACGTCTCATCGATTCCGTCAAACACAGGACAGGCGCTACTGTTCAGCACCGCGCGCCTCGTCTGCGTGCGGGAGGCGACCCTACCATAGCGGTGTGCGCGGTCGCAAGGCCCTTACGTACCTTGACTTGGTCGGGGGCGCTCCGTAGACTACGTTGGTTCTTCCACCCAGAGGGGAGTTTCCATGAAGAGGACGTTTCAACCCAATGTGCGCCGTCGCAAGAAGACGCACGGATTTCGCTCGCGCATGAAGACTCAGGGCGGGCGCAAGGTCCTGAAGCGGCGGCGCGCAAAGGGACGCAAGCGCCTCACCGTCTAGCCCGCACACGGTGGCGAGAGCTCCGGCGGCGTCAGCGCTGCCTCGAGGCGAGCGCCTCCGGCGAGCGGCGGAATTCCAGGCGGTCTTCCAGCGTGGTAGTCGGCACGAACGGCCGAGCTTCGTCGCACTCTGGCGACCAGCGGAACGGCGGCGTGTGGGCTTCGCGGTGAGTCGGCAGCTCCGAGGAGCCGCCCAGCGCAATCGGGCTCGACGCCGAATTCGTGAGGCATATCGATATGTTAGAGAGCAAATGGCCGTAGACGTCGAGATGGTCGTGGTGGCGCGGCCGAGTGCAGCGACCCGCCCCTTCCCCGAGCTGATCGAGGATATGCGTCGCCTGGCCGATGCCTTGTCCCGGGCGCCCCGTGGAGGCGCGGCCGGAGCATGAGTGCCGGGCAGCTGGCGGCCCACCTGGTGCGTGGGTACCAGATGCTGATTCGCCCGCTGCTCCCGGCCGCGTGCCGATTCGTGCCGGGCTGCTCCGAGTACGTCCGGGAGGCATTGGTGGAGCATGGGCTCCTGCGCGGGGGCTGGCTCGGAACGCGACGGATCCTACGGTGTCATCCCTGGAATGCCGGTGGCTATGATCCGCCGCCGGCGAGACGGTCGAGAGGGTAATGGACAAGCGGACGACGCTGGCCCTGCTGTTGATGGCCGCGCTGCTGATGATCTATCCGGCGATCTTCATGCGCTCGGAGCCGGAGAAGAAGCCGGCGCAGACGGCGGAGGCCCCCGCCCCTTCCCCGAAGGGCCCGGACGCCGCGCCACCCGTCGGTGCCGCGCTCGCGGCGCCGGTTCCTCCGAAGGACGCTCCGATCGTTCCCGACCGGACGGCGACGATCGAAGCGCCCCTCTATCGCGCAGAGGTCAACAGCCTCGGAGGGCAGATCCGATCGTGGGAGCTCCACTATCGCGGGGCGAAGCCCATGATCGCTCCGGGCTTCCTCGCCTCGCGAGGATTGAGCGTGACGCGGGCGGGCCAGCCGCCGCGGCTGGTGGGATTCGTGCTCTCGGCCGAGAAACTGACGCTCGGCCCGAGCGGGCCCAGTGGCGACCTCGTGCTGACCGGCGAGGACGGCTTCGGGTTGCGTGTGACCGAGACGTTGCGGTTCCACACGGAGAGCTATCTCGTCGACCATCTGCTCAAGGTCGAGAACCGGCAGGCGGTCGCGCAGAGCGCGGAGATCGTACTGGGATGGGCGGCCCCGATCGAGCCGCCCAAGGACACGCCGGAGAGATTTCAGGGTCAGCATCCGATCCGGGTGGTGCGCTTGGCGGATGGATCGGTGCATCGTGAAGTGTTCGCGAAGAGCGCCGAGTACAGCGGCCCGGGTCAATGGATCGGTCTCGAGAGCGAGTGGTATCTGACTGCGATCATCCCCCGCAGCCCGGGGATGCTCCTGTACGAAGCGAAGATCAGTGATGCTCGGACGGACGCGCCGAAGCCGGTCGAGCTGAGCCAGGTTGGACTCAGAGTTCCTCTGTCCTCACTCAAGCCCGGCCAGATTTGGGAAGGCCAGGCACAGAGCTACATCGGCCCCAAGGAGTACGATCGCTTGAAGGCCGTCGGCGTCGGACTCGAAAAGTCTATATATTTCGGTGGGTTCCCAGCTCCGCAGAACTACGGCGGCCTGCCGATGGAATGGCTGGCCGTGCCCATCCTCTGGCTGATGCACCGGTTCTACGAGTTCACCCACAACTACGGCGTGGCCATCATCCTGCTCACCGTGATCACCAAGGTTCTCTTCTTCCCGCTGACGATCAAGAGCATGACGTCGATGAAGGCGATGCAGGCGCTCCAGCCGCAGATCAATGCGCTGCGGTCGAAGTACAAGAGCGATCCGCAGCGTCTACAACGGGAGACGATGGAGCTCTACCGGGCCCACAAGGTCAATCCACTCGGTGGCTGCCTGCCAATGGTGGTGCAGATCCCGATTTTCTACGCGCTCTACGTCGCACTATCCGTATCCGTCGACATTCAGAACGCACCCTTCATCTGCTTCGGCCGTCTCTTCGGCGTCGATCTGTGGATCTGCGATCTCGCCGCTCACGACCCGACCTACGTGCTGCCGATCCTCATGGGAATCTCGATGTTCATCCAGCAGAAGATGACGCCGGTGATGGGCGACCCTCGCCAGGCGAAGATGATGCTCTTCATGCCGGTGGTGTTCACGTTCATGTTCCTGAATCTGCCCGCCGGGCTGGTGCTGTACTGGACGCTCTCCAATGTGCTGCAGATTGCCCAGCAGAAGTACATGGAGCGCATCGGCAAGAAGCCGGAGAAGCTGCCGGCGCGAGCGCCCAAGAAAGCTTGATCGTTCACGCCTGCCTGGGTCGGTCCAGGGTAAGCTTGCTGGCGTGCCCGGATCCTCTCCCGATCTCTTTCGTGAGCTGCTGGCGGCGATCCGCGCACTGACCGGCAGCCCGGCGACGACCGAGCATCGGCAGCGATTCCAGCAGTACCTCGACGTCTTCACTCGGTGGAACAGGGTTCACCGGATGACTGCACTCGATTCCCCTGCTGAGATTGTCCGGGGACTCTTCCTGGACTCCCTGCTCTTCCTTTCGGTGCTCCCGCCTCGCCCCCTCAAGATCGTCGACATCGGTGCCGGCAGCGGTGTCCCGGGGCTGCCGCTTCGGCTTGTCGACCCAGGCATCTCGCTCACCCTCATCGAGGCCAAGCGGAAGCGGGTCTCTTTTCTCCTCGCCGCCTGCCGAGAGCTGAACTTGTCTGACGTTGCGGTAGTAGAAGGTCGGGCTGAGGATCTGGTGGGCGCGGACTTGGGGCTCGCCGAGGGGTTCGACGCGGTGGTGGCGAGGGCCGTCGGCTCGGAGAAGCGTCTGTACCCTCTCGCCCTTCGATACGTGAGGCCCGGGGGGACAGTAGTCTTGGCGGGCTCACCAAGCTCGACGGGGCACGGAGGAATGGAGGTAGTCCTGGCTTCAGTTCCAGGAGGCCGCGGCACCAGAGTCTTTCTCCGGGGTCTGAAAGAGAGTAGTGTTCCTCGTGGAACGTGAATCACGGTGTTCCACGTGGAACATGGAGAAGGGCCAGGAATAGGTGGGGCGAATCGTTGCGGTAGTCAATCAAAAGGGGGGGGTCGGTAAAACCACGACCGCCGTTAACCTGGCGTCTGGCCTTGCCCTCGCGGAGCGGCGGACGCTCCTTGTCGATCTCGACCCCCAGGGTAATGCCACGACTGGGCTAGGGGTGGACAAGGCCGGGCTCGAGCGAACGATCTATCACGTGGTGCTCGAAGGTGCGGCAATTGCGGATGTGGCGATTCCGTCCCTCCTCCCCTTCCTGAACCTGGTCCCGTCGGACATCGATCTGGTAGGGGCCGAGATCGAGCTGGTCAGCCAGGACCATCGCGAGGGCCGGCTCAAAGCGGCCCTCACCGCGGTTAGCCCCGACTACGACTATGTCGTCATCGACTGCCCCCCTTCTCTCGGCCTATTGACCCTCAATGCCCTCGCGGCGGCCGACTCCGCTCTGGTGCCGCTGCAATGTGAGTACTACGCGATGGAGGGGCTGGCGCACATCATCAGGACGATCGGTCTCGTCCGGGAGCGCCTGAATCCGCAGCTCAAGGTGGAGGGCGTGGTTCTCACCATGTTCGATGGCCGGACCAGCCTCGCGGCGCAGGTCCGGGCCGAGGCGCAGCAGCACCTTGGCGATCAGGTCATGACAAGCGTAATACCTCGGAATATAAGACTTAGTGAGGCTCCTAGCTACGGCAAGCCCATCATGCTCTACGATCTGCGGTCCGCAGGGTCCACTGCCTATCTCGATCTCGCCAGAGAGGTGATTTCACATGGTTAATCGACAGCACGGGCTTGGGCGCGGCCTGGGGGCCCTGCTCTCCTCTCCCGGCCCTTCTTCCACGGAGTCAGGGACGACGACCCTTGAACTCCCAATCGACTCCATCTCTCCCAACCCCCAGCAACCCAGAAAGGCCTTTGATGACAAAGCTTTACATGATCTTTCGGCCTCGCTGAAGCAGAGCGGCGTCCTGCAGCCGGTGGTCGTCCGCCGGCTCGGCGACGGATATCAGCTCGTCGTGGGCGAGCGTCGGTGGCGAGCGGCGAAGCTGGCCGGGATCACCCGCATTCCCGCGCTGATCCGGGAAGCCAGCGACGCGCAGAGCCTGGAGCTCGCCCTCGTCGAGAACCTGCTGCGCGAGGATCTGAACCCGATGGAGGAGGCCGAGGCGTATCAGCGGCTGCTCGCCGAGTTCTCCTGGACGCAGGAAGAGCTGGCCCAGCGAGTGGCGCGCGATCGGAGCAGCATCGCCAATTGCCTCCGCCTGCTGAAGCTGCCCGACGTGATCCAGGCCGATCTCCGCGGAGGTCGGCTCACCATGGGCCACGCGCGCGCGCTGCTTTCGCTCGACTCCCCTGCCGAGCAGCTGCGGCTCCGGGAAGAAATCCTGACGCATTCGTGGTCGGTGCGCACGACGGAGCAAGGCGTGCAGGCCAAGCGCACGCAGCCGACGCGCCGGCTGCTCCGTCGCTCGGCGGAGCTGGCCGCGGTCGAAGACGCGCTGCGCGTGGCGCTCGCCACCCGGGTCCGCATCGTCGGCAACGAGCGCGCCGGGCGCATCGAGGTCAGCTACTCCTCCCGCGAGGAGCTGGATCGGCTGACCGAGCTGATCTCGACGTCGTCGCGCTAGAATCGAGCGCATGAAGGAGCGCATCGTCGTCGGCATGAGCGGCGGCGTCGACTCGTCGGTCGCCGCCGCGCTTCTCGTCGAGCAAGGTGTCGAGGTGATCGGGGTCACGCTCCGGGTGTGGCCGTGGCGCGAGCCGGAAGAGTCCACGCGGAAGTTCGGCAGCTGTTGCTCGCCCGAGACCGTCGCGGACGCGCGCGCGGTCGCGCGGCGCCTGGGCATCGCCTACTACCTGCTGAACACCGAGCGCGAGTTCGAGCGCGCGGTGATCGAGCCGTTCGCCCGCGCCTATGCGGAGGGACGCACCCCGGTGCCGTGCGTGGCGTGCAATCGTGAGGTGAAGTTCGGCTCGCTGGTGCAGCGCGCTCGCGCGTGGGACGCGGTCGCGGTGGGCACCGGCCACTACGCGCGCATCACGCGGGAAGCGGCCGGCGGGCGCTTCCTGCTCTGGCGCGGCCGCGACACGCGCAAGGATCAGTCGGATTTTCTCTGGCCGCTCACTCAGTCCCAGCTCGCGGCGGCGCGCTTCCCGGTGGGCGATCTCACCAAGGACGCGGTGCGCGAGAAGGCCCGTGCCCTCGGCCTCGAGACCGCGGACAAGCCCGAGAGCCAGGAGATCTGCTTCATCCCGGACGACGACTACCGCGGGTTCCTGCGGCGGCGGATGCCGGACGCCTTCGCCCCCGGGCCGATCGTGGACGGGCAGGGCTCGGTGCTGGGGCGACACGACGGCCTGATCAACTACACGGTGGGCCAGCGCCGCGGCCTCGGCCTTTCCTCGCGCCGGCCGCTCTACGTCACCGCGCTCGATCCCGGCCGGAACGCCCTCGTGGTCGGGGAGGCCGCCGCGGTCGAGGTCGACCAGCTGCGGGCCGAGCAGGTCAATCTCATCGCGGTGCCGGCCCTGACCGGTCCGATGGCGGTGACCGCCAAGATCCGGCACAGCCACGAGCCGGCCGCCGCGACCATCGAGGCCGACGGGGAGGGGGCCATCCGGGTTCAGTTCGAGCGGGCCCAGCGGGCCCCGGCCCCCGGCCAGTCGGTGGTCTTCTACCAGGGGGATCTCGTTGTTGGCGGGGGGGTCATCGCCCGGCCCAAAGACCCTTGACAGCCCCCGTCCTCACGGAGATACTCGGGTACCCTTTGTTCCTTCTTTCACAATAGCGCTCGGCCGGAGAACTCACCATGATTCGCATACTCGCCATCGCTGCGCTTCTGCTCGGGGCGGTGCCATCGGCGGCGCCGGCCAGCGAGGGGGGCGGCGGCCTGATCAGCCTGGACAAGTCGATCGTGATCCAGATGATCAACTTCGGCCTGCTGCTGTTCATCCTGATCAAGCTGCTGTACAAGCCGCTGCTGGCCAAGATGGAGGAGCGCACCCAGGCCATCCGCAAGTCGCTCGAGGAGGCGCAGGCCGCGCGGGCGGAGGCCGAGCGCGAGCGCTCGGAGCACGCCGCGAAGCTGCAGGCCGCCTACGCGGAGGCGCAGGCGATCCGGGCCGCCGCGCTCAAGGAGGCGGGGGAGGAGCAGCGCCGGCTGCTGGAAGCGGCCCGCGCGGAGGCCACGCGCCTGGTGGAGTCGGCCCGCAGCGAGCTGGCGCAGGACGTCCGCCGCGCGCGGCAAGAGCTGCGGCAGGAGGTGGCCGACCTCGCCACCACGGTGGCGGAGCGCCTCATTCGTAAGAGCCTGCGCGATGAGGACCACCGCCGCATCATCGAGGACGCGATCGGCCGCGTCGACCGGGTCAGCTAACCCGTGCGATCGCACGAAGGCACCGCGCGCCGCTACGCGAAGGCGCTCTTCGAGCTGGCCCGCGAGGCCGGGGAGCCGGAAGCGGTCGGCCGCGAGCTCGAGCAGGTGGCCGCGGTCTACGCGGGCGACGCGCGCACGCACGAGGTCTTGACGCGTCCGTGGATCAAGCCCGAGGACCGGCGCGCGGTGGCCGCCGCCATCGCCCAGAAGGCGGGGGCCCGCAAGCTCGTGCAGGATTTCCTCGGGCTGGTCGCCGATCGCGGGCGCGCCGACCATCTGCCCGAGATCATCGGGGCGTATCGGCTCCTGGTCGACGCCGAGCTCGGCCGGGCCCGCGCGCAGGTCCGCACCGCGGTGGCCTTCACCGACGCGGAGAAGCAGCAGCTCGCCACGCGCCTCGAGCGCGTGCTCGGCAAGCGCATCATCGTGGAGGAGCAGGTGGACAGCTCGCTGCTCGGCGGATTCATCGCGCAGGTCGGCAGCCTCATTCTCGACGGTAGTCTCGACGGGCAGCTCGCGCGCATGCGCCAGCGGCTCGCAAGGGGATAGCACATGATCAAGGCGGAAGAGATCAGCGACATCATCAAGCGCCAGCTCCAGGGCTACGAGGCCGAGATCGACCTCAAGGAAGCCGGGCGCGTGATCGAGGTCGGCGACGGCATCGCGCGCATCTACGGCCTCGAGAAAGCGCTCGCCGGCGAGCTGCTGGAGTTCCCGGGCGGGGTGTTCGGGCTCGTGCTGAACCTGGAAGCCGACAACGTGGGCGCGGTGCTCCTCGGCGACGACACCAAGATCAAGGAGGGCGATCTGGTCGCGCGCACCAAGCGCATCGCCCAGGTGCCGGTGGGCGAGGCCCTCGTGGGCCGCGTGGTCAACGCCCTCGGGCAGCCGGTGGACGGGAAGGGCCCGATCGAGTCGAAGGAGTTCCGGGCCATCGAGCGCTACGCGCCGGGCGTGGTCGACCGTCGATCGGTCAAGGAGCCGCTCCAGACCGGGATCAAGTCGATCGACGCGATGATCCCGATCGGGCGCGGCCAGCGCGAGCTGATCATCGGCGACCGCGGCACCGGCAAGACCGCCATCGCGGTCGACACGATCATCAACCAGAAGGGGCAGGGGGTCTTCTGCTTCTACGTGGCCATCGGCCAGAAGCGGTCGACGGTCGCGCAGGTCGTGAAGGTGCTCGAGGACACCGGGGCGATGGCCTATACCACGGTGGTGGTGGCCTCCGCCTCCGAGTCGGCGCCGCTCCAGTACATCGCGCCCTACGCGGGCTGCGCGATGGGCGAGTACTTCCGCGACTCCGGTCGCCACGCCCTCTGCATCTACGACGACCTGTCCAAGCACGCGACCGCGTACCGCCAGCTCTCGCTGCTGCTGCGCCGGCCGCCGGGCCGCGAGGCGTATCCGGGCGACGTGTTCTATCTCCACTCGCGGCTCCTCGAGCGCGCGGCGAAGCTGAACGACGAGCTGAAGGGCGGCTCGCTCACCGCGCTGCCGATCATCGAGACGCAGCTCGGCGACGTGTCGGCCTACATCCCGACCAACGTCATCTCGATCACCGACGGGCAGATCTACCTGGAGTCGGACCTCTTCTACGCGGGCATCCGGCCCGCGGTCAACGTGGGCATCTCGGTCTCGCGGGTGGGCGGCTCGGCCCAGATCAAGGCGATGCGCCAGATCGCGGGCAAGCTGCGCCTCGACCTCGCCCAGTACCGCGAGCTGGCCGCCTTCGCCCAGTTCGGCTCGGACCTCGACCGCGCCACCCAGCTGCAGCTCGCGCGCGGTCAGCGCATGGTGGAGCTGCTCAAGCAGGGCCAGTACCAGCCGCAGGTGGTCGAGCGGCAGATCGCGATCATCTTCGCGGGCACCCAGGGCCATCTCGACGACATGCCGATCGACCAGATCCGGCCCTTCGAGGAGTTCCTCTTCGGTTTCCTCGATCGCAACTACGCGCAGGTGCTGGGGGAGATCGCCAACAAGAAGGAGCTGAGCGACGATCTCCGCTCGGCGCTGGGCGGCGCGATCGACGCGGCGAAGGCCGAGTTCCTCGTCTCGCGGGGCATCAAGGCCGCCTAGGACCGGATCGCCATGGCCACGCTCCGCGACATCCGCCGGCGCATTCGCTCCGTCGAGTCCACCCAGAAGATCACCCGCGCCATGAAGCTGGTGGCCGCGGCCAAGCTGCGCCGGGCCCAGGAGCGGCTCCTGTCCGCGCGGCCCTACGCGGTGAAGATGGCGGAGCTGCTGTCGAGCCTGGTCCGCCGCGCGGAGGGTGAGGCGCACCCGCTGCTCGTGCGCCGGGAGGCCGCGCGCAAGCGACTCGTGATCATCACCGCCGACAAGGGCCTCTGCGGCGCGTTCAACTCGAACATCCTGCGGGCCTCGCTCGCGTTCCTGCGCGAGCAGGGCGAGACGAGCGTCACCCTGGTGGTGGTCGGCAAGAAGGCGCGCGATTTCTACCGCCGGCGGCCCTACCAGATCAAGTCGGAGGTGCTGGGCTTCTTCGATCGGCTCGCCTATTCGCACGCCCAGGAGCTGGCCGGCGGCCTCATGCAGGAGTACCTGGCCGGCGAGGTGGACGAGGTCCACCTCATGTACAACGAGTTCCGGTCGGTGGCGGTGCAGCGGGTCCGGCGCGAGCAGCTCCTGCCCATCGAGCCGACCCCGGCCGCGGACGGAGACGGGGAGGCGGCCGGCGACTACATCTACGAGCCGAGCCCCGAGGCCATCCTGGCCGCGCTGCTCCCGCGCCACGTGACCACCCAGGTGTACCGGGCGTTGATGGAGTCGGTGGCCGGCGAGTACGGCGCTCGCATGACCGCGATGGAAGCGGCCACCAAGAACGCCAAGGAGATGATCGGCGTGCTCACGATCCAGTACAACAAGGCCCGCCAGGAGCGCATCACCAAGGAGCTCCTGGACATCGTCGGCGGCGCCGAAGCGCTCAGACAGTCGGTCGAGGCGTAGCCTCGGAGGGATCGATATGAACCAGGGCAAGATCGTTCAGGTGATCGGGCCGGTCGTGGACGTGGAGTTCGAGCCCGGCAAGCTGCCTCCCATCTACGGCGCGCTCGAGGTGCCCGGCGCGGGCAGCACCGACGTCTTCGCGTATTCCGCGAAGCTGGTGCTCGAGGTGGCCCAGCACCTGGGCGAGAGCCAGGTGCGCACGGTGGCCATGGCCGCGACCGACGGGCTCACCCGCGGCATGCCGGTCAACGACACCGGCCAGCCGATCTCGATCCCGGTGGGCAAGGAGACGCTCGGCCGCATCATCAACATCACCGGCGAGCCGGTCGACAAGATGGGCCCGGTCAAGAGCACGAAGACCTACCCGATCCACCGGCCCGCGCCCGCGTTCGACCAGCAGTCCACCAAGGTCGAGATGTTCGAGACCGGCATCAAGGTCGTCGACCTGCTCGAGCCCTACACCCGTGGCGGCAAGACCGGACTCTTCGGCGGCGCCGGCGTGGGCAAGACCGTGCTCATCCAGGAGCTGATCAACAACATCGCCAAGCAGCACGGCGGCATCTCGGTCTTCGCCGGGGTGGGGGAGCGGACCCGCGAGGGCAACGACCTCTACCACGAGATGAAGGAGTCGGGCGTCATCGAGAAGACCGCGCTGATCTTCGGTCAGATGACCGAGCCGCCCGGCTCGCGCCTGCGGGTCGCGCTGACCGGGGTGACCTCCGCCGAGTACTTCCGGGACGAGGAAGGCCAGGACGTGCTCCTGTTCATCGACAACATCTTCCGCTTCACCCAGGCGGGCTCGGAAGTGTCGGCCCTGCTCGGCCGCATGCCCTCCGCGGTCGGCTACCAGCCGACCCTCGGCACCGAGATGGGCGCGCTGCAGGAGCGGATCACGTCGACCAAGAAGGGCTCGATCACGTCGGTGCAGGCGATCTACGTGCCCGCCGACGACATCACCGACCCCGCACCGGCCACCGCGTTCGCGCACCTGGACGCCACCACCGTGCTCTCGCGCCAGCTCACCGAGCTCGGCATCTACCCCGCGGTCGATCCGCTCTCCTCGACCTCGCGCATCCTGGACCCGATCATCCTGGGCCAGGAGCACTACGGGACCGCGCGCGCGGTCCAGTCGATCCTGCAGCGCTACAAGGACCTCCAGGACATCATCGCCATCCTCGGGATGGAGGAGCTCTCCGACGAGGACAAGCTGATCGTGGCCCGCGCCCGCAAGCTGCAGCGCTTCCTCTCGCAGCCGTTCTTCGTGGCCGAGATGTTCACCGGCCAGCCCGGCCGCTACGTCAAGCTCGCGGACACCATCAAGGGCTTCAAGGAGATCGTGGACGGCAAGCACGACGAGCTGCCCGAGCAGGCATTCTACATGGTGGGCGGCATCGAGGAGGCGCAGGAGAAGGCGGCCAAGATGCGCGAGGCCAAGTAGTGCTGCTGGAGCTCGCCACTCCCACCCGCCAGCTCGTCTCGGAAGAAGTCGACGAGGTGGTGGCGCCCGGCTCCGAGGGCTACTTCGGGGTCCTGTCCGGCCACGCCGCGTTCCTGGCCACCCTCGGCAGCGGCGAAGTGGTCTACCGTCGCGGACGCGACGAGGTGCACCTGGCCGTGCACGGTGGGTTCGCGGAAGTGACGCCGGAGCGGGTGATCATTCTCGCCGAGACCGCGGAGCGGCCGGACGAGATCGACCGGACGCGGGCGGAGCGCGCGCGCCAGCGCGCCGAGCAGCGCATGACCGGCCGCGATCCGGACGGCGCCGAGGGCGAGATCGACTACGACGACGCGGTCGCGGCCTACCAGCGGGCCCTCACGCGGCTGCTGGTCGTGTCCATCGGAGGCGGCTAGCGCGCTTGCCTCTCCCACCGGGCGGCGCTCCATCCGCGCTGCCCAGCCCGCCGGGCATTTTCGCGGCGGATTGATCCCAAGCGGCTGATTCGTCGTACCTCCGGCGGTGGCACGTCCCTCGCACTCAGCGAGGGCATGATGACCCTCCTGATCGCCGACGATGAGCCCGCGATTCTCGATCTCGTCCGCTTCACCCTCGAGGACCCGCAGGTGCGGATCGTCGAGGCCTCCGACGGCGCCGCCGCGCTCGAGCTCGCGCAGCAGCTGCGGCCGGACGTGGCGCTGCTCGACGTGAAGATGCCCCGGTTGAGCGGCCTCGACGTGTGCCGACGCCTGCGCGAGCTGCCGGAGTGCGCGCACACCCGCGTCGTCCTGCTCACCGCGGCGGCCCAGGCCGAGGACCGGCGGCGGGGACTGGCCGCCGGAGCCGACCACTACCTCACCAAGCCGTTCTCGCCGCTGGCCCTGCTGACGCTCGTGCGATCACTCATGCCGGAGGTGTCGATATGGCCGGCAGTGTAGCCCTCTCGCAGGCGCTGTCCTACGCACGCGATCTCAAGTCGCTCTACGAGACCTCGCGCGCGCGCGAGCGGGAGCTCGAGCAGGCCCAGGACCGGCTGCGGCACGCCTACGCGCAATCGCGCCAGTATGCGGTCGACCTGCGCAAGACGTACCGCCGGCTCCAGCACGCGATCTTCCAGAGCCTGCTCGGGCTCGCCAACGCGCTCGAGGCCAAGGACGCCTACACCCGGGGGCACTCGGAGCGCGTCGCCGCGCTCGCCCGCCGAGTCGCGCTCGCGGCCGGCGTGCTGCCCGCGGGGGCGGACACCATCGCGCAGGCCGGGCTGCTCCATGACCTCGGCAAGATCGCCATCCCGGAGCAGGTGCTGCGCAAGCCCGGCCCGCTCAGCCCCGAGGAGTGGACGGTGATGCGCCGGCATCCGATCGTTGGCGCCCAGATCGTGTCGCCGCTCGAGTTCTTCGCCGACGGGGCGATCATCGTCCGGCATCACCACGAGCGCCACGACGGCAGCGGCTACCCGGACGGGCTGCGCGGAGAGCTGATTCCGCTCGGCTCGCGCATCGTGGCGGTCGCCGACGTCTACGACGCGCTCACGTCGGACCGCCCGTACCGTCCTCGGCTGTCGCGGGAGGAGACGGTGCGACAGCTCCGGGCCGAAGCGGGGCGCACCCTCGACGCGCACCTGGCCACCCTCTGCATCGAGGTCACGGATGATGCTGCTGCTGAGCGCGCCGTTTGATCCGGCCGCGGCCGCGCCGCCGCGCTCTCCGCTTCGACCATTCGGGCAGACCGGTGCCGCGGCCGCGCTGGTCGTTGGGCTGGGCGCCGGGGCGGAGATGCTCGGCGCCGCGCCCGCCGGGCTCGGGCGCGCGCTGGCGACGGGGGCGGCGCACGGGGGCCTGCTCGGGCTGGGCTGGCTACTGGCGACGGGCGCCGCGCCGGGCTGGAGCGGGCCCGTCGTCCGGCTCGGGGTGATCATGACACTCGTCTCGGTTGCCGCCCGGATCGTCCCGTGGGGCGCCGGCGGGTTCGCCTTGATGCCGCTGTTGCTCCTGTTCGAGGCCCATCGCCGGCCAGCCCTGCGCGGGCTCGGCATGGTGCTCTGTCGGCCGCGACACGCGCTGGTCGGCCTGGCCGCGGGCGGATTCCTCGGGGCGCATCTGCTGATCACCGCGTCGCTCACCTTCGGCCATCGCGTGCACTCCAGTAGCCTGGCCGCATACGCGGGCGCGCTCGCGTACGACGTCGGCGCCAACGTCCTGTCGGCGGAGTGGATATTTCGCGGCGCGGTCTTCTCGTGGCTCTGGCGGCGCTCCTCCTTCTGGCCCGCGGCCCTCGTCAGCACCGCGCTCGCTCTGGTGCGATACCTGCTCGACCCGGCGCTGCCCCACGCGGTGGAAGCGCGGGCGGGCGCGGTCTTCTACCTCGGCCTGGTCGGATTGATCGGGTGCGCCCTTCGGGCCTGGAGCGGAAGCCTGTTCCCCGGCTACCTGGCGGGGCTCGCCTTCTTCGCCGCCTACCGGACCCTCGCGCCATGATCGCGCTGCCCCTCGGGATGGTGGCGATCCTGGCCGCGCTCATGGCCCTCACGGGTCAAGGCGCGGACTCCGTCCTTCGCCATCTGTACCTGGTGCCGACCATCTGGGTGGCGCTGGGGCGGGGGACGGTCGGCGGTGGCCTCGTCGGGTCGCTCGCCGGTCTCCTGCACGCGCCGATCGTCCTGCCCGCGGTCGAGCGTCACGGGATCACGTCGCAGACGCTCGACGGGCTCCTCTCGCTCGGCCTGCCGGCGCTCGCCGGGCTGCTCGTCGGCTATCTGGCCGATGGCGCCCGCGCCCGCGCGGCACGTCTGAGCGCCGTCCTGGCCATCCAGCGCCGGCTGGCCGAGCCGGGCCCGCTCGAGGCCGCGCTGACCGGCGTCGCCCAGGAGCTGCGGTTCACGCTCGGGGCGCGTCGCGTCGCGCTGCTGGTCGGCCGGGACGTGCAGACCGCACTGCTGGCCTCGGTGCCGATAGGAACCCTGGTCGATCCGGGCTCGGCGGGAGCATTCACTCTCGCGACGGGTCAACCGGTGACGAGCCCGGATCTGCGAGGTGATCCTCGCGTGGCGAGTGATCCCACGCCCGAGCCGGCGCCGCTACGGGCGCTCGTGCTGCCGCTCGTCTCCGGGGCGGGGGTGATCGGGGCGATGGCGGTGGAGTGGGCGGGCGAGCGGTCGCGCGCCACCCGCGCGGCCGCCGAGGAGCTGGCGGTGCACGTCGGCCTGGCGGTGGAGAACGCGCGGCTCACGCTGCGCCAGCGGCGCTTCGCGGAGGAGCTCGCCGAAAAGATCGACGCCGCGACCGGCCGGCTGCGGGAGCTCGACCAGGCCAAGACCGAGTTCCTCTCGGTGGTCTCGCACGAGCTGCGAACCCCGCTGACCGCGCTTCAAGGATTCAGCGAGCTGCTGCTCCGCTCCGCGCTCCCGCCCGAGAAGGCGCACCGCTGCCTCGTCTATCTCCACACCGAGGCGTGTACGCTTGGGCGCATCGTCGGCGAGCTGCTGGACCTCTCGCGGATCGAGGCGGGCCGGGCGCTCGAGCTTCATCCCGAGGCGGTCGACGTCGACGCGCTGCTGGAGCGCAACGTCGAGCTCTTCGCCACGGAGCATCGCCAGCACCGGTTCGAGTGGACCCGGAACGCCTCGGGCCTCGCGCTCCGCGCCGACCCGGACGCGCTCGACCGCATGATGAAGAACCTGCTCTCCAACGCGGTGAAGTACTCGCCCCGAGGTGGCCGGGTGCTCGTGTCCGCGAGCCCGGCGCCGGACCGGCCGGGGATGGTGGAAGTTGCGGTCGAGGACGACGGGGTGGGGATCCCCGCCGACCAGCTCCCCCGGATCTTCGACAAGTACGTGCGCGTGCCCCATCCCGACACGGCCGCCGCGCGGGGGCTGGGGCTCGGGCTGAGCCTGGTGAAGGCCCTGGCCGAAGCCCACGGCGGACGGGTCGAGGTGGACAGCCTGCCCGGCAAGGGCTCACGGTTCCGCCTGCTCCTGCCCGAGGTCGATAGCCACTTTTGACCTATTTTCCATATAGTTGTGCTTGACACCCTCGCGCGACGCCGTGTACCCTGTCTCTTCGGGCATGCCACGACGGGACGAGGTGGCCGGGCGGATGGCCGAGGCCGTGGTCAAGCGGCTGGTGGTGCGAAAGCTCGCCGACGTCCGGGACGAGACGCGCGCCCGTGAAGTGGTGCGGCGAATCCTCATCGAGAACTTCCAGGCCGAGGAGAAGATCGACGCCGACGCCCGCACGCTCCTGATGGACAACGCCAAGCTGATCCGGGACTCGGCCTCCGATTACAAGCGGCTCTTCACGATGGTGAAGACCAAGCTCGCCAAGGAGCGGGGGTTCACCCTGTGACCCGGATGAGCCGCGAGCGTATGTTCGCGCTGGCCGACCGCATCGTGGCCGACCTGACCGCGACCGAGAGCGTGATGATCAAGACCGCGGACGACAAGGCGCTCGGCCAGCTCCGCACCGAGGTATTCCGGGTGCTGGAGGACGAGTCCAAGCTCGAGGAGTCGATCGACCAGGAGGTCCGGCGGTCGCTGAGCACGTATTCGCGACCCGCTCCCGAGGGCAGCGCGGAGTGGGAGCTGCTCTACCAGAAGACCCGCGACGAAGTCTACCGGCGGAGGTTCCGGCTGTGAAGCGGCTGGTCGTCGGCATCAGCGGCGCGTCCGGCGCGATCTACGGGATCCGCTTCCTCGAGCTGCTGCGCGGCATCCCCGACGTCGAGTCCCACCTGATCGTCTCGGACGCGGGCCGCCGCACCATCGCCGAGGAGACCGACTACGCGGTAGACGCGGTGGAGGCGCTGGCCGCGCGCCGCTACCGCAACCGTGACATCGGGGCGGCGATCGCGTCAGGCTCGTTCAAGACCGACGGCATGGTGATCGTGCCGTGCAGCATCAAGTCCGCCGCCGCGGTCGCGCACTGCGCCGCCGATACCCTGATCGCGCGCGCGGCCGACGTGACCCTGAAGGAGGGCCGGCCGCTGGTCCTGGTCGTCCGCGAGACCCCGCTCCATCTGGGCCACCTCCGCGTGCTGACCGCCCTGGCCGAGATGGGGGCGGTGATCCTGCCGCCGATGCCCGCGTTCTACAACCGGCCGAAGCAGATCGACGACCTGGTCACCCACACGCTGGCCCGCGTGCTCGACCGGCTGGGGCTGCCGCACACCCTGACGCCGGAATGGCAGGGCACCGCGCCGCGCGTGCCGCCGCCGGCCGGCGCGTGACCGCCGCCGACTCCGCGTCGCCCGCCGGGAGTGCGCTCGATCTCTCCATCGTGGTGCCGGTCTACAACGAGGAGCAGAGCCTCCCGCTGCTCTGGCCGGAGATCCGCGAGGTCCTGGAGCCGACCGGGCTGCGCTACGAGGTGATCTTCGTGGACGACGGCAGCCGCGACCGGAGCGCGGAGATCGTCCGCTCCTTTCGCGAGCAGGATCCGCGCGTGCGGCTGGTGCGCCTGAAGGCCAACGCGGGGGAGACCGCGGCGACCGATGCAGGCATCAAGTCGGTGCGCGGCCGGCACGTGGTGGTCATGGACGCGGATCTCCAGAACGATCCTCACGACATCCCGGGCATGCTCGCGCACCTCGACGCCTGGGACGCGGTGACCGGCTGGCGGGTGAACCGGGCCGCGGGCGACTCCCGGGTGCGGCGCCTCTCCTCCCGGATCGCCAACCGCGTGCGCAACCGCCTGAGCGAGGAGACGATCCAGGACAGCGGGTGCACCTTCCGCGCCTTCCGGCGCGAGTGCCTGCGCGACCTGGCCCTCTACAAGGGCTTCCACCGGTTCATCCCCACGCTGCTCAAGATGCGGGGGTTCCGGGTCCTCGAGGTGCCGGTGAACCATCGGCCGCGCCGCTTCGGCGTGTCCAAATACGGCATCGGCAACCGGGCGGTGCGGGCGTTCGTGGACCTGCTGGTGGTTCGCTGGATGAAGGACCGGTTGCTGCGCTACGAGATCGCGGAGGACGTGGGCGGCGAGGGCGGGGACCCGCGGTGAGGGTGTTGCTGGTCGGGCTGGGCCGCTGGGGCGAGAAGCACCTGCGCGTGCTCGGGGAGCTGGGAGTCGAGCTGTGGGTGGCCGACGTCTCCGCCGAGCGCCGCGCGTTCGCGGTGAACACGGGCGTGGCCCCCGCGCGCGCGGTGGAAGACTTCCGCCAGGCGCTGCCCCACGTCGACGCGGTCGATATCGTGACGCCCGCCGACAACCATCTGGCCCTGGCCGGGGAGTGTCTGCGCGCGGGCCGCGATTGCTTCATCGAGAAGCCGCTGACCCTCACGGTGGACGAGGGGCGCCGGCTCGCTTTGATCGTCGCGGAGACGGGACGCGTGCTCCAGGTAGGACACATCTTCCGCTTCCACCCCGTCACCACCGTGCTGCGTGAGCGGCTCGCCGCGGGCGCGCTCGGCCGCGTGCGCTACTGCACGGGGCGCTTCGCCGGCTTCAAGCGGCCGCGCACCGACGTGGGCGTGACCCAGACCGACGCCATCCACTACTTCGACCTCTTCGCGCATCTGCTCGAGCGCGAGGCCACCGCGGTCACCGCGACGCTGCGCGATCATCTGGGGCGCGGGCTGGACGATTGCTCGTTCGCCACCGTGGAGTACGGCGACGTGCCCGCGTTCGTCGAGGCCGGTTACTTCGCCCCCGGCACCTACCGCGACTGCGTGATCGTGGGCGAGCGGGCCACGCTCGACGCCGACTTCGGGACTTCGGAAGTACGCGTGCTCGCCAATCGCCACGTGGAGACGCCCTCCGGCTGGCAGGCGCCGGAGGGCTCGGTGGAGACCTTCAAGGCCACGGGCCCCGAGCCACTCCGGCGCGAGATCGAGCTGTTCCTCGACGCGGTCGCGCGTGGCGGCCGCCCGGCGGTCGACGTGCAGGCGGGGCTGGCGGCCTTGCGCACGGTGGAGGCCGCCCAGCGGTCCTCGACGCTCGGCCGGCGCGTCACCCTCGCCGAGCTCGCTTAGCCCAGAGTCGCGGTCCCGCCGCGGACGGGCTCAGGTACACTCGGATCGTGGACGCTTACGCCTACCTGGAGGATTCAACTGGTGCCGAAGGACCGGAACGCCCCATCGTACGCCTTTATCCTATCGGGTGTCCTTGCACATTAGCTGCCTTAGCTTAACGCAGCCTCGGGGTCTCAGCATGGTGATCACCCGGGCGCGCACGCTCGTCCGGCGCCGGCGCGGCTCGCGGCGGAATTCAGGGCTAGTTCAGCGCTGATTCAGCGCTAGCGCGGCGGCCCAGCGAGGGTCGAGCGAGGGTCGAGCGAGGGTCGAGCGACGGTCGAGCGACCGCCCCGCGTGGGTCCCGCGTCGGTCCCGCAAGGGGACTAATTGGGGGTGACACGAGCCTCACGTAGCGTCGTGGATCGGCGCCCCGGGGGTGCACTTCCCCGGTGTTGACGGGATCATTGAGCCGGCCGCCGGCGACCTCAGCGTGGAATACCCCAAAGCCATTTCGTGGACCACGCCCCTCTGAGGTCTCGGACCCCTTGAAACGGGAATCTGAAGGTCGGCGTGCGGTCGATTTCGATCGTTGCAGGGGCCCGCAATCATCGCAATCGAACTGCGTGATCTTCGAGGTTGACCTCACCTGACAGGCCCCACGCCGACGCCAATACTCTCTCGCAGCCTTCGGTGTCTGG
>WNFF01000853.1_pt1 | contig 24014 bp, 18 predicted proteins | sample 5400441 | NCBI WGS metagenome assembly WNFF01 (sample SAMN13153345, study PRJNA577476) | soil metagenome | isolation source: 120 cm saprolite under Douglas fir tree site 2 hole 3 replicate 1 | place: USA:California | collected 2015-04-18
GGCCAGACCATCGAGATTCTCAATACCGATGCAGAAGGACGCCTCATTCTTGCCGATGCGCTGAGCTACGCCGAGCGCTTCGAGCCGCAGGCGGTGGTGGATATCGCAACGCTCACGGGGGCCTGCATCGTGGCCTTGGGCCACGTCTGCTCCGGGCTGTTCGCGAACAAAGACGATCTGGCCCGCGAGCTGGAGGCAGCGGGGGCGGAGTCTCGGGACCGCGTATGGCGGCTGCCGCTCTGGGACGATTATCAGGAACAGCTGAAAAGCAACTTCGCCGATTTTGCAAATATCGGCGGACGTGCCGCCGGCAGTGTTACCGCCGCCTGTTTCCTTTCCAGATTCGCGCGCAAGTACGACTGGGCCCATCTCGACATCGCCGGGACGGCGTGGAAATCGGGCAAGGAAAAAGGAGCGACCGGTCGGCCCGTCCCTTTGCTCACGACGTTTCTCATAAAGCGTGCGGAAACCTAGGAGCGAGGAGCGAGGATCTTCCCTCCGTCATGACGCGCATCGACTTCTACTCGAACGCCGAACCCAAGCTGCAGGTCGCCTGTCGGCTCGTCGCCAAAGTCATCCAGCAGCGGTTGCACGTCTTCGTTTGCGCGCCCGACGAAAACACCGCGCGCGCCTTCGACGAATTGCTGTGGACTTATCAAGCCATCGGATTCGTTCCTCACTGCATGGTCCGTGACGCACTTTCTCCGGAAACTCCCGTCGTCATCGCATGCGAGGACGCCGAGATCACGCATCACCAGGTCATGCTCAATTTGTGCGCCGATTCCCCGCCGTCGTTCAGCCGTTTTGAACGGCTGGTCGAACTCGTCGGCGCCGGCGACGACGATCGTCAGCTCGCGCGAAACCGTTTTCGTTTCTATCGGGACCGCGGCTACGAAATCAACCATTACGATCTCTCCAAGACAAGCGCATGAGCGATCCCGACGACCTGCTGGGAAAAGCCGATGCGTTCCTGAAGCGCTACCGTCCCTCCGGCGCGGCAGCCCAAGGCGACGTTCCGGTTCTTACGGAGATCATCGCCGAGCCAGCCGCGACGCCAGCGCACCCCTCATCGGGCGCGCCGGCCCAGCGTGGTTCGACCGGGAGCGAATTGCCCGAGCTTGAGCAAAGGCTTAAGCAAAGTATCCTTGACGCGATCGGCCCGCACATCGCGAAGTTCGTCGAGGAACCCTTGCGGGCACGGCTCGACGCCCACTTGCAGCGCGCGCTGACTGCCCTCAGCGCCCAGGTCAAGACCGACATCGAGACGATGATTCGCGACGCGGTCGCTCGGGCAGTTGAGCTCGAAATCGCACGTGCGCGCGGACCGTCGCGGGGAAGCTGACCCTATAATCCGTCGGAGCGCGTCGAAGCCGGGCTCCCGCGGGGGTGCCGCTCGGCGCGCTTTCACTTTCGACCTCAACTCACGTGGAACTCCCCAAAAGCTTTGACCCGCACGAGGTCGAGACGCGCTGGTATTCCCTGTGGGAGTCGCGCGGTTATTTCCGGCATTCGTTCGATTCGCAAAAGCCGCCGTACTGCATCCAGCTGCCCCCGCCGAACGTCACCGGCACGCTACACATGGGGCACGCGTTCCAGCAGACACTCATGGACGCCCTGATCCGGTATCACCGCATGCGCGGCTTCAATGCCAATTGGGTGGTCGGCACCGACCACGCCGGTATCGCCACGCAGATCGTGGTCGAGCGCCAGCTCGAGACCGAAGGCAAGACCCGGCACGACCTCGGGCGCGAGGGCTTCGTCAAGCGCGTGTGGGAGTGGAAGCAGCAATCCGGTTCGACGATTACGCGCCAGATGCGGCGGCTCGGCGCCTCTGCCAATTGGACCTTTGCCGATACCGAGGGACAGAAAGCCGGCTACTTCACCATGGACTCCCGCATGTCGCGCGCCGTGATCGAAGTGTTCGTGCGGCTTCATGAGGAGGGCCTGATCTACCGCGGCAAGCGCCTCGTCAACTGGGACCCGGTGCTCGGCACGGCGGTGTCCGACCTCGAAGTGGACAGCGAGGAGGAGGACGGGAGGATCTGGGAGATCCGCTACCCGATGGAGGACGGCAGCGGCTCGGTGGTCGTCGCCACCACGCGGCCCGAGACCATGCTGGGCGATGTCGCCGTGGCGGTGAATCCGAAAGACCAACGATATACGAAGCTAGTCGGCAAGCGTGTGCGACTGCCGCTCACCGGACGCACGATCCCCGTCATCGCCGACGACTACGTCGATCCGGAATTCGGAACCGGCTGCGTGAAAGTCACTCCGGCGCACGACTTCAACGACTACACGGTTGGACAGCGCCACAAACTAGCGCAGATCAACGTGATGACGCTCGACGCGAAAATGGGCGAAAACGCCCCGAATGCCTACCGGGGCCTGGACAGATTCGAGGCGCGCAAGCGCATCGTCGCCGATCTCAAATCGCAGAACCTGCTGGCATCGGAGAAGCCCTACAAACTGCGCGTGCCGCGCTCCAGCCGCACAGGTGTCATCGTCGAACCGCTGCTGACCGACCAGTGGTTCGTGAAGATGGACAGCTTGGCGAAACACGGGCTCGCCGTGGTCGCGAGGGGAGACGTGAAGTTTTTTCCCGAGCACTGGACGACCTGGTACAGGCAGTGGCTGGATAAGATCCAGGACTGGTGCATATCGCGCCAGCTGTGGTGGGGTCATCAGATACCGGCTTGGTATGACGATAAGGGCAATATCTACGTAGCTCGGAGCGAGGAAGAGGCGAAGACACGGGCCGCGGCGAAAGCTTATCGGGGCGCACTGAGGCGAGACGACGATGTACTAGACACGTGGTTTTCCTCGGCGCTCGTTCCGTTTTCCTCGCTCGGCTGGCCGGAGAAAACACTCGATCTGGAACGTTTCCTCCCCTCATCCGTGCTCATCACCGGCTTCGACATCATTTTCTTCTGGGTCGCTCGGATGATCATGATGACCATGCATTTCACCGGCAAAGTGCCGTTCCGCCATGTGTACATCAATGCCATCGTGCGCGACGCCGAGGGCGACAAGATGTCCAAGTCGAAGGGCAATACGCTCGACCCGCTCGACATCATCGACGGAATCACACTTCCTGAACTGATCGAGAAATCCACCGTGGGCCTGTTTCGCGGCGACCACAAGGGCAGAATTGAGAAATACATCAAGACCCATTATCCGAACGGCATCCCCTCCTTCGGCGCAGACGCGTTGCGGTTTACCCTCACTTCGCTTGCAAGCTTCGCGCAGACCCTCAATTTCGACCTCAACCGCTGCGAGGGCTACCGCAACTTCTGCAACAAGCTGTGGAACGCCGCGCGTTTTGTGCTGATGAACACCGAAGGTAAGGACTGCGGACTGGACGAAAAGGCCCCGGTTGAACTGTCGGCGTGGGACCGATGGATCGTCAGCATGCTCCAGCGCACCGAAGCCGAGGTCGACACCGCCTTCGCCGATTACCGGTTCGACAACGTCGGTGGCGCGATCTACCGCTTCGTGTGGGACGAGTACTGCGACTGGTATGTTGAAGTAGCGAAGAAGCAGCTGCAGTCCCAAGACGATAAAGTGCAACGCGGTACACGCCGGACGCTGGTGCGCGTACTGGAAGCGGCGCTGCGACTCGCGCATCCGATCATTCCGTTCATAACCGAGGAGCTATGGCAGAAGCTTGCGCCCCTTGCTGGTAAGACTGGCGAGACCGTAATGCTCGCGTCCTATCCAAGGTGCCAGCCCGAAAAGATCGATGAGGCAGCTGAGCGCGAGGTTGATACTGCTAAGGGCGTTGTCAACGCAGCGCGCAATTTGCGCAGCGAACTCAAAATTCAGTCCCAGTATAGTGTTCCTCCCTCCTTTTACATTACCGGCACTCCGAGTTCCGCAACAACCAGCGCGTTTTCTGCTCTGGTACGCCAATCCGATTTGAAGATGGTTGAGAAACTTCCCGACTCGGAGTCACCAGTGGCAGTGTTGGGACAACATCGTCTGATGTTACTTGTAGAGATGGACCCAGCCGCCGAGCGCGCCCGCTTGCAGAAGGAGATCTCGCGTCTCGAAGGCGAGATCGCCAAGGCCAACGCCAAGCTCTCCAATCCGAATTTCGTCGAACGCGCTCCGGCAGCAGTCGTGGCCCAGGAAAAGGAGCGTCTTGCGACTTTCCTTGCAACGCTAGAGCAGCTTAAAGTCCAGCTCGACAAGCTCAAACCCTGAGCTCTCCCAAGGCCGCTGCCTCCGTGCATCCCGCGTTGCGCGCTTTCCGCTCGAAGAGCTTCCGGATCTTCTACGCGGGCCAGGGCCTTTCATTGCTCGGAAACTGGATGCAGACGGTGGCCATGAGCTGGCTGGTGTACCGCGTCACCGGTTCGGCGCTTTTGCTCGGCGTGACCGCGGGAGCGCAGCAGCTGCCCATATTGGTCCTGTCCCCGATCGCGGGCGTGTGGGCCGACAGGGTCAATCGCCGGCGCCTGCTGATGCTGATTCAATCACTCGCGTTCGTGCAGGCACTGGCGCTCGCCCTGCTCACTTTCGCCGGCGTGGTTCGCGTTCCCCACCTGATCGCGCTCGCGCTTTTCCTCGGGATCATCACCGCGTTCGAGACGCCGACCCGTCAGGCATTCCTTCTGGAGCTGATAGAACACCGGGAGGACCTGCCCAACGCGATCGCCCTGCAATCGATGCTGTTCCAGTCCACGCGCTTCGTCGGACCTTCGGTGGCGGGGCTGGTGCTCGCCGCGCTCGGCGAAGCGTGGTGCTTTCTCGCCAACGCCTTTTTCTATCTGGCCATCATCGCGACCTATGCCGTCGTGCGCGTGAAGCCACGTAAGCTCCCCGACTCGGGTGTCGAGTGGTGGCGCGAGTTGGTGTCGGGATTCACTTATGCCTTCGGCTTTACGGGTACTCGGCGTCTTTTGCTGCTCCTCATGGCGATGGGATTTTTCACCGCGCCTTGGTCTTCCCTGATGCCCATCTTCGCCGCCGAGACATTCAGCGGCGACTCGAGGACGTTCGGCTTTCTCATCGGCGCGGTCGGGCTGGGCGCAATCGCAGGTACCTTTGCGCTTGCAGCGCGCGGTTCCGTGCGCGGGCTCGGCCGGGTAGTCGCGTCGACTACAGTGGTGGCCGGGGTCGCATTGACCGGATTTTCCTTGTCCGGAACCCTCTGGTTGTCGCTCGCGTTCCTCGCGGTCTTCGGCGCCGGGCTCGTCGTCACCGCAGCCTCCATCAATACCATCCTGCAAACCGTCGCGGACGAGGATAAGCGCGCGAGGGTGATCAGCATGTACGTCATGTGTTTCCTCGGTTTTGCGCCTATCGGCAACTTCACCGCAGGCGCGCTCGCCGAAGTGATCGGGGCTCACTGGACTCTATTCGGATGCGGCCTGGTCGTAGCTCTGGCGGGAGGCACATTCGCCTTGGGTCTGAGGAGCTGGGCGCGAGCCGTGAGGCCCGTCTACCTGAAGCAGGGAATCATCCGGGAACCGCGAGTGTAGGCTGCGATCATGACGGCCGATCGAACCGAAGATCGGTCACTTTTTCTTCATGAAGAAGGTGAAGACCTTGTCGGCTTCAGCGTGCGAGAGCAATTGATTGCCCGTCTGCTTTGCAAAGGCCTGAAAATCCTTTACGGACCCGGGATCGGTTGCAAGGACCCGAAGTACCTGCCCGCTCCCCAGCTCCGCCAAGGCTTTCTTGGCACGCAGGATGGGCAGTGGACAATTGAGGCCGCGCACATCCAGATCCTTGTCGAAGGTCGTCATCGTCTCTCGTGTACACCCGAAGCGCGGAAACTATATACCAAACCGCATCTCCAATGAAGCCACGCAGCCGTATCTGCTGGGTGTCCGGGTTGCCTAAACGGTTTGCGATACTTAAACTGGGACGCCGATCGGGCGCGCCTTCACCCAGGAGCAGCTTTGGCCAAGGAACCGCCACCACCTGACTCGAAATGGCTGGTATACGTCGCCAGTCTTCCGATGGATGATCCGGCAGCCCGGATGCGGGTGCTGCGCACGCTCGAGTCCATGGGCTGCGCGGTGCTGCGCGAGGGTGTCTACTTGCTGCCGGACAGCCAGGCGAACCGGCTGGGCCTGCGGCGCCTGTCCGAACACATGAGCCGGATCAACGGCTCGGCGCATATCCTGCAGGCGACGAATCTAGACGCCCAGCAAGGACAGGCGTTCCGGTCCCTCTTTGACCGGGCGGGAAAATACGAGGAGTTGATCAAAGCCGTCGAGGGGCTACGTGCCGGTTTCGGAATTTCCGAGCCCAGTGCGATCGCTCGAGTTCTCAACAAGCAGCGACGTGAATTCGAAGCGATCAGCGCGCTGGATTTTTTTGGTTCGCCAGTAAAGGAGCAGGCTGCGCAAGCGCTGCGCGATACGGAAGGCGAGGTACGAAAAAGGATGTTTCCCGATGCTCCCAACTCCGGCCGCCTTACCCAGACGGGGCGCTACTACTTCAAGCGCCTTTGGGCATCCCGCAAACCCCTCCTGGCCGATCGGCTCGCCTCCGCTTGGCTCATCCGGCGTTTCATCGACCCGGAGGCGAGCTTGATGTGGATGGAAAAGACCCAGCAGTGCCCCTCGACTGCGGTCGGGTTCGGTTTCGACGGCGCGACCTTTTCCAACAGCAAGGACAAGGTAACATTCCAAGAGTTGCTCGCGAAGTTTAGCCTGGACAATAACGAGACGCTCACAAGAATCGGCGCGCTCGTGCATTACCTCGATGCGGGTGGTGCGCCGGTCGCCGAGGCGGCCGGAGTGGAAACTCTTCTCGAGGGAGCGCGCCGTCGCTGCAACAGCGACGAGGAGCTATTCACCGAAAGCGAGAAAACGTTCGATCTTCTCTACGAAGCCTACTTCGACGCGCCGGGTAAGGACTCCGTTCCCCGCCATTGATCTTGAAACGCCGGACGCGTTTCAATTTCCCCTAGCTGTTTTTTTCTCTTCTGCCTGCAGCGAGCGCAGATCCCGTAAGCGGGCCTCGACGGCGGAAAGCTGGTAGAAATCACCGTCCCCGCTTTTCTGCGCGAACTGGAGCTGCTCGATTGCGGCCGGCAGCGTTCCCTGCAGAACGTAGGTTTCGGCAAGCGCCTGATGGTGCAACAGGCGCTTGCCTGATGCAGCATAGGATTTGGCTTGCAGGTTGTACATGCGGGCGTCTCGCGGGTAGCTTTTCACCAGCTCCGCAAGCCAGGCGAGCGCCGCCTGGTGCTGTCCCATCCCCTGCAATGCATCCACATAGGCGTAGTGAAGCGGCCGATAATTGGGAGAGCGAGCGAGGGCCGCGCGCAGCACGTCGCGAGCTCCCGCCGGATCACCGGCGCCGAGGCGCACCCGTGCCGTCAGCAGCTCCACCATGGGGTGGGTCCCGAGGAGTTTGCGCACTGTTTCGATTTCGGATGCGGCGCGGGAAAAATCGCGTGCCCTTGCCAGAGCGCTGGCCAGGCCGTAGCGCGCACCGGCCTCCTCGGCATAGCGGTGCTCGCGCACCAGCTCATCGAAATGCGCGACGGCCTCGCGCGGCAGCCCCTGTTCAGCGCCGAGCTTCGCTCGCGCGAGATGAAATTCGATGCTATCGGGCGCTTGCTTGTACACCGCCGTCTGGGCGCGATTCTGCATATCGGCAATCCGCTCGCTGGTAAGCGGGTGCGTGCGCAGATAGGCCGGCGCGTTGTTCTCATACAGCCGAGTCGCTTTCTGCATGCGTTCGAAGAACGAGCCCATGCCGCCGACATCGAAGCCGGCCTGCTGGAGAAATTGAAAGCCGATTCTGTCGGCCTCGCGCTCGAAATCACGAGTGTAATTGAGCTGCGATTGAATGCTGCTCGCTCCTGCACCGGCGATAACCGCCTGCGCCAAATCGGGACGGGAGCGCGCAGCCAGAATGCCCAGAACCACCGCCACAAGAGTGGGAATCGACATCTGTTCCTGTTTTCCCAGCAGGCGGGCGATGTGGTGCTGGGTCACGTGAGCCACCTCGTGTGCTAGCACGCCGGCGAGCTCGGACTCCGTCTGCGCCGCGAGCAGCAGGCCGGTGTGCACCCCCACGAATCCCCCAGGCATCGCAAAAGCATTGATGGTGTTGTCACGCACCATGAAGAACTCGAAGTCCTGACGCGCCTCGGGGCTCGCGGCCACAATGCGCCGTCCGACCTCGTTCACGTACTCTGTAAGCTCCGGATCGTCGAGAAAGCTCGGTTCGCGCAAGCGAATTTCCCGCATCGCCTGCTCGCCGATCTTGCGCTCGAGGTAAGGCGGCAGCAGCGCACCGGATGTGTCACCCAGCTCCGGCAGGGTCTGCGCCTGTGCCTGCGGAACCAACAAGGCGAGACCCAGGCAGACGGCGGGGATTCTCATGGATAATATGATACCGCTCTCCGGGTTGGGTTCCCGGACGCGTCGCATTACGATCTGCGTGTCGCTCGGAGGCAGGGGAATGAATCGGTCAAGAAAATTGAGCCATTTCGACGGGTCCGGGCAGGCCCACATGGTGAACGTCGGAGACAAGCCCGAAACGCATCGCGTCGCGCGCGCCAGCGGCACGATCCGCATGGCGCCCTCGACCCTGAAGCTTGTCCTCGCGGGCCGCGCCGAGAAAGGCGACGTTCTCGGAGTGGCCCGGGTCGCCGCGATTCAGGCGGCGAAGCGAACAGGCGAGCTGATCCCTTTGTGCCATTCCCTCGGGCTTACACGAGTGGCAGCAGAGTTCACCGCGGAGAAGCGCCGGCCTGCGATTCGCCTAGTGGTGACCGTCGAGACGATCGGACGCACGGGAGTGGAGATGGAGGCGCTGGCAGCGGTGAGCGTAGGACTTCTCACGATCTACGATATGTGCAAAGCGGTGGACCGCGCCATGATTATCGAGGACATTAAGTTGCTCGAAAAAGCCGGCGGCCGCTCCGGGCACTTTCGCAGGCCGCAAGCGTGATCCCGTCGCTACGGACAATTCGCGCGGCCTAATCACTGCCTCTCCCTTTAGGGCGAGACTGAGCCGTCCCTTTTCCGGACCGGAAGGCCGGCGCCAGAGGATTCCAGGCGCTTGATTTCGAAGTCTGCTCCTTTGAAGCCCAGATCGGAAGCGCGTCCGTACTCCGTCTTCGCCTCCCGCGTCCGGCCAAGGCGCTCCAAGACCAGTCCGAGACGGTGGTGCGCAATGCCGCTGTCGGGCTGCAGCTCGACTGCTCGAACCAGATGGCGAAGCGCCAGGTCGTATTGCCCCTGCTGGAAATGAACCACTCCGCGGGCGTAGTGGCAGTGAACCGTGTCCGGGTACTCGGCCATGCATTTTTCGGCAATCTGGATGGCTTTGTCCGGCCGCCCTCCGTACAGGTATTCCCTGCCCATCATGTACAGGGTTCGGGAGCCCCATGGAACGGGTTTCTCCGGAAGCTTGGCAGCCGCATCCTCCCAAAGAAGAAAAGAGCTGGAGAAGGCGGCCAGGCGGTCATGGGCCTGGTACAAAAGCAAGGGAATGGCCAGCACGCATGCGGCCATCGCTGCCCGGAGCGGAAACGCGCTCAGCGTCGCCACGACTGCGATCAGGATTCCGGGCGCCCACAAATAGCTCCGGTAAAGCACGAAGGGTTCCTGGAACCGGGCCGTGCTCAACTCGACCAAGAAAAGAATCCAGGTGTAGAGCATGCCGAACCCGGCGACGCCCGCCCGGCCGCGACGCCGCAGGAGCAGGAATCCGAGTGCGCCGAAAGCAACGAACGCCGAGACTTTCAGGACGATCCAGCCCGCCGACCATGTCTGGAGAAAATCCACCCGGATATCGATCGACATCGCACGCGTATCGGGCCAGAGCCATAGTGCAAGGTATTTGAAGAACAGCCCTGCCTGAGTGACCGCGCTCATCGACCAGGAGAAATCCGCGACCGCGTGTCCGAAGACGCCCTCGAGCTGGTTTGCGACGGCACCGAAATCCGGCTCGTACGCCCGGCCGATCAGCCACGTTCTGAACAGCGTCACAAAAATCGCCGCAGGCGCGCAGGCAAGCAAATAGATTGAGGCGTGGCGAACGGCGAAACGCCGTTCCGCCCCGACCAGCAACACGGCGAGCACCGCTGCCCCGGGCAGCAGGATGCTGTGTTCCTTCGAGAGGACCGCCACGCTGTACATCAGCGCCGCCGACACGGCGTCGGCGTGCCGGCCCCGCGCAAGCCCCCGCACGAACAGCAAGATCGACAGCATCGAGAACAGGGTGGCGAGGACAACGGTCCGCTGGATCAGGTAAGCCGCTCCGTACACAGCTATCGGATGAATCGCGAAGACGGTTGCCCCGATGAGCGCCCATGCCGTGGCGTTCGCCCCAGACGCGTATTCTGGGCGGTCCGCCGGCGTAACCAGTCGGAGCAGATCGTAGATGAGTTTGTAAAGCGCTAACGCGCAAGCGATATGGAAGACGAGGCTTACGATCCGGTGGGCGACCATGCCCCCGATTTCCACCTCCGTGACGGCGAGCGAGAAGTACGGAGGAAGCCTCAGCGCGGGACCGAACGGATGCGTGGCATAGTACGAAAAGCTCTGTCCCGAGAAAAACACCCAGTCGTCGAAGACCCGCGGGCTTCCCAGAAAAGGCCAATAAAGGCCGCAAGCGAGCCCCGCGATCAAGCCTGCGGCGATCCAGTGCGGGAACCGCCTGATGATGCTTGCGAGCATAGGCCCAAAAAAAAAGGTACCCCGGAGGGTACCTTTTTGTGTTGCTCGGAGCTAGGCTACGATTACCCGCGGCAGGAGCCAGGCAGGAACTTCGGGTTCAAGGTCGTGCCGTCGACGGTGTTATTCCCACAGCGCCAGCCGAAGACCGTGTTTCCGCCCACATCGACAGTGGTCATCGGGATGGGCGCGCCGCCGCCGGCCTGGGCCTTCAGCGGAACCAGAGTGACAACCGTACCGTTGATAAGGGTCGTGGGGGCGAAGCCCTGTATCGATACCGTGACCTTGCCGTTGACGTCCGTGGCAATGGTTGATACGTACTTCGAGGCCCCGCCCAACGCGGCGTTTGTGACTTCGCAGCCCCAGTTGTTGGCGCCAGGCGCGCTGGTGGCACTTTGATAGACCTCGGTAATCGAGGTGCGGCATGCGCTCGCAGCCAAGATCACTTCGGATATCTTCGCCCGGTTGCTGTAGTCCTGGTACGCCGGGAGTGCTACTGCGGCCAGAATGCCGATGATCGCAACCACGATCATCAACTCGATCAAGGTAAAGCCCTTCTGAATCGCTCTCATGGATACTCCTTCTTAACACGCCGGATGGCGCTCGGGTGGGTAGCAGCAAGTCGCGTGCCGCTTCTGGATCTATAGACATACTACATTGTTTTTATTAAATTTAATGTCATTTATTGAACCTGATTCAAGCCATGTGAAAAGGGGTTTCGATCCAAAATGCGGCACAGTCTGACGCTGAACGTCACCGGGATGTTACGCCGCACTGGCCTTCCGTTCGAGCGTCACTTGGCCACCTTGGCCAGGAAGTTCTCCAGGGCGCGTATCGGCGCCATGTCTTCAAAAAGAACATGGCGCTCCGTTTCGATGCGCTTGCGGACGCGATCGCGATATTCACCGTCCCGGATGAGTCTGACCGCAAGCGAAATGTAGTCTTCCTCCGATCCGGCTATCAGCTCCTGTAGTCCCATCCGCTTCAGGATGCCGCTCGCCAGCCTGCCGCGCAGAAACCGCCCTTCCCGAGTCACGATCGGGCTCCCTTGCTCCACCGCTTGCATTGCGGTGTTGAAGCCGGAGAAGCCGATGGTGTCCAGGAAGACATCGGCACGCTCGAGCAGTCCGTCAAACGCCGGGCCGTTCAGCCAGGGAATGAAGATCACGTATTCATCGAAGTTCAGGCCGTACTGGGCGAAAACGGCTTCAAGTCGCTGCCGCAATGCTTCCGCCAGATTGGTCACCTCGGGTATGAAGAAAACAAACTGACACCGGCCCAACCTGCGGGCGATTTCGGCAAAAACCCAATCGTGTTGACGTGCGTATTTGAATGGCATGCCGGGGCAAAGAAGAAGCGGAGACCGGGGATCGATGCCCAGCTTGCCCAAGTCGAGACGGATCGCTTCACCTCCCCAGGGTCGATAGAAACACCCCAGATTGGGCAAGGTAATGAGCTGTTCCGTGTAATTCTCCTGCGCACGGGGGGGCTCCAATTCTTCCGCGGACAAATAGTAATCGATCGTCGGCAGCCCGGTCGTCTCGGGATGTCCCCACGTCGCCACCTGCACCGGCGCAAGGCGCAAACTCGCCAGCTGTACCGACATCGGATCCATTCCGACCTCAGGATAGATCAGCACGTCCAGCTGCCGGTCGATGATTCCCTGCACCCACTGCCGCAGGGGTTTTGCTTCCTGCTCGAAACGCGTCGCGGAAGATTTCGCGAAAAGGGTCTCCTGGTCTTGACGAACCCCGAAATAAAACGCGTAGAGGGCGAAGCGCTCGCGATCGATTTTCTCGAACCACCCCCTGACGATGGCTTTCCAGACCGAGTGATTCCAAAAGTACTTTGAAGCGATCCCGACACGGATCACGCCGTCGGAGCTGCGTCTTCCGGGAACGACAAAGTCCTGCCGTTCGAACCACTCCCTCATCAATCGTGCGCAGAGATCTCCGTAGCGTTTGAGCAGATTACGGTTGTTTTCTTCCTGGTACGCCAGCGGAAACGGTTGCTGGCTGCCCACCGCCTTGAAACCCTCTGCGTTCCGAGTCCCGTCAAACCAGCGTTCCAGCTCATCCAGCTGCGCGGCAAAGGCGGTTCTGCACTTCATGGGATCGGCGTCCGTCCCAAACATTTTCGGTATTTGCGACATCGCAAGCCCCCAGCGCGCCTCGACGTACCCGGGATCGAGCGAAAGCGCCTTCTTAAGGCAGTCGAGCACTTCGTTCAATCGACCCTGGTTCCTGAAAACGTGACTCAGGCCGTAGTGCGCTTCGGGGAGGTCGGGCCGGAGCGCAAGGACCTTTTCGTAGCAAGGAATCGCCTCATTCAGTCTGTTTTGATCCCGCAGGACATCCGCGAGGTTGTAATGCGCTTCGAGCAGGTCGGGCTCGACCACGAGCGCCTTTCGGTAGCAGGTAATCGCCTGGTCCGGCTTGCCTTGGACGTTGAGCATGTTGCCCAAATTGACATACGCCGGGGAAAAGTCGGGAGCCAGCGACAAGGCTTTTTCGTAACTGGCGACAGCTTCATCCCATTGGGACTGATCTTTGTAGGAATTCCCCTGATTAAAGTGCCATTCGCAGGATTCGGGCTCAAGGGTCGGCGCTTTGTCATGCTGGACGGCAGTTTTAGCGACATTGCTTTGATCCCTGAGCACATCCTGCAGCCCGGCGTTGGCCGCAGCAGCATGGGGTGCGAGGGCCAGAGCCCTCTTGTAGCAAGCAACGGCTCTATCCGGCTTGCCCTGCGCCCTGAGGGCGGCACCCAGATTGAGGAGTGCGTCGACATAGTCGGGGTCGAGCGCCAGAGCGTTCAGGTAACAGACGACGGCCTCGTTGAGCTTTCCTTGCGCGCCCAGAGAATTACCGAGATTGTTGTGCGCGGGCGGATTCGAAGTATTGTGCGAGAGCGCCCGCGATATCAGCTCAGCAGCCCGTCCATGCTCGCCCCGCTGGTGGGAGATGACGCCCAAGAAGTGGAGTGCATCGATGTTGTCCGGATCCATCGACAGAATTTCACCGTAAGCCGCTTCCGCTTCCGACAGACGTCCCGCCTGATGGTGCTGCAGGGCAGCGCCCAGCTTGCGTGAAGCGGCGACAAGGGGATCTTCGGCGCCCTCGCTCGACGGGCCCGGAGTCAGAAGCTTTTCTGCTGCCCCCTTGCGGGACCCGAACAGCCATCTGTGCATACGTTCAACGACCCGGTTCGCGAGGAGCCGTCGATTTGAGCGCAACCAGCGTGATCAGTTCGTAGGTCCACGTCTCGACAAACGCCTTGGGGTATCCGGCTTCCTTCAGCGCCCATCGGAATTGATTGCCCAAGCGGGCTTTCTTATAGAGGTTGAGTTTGTGCGTACGCGCAAATTGCTCGGCACGCGAGAAGACCGCATGATGCGTATTTCTGAGCCGCTTGGACGTCTTCTCATCGCGAGCGTCCAGCCCTGCGGGGGGGGCGCGCTTGACTAGTTCCGCGGCGATCGAGCGCGCAAACTCGTCGATTTCCTCCGTATTGAACCATTGAAAAATTGCCATCATCGATAGAATCTCAGTACGGTGCCAACCCGGCGACGGATGTTGTCAAGCGGGATCAGCAGCAAATCCGGGTATTTTGCTTTCGTCGACCTCGTCGATCTGATCCGGATCGAGAAATTGCTCGGCGTAGCGGAGATAGATCTTCTTGCGGACAAATATATCGAACAAGTCCGGGTCGATGTGCCCGTTCAGCCTGAAGTTTCCGAGGATCTTCAGCGATTCGGAAAGCGTTTTGCCGCGCTTGTAGGGTCTGTCCTTGGCGGTCAGCGCCTCGAAAATGTCGGCGATCCCCATGACCCTCGCTTGCACCGACATCTGCTCTCGCTTCAGTCCACGAGGATAACCCTTCCCGTCCATGCGCTCGTGGTGACCCCCAGCATACTCCGGCACGTTACGCAGGTGCTTCGGCCACGGCAGCGCTTCCAACATCTTGATGGTAGCGACGATGTGATGATTGATCGTCTCACGTTCCTCACTCGTGAGCGTGCCGCGGGCGATCGTGAGATTCCTGATCTCGTCCTGGGTGAGGAAATCGGCTGTCCCGCCCGAGACGTCGATCCACTTATAGCCGGCCCCGATGAGATTCACGCGTTCGCGCACCTCAGACGACATGACTTCTCCACCGACGTTGCAGTTGCGCAGGAATTCGCGGTCGCTGTCGAGCTGACGCAATCCGTCCCGTGACGCCTGATCGATTTGCGCCAGCCGCTCTCGCGCACGGACCTCGTCCAGCCCCGACCGGCGCAAGAGTTCGATCTTTTGTTTCAACGTCTGTATTTCCAAATCGCGCTTCAGCACTTCGAAGCGCGTGTCTACGAGATTGATTCGGTCGAAGATCGTTTCCAGCTTGGTCGCCTTGTCCACTACGTGGACGGGAGTTGTCACCTTCCCGCAGTCATGTAGCAGTCCCGCTATCTTTAGTTCGTAACGGTCCTTGTCGCTCATGTTGAAATCTCGGAGCGGTCCTTCATTGGTTTCGTTGACGGCTTCGGCAAGCATCATGGTGAGCAGCGGGACTCGTTGGCAGTGCCCACCGGTGTAAGGGGATTTTTCATCGATCGCGGTGTTGATGAGCTCGATGAAAGACTCGAACAGCTCCTCCAATTGATTGATGAGGTGCCGATTGGTGAGCGCGATGGCGGCCTGAGATGCAAGCGATTCCGCCAGGCGCTGGTCCGAATGCGAGAAGGGCCCGATCTCGTTCGTCGCCGGATCTATGCTATTGATGAGCTGAAGCACGCCGATTATTTCGCTCTCGTGGTTCTTCATCGGCACGGTGAGGAACGCCTTCGAGCGGTATCCGGTCTTCTTGTCGAAATTGCGCGTTCCGGAGAAATCGAAACCCTCCTCCGTATACGCATCGACGATATTCACCGTCTTGCCCGTCAAAGCGGTGTAAGCGGCGATCATCTGGTTGTTGGGTGTTCCGTCCTTCCCGTAGAGGTGCACCGGATAGAACGGTATCGGGGTGCCGGTGGTGCCGCCCATCGCGATGCCCATCGACTCGTTTCGCATGATCGCAAACCTGAGCTGGGGTCCTTCGTCGGAGGGCTCCAGCACGTATAAGGTGCCGCCGGCAGCGCGCGTGACCGCCTTAGCCGCAAGGAGGATTTTCTCGAGCAGGTGGTCGATGTCCTTTTCCTGAGACAGCGCCGCCCCTATCTCGTTGAGCTGCTCGAGGCGGCGAAACAGATCTTCAACGGTCTCCAAGGACAATCCCCCGGTCTGGGCGGTGGCCGTTGTGGAGCGAGCCACTACTTGATGCAGACCGCGCGCACCTGCGGCATATCGGTAATTCCCTGAAGTACTTTTTCGATCCCGTCCATCTTTAGGGTTCGCATACCTTCCTCGAGACAGACCGCAAGGATTTCCGTGACACGGGCGTGTTCCTGGATGAGCTTCTTGATGGTATCGGAGGCGATCAGCAGCTCATGCAGTCCGACCCGGCCTTTGTAGCCTTTATTGCTGCAGGCCTCGCAGCCCTTGGCCCTATAGAGGACGAACTGGCCTTTGTCGCCGGCATAGCTCCTTGCCAAATCCCTGTAGACATTCTCGTAAGCGGACTTGGCGTCCCTCTTGAACGGTCCGGTGTTGAGCAGCTCGGAGCAGTACTCCTGGAGAATGTGCTTCATCTCGTCTGCGGCGGGCACGTAAGTCTGCTTGCATTTGGCGCACAGACGCTTGGCCAGCCGCTGCGCGAGGATCCCGAGCAGCGCGTCGGAAAAGTTGAACGGGTCCATGCCCATGTCTAGCAGCCGGGTGATCGACTCCGGCGCGCTGTTCGTGTGCAAGGTGGCGAACACGAGGTGGCCCGTCAGCGAGGCCTCGATACCCGTGCCGGTGGTTTCCTTGTCGCGCATCTCGCCGACCATGATGATGTCCGGGTCGGCGCGCAGGAACGACCTCATCACAACCGCGAAATCGAGGCCGGCCTTTTTGTTGACTTGGACCTGACGCAAGCCCTTCTGCGTGATTTCGACCGGATCCTCCGCTGTCCAGATCTTGGTGTCCGGCGTGTTGAGGAAGCCCAGTATCGAGTGGAGCGTCGTCGTCTTGCCCGAGCCGGTCGGGCCGCAGCAGAAGAACAGGCCGTAGGGCTTGCTCACCGTGTCTTTGAGCTTCGGGAGGTTCGAAGGCGACAGGCCGAGCTTTTCCAAAGGGATGGGCTCCCCCGCCGAGAGAATACGCATGACTATATCTTCGACGCCGCCCTGCGATGGGATCGTCGCCACGCGCAGTTCGATGTCGAGCGGGCCGAATTTCTTGAATTTGATTTTCCCGTCCTGCGGTTTGCGCTTCTCGGAAATGTCGAGGTCGCACATGATCTTGATGCGCGCCACGAGGGCGTTTCGGTACGAACCCGGGACCTCGATGTAGGGAACCAGCGTCCCGTCTTTCCTCAACCGGATCTCGGTCTTGCCTTTGCCGGGGTAGGGCTCGATGTGGATGTCAGACGCTCCCTGGTTGTACGCATCGATGATGATCTTGTTGACCAGCTTGACCAGCTCGTTGTCGGCCGCTGCGGACACATCGTCGTCACCGCCCACCTCGGCGGGACTTTCGTCCTCTTCGAGGTCGTGAAGCATATCGCCGATGTCGCCCGTGTCGGCGGCTTCCGCCCCGTAGAACGCCTTGAGCGTTTCCCTGAACTCCTTGAGAGTCGTGACTCGATACGCGAGCTTGCGCGAAGGAAAGACATTCTGGACGATTCTGGAACTCTTCACCCTCTCGGGGTCAAGGCAAAGGATGACCAAACCTTCTTTCGCTTCCTCGATCGGTACCCACTGGTTGGATTCGACGTAATCGCGTTTCAGGTTTTTCAGCAGGTCCATCGGTTTGATGCGATCGGGCTTGAACGTTTCGTACGGCACCCCGAAAAACTTCGCAAGGGCCGCGCCAATCGCCGGAACCTTGACCTGGAACTCTTCGATCAGCACCGTTTCGACGTCGACGGCCTTCTTGCGTGCCGACCGGGCTGCGAGCTCGAACTCCGCGGCCGAGATCACGGCATCGCTCAGCAGAAAGTCGTACTTTGTCTTGAGGACCTGCGGCTTCTGGCGCTGCTTGAGCGCGATGGCCAGCGTCTGGCAGAGCTCCGCCACTCCCTCCTCCGCAAGCTGTCCGAACGACATGCCGGCTCTGTTGTTTATCAATTGGACCACGCCGACGAGTTCGCTGCTGCCCGGCTCCGCAACGGGCGCGACTAGCATCTGCTTGGTGCGATAACCAGTGCGCTTGTCGACTTCCTGCAAGAAGCGCAGGTTCGGGTTGTGCGACTTGAGCTCACCCTCATCGTAGACGTCCTTCAGGTTGAGCATCCTCTTCGACAATCCGACGTAGCCCGCGATCGAGTGTTCGGCGATCGGCAGTTTCAGGTCCTTGAAGGAATTGAGGCCGGTCTTGACCTTGGAGACGATGGTCTGTTTGTCCTCGCCCACGGTATAGATCGTCAGCCGGTCGGCGTTGAAGAGGGTGCAAATGTCGGCGCTGACTTCCAGCATGATTTCGTCCACGTTGCTCGTAGCGTGGATCTTGTTGGTGACGGTCTGGAGGTTCTTCTGAAACGTCAGCCTGCTGTTGACGTCAGAGGCCGCGCCCGGATGCGTTTGCAATACCGCGCTCATAGGCAATCCACCTTAAGGTTCATCACCGAGAAATATCCCGATAATCAATTACTTTACCACTGTTCAGCCCGCGTGGCTGACCCAAGCGAAGCGTTTTCCCGCACTAATGCACTCCAAGCGGGCTAGCGCTTCAGGGTAAGTTCGGCGCGCTGAGGCTTTTCCCGTCACCTCATGCTCCGCGCTTCGTCTCCCCCCAGAGCCCGCCCGCGAGCAGGAACGCGCGGTACCCGCGCTGAGCGAGGAGAAATGCCGCGGCGGCGCTGCGGCGCCCGCTCTGGCAATAGAGGACGTACTCTTTCCCTTTGTCCAGCACGCCGAAAGCGTTGCGAATTTCCGACAGGGGAATATTGATGGCACCCGCAAGCTTGTCATATTGATATTCCGACGGGTAACGCACATCGATCCACTGGGCTCCATTGGCGATCTTGTCGCGCGCCTCCTCTACCGATATGCGGTGCAGCAGGGGTTCCCGGAGGAGCTCGGCAAAGTCCTTCCTTGATAGCCGCAGGAGCACCCCGTCTGTTTTCATCGTAACGGTGGCGTTGCGCCTGGCTTCCGACACCAGTGCTTCCTCGCCGAACGCGTCGCCGCTCTTCAGCTCTGCAAGCAGCATCGAGACTCCTCCGATCATCCGTTCTACCTTGCAGCGGCCGGTTTCGATCACGAAGTAGAAGTCCCCTTCAGCGCCCTCGCGAATCACCGCGTCCCCCTTCTTGACGTTGATGCGCTCGAAGCGGCGCAGCACCTCGTTGATGTGAGCCGGCGGCAGTCGCGAGAACTCGCCGTATTTGAGGCTGCTTACGCTGAACATTCCGGACATGAGGGTCCAGTTGGCGAGTGAACTCCCCTCGTCCTCGGCCTTCTTCTGTTTTTCCGAGTGGCCGGCGGACGCGGCTTCATCCCAGGTTGCCATGACGTCGAGAAGATCGTCGTCGATGCGCATCAGCTCAATGTCGGTAATCGCCTTGACGCTGGTGAAAACCTCGCCCCGGCGACCTAGCGGATATCGTGAACGCTCGGAGCCGCCTACCAGAACTTTCGAAGAACCGTCCGGATAGGTAAGCACCAGCTCTCCACGCAGGAGGTAAACCGCCTGGTCCGCGATGCCGCGCACGAGAAAAGGATTCGAATTCTTGCTCGCGGTCTCCACGTGACAGAGACCGACGAGTTCGTGGAGCCGTGCTTCGGGCAGCGAAGCGACAGGTTCAAGAGCTTTCAACATTTCGATGCGTACTCTGGTTGCGCACATCGCGCGTTCCTCGCTCACCACGGACGGTTCCGCGTCATCCCCTCAAAACTCGAAAACTTGATTGTTTTGCAGCATGCGCGGCCGAAATTGACCTGCGTCCTCCTCGATTTCCTGCATAGTGAGCTCGATTTCGCCGGGCTTCAGGTGCGTGATATAGATCTCCGCGCTGCGTTCGAGTTTTGCGAGTTCCTCGGCGAGCATGCTCGGACAAAGGTGCTTCGAAATGACCGCCAACTCCCTCTCCCGGTTGCAAAAAGCGGTCTCGATGATCAGATACTTCAGGTTGGAGATTTTGTTGACCGCCGCCCAAAGGGGGTCGTTGGTTGTCGTATCGCCGGTAAACACCAGACTCTCCTTGCCGGAATCGAGCTGATAACCGACTGCCGGCACGACATGATTTGCCGGTAGCACCGTGAGCTTGCGCTTTTTCAGCTCGACTGTATCACCGACCTGGATCTCGCGGTATCGAAGGAAGGGTTTTTCGGGGCTCGGGATCTGCGCGAAATCGGGCCAGATTCTCCAATTGAAGATGTGATTGCGCAAAATCTCCAGCGTTCCGGGAACGGCCCAAAGCGTGAGCGGCTGATCACGCATCCCTCCGACGGTATCGACCATGAACGGAATGCTCGCGACGTGATCGAGGTGCGAGTGCGTGAGAAAGATGTGATCGATGAGAGAGAGCTCGGTGAGCGATAGGTCGGCGACCCCTGTCCCCGCGTCGATGAGAATGTCGTTGTCGAGGAGCATTGACGTGGTACGCAAGTGCCGGCCTCCTATCCCGCCGCTGCACCCCAGGATTCGCAGCTTCATGGACTGGCGCCCGCCGCTATTTCTCGTCGAACACGGTCACGCCGTCCCATTCGGCCGGCGGGGGGTTTCGGCGCTTACCCGCCGCTTCCTTCGCGTAGAGCTCGTAGAGAGCGCATCCCGGATTCATGCGATGAAGATTGAGCAAATTCACTTCCACCTGATCCCACTGGCGGGAGCGGTACAACCTGATCGTCTGATGCCACAGCTTAAGCTCGTCCAGAACTTTTTTTTCGACCTCGGCCTCCAGTCCCAGGGGCTCGTAGATCGTGATTGCCTCGTCCTTGCCCTTGACCTTGATCTTGTCGATCTCCTTAAAAACCACGTCCTTCACAAGCGTCCGGGTTGCCTCCCCAACGAGTATCCCCACGCCGTAGTACTTGGTGCGTCCTTCCAGCCGGGAAGCGACATTTACGGCATCTCCCATCGCGGTGTACGCCCTGCGCTCCTTCGATCCCATGTCCCCGACCCGGACGTTTCCGGAGTTCACGCCGATGCCGATTTTGAGGGTCGGCCAGCCGCGTGCGGTGAATTTTTCATTGAGCGTGCCGCACTCGCGCAGCATCTCAAGGGCTGCAAGAACCCCATTGCGCGGGTGATCTTTGTCTTCCACCGGAGCATTCCAGAAAGCCATAATCGCGTCGCCGATGTACTTGTCGAGCGTGCCGCGGTACTTACCCCGGATGATATTGCTCATGTCCGTGAGGTACTCATTGATGTATTCGCGCAGGTGCTCGGGACTCAGCGCTTCCGATATGCTGGTGAAGCCGCGCACATCGGAAAATAATATCGTGAGATCGGTACTCTTCGGCGCCATGGTGTACTGCTCGGGGTCCTCGGCCATGATGCCGACGAGTTCGGGCGGTACGTACTGCCCGAAAAGCTCGGTGAACTGGCGCTTGGAGCGCGTCTCGACAAAGTAACCGTAAGCCATGTTGACCGTGTAAAGGGTCACTGTCATGAGCACCGAGGCGGCAAGCGGCAGCACCAATCCGGCATACGACCACACCCCAATGTCCAACAGGGTAATGAGCGCCATTCCGGTCACCGTGGCAGCGCTAGCCCAAAGCGGTGCCAGCATTGGGATGAGCAGGGTAAGCACGACACCGCCGAGCGCAAGAAGCAGGACCTCCGCTCCGAGCATGTAAGCCGGTTTGTGCTTGAGTTTGCCGTCGAGCATCCCCGCAACGAGGTTGGCATGAATCTCGACCCCGGGATAGACGCTGTCGACCGGGGCTGAGCGAAGGTCGACCAGAGAGGGCGCCGACGTGCCGATTAGAGCAATCCTGCCTTTCAACCTTTCCACCGGGACTTTGTCGAACCAGACGTCGGCGAGCGAAAAATACGGAAAGCTGCCGCGCGGACCGCGATAAGGCACGAGCGCAGCGACCTCGTCGTCGACCGGAATCCTGAGCTTTCCCACTTCCAGCCACTCCAACCCCGTGTAGCTTCCCTTGATAAAGGGCTCGGGTGCACTGCCTGTAAGGACCTTCGGGAGAGTAAGCGCCGTCTTGTTGTTGCGTGCCGCATCTTGCATCCCCAAGTACAGCCGCACGATTGCGAGAGAAAATGCTTCGTAGTACCCGCCCTTGTATTCCATCAGCATCGGCACACGCCGCGACACGCCGTCATCATCCACCAGCGGGTTGAAATGCCCAGCGTTGGCCGCGCCGGTTTGAAACTCAGGCAGGTTGGCGCCGTAGCCTTTCCAAATCGCAAAACGAATTTTCCTGTTGCCAAAAGTACCGGGCGGAAGCACGGGCTCGGGCAGAGCCCCGCTTTCCAATGCATCGTCGTTGCTATTGAAATAGTAGCCGAGAACCACTGGCCGGCCGCGAAGAAAATTGGCAAATATGGCGTCGTAGTCAAGTCCCGGGCGCAACTCCTTCAGTGCCGACTGGAACGGCCCGACGTCCTTCAGCCGGGCCTTGGCCAGCTTCTCGAGCACCGGCAGGCCGGAGCTCTCGTCGGGCTCGGCAAACACGACGTCGAACCCGATGAGCACCACACCGTACTTGTCGAGGAGCTTTTGCAGCAACCCGACAATCTTGTCGCGGCTCCAGGGCCAGCGACCGAGCGCGCGAGGGTCGAGGCTGCGTTCGTCGATGTCTAGTATGACCACCCGATCGTCGACCGTGCCCGGCATGGTCAACCGCAGCCGGTAGTCGTAGATGATGTTTTCGAGCCGGGTAATGAAGCCGATCTTGTAGAACGTTGCAGCGTGGCCCACGAACACCAGCACTACCAGCAGGCCGAGCGCGATCCGGACGATGTGCTGCTTCAGTCTTCCTCCCCCGGGCCGGCCTCTGAAGACCCGAGGCTCAGGTCTTCAGGAAGAATTCCATCTTGACCCCGGCAAGTTCGATCACGTCATGGTCATTCAAAGAGTGCGCCTGGGCGTCGAGGGTCTTGCCGTTTACGACCGGAAAGCTTGCGCCCTCTACGTGGGTGATGAAAAAACCCTGAGGCCGACGCGTGATGACGGCCACCTGGACGCCGGGTTTGCCGAGCGTCGTGAGCGGCTTGGTGAGATCGAGCTCCTTGCCGGCGTTCGCACCCGAGAGAAGCTGCAGCGCGGCATTTTTTTGAGGCGCGGGCGCCGGCTTGGGTGGCGCGACGGGCGGGGCCGTTGCACTTTGACCTGCGACAGTGTCACCGAAATTTTTTGCGCCCGCCGCCGCCGCAGCAGCCGCCGCCACGGGGGCCGCCACAGGAGCCGCAGCAGCGGCGGCGGGGGCAGCCGAGGAAGTAGCGGCCCTCACCGAACTGGGGCGAAGCACCATGGTTTTTTCGAAGTCCGCCGCCTTGGCCTGCCCCGCCACGGTCTCGTTCACGTACTTCAGTTTGTATTTGCCAAGCTCGATGATGTCGCTGTTCTGCAGGAAGTGCTTTTTGATCGGCTGGCCGTTGACCACGGTGCCGTTGGTACTGCCGAGGTCCTCGAGAAAGGAGTCCTGCAGGATGGTGACGATGACGGCATGTTCCCCGCTTACTGCCAGATTGTCGATCTGGATGTCGTTATGCGGCTTGCGGCCGATGGTGGTACGTTCCTTGGTCAGAGCAATTTCCTTGAGGACCAGGCTGTCCATACTGAGTATCAGCTTCGCCATAGCAGTATCCCTCTGCTCAAACTATTTGAACCAGCTCATCATCTTGCCTACGATGCTGCGCGGCGCGGGGTAGTCCCGCAGCACTCGGACCAGTATGACCGAAATATTGTCCCGGCCCCCGTTGTCATTGGCCGTTTGCACCAGGTGCTGGGCACATAGTTTCAGGTTGGAGCTGAGCGTCTGAAGGGCCAGGCCGATATCATCGTCGCTCACCATATCACAAAGGCCGTCCGAACAGAGCAGATAAATGTCCCCCGGTTGCGTATCGTAGTCGTGGATCTCCGCTTCCACGATCGGATCGATGCCGAGCGCGCGCGTAACCAGATTCTTGTTCTGCGACTGCCTCGCCTGTTGCGGCGTGATTACCCCGCTGTCGATCTGCTCCTGGAGAAGCGAATGGTCCTTGGTCACCTGCCTGAGCTCGTCGCCGCGCAGCCTGTACATCCGCGAATCGCCGATGTGCGCGACGGTCATCTTGTTGTCGTAGAACAGGGCGACGATCAGCGTCGTCCCCATCCCCGCATACTGGGGCTGGCTCT
>WNFF01001276.1_pt1 | contig 23994 bp, 20 predicted proteins | sample 5400441 | NCBI WGS metagenome assembly WNFF01 (sample SAMN13153345, study PRJNA577476) | soil metagenome | isolation source: 120 cm saprolite under Douglas fir tree site 2 hole 3 replicate 1 | place: USA:California | collected 2015-04-18
ACCTTCGCCAACATCCGTATCAGAAATCAAATGGTTCCGGGCGTCGAGGGCGGCGTCACGATCCACTATCCATCCCGCGGTCAGTTGCCGATCTATGATGCGGCGATGCGATACAAAAGCGAGAAGGTTCCGCTCGTCGTCTTCGCCGGCAAGGAGTACGGCACCGGCTCCTCGCGGGACTGGGCCGCCAAGGGAACCGTCCTGTTGGGGATCCGCGCCGTGATCTGTCAGTCATTCGAGCGCATCCATCGCTCGAACCTCATCGGCATGGGGGTAATCCCCCTGGTGTTTGACGAGGGCACCTCTTGGCAGACCCTCGGGCTCACGGGTAGCGAGCAGGTCACGATCCGCGGCCTCCATGGCGACCTCAAGCCGCGGCAACGCATGATCGCCGAGATCGTCGCCGCGGACGGATCGTTGAAGCGGGTGCCGCTGGTGTGCCGAATAGATACGCTCGACGAACTCGAATACTTCAAGAATGGCGGCATTCTGCAGTACGTGTTGCGGCACCTCGCGGCGTGATACCTGCTACGGTTGCGCACGGTAACGGATTCGCCTCACGGATTTTTCATTGAGGCGAACCCGGGACCTCACCTTGAAGTGAGTGGCGCGAGAAAGCCGAGCGACGTATCTAAAGCCACCACGGCTGGCATCGCGGGAGACGAGCATGACGAGATCGCGGGTGCTTTTCAGCTTGATCGCGACCGGCCTTATCTTCCTTGCCCTTCCTTCTGCGAAAGCCAATCCTCGGGCTGTCATCGAATTGTTTACGAGTCAGGGCTGCTCCTCGTGTCCGGCCGCCGATCAGTTGCTTGCTGAGTTGCAGGCCGATCCTTCAGTGATCCCGCTCAGTCTCCCTATCGATTACTGGGATTATCTGGGCTGGAGGGACACCTTGGCGCTCCCTGGCCATACGAAGCGGCAGAAGGCGTACTCCCACGTGCGCGGAGATCGCGAAATTTATACGCCTCAGGTCGTTGTCAACGGCATCGCGCAAGCGATCGGAAGCGATCAGGCCGGAATCGAGAGTGCAGTCGCTCAAAGCCGCAATTACCCATCGACTTTATCGGTGCCGCTCGAGGTGAACGTCGCCGATGATCACGTTTCTGTCCGGCTTCCGGCACGCCAGCGTGCCGAAGCGGGAGCAGGCGAGGTCTGGCTTTGCGCGCTAAGCGCATCGGTATCAGTTGGCATTGCGCGCGGCGAAAATCGTGGGCGCACCCTCACCTACACCAACGTGGTGCGGCGCTGGGTCAAGCTCGGCAGCTGGAACGGAAAGAGCGAAAACTTCACGATACCGATTGATGCCATAAAGTTTGACGGTGTCGATGCTGTCGCCGTCATTTTGCAAAGCGGCAGTTTCGAAAAACCGGGCGCCATAATGGGTGCCTCTTTGAGGTCTTTGAATTGAAGACATTCTTGTATTGAGGTTCGTTTTATTGGCGGCGCTGCGCGCCGTGTCTCATACACGGCGTTGACTGGCCATCAACTGCCCCATCCCGCCGGTCTGGGCAACATTTCAATCTCGATAGAGGCTGATCCTTTGGAGACGGCGGCGCGGGTCGTTCGCGATTGGAACGACCCGGGTCCGGCCCAAGCAAGCCCGGGGGGCTGGGGGGCTGAGGAATCCGAACCCGCATCGGACCGGACCCTGAGGCAGAGAAGCCTTTATCGCAATTCACCTCGGCCTGGGCGAGGCTGAATTTTGGCAGCAGTATGAATCGGCTAACGAATGCGTGATTGCAACCGCTCTCTGCTGCCTTTTGACGCCGCCATGCGATAGGCCGGGCCGCCGAAGACGTCCTCCCTACCGTTCCCCCCCGCACGCCCCGCCCTAACCTTCCCCCGCTCGCGGGGGAAGGGCAGGGGGAGGCATGAGGGGGAGATGGGACTTGCGGCCCGGCTGATTTCGGATCATGACACTACCATGAAAAGGAGGCGCCCATGACGTCGGGTCCGGGCGAAATTGATCCAAGCCAGTCCCTAGGCGGCGAGCGTTGGGGGGGAGCCCCGCTTTCCGCCGCTCAGGTTGCCGCTCAAGTCACGTTCGACCGGCGCGAACTCGGCCGCATATTCGGTCTTTACGGACGCAAGGTCGCTGAAGGCGAGTGGCGAGACTATTCCATCGATTTCCTGAAGGATCGGGCGGTGTTTTCGATATTTCGCCGATCTTCCGAAATTCCCATCTACCGCATTGAGAAAAATTCTCCGCTGGCCCTAAGGCAAGGGATCTACAGCGTGATTTCGGCGACCGGGCTGATCGTTCGGCGCGGACATGAACTTGACCGAGTGCTACGGGCAATCGATCGTTCGCTCCGCCTCGTGCCGCGCTAGTTCCGGCTTCGGATCGTATCCGCGGGTCGTACGGCCGGTTCTCTTTAACCTGCCCTTTCCTGGGCAGGGGGGTTAAAGAAAACCCGGTCGTTTGCGAAGTCGATCACTTCGCCTGTTCCGATTCATCAGCAGTGGTGCTGCTTGCGGCTCTTCGTTGGAATGCCCGACGAAGTCGCTCGCAGGCCTCGACAATCCCAAGAAACACAAGACCTGGGATACCCCAGACAAAAAATGGCGGTGACCTGGACGAAGCGCTTCGGTGGCATTGAAGCAATATGCACCGAAGCCCTGGAAATCGCCAGCCCAGGTCCCGCCCGGATCGGTGGCACGTCAAAACAAAGTGCGCGCTCGGTCTCCCGAAGCGCGCACCAAAGAGCGGAAACGATCGGGGAGTTGGCACTTCCCCTAGCGGCGATCGCCCATGAGCTGAAGCAACAACGTGAACATGTTGATGAAGTCGAGATAGAGGCTGAGCGCCCCCATGACGGATTTGCGACCCGCGACGGTGCCATCGTCCATCGGATCGTAGAATTCCTTGATCTTCTGCGTATCCCATGCCGTCAGTCCGGCGAAAATCCCGACGCCGATGATCGAGATCATCCACTGCAGCATCGAGCTTGCCAGGAAGAGATTGACGAGAGAGGCAATCACGAGCCCGATCAGGCCCATGAACAGAAACGACCCTATCGCGTCGAGACTGCGGCTGGTCGTGTAGCCATAGAGGCTGAGCGCTCCAAAAGCGGCGGCGGTGATGAAGAATACCCTCGTGATTGAGGTCGCCGTGAAGACCATGAAGATTGTCGCGAGGGACAGTCCGAACACCGCTGCAAAGACGAAGAACAGGAGCCGCGCGGTCGAGGCCTGAATATGCTCGATCCGGAAGCTCATGAAGAACACGAAGCCCAGCGGTGCAAGCATGACCAGCCACTTCAACGGGGAGCCGAACAGCGTTTGGCCAAACGGTGTCAAGCCCACGATGGTCCCGGAGGCATTGGTAACGACGGCCATCTGATAGGTCAGCCAGGCGACCACGCCGGTGAGTGCGACGCCGCCAGCCATGTAGTTGTAGACGCGGATCATATGGGCGCGCAGGCCCATATCGTAGACGACCGCGCGATCGGTCGCTACGCCGCGAAGGGGGGCATAGTTCCGGTCGAAATTCGACATCGATGCGTCCTTTCGTACGCCCATGGATGGCCTGCTGGGCGGCAGGGGTGCGGCGACTCGGCGCAAGCACTAGCTACCAGTGTAGTACTTAGTAAACCCGTCGAGAAGACGGCTGCGACGATTTAGTTTTGGCTGGTGCCGCGGGGTCCGGGGCCCTGCTCGATCCATGGAATTGGTGCCGTCGGATCGTGCACATCGGCCCACTGTCAACTTAGCAACGCGCCCTGATCACAATCGCGTTCCGGACAAAGGCTTGCGGATCAGTCCTCGCGCTGGCCAAGCAGCTGGAGCAGCAGGGTGAACAGGTTGATGAAATTGAGATACAGGGATAGAGCGCCCATGATGGCCGTCCGCTCGCCAGTATCGCCATCCATGGCGCCATAAATATATTCGTTTTTCAGGCGTTGCGTATCCCACGCCGTCAATCCGGAAAACACCAGCACACCCACCACGGAAATGACCCATTGCAAAGCCGAACTCGCCAGGAAGATGTTGACAAGGCCGGCAATAATTATCCCGAACAGGCCCATCACCAGGAACGAGCCTATTCCGGTCAGGTCTCGTTGTGTTGTGTAGCCCCAGAGCGACAACGCTCCAAACGAGGCTGCGGTGATGAAAAACACCCGGACCACCGACGTGTGGGTGTAGATCATAAAAACGGAGCCCAGCGACACGCCGATCAGCGCCGCATAGGTCCAGAACAGAAACTGGGCGATCGCCGGGCGCAGCCGCTCGATGCCGAAACTCAGGCCGAATATAAGAGCGAGCGGCGCCAGGATGATGGCCCACTTCAGCGGGCTTACGAACAGGGCGTAGCCGAGCGGGGTGAGATACAAGTTGCCGGCGACCCGTGCTGAACTTTCGGCGCCGCCGCGTAATACCTTTGCGGCTGCCGCCACGTCGTCCGTCACCGACAGCACATAGATGCCGAGCGCCGCGATTGCGGTGACGGCCAAACCCAAAACCATGTAGTTGTAGACGCGAATCATATAGGCGCGCAGGCCGGCGTCGATAGCGGCTGCTTCCGCCCGGCTCACCGGAGCGCCAAACGGCGTGCTGGAAATGTCGCGATTGGATTGCGCCATGATCGAACCCCGGATCGAACGTCTGGCAACGAGCATATCGCCCGACCGGGACGCCCCACGACCCGCCGGAGTATCCGTCGCAACTCGATATTGGCCGAGCTTTAGACCATCGCAAGGGCACTTGGCCGGCGGCACCTTACCGCACTGCTGAAAATACAGCGCGACCGATCGTCGCTAAATTTATCTCCGTAAAATGTTTATAAATTCCGGAGCACTGCCGCAGGTTTGCGGCCAAGCGCCGGCCAGGTCCCGATGAGGCCGAAAGCTATCGTGATCACAACAGCGATCACGGCTGCCGCGACGCCGGGGCCGCTCTGCCAGTGAAATGGCAGCGTCATGAGGTCCGCCACAATGCGCCACGCCGCGACCGATCCGGCCGCAACACCGAACACAACCGCTGCCGAGCCAAGCAACAGATATTCGAACGCATAGGCTGTCATCAGCTGCAGCCGCGTGGCGCCAAGCGTCTTCAGGACGACGGCGTCGTAAACGCGATTGCGGTGGCCGGCCGCAAGCGCGCCGCCCAGCACCAACACAGCGGCGATGAGAGTGATGGAACTTGCGGCGCGCACCGCCAGCATGAGGTTCGTCACAACGCTTGCGACGGCGTCCAGCGCATCCTTGACGCGCACCGCGGTTACGCCCGGCAGCGCATCCATCGCCGCTTTGAGCAAAGCGGTCTCCTCGGCGGCGGTCCCTCCGCCAGGATATGTCACTGTCGCGATTTCGGTATGCGGCGCTCCGCGGAACGCAGTGGGTGAAAAAACCAGCACGAAATTGATGCCAAGCGAATTCCAATTCACCGAACGCAGATTGGCGATGCGGGCGCTGAGATTTCGTCCGAGCACGTTGACGGTGACGTCATCGCCGATCTTCAGGCCGAGGCCGTCGGCAATCTGCTTTTCGAGCGACACCAGGGGCGGCCCACTGTAATCGGGCGCCCACCATTCGCCAGCGGCCAGGCGCGATCCAGCCGGTAATTGCGAAGTGTAGGTCATGCCGCGGTCGCTTTGCAGCACCCAGGCGGCCTCCGGTTTCGGCTTGAGGTCGTCGGCCGCCACGCCACGTGCGCTGACGATGCGCCCGCGCAGCATCGGCACTCGTTCAACTTTGGCGCGCGGGGCTTCATTGTGCATGAACGCGTCAAACCTTTGGACGACGTCGGAGGGAATGTCGATGAAATAGAATGATGGCGCGCGTTCCGGGATTGCAGCTGCGAACTGCCGGCTCAGGTTGGCGTCGACCTCGAGCACGGCGACGAGCAATGCGAGCCCGAGCCCGAGCGACATCACGACGGTCGGGGTCAGGGCGCCGGGCCGGAAAATGTTCGAAATCGCCAGGCGTACGATCGGGGTCCTGGCTCGCGGCACGCGGCTGGCGAGGACCATGACGAAGCTCGCGATCAGGCGCAGGAGGCCAAATACCGTGACGGCCGCGACGATAAAGATGGCGGCGATTTTGCGATCGAATGCGGCGGTCAAGGCCAATACGACGAACGCAGCCGCCGCCATCGCCGCAGCAATGACGTAACGCCAGCGCGGCAGGCGCCGCAGCGGCGCGACCTGATCGCGAAACAGGGCCGACACCGGCACATCGTGGGCACGGCCAAGCGGCCAGAGCGAGAACGTTGCAGCCGTCAACATGCCGTACGCCGCGGCGAGCGCAAGTTGGCCCGGATCGAACGCTGGCGCGAGCGGCAACGGCATGATCGCGCCGAAGACGGCGGCGACCGCAAACGGCAATGCCGCACCAATTGCGAGGCCGATCGCAACTCCGATCGAGGCCAAGATGAGCACCTCGACGAAATAGATCGCTACCACCCGCGAGCCGGTCGCGCCGATCGATTTCAAGATCGCCATGACGTCGCGCTTGCGATCGAGAAAATGCTTGGCCGAATTGGCAACGCCAACTCCGCCAATCAACAATGCGGTCAGCCCAACGAGGCTCAGATATTGGGAGAACCGCTCGATATTGCGTTCAAGCTGCGGCGCCGCATTAGTGCGGCTGCGAATTTCCCATCCGGCCTCGGGAAATTGCGCCTTGGCAGCCTCAATCGTCTGCGCGGCAGCTTCGTCCCCGACGTTTTTCGGCAGCCGCACGCGGTAGAGCCAGCGCACGAGGCTGCCCGGCTGCACGAGCCCGCTCGCCTTCAGCGCCGCTTCACTCATCAGCAGACGCGGCCCAAATCCGATGCCGCCGGCGAGCTTGTCCGGTTCGCTGACCAGTGCGGCGCGCAGCTCGATTGTGGCCACGCCGATGGTGAAGCGCGCTCCCGGCTGCAAGTCCAGGCGCGTCAGCAGGGCCGGATCAGCCACCGCCCCGAAGGCGCCGTCGCGTTGCGCCAGCAACGTCGCGAGATCGCCTGCAGGCTCCGCTACGACGCTGCCATAAAGCGGATAGGCGTCATCGACCGCCTTGACCTCCACGAGAGCAGCACGCCCATCGAGGGTGCGGGCCATCGCACGCATGGTGGCGACGCCCGACAGCTCACCGCGGGAGGCGAGGAACACACGTTCAGCCGTCGAGGTCTCCCGTTGAATCAGCGAAAACGCAACGTCGCCGCCGAGGATCACACTGCCCTCGCGCCCGAGACCCTCGGCGAGACTGTTGGCGAGTGATCCAACCGCCGCAATCGCCATGACGCCGAGCGCAATGCAGGCGATGAAGATGTAGAAACCGCGCAGTCCGCCGCGCAATTCGCGGAGCGCCAGTCGAAATGTCAAGCCGGCGCCGGACTTGTTGCTCGGCTCCCATTTAGGCCATTTTGCCAGGGCATTCATGCGGTCGCGACCTCTTCTTCGAGATGCCCGGAGCGCAGGCGAATGACGCGATCGCAGCGTCGTGCGAGCGGGGCGTCATGGGTGACCAGAACCAGGGTCATGGCATGAGCCGCAAAACGCGCGAACATCAGATCGATGATTTCTCTGCCGGTGGCCTCGTCGAGATTGCCGGTCGGCTCATCGGCCACCAGGATGGCGGGACGGGGTGCAAGCGCTCGCGCCAGCGCCACGCGCTGCTGTTCGCCTCCCGAAAGCTCAGCCGGATAGTGGGCCATGCGCGCGCCGAGGCCCACGGCCTTCAGCTCGGTTGCGGCGCGCTCGAATGCATCTCCCTTGCCGGCAAGCTCGAGCGGGACGGCAACATTTTCCAGCGCCGTCATGGTCGGAATGAGATGGAAAGACTGGAACACGATACCGATCTGGCGGCCGCGAAATCGCGCCAATGCGTCCTCGTCGAGCTTGCCGATATCCTGTCCCGCGACGGTCACACTGCCTTGGTCCGGACGTTCGAGGCCCGCCATCACCATCAGCAGCGTCGACTTGCCGGATCCGGACGGGCCGATCAGGCCAACCGCCTCGCCGCGACCAATATTCAGTGTTACGCCCTTGAGAATGTGAACGCGTGCAGCTCCCTGCCCGAGCGACAGGTTGACACCCGCAAGGGAAATCGCCGGTATAAGGGGGCTCGTGCCTGACGAGGTGTCATCCATATGGGGTTTCCGCTTCTGCGTTTGGCTTGGTGTGGTTCGGCAAGGCCGCCGCGATCATATGGGAAATCCTGCCGGCGAATGAAGAGAGGCGGGTGGCTCGCCGCCGTCACAAGGCGATGCGTCCTCGGCGCGGGCATGGCGCTGGTCACCACATACCCGTGGGCCGCCGAGCGCATCGTCAATATCGTGGCGTTCGGGGATTCGCTCACCGCCGGATACGGCCTCGCCGTCAATGAGGCATTTCCGGCGCAGTTGCAGCGCGCGCTCAGCGCCAAGGGATTGGCCGTCAATGTCGTGAACGCGGGCGTATCCGGAGACACCACCGCAGGCGGATTGGCCCGGCTTGATTGGTCGGTTCCGGACGGCACCGACGCCGTCATCCTGGAGCTTGGCGCCAATGATGCGCTGCGCGGTTTCGATCCAGCGGTCACCCGCAAGGCCTTGGACACGATGCTTCGTCGTTTGCAAGAGCGAAAGATTTCAGTCCTGTTGTGCGGTATGGTGGCGCCTCCCAATATGGGCGCCGAATACGGTCGCGCCTTCAACGCGATTTATCCGGATCTCGCCGCCCAAACCGGCGCCATCCTGTATCCGTTCTTTCTCACCGGCGTCGCCGCCGATCCCAAGCTCAATCAACGTGACGGGCTCCACCCGACTGCCGCAGGGGTTGCGGTGATCGTCGATCGTATACTGCCACAGGTCGAGGAGTTGATCGCCCGTGCTAAAGGGTCTCGGTGGCGCTGAAACGACCCGACTGTGACGCTTGCATACGCTGGCGAAACCTCACATTGAAAGACGCCCTTTTCTTAAGCCCTCCGTTATGCCCCGCATTTTCACCGCATTGGAAATTCCGTCCGAAATCGTGGAGTCGATGGCGCGGCTGCGCGGCGGCTTGCCTGGCGCTCGCTGGGTCGAGCCGGAAAACTACCATTTGACCCTGCGCTTCATCGGCGACGTCGACGATGCGCTGGCGGAGGAAATCGCCGATTTGCTCAGCAAGGTGGCACGGCCGGCGTTCGATCTTCGCATTGACGGCCTCGACTCGTTCGGGGGCAACAGGCCGCGCGCCGTCGTGGCGGCGGTTTCGGCGGTGGCAGAACTCGTGGAGCTTCAAGCAGACCACGAGCGGATCATGCAGAGGGTCGGACTCGAACCCGACCGTAAATACAAGCCTCATGTGACGCTGGCCCGCCTGCGCGATACGTCGAGCCGCCAAGTGGCCGACTTTCTCTCGATCAGGCAGCCGTTCCGCTCGCCGCCGTTTTCCGTGTCGCGCTTCGTGTTGTATTCCTCGCGCGCCTCTATCGGCGGTGGTCCCTACGTGGTCGAGGCGGGATATCCCCTTGTCGCGTGAACGGCGTTGCCACGTGCGCGAGAGTAGTCGCGAATGCGCGAAGCTGGTCGCAATCAAGCCCTGCTCTTCAAAACGCCAGCTGCCGTTCCTTGCCGGTCCTCGTAACGGGCGACCTCGCCGCTCTTTCCTGCCAATTCCCTTCTTGCCAACTCGAAACGCAAATGGCCGACTCCACTTTCGCCCGATATGCCGCGCTCGTTGCGGCCGGAGAAATCGAACGCGATCCCGCTCAAGCAGAGGTGGTAGCCAGATTAGCGCGTCTTAATGACCGACTGGCCATTCATCGTCTGGCGCGCAAATCGTCGTCCTTGGGTTGGCTGTTCGGAAACCGCGAGAAGGCCGAAACGGAGCTTAAGGGGCTCTACATTTGGGGCGATGTCGGTCGCGGCAAGACGATGCTGATGGACCTTTTTTTCGCCGCATGCCCGGTCAAGCGCAAGCGAAGGGTGCACTTTCACGCGTTCATGCTCGACATTCACGATCGCCTCCGGGTCTATCGCAACAAGCTGAAATTCGGCGAAATCTCCGCGGGCGACCCAATCGGGCTGACGGCGGAGGACCTTTCCGAGGAAGCGTGGGTGCTGTGTTTCGACGAATTTCACGTTACCGACATCGCTGACGCAATGATTCTTGGGCGCTTGTTCACGCGGCTGTTCGCTCGCGGCGTCGTGGTGGTGGCGACGTCCAACGTAGAACCTTCCGAACTTTACCGCGACGGCCTCAACCGCGCCCTGTTCCTGCCGTTCATCGAACTCATCAACGAGCGCTTGGACGTCGTGCGCCTGGAAGCGCGAACAGACTTCCGTCTCGAAAAGCTCATCGACGTGCCGGTGTGGCATGTCCCGGCGGATGATGCCGCGGCCAAGGCGCTCGATTCCGCGTGGCGGCGCCTCACTGGCGGTCAGCAAGCCCATGCGATCGAGCTTAATGTGAAGGGACACCTGCTGCGTGTGCCTTGCGCCGCCATGGGGGCTGCTCGTTTCAGCTTTCACGACCTTTGCGAGCAGCCGTTGGGCGCCGTTGACTATCTGCGAATCGCTCACGAGTTCCACACGATTGTTATCGATCGCGTGCCGGTCATGGCCTACGCCGACCGCAATGAGGCCAAGCGTTTCATCACATTGATAGACACACTTTACGATGCCGGCGTGAAGCTTCTTGCTTCCGCTGCCGCCAAGCCGGCCGCCCTTTATTTGGGCACTGAAGGCTACGAGGCTAGCGAGTTCAAGCGCACGGCCTCGCGCCTCATCGAGATGGGGTCGACCGAGTATCTCGCACTCCCGCACGGGCGCCGCACGGTGGTCAGCGGTTCCTCTGAGGGGATCGTCGAGACCTGAGCGTGTCCGAGTAGATTCCGGTCATATTGAACGGTTTCCGCGCAGTCGTGGCCGGGCTCGTCCCGGCCATCCACGCCTTGCTTGCTGAAGCTCGGAAAGAAAGACGTGGATGCACGCGACAAGCGCGGGCATGACGGCGGAGAGACGATCCGATTTCATCGGAACAAGCTCTTGCCTTTTTGATCGACTTGAATGACAGGACCGAAAAGGTTAACACCCGAAAGCCGGGCGAATGCTTGAAGTCTCGGCCGGATTTCCGGCGACAGATCGGGGATATTTTTCAGATGGCGCGCAAGAAGATTGCGTTGATCGGCGCGGGCCAGATTGGTGGCACGCTCGCACAACTGATCGGACTCAAGGAACTTGGCGACGTGGTGCTGTTCGACGTCGTCGAGGGTGTTCCGCAGGGAAAGGCCCTTGATATCGCCCAGTCGACGCCGATCGAGGGCGGCGACACGCGCTATCTGGGCGCGAACTCCTATGAGGCGATGAATGGCGCCGACGTTTGCATCGTGACGGCGGGCGTGCCGCGCAAACCCGGCATGAGCCGTGACGATCTTCTCAGCATCAACCTCAAGGTCATGGAGCAGGTCGGCGCCGGCATCAAGAAATACTGTCCGAACGCCTTTGTGATCTGCATCACCAATCCGCTTGATGCCATGGTGTGGGCACTGCAGAAATGCTGCGGCCTGCCCAAACACATGGTGGTCGGCATGGCAGGCGTGCTGGACTCAGCGCGTTTCCGTTATTTCCTCGCCGAGGAATTCAACGTTTCGGTCGAGGATGTCACAGCCTTTGTGCTCGGCGGCCATGGCGACACCATGGTGCCGCTGGTGCGCTATTCGGCCGTTGCCGGCATTCCGCTGCCGGATCTTGTTCGTATGGGATGGTCGACCCAGACGCGGATCGACGAGATCGTCGATCGAACCCGCAACGGCGGGGCCGAAATCGTCAACCTGTTGAAAACCGGTTCGGCGTTCTATGCTCCGGCCTCGTCCGCGATCGCCATGGCGGAGAGCTTTCTTCGCGACAAGAAGCGGGTCGTGCCCTGCGCCGCATACCTCAACGGCGAATTCGGCGTAAGGGACCTCTACGTGGGCGTCCCCGTCGTCATCGGAGCCAAAGGCGTCGAGCGGATCGTGGAGATCGAACTCAATGGGGCCGAGCGGGCGATGTTGGAAAAATCCGTCGATTCCGTACGCAGCCTCGTGAACGCCTGCCTCAAGATCGTGCCGAGCCTTGCTTAGCAGAGGACGGACGACAAAGGACGGATAGCCCAAGACCTCTGCGAAATTAGTCCTCCGTCCTCTGTCCTCTGGGATGCACCATGAACATCCATGAATACCAGGCCAAAGTGGTTTTGCGGGAATTCGGAGTGCCGGTGCCGCGCGGCATTCCGGCGTTCTCGGTCGCAGAAGCCGAGAAGGCCGCGCATCAACTCGGCGGGCCCGTATGGGTCGTCAAGGCTCAGATCCACGCCGGCGGGCGCGGCAAAGCGGGCGGCGTCAAGGTCGTCAACTCCATCGAGGCGGTAACCCGCGAGGCAACTCGCATCCTGGGCTCGACGCTCGTCACCCATCAGACCGGCCTCAAGGGTAAGGTCGTCAACCGCCTCTACATTGAAGACGGTTCGGCGATTGAAAAGGAATTTTACCTGTCGGCGCTGGTCGACCGCGTCACATCGCGCGTCGCATTCGTGGTGTCGACCGAAGGCGGCATGGATATCGAAGAGGTCGCTCGCGACCGGCCGGAAAAGATCCTGACCTTCGCCATCGATCCCGCGACCGGCATCATGCCGCATCACGGCCGGCTGGTGGCGCAAGCGCTGCGGCTGACCGGCGATCTTGCCAGGCAGGCCGAAGGACTGCTCGCCAAGCTCCATGCGGCGTTCGTCGCCAAGGATATGAGCCTGCTGGAAGTCAATCCATTAGTGGTAACTAAGTCAGGCCAGATCATCTGCCTCGATGCGAAGATCAGCTTCGATGATAACGCGCTTTTCCGCCATGCCGACATCGTGGCGTTGCGCGATATTACCGAGGAGGACGAAAAGGAGATCGAGGCGTCGAAGTACGACCTCAACTATGTGGCTCTTGATGGGACTATCGGCTGCATGGTCAACGGCGCCGGGCTTGCCATGGCGACTATGGACATCATCAAGCTGTACGGGGAATCACCCGCCAACTTCCTTGATGTCGGAGGCAGCGCCACCAAGGAGCGGGTCGCAGCAGCGTTCAAGATCATCACCTCAGACGCCCACGTGAAGGGCATTCTGGTCAACATCTTCGGAGGAATCATGCGGTGCGACGTCATTGCGGAAGGCGTCGTGGCGGCCGTCAAGGACGTCGGCTTGCGGGTGCCGCTGGTGGTGCGGCTCGAAGGCACCAATGTGGACAAGGGAAAGGAAATCATCGCCACGTCCAACCTCAACGTGACGTCGGCGAACGATCTTGACGACGCTGCCCAGAAGATTGTCCAAGCGGTGAGGGGGGCAGCCTGATGGCGGTTCTGATCGACGGCGGCACCAAGGTCATCTGCCAGGGTTTTACCGGCAAGAACGGCACCTTTCATTCGGAGGCCGCGATCGCTTACCGCACGCGGATGGTCGGCGGGACATCGCCGGGCAAGGGGGGGGCCACCCATCTGGGGCTGCCGGTCTTCGACACCGTTGCAGAGGCGCGCGAAAGAACGGACTGCGACGCGAGCGTCATCTATGTGCCGCCAGCCGGGGCCGCCGACGCCATTGCGGAAGCTATCCAGGCGGAAATACCCCTCATCGTGTGCATCACCGAAGGCATCCCGGTGATCGACATGGTGCGGGTAAAGCGGGCTCTGAGCGGTTCGAAATCAAGATTGATCGGACCGAATTGCCCGGGGGTCATGACGGCGGGCGAATGCAAGATCGGCATCATGCCGGGCAGCATCTTCAAATCGGGCTCGGTCGGCATCGTATCGCGCTCGGGCACCCTCACTTACGAGGCCGTTTTTCAGACCACGCAAGAGGGCCTTGGCCAGACCACTGCGGTTGGCATCGGCGGCGACCCGATCAAGGGCACCGATTTTATCGCCGTACTGGAAATGTTTCTTGCCGACGAGGCGACCAAGTCGATTGTCATGATCGGCGAGATCGGTGGATCCTCCGAGGAAGACGCGGCGCAGTTCCTCAAGGACGAGGCAAAGCGCGGGCGCAAGAAGCCGGTCGTCGGCTTCATCGCCGGCCGTACCGCCCCCCCCGGACGCCGCATGGGCCATGCGGGCGCGATTATTTCGGGCGGCAAGGGCGATGCCGGGTCGAAAATCGCCGCCATGGAGTCGTCTGGTATCATTGTATCGCCCTCTCCGGCGCGCCTCGGTAAGACCTTAGTCGAAGCGCTGAAGGCCTGATTGTCGTCATCTACGCGCAGAGGTGTTTTGCGGTGCGGTTCACAATCGGCATCGCGTCCATCAGCCTTCCGGATGGATCGACGGAGGCCGGGAAGGCCGTCAAGAGAATAAAAATTCATTGTTTCGCGGTTTTTGCGCAACGTGAACGAATTGCGAGGCCGCAAGAGCTACATAAATCGCAAGACCTACATAAATAACGTGCACAATGGGGCGAGCGGCCGAATTGGCATGATTCGTGCGACCGGCCGGAGACAGGGCAAAGCCCTAGATTGTGGCTCAGGATCACTCTCAATGTCACGCCAGGACGCGAACTCAGCTTTCGCCCGTACTTCGTTTCTATATGGCGGCAATGCCGATTACATTGACAAGCTCTACGCGCGCTATGAGGCGGACCCGCAGGCCGTCGATGCGCAATGGCAGTTGTTTTTTGCCGGCCTCAAGGACTCCGGGCCGGACGTCGTTCAAAACGCCCGCGGCCCCTCCTGGCAGCGGCCCGACTGGCCGCCGACCCCCCATGGCGATCTGATCTCGGCATTCGACGCCGATTGGGGAGAGATCGAGAAGGGTATCGGCGACAAGGTGCTGGCCACCGCTCAGGCCAAAGGGGTTGAAGTATCCGCCGGCGCGGTGCAGCAGGCAGCGCGCGACTCGGTTAAGGCGCTCATGCTGATTCGGGCTTATCGGGCGCGTGGCCACCTGCACGCAAATCTCGATCCGCTCGGCCTCGAACCGGCGAAAGACGCACAGGAGCTTGATCCGGGCACTTACGGCTTCACCGACGCGGATTATGACCGCAAGATATTCCTTGATCGCGTCCTCGGGCTCGAATTCGGCACGTTGCGGCAGATCATGGCCATTCTCCAGCGCACTTACTGCCAGACGCTCGGCGTCGAGTTTATGCATATCTCCGATCCCCAGCAGAAGGGCTGGATTCAAGAACGCATCGAAGGACCCGACAAGGAGATCACCTTCACCCGCGAGGGCAAGCGAGCGATCCTCAACAAGCTGGTCGAGGCCGAAGGGTTCGAGCGGTTCTGCGACCTCAAATTCACCGGCACCAAGCGGTTCGGGCTGGACGGCGCGGAAGCGATGATTCCGGCGCTCGAGCAAATCATCAAGCGCGGCGGCGCGCTGGGGGTGAAGGACATCGCGCTCGGCATGGCCCATCGCGGCCGGCTCAACGTGCTTGCCCACGTTCTGGCGAAGCCGCATCGGGCAATTTTCCACGAATTTAAAGGCGGCTCGGCGTCGCCCGACGAGGTTGATGGCTCCGGGGACGTCAAATATCACCTTGGCGTCTCGTCGGATCGCGAATTCGATCACAATACGGTTCACCTGTCGCTGACGGCGAATCCGTCGCACCTGGAAATCGTCAATCCGGTCGTGCTCGGCAAGACGCGCGCCAAACAGGATCAGCTCGGCGCGACCCCGGAGGACCGGACCTGCGCCATGCCGCTGCTCATATCCGGGGATGCCTCCTTCGCCGGCCAGGGGGTGGTAGCAGAGTGCTTTGGCCTTTCCGGATTGCGCGGGCACCGTACCGGCGGCTCCGTACATTTCATCGTCAACAACCAGATCGGTTTCACGACCTATCCGCGCTACAGCCGGTCGTCGCCCTATCCGTCAGACGTGGCCAAAATGATTGAAGCGCCGATATTCCACGCCAACGGCGATGATCCCGAGGCCGTGGTGTTCGCAGCGAAAATCGCCACCGAATTCCGGCAGAAGTTCCAAAAGCCGGTCGTCATCGACATGTTCTGCTATCGCCGCCACGGCCACAACGAGGGCGACGAGCCGATGTTCACGCAACCGTTGATGTACAAGAGGATTCAATCCCATCCTTCGACGTTGGAGATCTATGCCAAAAAACTGATTGCCGAGGGCGTCGTTACCGACGGCGAGGTCGAAAAGATGAAACGCGACTGGCGCGCGCGGCTCGATGCCGAGCTGGAGGCGAGCCAGAGCTACAAGTCCAACAAGGCCGACTGGCTGGACGGACGTTGGGCCGGATTCAAGGTCGCGGAGGCCTCCGACGATCCGCGGCGAGGCAATACCGGCGTTGATCTCAAGGTACTCAAAAACATCGGCGCGAAAATCACGGCGGCGCCCCAGGGCTTTCGGGTTCACCGCACGATCCAGCGGTTTCTCGACGCCCGCCGCAAAGCAATTGAGTCCGGTGATGGAATTGATTGGGCCACGGCCGAGGCGCTTGCCTTCTGCTCGCTCCTCACCGAAGGTCGTCCGGTCCGGCTGTCGGGCCAGGACTCCGAGCGCGGCACGTTCTCGCAGCGGCATTCGGTGCTGATCGATCAGGAAAGCGAAGATCGCTATACGCCCTTTAACGACGTGGCTCCCGGGCAGGCGCGCTACGAAGTCGTGAATTCGATGCTGTCCGAGGAGGCGGTGCTGGGCTTCGAATACGGCTATACGCTGGCCGAGCCGAATGCGCTCACGCTGTGGGAGGCGCAGTTCGGAGATTTCGCGAACGGCGCACAGGTTCTATTCGATCAGTTCATCTCTTCAGGCGAACGCAAATGGTTGCGCATGTCGGGGCTCGTTTGCCTTTTGCCGCACGGCTATGAGGGCCAAGGACCGGAACACTCGTCGGCGCGGCTGGAGCGCTTTCTGCAGATGTGCGCCGAGGACAATATGCAGGTCGCCAACTGCACGACACCGGCGAACTATTTTCATATCCTGCGGCGCCAGCTTAAACGCGAGTTCCGCAAGCCGCTGATCTTGATGACGCCCAAGAGCTTGCTCCGACACAAGCGTGCGGTCTCGCGCCTCGACGAGATGGGACCGGGCACAACGTTCCACCGCCTGTTGTGGGACGACGCTCAATTCCGCAAGGGCGAAAAAACGGTGCTGGTGCCCGACGAGAAGATTCGACGGGTCATTCTGTGCTCCGGCAAGGTGTATTTCGACCTCTATGAGGAGCGCGAAAAACGCGGCATCAAGGACATTTACCTGCTGCGTGTCGAGCAGCTCTACCCGTTCCCGATGAAAGCCCTGGTACAGGAACTCGGCCGATTCAAACAGGCTGAGGTCGTCTGGTGCCAGGAAGAACCCCGCAATATGGGAGGCTGGTATTTTATTGAGCCCTATGTGGTGTGGGTGCTCAATCAGGTCGGCGGCGCCTCTTCCCGTCCGCGCTATGTCGGCCGGCCATCCGCGGCCGCGACCGCGACCGGGCTCATGTCCAAACATCTCGCGCAGCTAAGGGCGCTTCTCGACGATGCGCTGCAAGAGGGGTGAATCCTACCTGGACCGCGGGCGTCCCGCCCGCCCTTTGCCCTTCTGGGGCGCAAAACAAGAGCGGGCGAGACGCCCGCGGTCCGGGTAGGCGGTCCCTTCGCCGGCAATCCCTTAACCAGGAACCACCGTCATGACCGAGATTCGGGTACCCACGCTTGGCGAATCGGTAACCGAAGCCACGATCGGAAAATGGTTTAAGCAACCAGGCGACCTCGTAGCGGCCGACGAACCGCTGGTCGAGCTTGAGACCGAGAAAGTGACGATTGAGGTGCCGGCACCGGCGGCGGGCGTCTTATCGGAGATCGTCGCCAAGGATGGAGAGACCGTTGCCATCGGTGCGCTGCTGGGACAAATCGACCAGGGCGCGGGCGCGCGGGCTGCCGTCAGCAAATCCGCCGAGCCAGAGAAGGCAACGTCTCCCCCGAAGGCCGTTTCTACACCGGCGCCCCAGGTTCCCAAGGCGGCCGCCGCCGCAATACCGCTCGCCCCCTCGGTGCGCCGCCTCAGTTCGGAATCCGGTATAGCGGCTGAAGCGGTGCCGGGGACAGGCCCGGGCGGCCGTGTCACCAAAGGGGATATGTTGGCCGCGATCGAGCGCGCGGCGGCGGCGCCGACCGCGATTGCGCAGCCGGCCGCTGCCGTCCAAGTGCGGGCCCCGTCGCCCGCCGACGATGCGGCGCGTGAAGAGCGCGTGCGCATGACGAAGCTGCGGCAGACGATTGCGAAGCGCCTCAAGGACGCCCAAAACACCGCCGCGATGCTGACGACCTTCAACGAGGTCGACATGAGCGCCGTGATGGCGCTGCGCAACCATTACAGGGACTTGTTCGAGAAGAAGCACGGGGTGAAGCTCGGCTTCATGGGTTTCTTCGTGCGGGCCTGCGTTCAGGCGCTCAAGGAAATTCCCGCCGTCAACGCCGAGATCGATGGCGCCGACATCATCTACAAGAATTACTACCACATCGGCATCGCGGTCGGGACCGAGAGAGGGCTGGTGGTGCCGGTGGTGCGCGATTGCGACGCCAAGTCGCTCGGCGATATCGAGAAGGAAATCGCCGGCTATGGACGGCGCGCCCGCGATGGCCAGCTCAAGATCGAGGACATGCAAGGCGGCACCTTCACCATTACCAATGGCGGCATCTATGGCTCGCTGATGTCGACCCCGATCCTCAACGCGCCGCAGTCGGGCATTCTCGGCATGCACAAGATTGAGGATCGGCCGGTGGTCGTTGCCGGCAAGATCGAGGTGCGGCCGATGATGTACCTCGCGGTCTCCTACGATCACCGCATCGTCGACGGGCGCGAAGCGGTGACGTTCCTGGTGCGGGTGAAGGAGAGCTTGGAGGACCCGGCGCGGCTGGTGTTGGATTTGTGAGCAATGGAAAGGCTGGACTCGCGCTTGGAGAGTTTTTGATCCTCGGCGGCGTACCTCGGGGCATCAAGATGAGCAATGTTCTTCATATTGTCTCAGTCGAGACTGTTGCACATGGCGTTCTCAAGATCGCTTGGGATGATCAGTATGAAGGTATAGTCGATCTGCGTGCGATCATCGCCCGAGGTAAAATTTTCTCTTGTTTGCAGGATCCCGACCACTTCAGGACAGTCTGGGTTGAGAGCTATGGGCATTCAATCTACTGGGGCGAAGAAGGCAACGAAGAATTGGACTTCGGTTGCGATCGCCTGCGAGAGATGGCCGAAGAGCAAGCTTCGGATTGACCTTCCCTTGAGAGAAATGGAGACATAAGCAACATATGCCCTCCTACGATCTCATCGTCATCGGCAGCGGGCCCGGCGGCTACGTCTGCGCCATCCGTGCCGCGCAGCTCGGCATGAAGGTTGCGGTTGTCGAGAAAGAAGAGACCTTCGGCGGCACTTGTCTCAATGTCGGGTGCATTCCGTCGAAGGCGATGCTGCATGCGTCCGAGCGGTTCGCGGAGGCCGGACAAGCCTTCGCCAAGATGGGCATCAAGGTCGCAACGCCTGCGCTCGATCTTCCCGCCATGCTCCGGTTCAAGGACGAAGCCGTCGACGGCAACGTCAAGGGCGTGGCTTTCCTGTTCCGCAAGAACAAGATCGAGGCCCACAGCGGCATCGGCCGGATCGTGGCGCCCGGCAAGGTCGAGGTGAAGCCGGCGCGGGGACCGGGCAGCACCTTGGACGCCAAGGCGATCGTCATTGCCACCGGGTCCGATGTGACGCGGCTCAAGGGGATCGCAATCGACGAGAAACGCATCGTATCGTCGACTGGCGCGCTGTCGCTTGAGAAAGTGCCGCGGCATCTGTTGGTCGTCGGTGCCGGGGTGATCGGTCTCGAGCTCGGCTCGGTGTGGCGTCGTCTCGGTGCGCAGGTCACGGTGGTGGAGTTTATCGACCGCATCTTGCCCGGCATCGACATCGAGGTTGCGCGGCAGTTCCAGCGCATCCTGGAAAAACAGGGCATCAGTTTCAAGCTTGCCTCCAAGGTGGCTGCGATCGATTCGAGCGGGGCGGTCTTGAAGGCAACTGTCGAACCGGCGGCCGGTGGCGCGGCTTCCGCAATCGAGGCCGACGTGGCGCTCGTCGCCATCGGCCGCGTACCCTACACCGAGAACCTTGGTCTCGAGGCAATCGGGCTTAAGCTCGACGACCATGGCCGTATTCCGGTCGATGGACGGTTTGCCACCTCAGTGCCGGGCATCTACGCCATCGGGGACGTCATCGCGGGACCGATGTTGGCCCACAAGGGCGAGGACGAAGGCGTTGCGGTGGCGGAAATCATCGCCGGCAAGGCCGGCCATGTGAACTACGATGTCATTCCGAACGTCATTTACACCTCGCCGGAGGTGGCCTCGGTAGGCAAGACCGAGGAGGAGCTCAAAGCCGCCGACGCCAAGACCGACCGGGTGTTGGGCGTCCATATCGTGGGCTCGGACGCCGGCAATATGATCGCAGAAGCCGCGATCGCTATGGAGCTCGGCGCCGCAGCGGAAGATATCGCCCGCACCTGCCATGCCCACCCCACTCTGCCGGAGGCCGTCAAGGAAGCCGCGCTCGCGGTGGATAAGCGTGCAATCCATATGTAAACAACTTTCAGCGAGCTTGCCTTGCTTCGCTTCGGTGCCCCGGAATGAGGCGACTTGGTGGGTCGCGTGGATTTTTTGCCGCAGCCGGCTCGCCGAACGCAGTGTTAAACTCCAACGACTAAGACTGACGGGAACTGGCGATATCTCCCCGGCTGTGACATGAAACGTCTTGCGCGTCCGTTCTGGGTCATTCTTGCTCTGCTATTCCTCTTCGAGGCATGGCTGTGGGACCGCCTTGCGCCGATCGTCGGGCGCATTGTCGCCGTTATCCCGTGGGGGCGGATCAAGCCGGCGCTTGTCAGGCTGGTCGATCGTCTGTCGCCGCAAGCAACCCTCGTCGTTTTCGTCGTTCCGTTCATTGTCCTGCTGCCGCTCAAATTCCTTGAATTCTGGTTCCTCGCGCACCGCCAGTGGGTTGCGGCGATTGCGGTTCTGGTGCTGGCGAAACTCGTCGGCCTCGGCGTCACCGCATTCATATTCGAGGTGACCAAGGACAAGCTTTTGCAAATGGCCTGGTTTCGGCGCCTTTATGAATTCTTCCTGTGGGCGCGCCACTGGGCACACGAAAAGATCATGCCGATCACGCAGCGGCTTCGCGAGTGGTCGCGTCAAACCGTCGATCCGGTCGCACAACGGCTGCGGAGATGGCGGCGCCTGCTTCAACCCCGCCATGCTGGCCGGCTTCTCCAGCGCCTGATGCGAATCCGCCGGCGCATGCGCGCGGCGGCGCCCTGACGAGAGTGTGCCTCTCCATGCCCGTCCCCGGACTTGTCGCCGGCATCCACGTCTTTCTTCAGCGACCAAGACGTGGATGGCCGGGACAAGCCCGGCCATGACTCCAGAGGAATGGTTCAATATGACCTGAACCCGCTCTAACCGAGATGAATCGCGTGCGGAGCCAATAGCCCAAGCGCCGTAAATGCGAGACCCAAAATCGCGACGCCGCCCGCCACCCAGACCAGCAGAAACATGCCGGTGATGACCGCGGCCGAGCAGAGTACGATCCCGATCTGAAAGGCGGCCGACGCAATTTCGTAATTGTGGTAGCGCGCGAGCGCAGTGTCGAAGTTGTGCTCGAACGCCTGGGCGCGCTTCATGAGTTCCTCAGACCCTTCTTGGGTTTCGGGTTCGGAGCGGTAGCGCGCGGCCGTCTTCTGCCAATCGTCGATTTGTTTGGTCATCGCGACCTTGACGACGTTGTCTCGCGCGCCCTGCGCCTCGATCTTCATCTCGTCGGCCATTGCCTGGACCAGGGTCCTGCGGATGGTCTTGGCCTGAAAGAAATTCCACATGTTCGACGCATTGATGTTCAGCGTGATCGCTTCCGTGTTGGCGCTCTTGCCGAGCGTCTCGGAAAACGCAAGAAACAGCGCCATGATCGCAATCATGAGCGCAATCTGTTTGTTCACGCCACCGGCGTGCTCGGTGTTTTCGGCTTGTTCCAGCTTTTCATGCGCTTCCATGGCTCACCCCTCCTCTGAGGCCAAATCGCTTTCCCCCACCCTACCCTCCCCCGCAAGCGGGGGAGGGTAGGGTGGAGGAAAGCACTGTCACCGGTGCAAGAGAACACCATTATGGGCCCGATTTGTCCACGATCAGGTCGCCGCACGAGGATGGGCGCTGCGGTAAACCTGCATGAGCCGATCGGCATCGATGGCGGTGTAGACCTGCGTGGTCGACAACGAAGCGTGGCCGAGAAGTTCCTGGATAGAGCGCAAATCGCCGCCGCGCGCCAGGAGGTGTGTCGCAAAGGAATGCCGCAGCGCGTGGGGCGTTGCGGTTTCCGGCAGGTTGAGTGCGCTGCGCAGACTTGCCATCACGAGTTGGATGATGCGAGGCGAGAGCGGCTTGCCTTTTGCGCCCACGAAGGCCGGTGCATCCGGCGCGCGATCGTAGGGGCAGATCGCGAAATAATCGGCGACGCGTTGCAGCACCGGCAGGAGGACCGGAACCATGCGGGTCTTTTTGCCCTTGCCGGTGACCGTGATGGTGTCGCCCCGGCCCGGCGCTGGAATGTCCTTGACCTTGAGGCCGAGCGCCTCGGAGATGCGCAGACCCGATCCGTAAAGCAATGCCAGCACGGCCGCATCGCGCGCCAGCACCCAGGGCGCGCGTTCTTCGCCGGCGCGTAGGCCCGCATCCGACAGACGCTTGGCCGGTGCAATCGCCAGCGGTTTCGGTAGCGTCCTCGGCGTTTTAGGCGCCCGGATAGCAGCCAGCGCGCCTAGTCTGCCGTTGCCCTGCCGCTCGAGAAAACGCGCAAATGAGCGGACACCCGCTAATGATCGCATCAGGGACCGTCCACAGGCACCCTGGCCGCGGCGATACGCCATGAAGGCACGAACATCCTGCACGGCAACGTTGAGCAAGCCTGCGAGCGTCGCCCGCCCGCCTAAATGCATGGCAAGAAAGTCCAGGAATTGCCGAACATCGCGCTGATAGGCGTCGACGGTCTTCGCCGACATCCGCCGCTCGGCGCCGAGATAAGAGAGCCAATGGCCGACTTCGGCGGCGACTTCGGGCGCCGTGAAAGGCAGATCGGCGGCGGAATCGGTAGTGGAATTTTTCGGTTTGCTCATGGCAGGACCGAAATCCTTTTTGAGTCTTGACACCTCGTGCATTATCGCACCCCCTGGTGTCAGCTTCTTTAACACGCCGAATCGGCTCCAAGACCATGACAAAAAGGACCATGACAAAAAGGCCATGGCAAAACGCATCGTGGACGTGCTGATTCCGGTCGCGCTCGATCATGCCTATTCGTACCGGGTGCCGGACCACTTGGAGCTTGCCGTCGGCGACCTCGTTCGGGTGCCGTTGGGCACGCGCGAATGTACGGGCGTCGTGTGGGCCAACAATGCAACGCCCAATCCGCGGCTCGACAATCGCCTCAAGGATGTGGCCGCAAAGCTCGATATTCCGCCGCTCCAGCCGGAGCTGCGCAAGTTCGTCGATTGGGTTTCGGCCTATACTCTGAGCTCGCGCGGCATGGTGGCGCGGATGGCGTTGCGGATGGGTGAGCACCTGGGCCCGGAGCGGCTGCGGGTCGGCGTCCGGCTCGCCGGCCCGCCGCCGGAGCGCATGACAGCCGCAAGGAGGATGGTGCTGCATCTGCTTGTCGACGGCCTTGCCCGTGGCAAGGTTGAAGCCGCCCACGAGGCGGGCGTGTCGATCGCCGTGATCAACGGCCTGATCGACGAAGGCACGCTCGAAGTGCTGGAACTGCCGGCAGCGCCGGTCGCGAGCGCTCCCGATCCCGCCTATGCGGTGCCGGATTTGACCGCTGCCCAGGCCGCCGCCGGCGCCGCGTTGCGCACCGGCGCTGGCGACGGTTTTTCCGTGACGCTGCTCGACGGCGTCACCGGTTCCGGCAAGACCGAAGTCTATTTCGAGGCCGTGGCCGAAGCCATGGCGCGCCGCCGGCAGAGCCTCATCCTGATGCCGGAGATTGCGCTGACCGGGCAATTCCTCGATCGCTTTGCGGCGCGTTTCGGGGTGCGGCCGGCGGAATGGCATTCCGACCTCAATCCGC
>WNFF01000917.1_pt1 | contig 23984 bp, 26 predicted proteins | sample 5400441 | NCBI WGS metagenome assembly WNFF01 (sample SAMN13153345, study PRJNA577476) | soil metagenome | isolation source: 120 cm saprolite under Douglas fir tree site 2 hole 3 replicate 1 | place: USA:California | collected 2015-04-18
GGTGGCGTCCACGTCATCGCGCGCCAGCGAAACCGCGGTGTCGAGGACGGTGCGCACGCTGCGCAGCCCGGCGACGCCGCGGAGCGCGACGGTGCGCTCGGTCATCCAGTTCTCGATCAGCGTCGACCCGAGGAGCGCTTCGCTGCCCAGCGCCAATTCCGACTTGGTCCGCAAGCCGGCCGAGGCCTTCCGGTAGCCGAACCAGGTGATCGCCAGCGCCAGCGCGCCCGAAACGCCCAGCGAAAGGAAGACCATCTTGGTTGCGAGCGTGAACGATCGCCGTACGGCTGCCACCCGGAAACGCTAACACGGGTACTCGAATGGCAAAAAAAGAGTTTCCGACGTTAGACTGCCCAAAGGTACAGGGGGAAACCCACGTTGCGCCTGCTTCCGCTGCTCGCAGGACTGGTCCTGGCTCTTCCTGCCGCCGCCGAGTACACGGTCACCCAGGTGACCAACGGCGGCACCAACAAGGGCCACATCACCTACAACGGCAAGATTCCCGCGCCGAAGAAGGTGAACATCACCAAGGATCCCAACGTCTGCGGCGCCTCGCGCGACGACGACGCCTTCCTCATCGGCAAGGGCGGTGGCGTGAAAAACGTGGTCGTCTATCTCGCCGACATCATGAGCGGCAAGAAGATGGAGGGAAGCATCAAGGCGGTCCTCGACCAGAAGGGCTGCCGCTACCTGCCCCACGTCCAGGTGGTCCCGCTGCACGCAACTCTATCTGTAAAGAGCAGCGACCCCATCCTGCACAACGTCCACTCCTTCCTGAACGGCAGCACCGTCATCAACTTCGCCATGCCGCCGCAGGCGGGGCTGGTGCTGACGAAGAGGATGGACAAGCCGGGCGGCGAGCAGCTCAAGTGCGACGTCCACAGCTTCATGACCGGCGGCATCTTCGTGGCCGAGACGCCGTACGCAGCGCTCACCGACGACGACGGCGCCTTCGAGATCAAGGAAGTCCCGCCGGGCGACTACAGCATCGCCACCTGGCACCAGGCGGCAGGCCCGCTCTCGCAGCCGGTTACCGTAGCCGCGGGCGGTACCATCACGTTCAACGGCAAGATTCGGTAGAGCTCCTCCGGCGGCGCGGCCCGCGACGCGCGAGCTACGGTCCCATCGAGAACCGGAAGATGCCCTGCTGCGTGTTGCGCGTCTGCAGTGTCTTGAGGAAGTGCACCAGGTGCCACGCGTCCTCCGCGGAGATGGTATCGGCGAAGCTCGGCATCGGCGTGCCGTTCATGCCGGTGAGGAAGGTGCGGTAGAGGTCCTGGTCGGTCGCGCCGCACTTGCGCCTCGGGCTGGCGGTGAAGTCGAACGGCGCGTCATGGTAGCCCCAGTCGTCGAAGAGCGTGGGCACGGACGGACCGTCGCCCTTGCCGGTCTGGCCGTGGCAGTTGAAGCAAGCCTGCGCGTTCCAGATCTTCTTGCCCTTGTCGCGCGATGCGGCGTCGTCGGGTGGCTCGGCCACCACCTTGATCGGGTCGCCGGGCCCCTCTTCCTTCCAGCGCGGCGAGAACGTCTTGATGTACTCGATCAGCTCGTGAAGCCACGGGTCGCCCAGCACCGCCCAGGAGGGCATGTTGGTGTGGTAGAGGCCCTCGCGCAGCGTGCGGACCAGATCCTCTATCCGATCTCGACCAACACCTATCAGGCCTACAACGACTGGGGCGGCACGAGCCTCTACGTCAACCGCCGCTCCGATTGGACGCCCCGGCATGCATATGCGGTCTCGTTCGATCGGCCGTACGCGTTCGGCAACGGCGCCGGCGAGCTCTTCGGCAGGGATCGCGACTTCATCACCTTCGCCGAGGGCCAGGGCTACGACGTCGCCTACGTAACCGACACGGACCTCGACGCGGCGCCAGAGCTCACCGCGGGCCGGCGCATGCTCGCGGTGCAGGGCCACAGCGAGTACTGGACCGCCGGCATGCGCGACGCGGCCGAGGCGGCCATCGGTCGCGGCACCAACGCGGCCTTCTTCGCCGCCAACGACTCCTACTGGCAGGTGCGCTTCGCCGACGCCTCGCGGCGGCTGCTCATCGGCTACAAGGAGTTCGCCTCGCTCGATCCGATCGCTTCCACCGATCCCGCCCGCACCACCACCAAGTGGCGCAACGCTCCGGTCAACCGGCCCGAGAACGCGATGATCGGCGAGATGTACGGCGGCTCGTGGATCTGGACCTCGACGCCGCTCACCGTGACCGATCCGTCGTCGTGGGTCTGGACGGGCGCCGGCGTGAGCGCCAACTCGATTGTGGCAGGTGTCTATGGCGACGAAGTCGATCGCCGCATGGACAACGGCGTGCAGCCGGCGAGCGACGTCATCGGCGACTCGCTGGTTGAGGGGCACAACGCGCGGATCGAAGCCGGCGAGACGACGCTCTACACCGCACCGAGCGGCGCGCAGGTCTTCTCGGCCGGCAGCATCCAGTGGTCGCGCGCCTTGGCGAACGCCGGCAACTGGGACCGGCGCATCCAGCAGTTGGCCGCGAACCTCTTTTCCCGATTCGCGGGTGACGGCACGCTCGGCCCCGCCGCGCTGCAGCCGCTCAACCTGCCGCCGGGCGCGACCACCCCGACCTATCGCGGCGGCGTGCAGGTCGCCACCGTGACCACTGCGCTCAAGCGTCCGGTGGCCGTTGCTGCCGCGCCCGGCGGAGACGCGCTGGTGGCGGATCAGGATCAGATCGTCCGGGTCAGCGCCGCAGGCGTCGTGACCTTGGTTGCGGGCGGCGCGCCCGGCCAGGCCGACGGCCCGGCAGCGCAGGCGACCTTCCGCAGCCCGCGCGGACTCGCGGTCGCGCCGGGCGGCGACGTCTACGTCTCCGACACCGGCAACAACGCCATCCGCGTCATCTCGAACGGCACGGTGCGCACGCTCGCCTCGGGCTTCTCGCAGCCGATGGGGATCGCGCTCACGCCCGACGGCACGCTGCTCGTCGCCGACTCGTGGAGCTTTCGACTGCGCGCGGTCACCGCGGCGGGCGCCGTCTCCACCTGGGCCGGCACCGGCGTCAACGGCGTGACCGACGGACCGGGCGCGCTCGCGGCGCTCTCGTTCCCACTCGCGGTCGCGGTACTGCCGACGGGGGACGCGATCGTCGCCGAGTCGGCCACGGGCTTGATTCGCAGAGTCTCGGCGGCGGCGACCCACGACGTGACCAAGTTCATCGGAGGTCGGGACGCCGAAGGTTGGGACGATGGTCCGCTCGGCACCGCGACGGTCTCCGAGACGCTGGCGCTCGCCGCCCGCGCCGACGGGCAGGTCGTCTTCCTCGACAGCGCCACGGCGCGGGTGCGCGCCTTCCGCAACGGCGCCGTCGACACGCTCGCCGGCGGCCAGCGCGGCGGAACCGTGGACGGCGCCGGCGAATCAGCGGGCTTCGGTTGGCCGCGCGGCATCGCGGTCGCCGCCGACGGCAGCCTCCTGGTGGTGGACGCGCGCGAGCACGCACTGCGCAAGGTGACGCTCAGCCGCTGACACATCGGCCGCATGCGCCACGCGAATTGCCTGCAAGAAGTCTGGTTACTTGATGCAAGGCCCCGCGCGCGCTTAGGACGCCGTGCGCCGGCGCAAGCGGGTGTAGTGAACTGTAACCGTGCATAAGCGAACGCCGCGGCCCCAAAATGTTGCGCGGCGCGCCGCTCGGTATCAACTCGCTGGGTCATGGCAGGAGCAGTTCAGCGAACGGGCTACTACTTCAACAGAGAGCTGCCGTATTTCGCTCTCGTCGCGAAGGGGATCCCTCTGCCTTCTGGTCGTTGGATCCGCATCGCTGATGACGAGCAACCGCCGTGGAAGGTGCAGGAGCTGATCGCCAGCAGCATCGCCGTCCCGAGCAACCAAGTGCCGTTCGCGGCGCTGCTGACCCACTTCGACTTGCTGGAGTTCGAGCAGGAGCTGCGCGGTCGTACCCCGGGCGCGATGCGCTAGGATGCCGTGTGCGGGCCTTCGCTCCTCATCGCAGCGGGCGGAAGAATTCGCGCAGGTCCTCCGCGAGGAGCTCGGGCTCTTCGAAGGCCGCGAAGTGTCCGCCTCGTGGCATCCGCGTGAAGCGGTGCAGGTCGTAAGCGCGCTCGGCCCACTCGCGAGGCGGCAGATCGATGTCTCCGGGGAAGAGCGCGACCGCGCAAGGCACCTGCACGCGCTGGCCCGGCGCGAGCCGCCTCGGCGGCCGGTCGCGATCGTAGTAGAGCCGGTTGGCCGAGGCGATGGTCCCGGTCGCCCAGTAGATGGTGAGCAAGGTGGCCACGTCGTCGAGTGTGAAGCGGCGGGAGAGCTCGCCGCCGCAGTCACTCCAGCTGCGGAGCTTCTCGACGATCCAGGCGGCGAGCCCGGAGGGCGAATCGGTCAGACCGAAGGCCAGCGTCTGCGGCTTGGTGCGCTGCACGTGATCGTAAGCGCCCTCCGCCTCCGTCCAGCGCGCCTCGGCCTCGACGAAGGCGCGCTCGGCCTCCGTCAGCGGCGGCGCTCCGGGTCCCACGAAGGGCTGCAGCACGTCGGAGACGTGGATCCCGGTGACGTTTTCGGGGAAGTCGATCCCGAGCCAGGAGGTGACGCCCGCGCCGATGTCGCCTCCGCGCGCGCCGTAGCGCGGGTAGCCGAGCACGCGGGTCATCAGCAAATTCCAGAGCTGCGCGATGCGCGTCTTGGTCATGCCGGGAGAGGCGGGCCGTTCGGAGAAGCCGGTGCCGGGGAGCGAGGGCACCACCACGTCGAAGGCGTCCGCGGCGCTGGCGCCGTGCGCGGCCGGGTCGGCGAGCAGCGGGATGATCCTGGTCATCTCCACGAAGCTGCTCGGCCAGCCGTGGGTCAGCACGAGCGGCAGCGGCCGGGGCCCGCGCCCGCGCTGGTGGATGAAATGCACCCAGAGCCCGTCGATGCGCGCGCGGAAATGCGCGAAGCGGTTCAGCGCGCGCTCCCGCGCCCGCCAGTCGAAGCGCTGCGCCCAGTGCTCGAGCAGATCGCGGAGCGCGGCGAGGTTCGTGCCTTGCTCCCAGCCGGACCCGGCGATCTCGTCCGGCCACCGCGTCCGGGAGATGCGCTCGCGCAGGTCGTCCAGCACCGGCTGGGGAACCTCGATGCGGAAGGGCTCGGCTTGCATGGCAGAAGGAGTCTAGCGGGCCTTTCTGGTTTGTGGTTCAGTGCGCGAGTTGAGGAGAATCAATGCTGCGAGATGCGCCGATCATCCCCTACATTCCGGTCGCCGACATGGCCCGCGCCCGCAAATTCTATCAGGAGAAGCTTGGCCTGGAGCCAACGGAGGTCTATGGCCCGGAAGGCGCCTTCTACGGGTTCGGTCAGGGCACCGTCGCCTTCATGTACAAGTCGGCCGGCGCGGGAACTTCCAAGGCGAGCATCGCCTTCTGGCAGGTCAAGGACGTCGAGGCCGAAGTGGCGGCGCTCAAAGCCCGGGGAGTGGTGTTCGAGGAGTACGATCATCCCGGTCTGAAGACGGTGAACAGCATCAGCTACCACCCCAAGGCGCGCACTGCATGGTTCAAGGACAGTGAAGGCAACATCCTGGCCCTCAGCCAGCGCGTCTGAGGCCCAGAACGACCAACGAGAACGAGCAACGAGAACGAGAACGAGAACGGTTTTCGATCTCGTTTTCGTTTGAGGTTTTCGTTTTGGTTTGTCGTTTCGTTTGGGGGCAAAGAGCCTCACGACACACGAAAATTGCGCGGCCGCGCGTCGGATGGACGCGCCGCCCCGAAAGGACGAAATTAATATCAAGGCTGGCCTCGGGCGTTCCGGGAGCGCCGCCATGGAGCAAGCGACGGATCGGCCAGAAGTTCGGCTCGGGGGTGTGCCCCTCGGCAAGGCACGCCATGTCTGCGCGCTGTTTCACGACCGTGATGAGTGGTCCGAGGTCCTGCTGCCCTTCGTCCGGGAAGGCTTGCTAGCCGGCGACAGGGCGTTCCACATCATCGATGACCGACGTCGTGTCGAGCACCTCGATTGGCTGAAAAAGACCGGCGTCGACGTCGAGGAAGCCCAGCGCAAGGGGCAAATCGAAGTCACGGCCTGGCTCGAGGTGAAGGGCTGGGGCGACGCGTATCTGCGCGGCGGGGGCTTCGATCAATACGCAATGATCGCCTTTGTCGAGGACGCCCTGAAGAAGGGCAAGGCCAAGGGCTATCGGCTGACCCGCCTCATGGCCGAGATGGAGTGGGCGCTGGAGGACTTGCCCGGGGTCGGCGATCTCGTGGAGTACGAAGCCCGACTCAACTACATCCTTCCGCGGTACGACGACGCCGTGACCTGAACGTACGACACCGCCAAGTTTGGCGGTCAGATGATCGTCGACATCGTCAGGACGCACCCCGTCGTGCTCGTGGGAGGCGTCCTTCAAGAAAACCCCTTCTACGTTCCGCCGGACGAGTTCCTGGCAGAGCTCCGCGCTCGCAAAGCCGATTCGCGGCGCGCCGGTGCCCGAGAGGCGCCGGACGCGGCCGAGGCGCCGGGCCGACGCGCCGCGCGCCTCAGCGACACCCTCCGCGACCTCGTGGCCCTCGGTACGCTCTCCGCGCTCGAGGCTGCGCGCGAGCCGACAGTCACGGCCGAGCACTTTGCGGAAGCCCTGCTCGCACTCCAGTCCGTCGAAATCGTCCTGGTCAATGCAGACTTTCCCCCGCATTGGAGCGGCGTCGACGTGTTGCGCGTCAGGGACGATTTGCACCCGGCGCCCTCGTTCGACGAGCTGAGGCGCGCCGTCGTTGCACCGGCGGAGCCCAGGGACGCCGCTCCACGGCGGGTCGTGGGGGACTTCGCCGGCCTGGGCCGGCTCTCGCTCTTCGTGCTCCCGCTTGGCCCGAACTCTCGCTACGGGTGGATGGCCGCCGGCTCGCGAAAAGAGGGCTTTCCGGACGATCTGCAGCGCGCCCTGCTGGAGGTCGGCGCCCAACAGCTTTCGGCGGGGCTGCGAGATCGTCACATGGCCAACCTCCGGGCAGGAGAAGTAGCGCTGCGAGAGGCTGACGAGCGCTTCCGATTGGCCTTCGGGCACGCTGCAATAGGGATGGCGTTACTGACGCCCGAAGGCCGCTTCGTTCAGGTCAACCCGGCACTGTGCAGGATCCTCGGGCGCGAGGAGGCAGACCTGCTCGCGACCGACTGGCAGTCCATCACCGCGCCGGAAGACTTGCACCGTTCCCTCGACGCGGTCCGGCCGCTCGTCGCGGGGGAGACGAATAGCGTCATCGTGGAAAAGCGCTGCCTGCGTCCAGATGGAGCGGTCGTTTGGGTGCAGAACAGCCTGTCGATGACGAAGGACCCCGGCGGCCGTCCGAGGAACGTCGTCATGTTGACGGAGGACATCACCGAGCAGCGGCGGGCGGAAGAGGCCCTGCGCCTCTCCGAGGCGCGGTTCTCCCAGCTCTTCCGTAACAGCCCGGCTGCTCTCGGCATGGGAACCATCCATGGGGGCCGGATGATCGACGCCAATGATCACTGGCTGGAGCTGTTCGGCTATCGGCGCGACGAGGTCATCGGCCACACCATCTCCGAGCTGAACCTATGGGCCGATCCCGGCGAGCGCCCCGGAGTGGTCGAGCGTCTGCTCAGGGATGGGATCGTCCGCGACCTGGAGACCCGGTTCCGCCGCAAGTCCGGCGAGATCAGGGAGGCCCTGCTGTCATTCATGCTTGCCGATCTGCCGGGCGAGGAGGAGCCCGCGATGGTGTCCATGCTCCTGGACGTCACCGACCGCCGGCGCGCTGAACGCGAGCGCGCGCGGCTCGACTCCATCACCGACGCCGCCCTCTCCTATCTCGGCCTCGACGCCCTTTTGCGCGAGCTGCTCGGCCGACTGCGCAGTGCCCTTCGGGCGGAGTTCGCCTCCGTGTGGCTTGTCGACGAGGGCGCGCGGGTGCTCGTGCCGCGGGCCGTTGACGGCGTCCCCTTGGAACGCATGGCTGATGTGCGCATCCCTCTCGATTCCTTGGGGCCCATCAGGCTGGCGGCCCGGTTCGTTGTCAACGACCTGCAGCCTCCGCCGGGAGGAAGCGACGACTGGTACGCCCGGGTGTGGTCGGCAGTCGGTCTCCCCCTGCGGACGGGGATGGGACAGCCCCTGCTGGTGGAGGCGAAAACCATCGGCGTCCTGAACGTGGCCTCCACCCGCACCCCTTTCACGGAGGAGGACCAGCGGCTCCTCCAGGTTGTCGCGGACCGCGCGGCGCCCTCCATCGAGCGCGGGCGACTCGTCGAGACGGTGGGAGAGAGCAGCCGCCGCCTGGCCGCGCTTTCACAGCGGTTGCTTGAAGTTTCCGAGACAGAGCGTCGCGAGATCGCGCGCGAGCTGCACGACGAGGTCGGCCAGCTCCTCACAGGCCTGCTCTTCAAGATCGAGGGCCATGGCGCCCGCACCGCGAAAAACCGGAAGGAGGAAATGAAGGTCATCGTCAACGATCTCATCGACCGGGTCCGCGACCTCTCGATGAACCTCAGGCCGCCGATGCTGGATGTCCTCGGCCTGTTACCGGCGCTCAACTGGCAGATCAAGCGTTTCGAGGCGCAGACAGGCATTCACGTGCGCTTTCACCATGCCGATCTCGATCGCCGTTTCGGCGCCCAGGTCGAGCTCACCGCCTTCCGGATCGTGCAGGAGTCCCTCACCAACGTGGCCCGGCACGCCGGCGTGAAGCAAGCGAAGGTGGACGTGTCGGCGAACCCGGTATCTCTTCGCGTCCGAATCGAGGATGAGGGGCGAGGCTTCGATGTCGAGGCGGCGCCCGCCGCGCGGTCGAGCGGGCTCGAAGGCATGCGGGAGAGGAGCCATCTGGCCGGCGGCCGCCTGGCCATCGAGTCGGCGCCAGGCAAGGGAACCCGCCTGTCGGTGGAGCTGCCACTAGACCCTGCCAGCCCCGGGAAGGAGGACGAGAGATGACGCGGATCGTGCTCCGGCGTCACCCGTCCAGCGGAGCGCAGGTCCGGAAGCCCGCAAAGATGTTCCGGCGCTGGCGCATGAAGAAGTTGCGCCACGTGTTGCGGATGAGCCGCGCACGCGTCGCCCAGCAACCGCCCTTCAGGACCTTCTTCGTGCCGAAGTAGGGCTGCGAGTACTCCTTGTAAGGATCGCAGACGAAGCCGGGGTAGGGGGCGAAAGTATCCGCGACCCACTCCCATACGTTGCCGATCATCTGCCGACAGCCGAACGCGCTGTCGCCGGCGGGAAGCGCGCGCACGTCGATGGTCCCGCCGGCGCGATGATCGAGGTTCGCCTGCTCCGGCGCCGGCGGCGCATCGCCCCAGGGGAACCGGCGCTTGTGGCCGGTCTTCGGATCGAGGCTCGCAGCCATCTCCCACTCCGCCTCGGTCGGCAACCGGCGCCGCGCCCACTTGCAGTAGGCCTCGGCCTCGTACCAGCTCACGCAGGTGACGGGATGCCACGGCCGCAGCGGCACGGCCAGATCGAACGACCGCTCGAGCCAGCGCCTGCCGTCGCGCATCCAGAACAGCGGTTGCGAAATGTCCGCGCGCCGCCGCCAGTCCCATCCGCGCGCGCCCCACACCTCGCGGCGGCGATAGCCGCCCTCGTCGACGAAGGCCTGGAACTGTCCGTTCGTGATCGGCGTGGAGCCGATGCGGAACGGCTTCACCGCGACGGGATGCGCCCACTTCTCGTTGTCGAAGACGAACGGCTCGCCGTGCGCGGCGCCGAGCATGAACGTTCCGCCGGGGACCTCGACGTCGTGCGGCACGTAGGACTCATCGACCGGCGGGTTGGCGGCGGCGCGATCGAAGGAGGAGAGTTCGGGCAGCGGATAGCCGAGCGTCGTCAGAATCAGCGTGAGGTTCTCCGCGTGCATGTCTTCGTGCAGCGCCGCCAGCGTGTAGAAATATGTCTCCTGGTCCGTCGGCTCGCGGCCTTCGAGCCGGCCCATCGATCGCTTGAGCACCTCGGAGATGTATTCCAGGCTCTCGCGCCGCGAGGGATAAGGATGGTCCCATCGCAGCCGATACGAGACGTTGAACGAGTCGTAGATTGCGTCGGAGCCGGGCAGGGTGCTCTGCGCGCCGTCGAGGTGGCGCAGGAGCCAGTACTCCTGGAACCACCCGACGTGACCCATCTCCCAGATGGGCGGCTCGAGGAAGTGCCCTTTCTGGCCGAGCATCTGCGAGTCGGCGAAACCGTCGAGGAGCTCCAGCTCGACGCTGCGCGCGTCGACGAGCGTACGGAGCAGATCCTCGGCGGCCGTTCGCATGATGAGCGTAGATAACGGCCGGCGGGAGACGCCGTCACTCGCCTTCGAACTTGAAGGAGACCTTCACCTTTGCCCGGTAGGCTTTCACCTTGCCGTTCTCGAGCTGCAGATCGAGCTGGGCCACCTCCGCGACCCGGAGATCGCGGAGCGTCTTTCCCGCTCGCTTGACGGCTGCGGCCGCCGCCTTCTCCCACGACTCAGTGCTGGTCCCGACCAACTCGATGATCTTGTAGACGCTCTCCGGCATGGGGGCTCCTTTCCCGGCACGTCGTTATCGCACAGCCCGCTGCCGCGCGCCGCCACCGTCGAGGGCGTTTCACTGACTGCAGTCGTCCGGCAGGGCGGTGGTCAGCGCCGCCGCGGTGGCGCGAATCGTCGCCGCCGCAAAGGGCTGCACGTCGGCGAAGCCCAGCTTCCGCTTCTGCGCCGTGTTCGGTACCTTGGTCACCCCGTCCTTGTCGAGCCGGTACTTGTCGAAATACTGGGTCTGGGGAAGCATCGGAATGCCCATCGAGTCGAGGTATGCCTTGAGCGCGCTGTCCTTGTAGGGGAATGGCAGGCCCTTGAAGAAGGGGTTGTACAGACCGTCCCAGTGATTGGGGATGTAGAAGCGCGGGTGCAGAACTGGCACGACCAGCTGGGCGACGGGCGCGCTGCCTGTTCCGATCCAGAGGTCCACGCTGCTCAGGCCGGCGTCGTCCAAAGCCCTCTGTAGATTGTCGAGCGGCGCGCCATAGTTCACGCCATCGACGCGATCGACATCCAGGTGAGCTCGGCCACGGGCTGGCCGTCCCTGTCGTCGTCATCACGATCCCCGCCCGCCCGAGCAGGCGCGGTCGGGGCGATCAGCGTGAGCGCGAGCAATGCACCGAATGTTTTCGCGGGGAGTCTCATCATCGTACTCCTGGAGGCTTCGAAGACGCGGGGAGCTACGCGCTGCGACCTGGAGAGTCAAGACGCAGTGCACGATGCCGCTCGTGTGACCTGCCGCGCATTGACTCGCGTTTCGGTAGCGTAGTAGCCCGCGCCGGTGGGGGGGCCCGACAATCTCCGCATGGGTTGGATTCGGACCCGCCGCTGAACCGAAACGATCGGGGGTGCCTCATGTCATCGAAGATCGCTTGCAACTTTCTCCGGCGAATTGCCGTACCAATGCTCGTCCTGCTCTGTGAGTCAGCTTGGGCCGAGGAGTCGGAGCGGGGCGCGCACTGGGTCACCGCCTGGGGAACGTCGCAGCAACCGAACGTGACCGCGGCGACCATCAGCAATGCGACCGTTCGCATGATCGCGCGCGTCACCCTGCCCGGCGATACCATCCGCATTCGCCTCGACAATACGTTCAGCTCGGCGCCGGTCACCATCGGTAGGGCGTCGGTGGGCCATCGGGTGCAGGGCGCGCTCCTGGCCGCCGGTTCGAGCCAGCAGGTGTTCTTCAACGGCTCGCCGTCGGTGACGATCCCCGCGGGGGGCAGCGTGCCGAGCGATGCCATCGCGCTGACGGTTCACGCCTGGCAGGACATCGCAGTCAGCCTCTACGTCCCGGACGCGAACGTGCACCCGAGCCAGCACGGCGGAGCGGTCGTCACCTCCTATCTGACCGCGGCCGGTTCGGGCGACTCGACCGCGGACGAGACGCGGACTCCTTTCACGGGCACCACCACGTCGATGTACTGGCTCAAGTCGATCGACGTGCTCTCCCCGCGCTCGACGAGCGCCATCGTCGCTTTCGGCGATTCGATCACCGACGGCACCTGCTCGACGCTCGACGCGCACGATCGCTGGGAGGACTGGGTCTCGGTCCGGCTCGATCTCCCCTCCGGAGACGAATCGTCGAGGGATGGCGGCCGCAGGTCGATGGTGAACGAAGGCATCGGCGGCAACACCATCACACGCGCCAATCTCTCACCGCCGCCGGACAGCATTCCGGGCCTGGAGCGGCTCGATCGGGACGTCCTCTCCCACGCCGGCGTCACGCAGGTCGTGCTCTTCATGGGCACGAACGACATCCGCCGCGAAGCCTCCGCGGCGCAGGTCATCGCCGGCATGGAGAACATCATCCAGAGGGTCAAGGCGAAGGGATTGCGGATCTATGGCGTCACGATCATCCCGCGGCACAACGTGCAGCCCTCCGGCACGAACACCGGCTGGAACCCGGCCAAGACCGCGATCCGCAACGAGGTGAACCAGTGGATCCGGACCGCGGCGCCTTTCGACGGCGTCCTCGATTTCGACAAGGTCGTGCGCCAGCGGGCAAATCACGATCTGTTGGTGCCCGCCTTCAATTGCGGCGACGGGATCCATCCCAGCCCGGCTGGCTACTATCGGATGGGAAAATCCGTCGATCTCGATCTCTTCGAGGAATCAGATCGGTGAAGTCCTGGAGGGTCAAAGCTGGTCGATGAAGCCGCGGAGCATCAGGCGCGCGCGATGCGCGTCTCGACGGACCGCCGGCGGCGAGACTTCTAGAATTGCGGCCGCTTCGTCGACCGGCAGCTGGAGAAGGTCGCTCAAGACGAACACGGCGCGAGGCTGGTCGTCGATGCATTCGAGCGCTTCGCGCAGCAGCCCGGTCACCTGGGTCCGTCCCGAAGAGCTGCCGTCGAGCTCGGGCCAGCGGCCTTTGCTCTCCACCAGACGGCCTGCGCGGTCGAAGGCGGGCAGGAACGGCTCCAGCGAGAGCGATGGGCTGCGGCGGTCGCGCTGCCGCTGCGCCAGTGCGGTCTTCATCGCGATCCGATACAGCCATGTGGTGAAGCTCGCGCCTTTTGTAAAGGACCGGAGGTCGCGCCAGGCGGCGAGGAAAGCCTGCTGGAGCACCTCTTCAGCGTCGCGAATCGTGGCGCTCATGTTTCTCGCGATAGCGTAGACCGCGTCGCGATGCCGCGTCACGAGCTCGGCGAACGCTGACCCGCTGCCTTCCCGTGCTCGTTCGGCCAACGCGTCGTCGCGCGCGAGGGAGTCGTCGAGTTCCTCGCCTGTCGTCGTCATTGAACCGCGTAAGCAAGCAGGATCCGGACCAACGACCCAGCGGGCCGTACTGGTGCGTAGAAACGGGCCGGTTGGCCTGCCGGCAGGCTTGTGACGGGTCCGAACACAATTACTGTCGGGTCGCCGTACAGCGCAGCCGAGGCCCTCGCTTGACCCGGCACCGGCAGCGATGGCGGTTGGCACCCCGGCTGCACCTTCGCTTGCCATCGCCGTCACTGCGTCCCAAGGACCCCTGCATGAAAAACGCCGAGGCGAGCGCGCGACCGATTGCGACGCCCTCGGTGGACGGCTCGCTGTCGATGAAGCTGCTTCTGGCCGTGCTCAGCCTCATCGCCGGCTCCGCGGACGTCATCGGCTTCCTCGGGCTCGGGGGCCTTTTCATCGCACATGTCACCGGCAACCTCGTCGTGCTGGTCGCCCACCTCGTCACCGGCGGCGAAGTTCAGACGTCACGCCTGCTTTCCGTCCCGGTGTTCGTCCTCGCGCTCGGCCTCACGAGGCTGGTGGTCGCCGGCCTGGATCGGATCGGGGTCGCCTCGCTGCGCCCGCTGCTCCTCTTGCAGTTCCTCCTGCTCGCCGGATTTCTCGTCCTCTGCGTGGCTCCCGGCGCGCGCTTCGACGCAGACGGGGCAAAAGGAATTCTCGGAGGCATGATCGGTGTGTCGGCAATGGCGGTGCAAAACGCTCTCGTGCAGGTTTCGCTGACCGGTGCACCGAGCACCGCGGTCATGACCACCAATATCAGCCATTTCATGATGGACGCCGGCGAGGCGGTGTTCGGACGCGATCCCGGCCTTGTCGCCACGGCGCGGAGCCGGGCGAAGCATGGCTGGCTGGTGATCGTTGGTTTCGCCGCCGGCTGTGGCATCGGCGCGGCGTGCGAGATCGCCATCGGCCTGTGGTCCCTGGCTCTCCCCGCCGGTCTCGCGCTGGTCGCGCTTGGGATCGCCTGGTCGATGAAGCGCGACCCGGGACCCGTTCAAGAATCGTGGCCGTGAGCACGCGGCCTGAGGCTACTGCCGGGCTCGGGACCGGGTTCGTGTACGTTCACGGGGAGGGGGACGGGGACGGGAACGTCCCACGGACCGTGGTACGTGAAGCGTACCCGCATCCGTACCCGTCTACGTACACGAACCCGGTCCCGCGCCCGGTCTTTCGCCTCGCTCCAGACCAATTCAAATCGCAATCGCAAACGGGCACTTTTAACAGTCCGTTTGCGATCGCGTTTACGTTTTTGTTTTGCTTTGGGTTTGCGTCCTGGCCCTCGCTACGACGCCCGCGGAAACTTGTCGAGGATCGCCGTGACCGTCTTCCAAAGGTCCTGCTCGTACTGGGCCTCGTTATCCGAGACAGTGGCTACCCCCGATCCGCGCCAGAGGAGCTCCTTGGTAGAGGGATTGACCACGTCGACGATGACGGTCCCCTGGGTATATTCGGTAGCCATGGGAGTGGGACCGAAGCCGGGGCCCCATCCACCCCACCAGCGCGGATAGTAGTCGTACCCATAATCCCAATAGGTGACGTCCAGCTTTTGCTTCGTGCTTGCGTAGTACGCGACTGCGAAGTCCGGTTTGTCGGAGCGGACGTAGCCGCGGTTTTCGAATGCCTTGACGAGGTCGGCGCGCAGGGCGCGGTTCGAGACCGAGTTCACCAGCATCGGGTCGTCCGCGGACTGCGCTGCCGGGGATTTCGGCGTGGCGTTCGTCATGACTGTGAACGTGTGCAGGGCGCCCAGGTTGGCGTCGGGGCTCGTCACCGTGCGCACGTCGACGGACGCGCACGCGGTGAGCGAAAAGAAGATCGCCGCGAGTGCGGCCAGGGAGTGGCGGTTCATGGAGTCTCCATCGTTTCAAGACCGCCCGAAGTGGGCGGCGACGCTGCTCTTGATGTGCAGGCGATGTGCCAACGCCGATCCGCTGTAAGCGAAGCGCCGCGGGTGTCGTGCGCTTGATCGATTCGCGACGGTTCGACGACACCGCTGTCGAACGGCCGAACAGCGCGCGCTCGTCGCCGGGCTCGCCGCGAGAGTGGAACGGGTCAGGCCGGCTGTTGGCGCGCCGGCTGCAAAGGACGAAGTCGGCCCTGCCTCCTGCAGGGTGGTGGGAGATGATGATGAGGTCATGGATACCGGCGCTGACTTTTGCGTGTTTCTTCTCTTGCTCGCACGCGTCAGCAGCCCCCGAACGAGCGGCCCCGGTGCAAGGAGAGGTGGTGCACCAGGATACTCCCGAGCAGCTGCAACAGCTCGTGGCGCCCATCGCCCTGTATCCGGACGCATTGGTTGCGCAGATCCTCGCCGCCTCCACCTATCCGACTGAAATCGTCGAGGCGGACCGCTGGATGCAGCAGCACTCCAGTCTGAAGGGGGAGGAGCTGGCCCAGGCGGTCAATAAGGAATCCTGGGATCCCAGCGTCAAGGCGCTCACGCAATTTCCCTCGGTGCTGGCAAACATGGACAAGGACCTCTCCTGGGCTTCCGCGCTAGGCGACGCGTACGTGAACCAACAGAAGGCCGTGCTCGACGCCGTTCAAACGATGCGCAAGCGAGCGCAGCAGGCGGGTAACCTCAAGACGACACCCCAAGAGACCGTCGCCACGCAAGGCCAGACGATCGTCATCGAGCCGGCCAACCCCGAGGTCGTCTACGTGCCCTCCTACGATCCGTGGCTCGTGTATGGCCCCCCGCTCGTCGCTTATCCCGGCTGGGTTCCGCTCACCGGAGTCTACGCCGTCGGCCCGGGGATTTCGTTCGGACTCGGCTTCGGGATCGGCTTCTTCGGCGGATACGGTTGGGGATGGAACCACTGGGACGCCGACTGGCGCCGCAGGGAGGTGATGCACGACCACCACGACTATATCTCGCACAGTCGCACGTTCATCGGTCACGACCATTTCTACCGAGGCGGACCAGGGTTCCATGGCGACCCAGGGTTTCATGGCGGACAAGGGTTCCACGGCGGAGAAGGGTTCCACGGTGGACCGGCGTTCCATGGCGGACCAGGTCCTGCGGCTGTTCCCGGCTTCCACGGATCAGGGGCGCCGCACGTGCAGTCGGGCACCCACTCCGGCGCGTTCAGCGGGTTCGATCATGGAGGCGTGGCGAAGGGCTTTTCGGGCCGCGGGCAGTCGAGCTTCGGCGGCGGATTCCACGGAGGTGGAGTCCACGCCGGCGGCGGATTTCACGGCGGTGGATCTCACGGCGGCGGAGGTCGCAGATGATTCGAGTCACGGGAGCGTTCGTATCGCTTGTCCTCGCGGTGTACGCGCCGGCAAGCAGAGCTGAGCAGTCGACCCAGAAGACGTACCCCTCCCCGGAGGAAGCGGCGGAGGCACTCTTCAAGGCGGTCCAGGCCCGCGACGAGCAGGCGCTGTCGCAAATCCTCGGAGGAGACAAGGAGCTCTTGTCAATCGACGACGCGGACCAGGACGACTTCGATCGCCATCGGTTCCTGGAGAAATATCAGGAGATGCATCGCCTCGCCCGTGAGCCCGACGGGACCGTCCTCTACCTCGGCGCGGAGAACTGGCCCTTTCCCATTCCGCTCATCTCGAAGAACGGCACCTGGTCCTTCGATGCGCCGAGCGGGAAGCAGGAGATCCTCTTCCGGCGCATCGGCGCGAACGAATCGTTTGCCATCGACGTTTGCCACGCGCTCGTCCGGTCGACCGAGGGAGATGCCGCTAGCTCCGTCGGCAGCCCGGTTCCATTCCACGGCTATTACTTCCGCGCTCTATCGGCACGCGGGAAGCCCGCTTCCTTCATCGCGTACCCGGCGGAGTACCGCTCATCCGGCGTGATGACCTTCGTCGTCGACCACAGTGGCGTGGTGTACGAGCGCGACCTGGGTCCTCGGACGGCGAAGGTCGCGAAGACCATGACCAGATACAAGCCGGATTCGAATTGGCACGCGCTGCAGTGACCGGGCGGTTTCAAGCCCCCAAACGCATTCCCTCACCCTACGGAACGAGAAGGAGATCGTCATGAACTGGAAGCCCAAGGCATTCGTGGCCGCAGCAGGGTTCGCGCTTCTTGCCCTGCCAGCCTATTCGCAGACGGATCGCGATCCGATGATTCTCTTGCACATCCATCAAACGAACCAGAATGAAATCGAAATGGCCAAGCTGGCGAAGACCAACAGCAGCTCCCAAGAAGTGAAGGACTTCGCACATCAGATGATCAAGGATCACAAGAGTGCGGACGCCCAGGTGCAAACGTACGCAAAGAATCACAAGATCGACCTCGATGCCGTGCACCGTCGATTGGTCGAGTCGCGCGACGATCGACTCGAGCTAGAGCGCCGGGCGCGAACCATTGGCTCTGCCACCGGAGAGTGGGCTTTCTCGTGGGAGAACACCCTGCGGTCCAACAAGAGCAAGCATGAAGCGGCCCTGGACAAACTTCGCAAGCTCAATGGCGCCGAGTTCGATCGGGAGTTCACCCGCGCCATGGTGGAGGGTCACCAGGCGGCAATCGATCAGCTCCTTTCCGCCCGCTCGGATGCCGGCAACTCCGAGATCAGGAACCTGATCGACGAGCTGCTTCCCACCTTCAGGCAGCACTTGAGCATGGCGCAGAAGCTCAGCGACGCCGTGTCGAAAGCGTAGCGACCAGCAACTGCGAAGAGGCGTTCAAATGACATTACCAACGATGGGAAAGACAGGTCTGCTGGTCCTCGCTGTTGCGGCGCTCGGCGCCGGCGCGCAAGAGATCCAGAAGCGCGGCCAGACGAGCTACATGCCCGTCGACCAGACGGAGCCGTTCGCCTCGATCTTCAAGCGGATGACGGCCGAAAAGCCGGCCATCGAGCGACGCCAACGGGCGGTGCTCGAGCAACGCTACGATCTGTCCAACCGGCCGGCGAAGGGCGCGGCGATGCTCCGCGGCAAGCCGCTCCAGGACGGCGTGCGCGCCAGGCTCCGCGAGGGCGTGACCTGGCAGTCGCTCGGCGCCATGACCCCCGAGCAAATCCGGGAGAGGAACGTCTTTCCCGACGCGTTCAGGCCGCTGCCCCACCCGAACCAGCCCGAAGGCGGCATGGTCTTTCCCAAGTTCATGATCGACGAGGTCAAGCGCCAGGAAGGGCGCGACCTGACGCGCTTCGATCTCGACTTCGATCTCCCGGACCACTTCCTTCCCGAGTTCCCGCCGGCGATCTTTCTCACCACCCGGCCAGACCTGGGCGACGTCTCGCAAGGCAAGCTCGTGACGATCATGAACTACTACGATCTGTTCAACGGGATCTTGAACCCGAAACAGCTCGAGGGCCTCCGCCTGCTGGTCACGCCTTTTCCGCAGCAGCAGTTCAACGAGACGGACGACCGCCGGAGCGAGCTATCCTCCCGCGGCGTCGCCTGCCTCGACTGCCACGCCAACGGGCATACGAACGGCGCTCCTCATCTCGTCGGCGATCAGAGGCCGCAGTGGTTTCGCCGCCGCATCGAGCCACCGAGCTTGCGAGGCATGTATGCCCAGCGCAGCTTTGGCTCGCAGCGCGCCATGACCAGCGTCGAGGACTTCACCGAGTTCGAGCAGCGCGCCGCGTACTTCGACGGCGACCCGGTCATCGCCACGAAGAAGGGCGTCAACATCCTGGAGCGCGGCAGCCAGGTGCACTTCATGGCGGAGATGCAGAAACTGTTCGACTTCCCGCCCGCCCCCAAGCTGCGCGTCGTGGACGGCAAGCTCGATCCGGTCAAGGCCTCCCAGGCCGAGTTGCGCGGACAGGAGGTGTTCTTCGGCAAGGGCCAGTGCGCCACCTGCCACACGGCGCCGCATTACACCGACAACACGATGCACGATCTGAAGTTGGAGCGCTTTTTCAAGCAGGAGATGGTCAACGGCCTGGTCATGAACGGCGACGGCCCGATCAAGACGTTCCCGCTGCGCGGCATCAAGGACTCGCCGCCCTACCTGCACGACGGGCGCCTTCTGACGCTCGACGACACCGTCGAGTTCTTCAATCTGGTGCTGGAGACGAAGCTGACCGACCCGGAGAAAAGGGACCTGGTGGCATTCATGCGGACCCTGTAGCGGCGCGGCCTTCCAGGGGCGGCCGCATCGACTCGGCCGCCCAGGCATCAACCTACATCGAGAGGAGCTACCGATGTACCCGACGAAGAACGACCTACCGGAAGCGACGCGGCGGCAGATGATCGACCTGTGCAACGCGCGGCTCGCCGACGCCATAGATCTGCAAACGCAGACGAAGCAGGCGCATTGGAACGTGAAGGGGCCGCATTTCATCGCCCTCCATGAGCTGTTCGACAAGGTGAACGACGACGTCGAAGAGTACGTAGACCTGATCGCCGAGCGGGCCGTCCAGCTCGGCGGGGCGGTCGAAGGCACGGCGCGGTCCGTCGCGAAGCGATCGACGCTCGCCGAATACCCTCTGACGATCGGGGGCGGGCGGCAGCACGTAGACGCCCTCTCCTCCGCGCTGGCGGCGTTCGGCAAGCTCATCCGCAGCGCCATCGAGGAGAGCGATGACGTCAGCGACGAGGACACCAACGACATCTTCATCGAGATCTCGCGGGGTGTGGACAAATGGCTTTGGATGGTCGAGGCGCACCTCCAGCCCGAGGGGTGATGGGCGAGGCAAGTCACGTGACGGGGTTGACGCTGCCCCGTCACCGGTGCCTCTGTGCCTGACCCGAGGAAGCCGCGAGGTCGATCGCCGACCCCGGCGCTCGCCCTCGCGCAGTCTGGATCGCGTGACGCTCCGTCTCGGCTACGGGCCCACTGACTCGATGGGGTCCGAGTAAGGAAACAAGTCCGTCGGCTTCTCCCGCGTGAGCGCGAAAGAACCGGGCCTGTCGGCGCCCGAGACCGCGCCAGTCATCGAGTCGCCGGAGAACGTGCCGTCGAAGGCGCCCTGGCCTGGCACCTCGAAGTGCACCCTGTTGCCAGTCACGCGCACGCTATCGAGCGGTGACGAAGCGCCGTCGACCTCGAACCTGCCCCTCCACATCTCGTTCCTTTCCGACAGGCGGAGGGACACAGGTGCCCGCGCGCCGTTGCGCACGACGACCCCGTCCCACTGGCCGTTGGGCGCGTCGTTCTGGGCGAATGCAGGGGCCGCGAGGATTCCCGCGGCGAGGGCGACAAAGCTGAATCTGGAACGCATGGTCTGTTCTTCCTTTCCTTGGGAGTTGTCGAACCACGCTGCACGTTGCAATCGTTGCGCCAGGTTCCGCCTCTTCATGCTTCCTTGCGTGCCGCGATGCGGGCCACCGCATTCCTGAGCGTCTCGGCGCTCCACTGCAAGCGCTGGCGTTCCTCGTCGGAGATCTCGGGCTCGAGGATCTGGACGACACCCTGCCGACCGACCACGCTCGGCAAGGACAACGTGACGCCAAACCGCGGGTTGTAAGAACCGATCGGAATGACCGCTCGCTCGTCGCGCAGCACGATCTCCGCGATGCGCGCCGCCACCATGCCGATCCCGAACTGGCTCGCCTGATTTCCCTCGATGATGGCGATGTTCGCGTAGCGGACCTCCTGCTCGATGGTCGCGCGAAGCTCCGCCTCGCTCCGTTGGACCTCGGAGCGGCCGCCGTTCGTCTGCTTGAGGGCAGCGAAAACGGGGACTCCCGCCACCCGCGCCGAGGACCAGACGAATACTTCGGAAGTGCCGTGCTCCCCGAGGACGTCGGCGTTCACCGAGGCGGGCGCCACGTCGAGACGCCGCGCCAGGCGATCGCGGAAGCGCAGGCTGTCGAGGAACGTCCCGCTACTGAGGACGTGCTCGAACCCGAAGGAACGGACGAAATCGGCGAGCGGGTCCGGTGGATCGGTGAGGACGAGGATGACCGCCTCACGGGCGACCCTGAAGATCCGGGGAAGAATGTCGCGATAGACCACGACATTGCTGTCGAGCAGCCTGAGCCTGCCTACCGCATCTTTGTGATCCGTCGCTCCGCCGCTCTTTTCGTTGACCCCGGCGGCGATCATCACCAGCGACGCGCCGGCCAGATCGGGATAGTCCCCGTCGTGGACATCGACGAGTGGAGACAGAGCTGCACCGTATCGCAGGTCGGTCGCAACGGCCCTGGCCCGCTTCCGGCCCCGGTTGAGCACAACGATTTCGCGCGCCGAGCCGCGCACGACCAGCGACAAGAGGGCAGCTGAACCGACGGCCCCGGTGCCGATGACCCCGATTTTCGACATCCGGAGCCCTTACCCTGCTTTCTTGCGGGATACCGTTGGCTGGCCCGGCAGCGCGGGCCCGGCGCCGGCCTTGGCGCGCCGGATCGCGGAGGCGATCTCGTCGAGGTCCAGCTCGGTCAGAACGAGCGAGGCGGCGCCGATCCAGCCGTCCACCTGCTTCGGAGTGCGCGCGCCGACGATCGCTCCGCTGACACCCGGCCATGCGAGCGTCCATGCGATGGCGATCGCGGACACGGAGGTGCCGTGCCGCTTCGCGATCGAGCGGAGCCCGTCCCGCAGCCAGAGGTTCCGGCCCAGGTTCGGCGGCTGGAAGTCGGGCGCGCGCCGCCGCCAGTCGTCCTCGGCGAGCGCCGGCACCCGCTCCGCCGTGAAGCTGTCCGTCAGCAGGCCGGAATGCATCGGGCTGTAGCAAATGACGCCCGCGCGGTGGGTCGCGCACCAGGGAATCCCGCTCGCCGCGGCGCTGCGGTTGATGAGCGAGAACGGCGGCTGGAGCGAATCGACGTGCCGGATCGCTTCGCAGCGATCGAGCAGCTTCACGTCGAAGTTGGAGACGCCGGCCGCCCGGACCTTTCCCTCCTCGACGAGCTTCGCCATTTCGGCCCACGAGTCCTCGACCGGCGTGCCAGTCTCGTCCGGCCAGTGGAACTGGTAGAGATCGATCTGCTCGACCCCGAGCCTGCGAAGGGACGCCTCGCACTCGCGCCGGATCGAATCCGGCTTCAGCACGCGCTGCGGCGGCGTCATGCGCTCGCGCTCGTCCCACACGAGCCCGCACTTGGTGAAGATGAACGGCCGCTGGCTTCTTGGCAGCTCGCGCAGCAGCCGTCCGACCAATTCCTCCGAGTGGCCGAGTCCGTAGACCGCGGCCGTATCGATCCAGTTGACTCCCAACTCGATCGCCCGCCGCATCGTGGCCAGCGAATCAGCGTCGTCCTGCGGCCCCCACCCGAACGACCAGCCTCCGCCTCCGATTGCCCATGAGCCGAATCCAACCCTCGTGATCTCCAGTCCGCTGGTCCCGAGCGGACGAGTTGCCAGTGCCATCGTTTTGCCTCCTGGTGCAGTGCTTCTTTCACGGATCGTGCCGCGGCGCTGGCGCCCTGTGCGACGACGAGCCTTGCTGTCGAACAACCGTACAGCGGTGCATGCTCGTGGACATCGCCTGTCGCCGGGCGATCGCGCGAGAGACCCGCGCGGCAGAAGAGGAGGTTGGCATGCCGGCTGCATCCGGCATGCGACCATGGGACGTGATCGGTCGATCGGCTCCGCCGTTCGCGCGTCCGCCGTGCTGGTAGGCTTGATCGCGGTGGCAGCCGAGGTGTTTGCGTCGGCGCAGCACGCCCGTCCTCCACCCATTCCAAAATCAGGCCCGCTCGCCCAGCCCCGATCCACCAGGCAGGTGGGCTTGCCCGTCGACGAGACGCTCGCAGCGATTCCGGCCGACAATCCGCAGACGGCAGAGAAGATCGCGCTCGGCCGGAAACTCTTCTTCGACGGCGGGCTGTCGGTCGACGGAACAGTCGCCTGCGCCACCTGCCACGATCCCCAGCGCGCGTTCACCGACGGGCGGCGAACGTCCATCGGCGTGCAAGGTCGTACCGGCCAGCGCAACTCGCCGACGGTGCTGAACGCGCTCTATAACAAGACGCAGTTCTGGGACGGTCGAGCGAAGACCCTCGAGGATCAGGCGGCCCTACCGATCGTGAATCCGGTGGAGATGGGGCAGCCGGACCTCGAGGCCGCCGTCGCGTCGCTTTCGGCCTACCCCGAGTACCAGCAGGCCTTTCAGGAGGTGTTCGGCCGGCCAGCGAACGGACCGGACCTGGTGCGCGCGATCGCGTCGTACGAACGCACGTCACGCGCTCCCGGACGACACGCCCGATCTGACCAACTTCAAGGATGACGACTTCCACAACATCGGCGTCCTCATCCTCCGGCATCAAGTGGTCCCGCTCACGCGCAAGGCGGAGAAGCTCGTCGATTCCGGCAACGCTGCCGAAGTCGACCGGGCCGCGATCCAGAGCGACATGAGCGCGTTGGGCCGGTTTCTCGTCACCAAGAAGGAGCCCGACATCGCCTCATTCAAGACGCCGGGCCTGCGGAACGTCATGGTCACCGGGCCGTACTTCCACGACGGCTCGCACGAGACGCTCTGGGACGTTCTCGACCACTATAACAAGGGGGCGGGCTTGCGAGACCCCTGGCTCGATCAGGACATCCAGCCGCTCGGACTGAAGGAAAGTGAGCTCGACGATCTCGTCGCATTCATGGCGTCGCTCACGAGCGAGGTCTACCAGGCGCAGGCAGCGCAGGAGCTCTCGCGCCAGCGCGCGCTGGCCAGGACAAAGCGTCCGTACCGCAACACGGCGCGCGCATTCGGCCCGAAACCGCCAAGGCCCGCGCTGGCCCCGCAATGATGAAGCCTGGGACCTGGCGAGGGCGCCGCCGGCGCGCTTTCCACCCGCCCGGGCACGTCAAAGCCGCCCATGCGGCATGACGAAGACCATGGATCCGGCGTGCAGCCGCTCAATCTCTGGCCGGCAGCATCGCTCTCGCGTTCCTGACCTTCGCCTGCTTCCGGCTCCGGCTCAATCTCGCTACCACCGCG
>WNFF01000855.1_pt1 | contig 23970 bp, 25 predicted proteins | sample 5400441 | NCBI WGS metagenome assembly WNFF01 (sample SAMN13153345, study PRJNA577476) | soil metagenome | isolation source: 120 cm saprolite under Douglas fir tree site 2 hole 3 replicate 1 | place: USA:California | collected 2015-04-18
CGGCGCGTCGGGCCGTCCGTTCGGCCAGAGCCAACTGGTGCCGACCGAAGCGCCGACGCTCACGCTCGAGGTCAACAAGGGCACGGCGCTCAAGCTGCCCGGCCCGGCCGCCACGGTGTTCGTGGCCGCGCCCGACATCGCCGACGTCCAGGTGCGCTCGCCCAACATGGTCTACGTCTTCGCCAAGAAGCCGGGCGACACCGTGCTCTATGCCGTCGATGCGCAGGACCGCGTGCTGCTCAACACCATCGTGCGCGTGACCTCGCCGCTCAGCCGCATCAAGGGCGCGCTCGACGCGATTCATCCGGGCAATGGCGTCATCTTCGACAATCAGGGCGAGACGATCGTGCTGACCGGCAGCGTGCGCTCGGCGGCGGTCGCCGAGGATGCCAGGCGGCTGGCCCTGCAACAGGTCAACGGCAATGCCAACAAGGTGATCAGCAACATCCACATCGACGCGCCGACCCAGGTCCAGCTCCGCGTCAAGGTCGCCGAGGTCAAGCGCGACGCCCTGAAGCGCGTCGGCATCAACTGGCAGAACATCAACAACATCGCCCTGTTCGGCACGGGCAACATCCTGGGCGGCTTCGCCGTCAGGACCGTCCTCGGCACCGGTGGAACGGCGTCCGGCGCGCTGCAATTCCAGACCCGAGACAACGGACTGAACACCTTCATCGACTTCCTCGCCACCCAGAGCATGGCGACCGTGCTGGCCGAGCCCAACCTGATCGCCATGTCGGGTGAAACGGCGAGCTTCCTGGCCGGCAGCGAGATCCCGCTGATCGTGCCGCAGGGCGGCACGCTGGTCGGAACGATCACCGTGCAATACAAGCAGGTCGGTGTGATGCTCGCTTTCACGCCGACGATCATCGGCGATCGCATCAACCTCAAGGTGGCGCCCGAGGTCAGCGAGCTGTCAGCGGCCGGCTCGGTGAGCGTACCGCTTACGTCGACGGCCGTCGTCACCGTGCCGGCAATCACCACCCGCAAGGCCTCGACCACGATCGAGCTGGGCAGCGGACAAAGTTTTGCCATCGCCGGCTTGCTGCATCGGACCTCGCTCCAGGACATCACCAAGTTCCCGTGGCTCGGCGACGTCCCGGTGCTGGGCACGCTGTTCAAGTCCGACGCCTACCAGCGCGAGGAAACCGAGCTGGTCATTATCATCACGCCGTACCTCGTCGAACCGACCAGCGGCCAGCTGCGCACACCGCTCACCGATCGCGTGCCGCCGACCGATGTCGACCGTCTCGTCATGCAGCGGTTCAACCATCCGACGCCGCCGCGCCGCCTCGCGGTCGGCCGCGAGACGACGCCGGCCGGTCCGACCGCCGGCTTCACCGTGGAGTAGGAATGACCATGCGATCCGTCGTCGTTCTCGTGGCGGCCGCTTGCCTGGCGGCCTGCGCGCAAAACCCCGTCGCCCAAGAGGCCGCCGCCGACACGCGCTTCGATCCCATGCGCGCCGACACCATGGTGGCCGTCAATTTCGCGCCCGGCGCCAGCGCGCCGGACGCCAGCCAGGTGAACGAACTCAGGACCATGGTCGCAGCCGGCCGGCGCGCCCAGCGCGACGAGTTCGTCGTCGTGTCGGATGGCTCGGGCGGCCCGGTCCAGCGCCTGCGCGCCGAGCGGGTGAGCCAGAGCCTGTCCGAGGCAGGCGCGCGCTGGGTCAGCACCTCCGTCGAGCCGGCCATGGCGACGGGTCCCAATTCGGTCGTCATCGTGCGCTCCGAGTACCTGCTCGGGGTCAACAACTGCCCGACCTACAGCCCGGCCACCACCGGCAACCCCAACGAGGGCGTTATGCCGGGCTTCGGCTGCGCCGACGCCTACAATCTGGGCCAGATGCTGGCACGGCCGCGCGACGCGGCGATCGGCCGCCCGGCTGGCCCGGCCGACGCCACGGTCAATGCCGCGGCAATCGCCCGCTATCGCGAAGGCAAGGTCAAGGCGCTCGATACCAGCGGCATCACCGGCGGCATGGCGGGCGGTAGTGGTGGCGTCGGCGTCGGCGGCTCCGGCGGCGGCGGCGCAGCCACGGGCGTCACGAACTGAGGACGCCGGCATGTCCGCAACCGCCAACCTGCAGCGCGCCGCGGGGCACCCTGTCGGCGGACGATATCTTTGCTGCCTTTCGCGGCCGAGCTCAACCGCCTGTTCGAGCCCTTTGGTGGCGTATCGGCCTACATCCAGAGCTAACGGCTGTCGCGCGTCTTCACCGCTCTAATGAACCCGATGTAAAACCATCGGAAGACTTCCGAAATCGCCTATGAATGGGGGTTCGGCAGCGAAGCTCATTTAAACCGCGCCTTCCGCAAGACCTTCGGCGTGGCGCCGCGCGAAACGCGGCCGATCACGCGGGAGACCGCCTCCGCCCGCCGGCCTTCAGGACTGGCTGCTGCGGCTCCGTCAGCCCCAGGATCCGCTGCCTCCAGTTCACGCTGAAGAGGACGGCGTCGTCACTACTACGCCGGGCCCTCTCAGGCGGGAGTAGCCGACAACATCCGCAGCGAGGACAAGGCACGCACGCCTACGCAGGTTACGGCCATACGACGCTCTGGTAACGAAGGCGGCAATCCACGAACGTCGCAAAGTACGCCGCCACCTTTGTCGAATGTTCAAGATTTCGTGGACCGGCTGGCATTGTCGACTGTGGCGGTTTTGCAAGTGTCGAGGTTAAGCAGTGAATGCTTCGAGGCGGCGACTACAAAGACGGCGCGGTGGAGTGTCGTGCACATAGTCAATGAACATGCCCGGCGCACGTTGGCACGGCGGGGCTCATGACTAACGTAAGCGGCAATTCGTTCTTTCAATACGCCTTCCCAGTTGGATAGGTCGCAAAGGTCGGCACGGCAGGATCCATGTGGTCCCACGGCTGCGCACTCTTGACGAATATGTTGGCTTCAGGCCGAAACCAGCTCGCATCATCGAACGTGCAGACTCGGACGCCGACGATGTCGGGCCGAGTCGAAACCTGCACGTAGAGCGGAGTGCCACATTCGCCGCAGAAAACGCGTGTAATGTCGTTCCCGGAGTCGGCCTTAGCGATGTAGCGCTTTGGTGCGCCGCGCCGGATTGAGTTGCATCGCCGCGCATGCCATGGGCATGGACGATACTTCGGGTGGCCGTTCGCCGGCCTCGATCAGGGCTACCGGGCAGGAGGGATCTTCGGAGAGGCGCGATGCGATCACAGCACCGGCAGAGCCGCCACCGACTACTACAAAATCGAAAGTTCCCGACATCCTGCCCCCGCGCTTGTTGTTCCAAACCGACGTTCCCCGGATGAACACTCGGAACGGCAGAAACGGTAGCATTCCGCCGGTTTGCGGAGAAGCCGTGCGTGGTTCGCGATGCTTCCAACAATTCGCGCCTGCGGGAGCACCGCAAGCAGCGGTTTGAGCCGACACTAGCGCGCCACAGTGGCCGGCTGGTCAAGCTGCCGACGGCGCGCTGGTCGAGTTTTCCAGCGCCGTTGACGCCCTTGGCGCTGCCATCTAGTTCCAGCAGGCCATGGCCGATGCCACCGTGATCAACCCGATGTCTGCCGAGCTCGCGATGCGTTCTCTCGCGCCGTTTGTCTCCAAAGCGCATGGCTGCGATGAATTGGTACGGAAGATAATCCATTGATTGGTGGTCCTTCCAAGGGCCGAGGACACTATTCCTCGTCATCAATATCGATATCGAGTTCGACTGTCGCCGCTTCGACAAAGGCTCCCAGTTCCTGACGCAGTTCGTTGTAGATGTCGTCGTCAATATCCCCCGCACCAAGCGTCAACACGAAGACCGCCGACAGTTCTGGCACCTCATCCAAAGAGCCGTAAGGGTACAAATAGAGGTCCCGCACGTACGGGCGTAGGTAGACACGGAGATCTTCGCCGTCGAATCCAACTCCACGAAACGGCCGGGTATCGCAATCGGGTCCTTGGCTGCCGATGCGCTCGGCTGGCAGTGCGCACTGAAGGCACCGTTGAGGGGGCGAGGCTCTAGGGCCGTTTACGTTTCCCGCCCTCCCGCTGTAAGCCCCTGAATTTTCGCAGTTGTTGCAGGCCGCCCCTGGGCACCATTCCCTTTTGCCCTTTAAAGATATCAGCGGGTTAGACCCCGTTTCTGTCGCGCCGTTCTCGGCCGCGATTGTCGCCCCGGCCTTGCGAAGACCGTGGGCCGAGCAGTGCTGCAGGCCTGCCTCGTTGCACCAAGCTCGGAACTTGTTGCCGAAGCCGGCCGCCGTAAAGGGCTGGCCGAAGCTGGTCACGAGAAACGCAAGCGTGCCCGACGGCGTCGCATCGATCACCGCGCGCAGGGCCGGCAGGATCGGCAGCACATGCCACTTGGGGGCCGCCGACTTTTTGCGGCCAAGCGCGCGACTATTGGCTCCCTTCTTCTCGGAGATGTGCGGCGCGCCCCCGCGCTCCATCTGGCGGCCGAGCTCGACTACCTCCGAGCGGCGCACGCCGGTGTAGAGCAGGAGCGCCAGCGCGAGCCGCGCCTTACTACCAATAGGGTGCTTGCGCTCGAATTGGTGCACCTCGTCGATCGTCCAGGTATGGAATACCCCACTGACGGCCGACGAGGTCAGCAAACTGGCCGATTACGCAAAAAGAACCGACGTCAAATAGGGCGTCACCAAGTGGGCGATCATCGCTGCGGACAACCTGACCTTTGGACTGACTCGCATGTACATGGCGCTAACGGAAGATTATCACGTTACCACAAACGTTTTTGGCGATGCCATTAAGGCCGACGACTGGCTTGGTCTCGGCGTCGAGATGGAACAGATTCTCAGGCAGACTGTCGATTGAGGCATTCGGCTGCGGCGGCCGCCTGCGAGATCTGCGATTGGAGCGACCGCCACCGAAGATCGCCCCCTTAAGAGCGGTCTAGTCATCTTGGCCGCCACCGACATGGGCAAGCTCAAATGTCGGTTAGCTCCGGAGATTGGCGTCACATGCGGAGCGCACCTCTCGATAGAAGGCAGCGAGCGAGAACGGTTTGTAAATGATCTTCACCCCAGCTTCCTGTAGATCGGCGGCGAGGTCGCTTTCCTCCAAATGACCCGTCATCAGAATGCAGGCACCTGGACCGCCAGGCCGCTCGATCGCCGAGCGGACCAGATCAACGCCATTTCCGTCCGGCAGGCGCGCGTCCGAGATGAGGATGTCGATCGGCGCAGCGTCGTCGTCTAGGGCATGCGTCGCCTGCTCGTAACACGATGCCGTGACCACGAGTTCGCCGCGGCGGCGGAGATAGCCCGCCACCTCGGCAAGAATTTCCGGTTCGTCCTCGACGACGAGGAGGCGGACCAATGGCCTTGTTGTCATGTTCTTCTTCCTCTCAAACTAGGAGGGGCGTTCGGTGCCCTCGATGACGCGATTTAGCAGGCGGAGCAGTACAGGCTTGTCGATGACCGAGCAGGCCGGTAGGTCGGCGACGGCCTTGAGTTCGTTGGCCAACCGTACGCGATCGTGGTTGCCAGACATCGGGATCCATCTGGCGCCTGGCATTGTTGCCGTAGAAGGTCACGCCGTCTCCGTCCGGCAACTGCACGTCCGAGACGACGGCGTCGGGCACGGCTCCATCCAACGCCTCACCTGCCTCGGAAATCGAAGCGCAGGTTGTGACGCGGTGGCGCCGTCGCAACATGTACTCGAGAATTTCGGCACGCTGTTCGACGTCGTCTTCCATCAGCAGGATGTGCGTTGTGATCGGCCAGGTTCCTTCTTGGTTGCGGCGGTAGGCACGTGTGAACTGTCCAGATGTTGCCGAGCGCTTCAAGCGGCCGTCGCCGCCGTTGCGACGGCCATCGCCGGCTCGATGACCGACGGGGGCGCAGAACCGATGCCAGCGATAAAACGGTCGAGCAGACGGAGCGGCACGGGTTTCTCGACGATCGCGAAATTCGGCTTGGCACCACCGATGCTCTTCAGTTGGCCGCCCAGCCGCACGAGATCGTCGTTGCCGGACATCAGCAACCACATTGTCGCGGGAAAGCGCGGCGCGTTGTGCATACAAAAATTGACGCCGTCGCCGTCGGGAAGGTTGATGTCGGAAAGAACCGCGTCGGGTATCATGATCTCGAGCGCAGCGGTCGCTTCAGCAAGCGTGCCGCAGCCGGTGGGGCGATGACGTCGGCGGACAAGGAACTCGATGATCTCGGTTCGCAGTGCGGCGTCGTCTTCGATGACCAGGATTTGTTGTTGGGACATTTTCATGGCCTTTGCTTGAAAAGGGTCTGGACTAGAGAACGTGCGAAATCTGGATGGCCGCCGGCGTGATGATCACGGCGAAGAGAACCGGGAGGAAAAACGCGATCATCGGCACGGTAAGTTTGGGCGGCAAGGCCGCAGCCTTTTTCTCCGCTGCGCTCATGCGCATGTCACGATTCTCTTGCGCGAGGACACGAAGTGCAGGGCCAAGGGCTGTGCCGAATTTCTCCGCCTGCACTAGGCTGATAGCCACGGCCTTTACGCTGTCGAGGCCGGTGCGCAACACGAGATTCTCATAGGCCTTGCGGCGCTCCGGCAAGTACGACAGCTCGGCGGTGGTCAGGCTGAGCTCCTCGGCCAGCTCGGCGGACTGCGGCCCGATCTCTTCCGATACTTTCTGAAAGGCGCGCTCGATGCCCATGCCGGCTTCCACGCATATCAGCATGAGATCGAGCGCGTCCGGCCAGGCGCGGCGGATTGCTTTCTGGCGCTTTGCGATCCTGTTGCCGACGTAAAGTGCCGGCACGAAATAGCCGAGCAGAGCGGCTGCCGTGGCAATCGCGAATTTTACGAAGAACGGATAGGGCAGTGACAGGACCGCGAAGACATAAAGGGCAGTCACGGCAAACAGCGCGGGCGCGGTGAACAGCCGAATGACCAGGAACGTAACCACCGGACCTTGACCTCGGTAGCCTGCCATCCTCAGCTTCCGCACCACCTCGCCGTCCTCGGCCTGATTGGCGAGATTCATCCGGTCGAAGATTGTTTTAAAGATCTCTTTCGGTCGAGTCGTCAGCAGATTCTGCGGCTTACCTTCCTGGAGTTTCGCCCGTTCGCGATTGCGGATCTCCTCCCGCGCGCCGGCGATCTGCCGCACACGGTCGCGAAAGCGGGTCGGCGCGATATACGGCCAGCACACGACGATAATTGCCCCGAACACCGACACGGCAGCCATCAACGCAGCGATCACGTCGCCATTTGTCGCGAGGGCGTGGAGCAACATCTGATAACCCTAGAAGTCGAAGTTGATCATTTGGCGGATCACTAGCATGCCGAGACCCATCCAGACGCCGCACGCCGCAAGTACAAGATTGCCGGTCGTCGTCGAGAACAGCAGCCCGATATAATCCGGAGCGGTGAAGTAGAGGACGCCGCCGACGACGATCGGAAGCGAACCGATGATGCCGCCGGATGCCTTCGCTTCGGCGCTCATCGCCGCTATTTTCGCCACCATTTTCTTGCGTTGGCGCAGCACTGTTGACAGGTTTGCAAGTGCTTCAGACAAGTTGCCGCCGGTACGGCTCTGCACCGCAATGACGATGGCGAAGAAGCTGGCTTCCGAAACCGGAATCCTATCGGGCAAGCGCTGGACGGCGTCGCCCAGCGGCATGCCGAGCGCATGGTCCTCGATAACCGTCTTGAATTCGCCTCTCACCGGCTCCGGCGCTTCGGCTGCGACGATTTTCAGGCAGTCAGCCAGCGGCACGCCCGACTTGATGCCGCGCACGATGACGTCGATGGCATCTGGAAACAGATTGCGGAAGCGCGCGAACCGGCGTCGACGCTTGAAACCGACATAAAGATGCGGGAGCAACAGCCCACCGGCGAGGCCGAAGCCGGCCGCCGGAAGCAGTCCCAACATGCCCAGGATCGCCAGGAACAACACCGCTGCGATGCCGGCGCAGGTGAAGTGGTAGCGCCTGCGCGACCAGCCGACGTCGGCTTGACGCAGCCGCGTCGTGAGTGACGGCTTGTAGCGTTTTTGCGTTTTGGCTTTTTGCTGCTCGTCGGCGTCGTGCAGCGTGTCCTCGACAGAACGTTTGCGCGTCTTCTCACCGGAGCCATCGGCCGACCGCGTCGTCACACCGCGCAAGGCCGAGATCGCCTGGAGCCGGCGGTCGAACGGCGAACTGCCGGCAAGTCGCGGATAAAAAGCGGCCGCCAAAATGCCGCCGACGGCCCCCGCGCCGAGCAGAAAAGCCACGATGGGAAGGAGGGTGGATGAAGGCATCGGTCTGCCGTCAGTTTACAGGCGCTGGAGCTTCGGCGGCGGCGAGCGCGGCAGCGAGGCGCTTTCCCTCGCCATAGTAACGGGCGCGTTCCCAGAAGCGCGGATGTCCGATGCCCGTCGAGCGATGGCGGCCGACAATCTTGCCGTCCTCACCTTCGCCCAGAATGTCGTAAACGAAGAGATCCTGGGTAACCGGAACGTCACCCTCCAAGCCGAGAATCTCGGTTATGTGCGTGATACGGCGCGAACCGTCACGCAGGCGCTGAGTCTGCACAATCACATCGACCGACGAGCAGATCATCTCGCGGATGGTCCTGGACGGCAGCGAGAAACCGGCTGTCATGATCATCGACTCGATGCGCGCCATTGCCTCGCGCGGCGAGTTCGCGTGCAGCGTGCCCATCGAGCCGTCATGGCCGGTGTTCATTGCCTGCAGCAGGTCGAAAGCCTCGGGCCCGCGCACTTCGCCAACGACAATGCGGTCGGGCCGCATGCGCAGGCAGTTGTGCACCAAGTCGCGCATCGTGACCTGGCCGACGCCCTCGAGGTTGGGCGGACGGGTCTCGAGACGCACGACGTGCGACTGCTGTAGCTGCAATTCGGCGGTGTCTTCGCAGGTGATGATCCGCTCGTCCGGCTCAATATAGTTTGTCAGGCAGTTGAGCAAGGTCGTCTTGCCGGAACCGGTACCGCCCGAGATCACGACATTGCACCGGACCTTGCCGATGATCTTCAGGATCGTCGCGCCTTCCGGCGAGATAGCGCCGAATTCAGTGAGCTGATCGAGGGTGAACTTGTCGCGCTTGAACTTGCGGATGGTGAGCGTCGCGCCATCGATCGACAGTGGCGACGCGATCACGTTGACGCGCGAGCCGTCGGGCAGACGCGCGTCGCAGATCGGCGAGGACTCGTCTACACGACGACCGACCTGACTGACAATGCGCTGGCAGACGTTGAGCAGCTGGGTGTTGTCGCGGAAGCGGATGTCCGTTTCCTGCACTTTGCCGTGGATCTCGATGAAGATCCGGTTGCTGCCGTTCACCATGATGTCGGTGATTTCGTCGCGGGCGAGAAGCGGCTGCAGCGGTCCGTATCCGAGCACGTCGTTGCAGATGTCCTCGAGCAGTTCTTCCTGCTCGGCGGCGGATATGACGGCCTTTTTGGCGATGACGACTTCGCTGACCACATCGCGGATTTCTGCGCGCGCCTGGTCGTGATCCATCTTGGTCAGCTGCGAGACGTCGATGATCTCGATCAGAAAGCCGAAGATCCGCCGCTTCAGATCGTGGTATTCGTCGGTCTTGCTCGCTTCCCGGTCCTTTGGGCCCGACGCAACGCCGCGCAGCGGCGCGACCTTCGGCGATGCCGCTTTCGGGGTTTGCGTCGAGTTCGAGGCGACTCTCTGCACTTCGAGCAGCAACTCGTCGACTTCGCTTCGCTTGCCGAATATCATCACTTACTCCGAGCCGGAATTTGATATGAGCTTTATCGGCTCTAACCGAGCTCCGGGCCATTCGGCCTGATGACCTAGGGCCGCAACAGGGTCACCTAGGCAGGACGGTCTAGACCATCGTGCCGCGCGTCGCTGTCAGTTGATCAGAACGACGCCGGCGATCCAGACACGGCTGCCAGAACCGGAGCCGCCGGCACAGGGTTAGGTACGGACGCCGTGGTTGTAGTCGAGTTCGTCGGTGCTGACGCCCGCCGCCAGGGCAAGTGGCACGACCGTCGTGCCGAACTGAAGTGTGACGCTATCCGCCATGTTACGGCTAGCGCAGCCCTCACCTGATGCGATCGCTTGCTAGGGGAAGCAGCTGGTCGCCGACAGGGGGATGGACCGCTGGAACATCCCGACATCCAAGGTGTAGGTGGCCGTAGCGCTCACCTGGTTGCCGCAGGCCGCCACGGTATAGGTGAAGGTGGGCGTGATGACGGCTCCCAAATAGCTCGAATTTGCGTAGGCAACGATGGTGGCCTGGCTGTTGCACACCGTTGGCATTGCCGAGGCGCAGCGGGCCGCGGCCTCGGCCGCGAAATGCATGCTGCCGATCGAGAGCATCATGAGGGAAAGGCTCATGATCCCGACCAGGAGCATAACCACACACGGTGCGACGAGGGCGAACTCCACCGCGGCTGCTCCCCGGTCATCGCTCCAATACTGGCTCATGTCGCCGCGCGGCACGGTCATAGCATGCGCACCATGGCGGTCTTTGTGATCGGTGTGACAAACGTGCCGGCCACCGAAATTCCCGCGAACAGCGGCGAATAACTGTAAGTCACCACCACCTGGACATAGTCGGCCGGCTGCAGTGCCGGCATACCGGCCGCCGAGCAGTCCGCCGGCTTGCTCGAAACGCTGCTCATATATTGCAGGGCATTCGACGAATTGACGCAGTAGTAACCCTCGGTGACCGCGCCGCCGCTGAGGGTGACGGCGCTGCCAAGCGAGGTGCTCTGGATCGAGGCCGTCACCGCGGCCGTCAGCCCCGAGCAATTGATCGTTGCCGGGAGGTGGCTGGGATCGCAGGCCTTCAGCGCGCTCATCGTTCCCACCAGTGCGGCGTTCTCGACCTCCATGCGCTTGTAGAGATAGATGCCTATGTCGGACACGTTCACGACTGCGAGAGATAGGAATCCCGCAAGGAAAGCGAACTCGATCGCCGCCACGCCGCGGCAATCCTTGCGGAGATCCTTCAAGGCCCTGCGTGTCTGTATCCATGCGAACGACATTGCCTGTTCCTCTCGCCGCCTTGCCGTTCCTTCAAAAGACCAACTGACCCCGGCCAGGGGCGGTACTCGACGGCATATTAAGCCCCGCGGCCCCGCATTGACCTTGGGACAGGACACTGGTCGTGCCGCTCACGTTTAAATTGTGGACAACCAATACGAAGGAGGACCGTCACACCGACACCATTCACGCAGTCGGTAAAGCCCAATCGCGCAGCAACTGCCTTTCCTTCGACATCGTAGTTGGCGCCACCATTGAACGTGGCCGCCAAGACAGCTGCATCGGCGGCATTCTGCATCACGCGCTGCGTTCGGTACCAGTTGGAACCCTCGAAGCCGAGCCCAAGGCCGCCGATCAGCATCGGCATTGAGAGGGTAAACAGAATAGTCGTGCTCCCACGCCGATCGCGCCAGAAACGTCGAGACGAGCAAGGCGGATGCGACGTTTGATCCGCCGCCGCCGTCGCGCGGAAACCGCCCAACATCGTCGCTACGGTCTGGGTTGGGGTCTGTCGAAGCCGGCGCACTCGCTCAGCGGCCCCAAAGCCGCTTGAAGGCGAACCGGCCAGCCTGCTTGTCCCGACCGTTCGCGCGTCCGGAAATCTTTTCGGCAATGTGCGCGAAATGCCGCGTGGCAGCCGAGCGGGGCGCCACGTCGACGATCATACGGCCGTTGTTAGCCGCGGCGCTGAACGTCGATGGTTCGAATGCGATGCAGGCGATCGGCTCGACATTGAGCGCTTTGGCAAACTGGCCCGGCTTGATCTCCGATCGCTTGGGCACGCCTGCCCGATTAAGGACGAGTTTCGGCGGCGCATCGTTCGGGCGCGCCTGTTGCAGGACCGCAATAAGGTTCTTGGCATTGCGAAGGCCGATCAGGTCGGGCACGGCAGTAATGACGATTTCGTCCGCCGTGAGAAGCGTCTTCTTCGCCCATGGCGTCCAAACGTGCGGTATGTCCAGCGCGACGAACGGGACGTTCGATCGGGCGATGTCGAGCACACGCTCGAAGGCGCCCTCCGCAAGATCGTTGCAGGTGTCCAGACTTGCCGGTGCTGCCAGCACGCTCAGATGGTCGCCGCACCGGCTCAGCAGGCGCTCGAACAACCCGTCGTCGAGACGGCTCGCGTCCTGAAGCGCCTGGGCCATGCCCTCGTGGCGATCGAGATTGAAGCCGAGACCGGCGCTGCCGAACGGCAGGTCGAGGTCGGCCAGGATGACGTCAGAACTGTAGATCCGCGCCATGCTCGCCGCGACATTGTGGGCGACCGTCGACGAGCCGACGCCGCCCCTTGCGCCGACGAAGGCTAAGCTGCGCCCTAGCTTGGCGACCCCGGCTTGCTGATAGAGGCGGGAGATGGAGGCGATGATCGACATCGGGTCGACCGGCACCACGATGTATTCGCTGAGGCCGCGTGCCAGAAGCCCGCGATAGAGTTCGATGTCGTTGGCGTGGCCGATCACCATCACCTTCGTGTTGGCGCCGCAGACATTCGCCAGAGCGTCGAGCTGCATGAAGAGCTCGGTTGCGCCGGCGCGGCTTTCGAATAGGACAAGTTCGGGCGTTGTGGTCCTGTGATAGAGATCGAGCGCCGCCGCGACGCCGCCGGGCAGCACGGTCGCATGGGTGCGGGACATCCGGCGGTCGGCAACAGCGATCTGCATCGCGGCCGTGATTTCGGGCGTCTCGCAGAAGACATGGAGTGTGATCGCCGGTACCCGTAACATCTCGACGACGCGGCCGGCGGGTGATTCGGGAGACGTCGGTGCTGGATTTTGTGTTGCTAGGTCTGCCATGGGGTCCATCCAATGAATGATCTTGACCAGGACGCGGCTACGGCGCCTTCGCCGGCGCCGTGGTCCCGGCGCCACGAAGGATAAGGACCGCCTGCGGAGCCGACAGACTGACGACGGGCAACGGCGGACGTGTCGCCTCCCCGTTGTCCGCCGTGGAACGCAGCGCCAGCGAAAGGGTGCCCGCCGCCTCGGCGGCCGTCAGCATCTCGGCCTGACGTGGGTCGAGTTCGAGCGTCGCAGTCTTTCCAACAGCAGCCGGCTTCGCCTTGCTCTTCTCGTCCTTGTTCTTCTCGTCCAAGGTCTGGTCGATCGCCAGCACGGTGATGTTCGTGAGGATCGTGCGGGTCGTAAAATCCTTGAGGCCTTCGGGCTTGTCGTGGCTCCCGACGGTATGGAGAACGTCCACCCGATCATTCGGAAGGATGAAGCCGCCGGCGGTGTTCTCAGCCGTGACGCGTACGGCTACGGCGCGTTTTCCCGAGGGTAGCATCGAGGACAGCAGCCCGCCGTTGACCGGGCCGAGCTTCTCCTCGCGAATGGGTTCGCCGGCGATGACGCTGCCGCGCAGGACCGCGCCGACCAGGCTGTCCCGTGCGTCGGGCCGCGCCGATCGGCTGATATAGGTGGGTTGCGCGGCGCTTTCCGGCCAGGCCTGCCAGCGCACGCTTTCCTTGGTGATGGTCTGGCCTTGCGCCAGGTCGATCTCGGCGACCAGCACGTCGCGCGTGGCGACGGCGGGCGTTACTTGAACGACGGCGGGCGCCGGCGATTCACCGCGCATCGACCAGGCGATCCAGGCGGCACCGCCGCCGGCGACCAGAGCCACAATAAGAATGATGAAGCGGAACATCGTGACGAACCTTCAGGTGGAAGCCGCGCGAACTCAGAAGACGATCGTCATCCAACGCGTTTGGGGAAATACGACTAGCGCGGCGACGGCCACGGCGACTCCGTAGGGGACGCCGGCCTCGTCCGATTGCAGTTGCGAGATCCAAGGTCGATTGCCGAGGAACGCAGGCAGGCCGACAGTTCGCAGCCGGAGGACTACCAGGGTCAACGCGCCGCCAAACAGTGCGGTGTAGAGAAGGAAGGCGGGCGTGTGGTCGAAACCGAGCCACAGCGCAGTGACGGCCAGCAGCTTGACGTCACCGCCGCCCATCCAACCGAACGCAAAGAAGACGAAACAGACCGCAAGAATGCCCATGGCAATGGCGGTACTCCATGCGATCTCTTCGACGGTGAAACCGGCCAACGGCGCCAGCATCGCGTAAGCGGCGAGCAAGACGAGAACGAGGCCATTTCGTATTCTCATGGTCGTGAGGTCCATCAGACCCGCATAGACCAAAGTGAATGCGAAAATGACCGTCGCCATGGGGGCCGCCAATGCTGAGATCGTCATTGTCGCTCTCCCAGGAAGCGCAGGGCGTTCAAGCCCTGAGCTTCCCGAAGTCTGGATCGGGCGGCTGTCCTACGGGAGGGCGTTGCCGACCTTGTTGAAGGTGTTGGTCAGCTTAGTGCCGACGGTGGTGACGGCGGTGACGATGACGACCGCGACCAGGCCGGCGATGAGGCCGTACTCAATGGCGGTGGCACCGGAGTCGTCGCGAACGAAACGCGAGAAAATGGCGAGCATGTCGATGATCCTCGTGGTTGAATTGTGAGTGGAACTTGATGGTGCGCCATTGTCTGGCGCGGGGTCGAATATCGTCCGGTGGCGGAATCCGAACAATTCAGCCTGACGATCTAGGTCGGCGCTGGATCGGGCTAGGCCGAACGGCCTAGCAATGCTCACCCGCGGGCGCAGCGGCAGTCGCATTCCGGTTGTAATTGGGGTATCGTGCCAATACTACCCTGATACATAGAGATTCTCATGGAAGGGCCAGCCTGTCATGAAGTCGCGAAATCAAGTCGCACTGATCGCGGACGACGATGAATTCTTCCGCGTGGCGCTCAGCACGATACTGACCGGCAAGCTGGGGTTTTCCGAAGTGGTGCAGACGGCTTCACTTGACGAAGCAGTCGAGAAATTGTCCGCCCGAGCCGACATCTCGTTAGCGCTGTTCGACCTGGCGATGCCCGGCATGCAGAGCCCGGCCAACCTCAGGGCCGTGCGCGACTGTTTCGGGAAACTTCGGGTTGCGGTGGTGTCTAGTTCGAAGAACCGACGGGACGTTCTTTCGGCCCTTGAGGCCGGAGTCCATGGTTATGTGCCGAAGGCGCTCGGCGTAACCGAACTCGCGCACGCGCTACAGTTGATCGTCGATGGTGTGATTTACGTTCCGCCCTCGATCGCCATCTTGCCCTCGGCCGCGGATGAGCGTCCCATTGCGGCGGGTCGCCTGGCCTCGCGGCCGACGCCGACCCTCGGCGCTCTGACGCCGCGCCAGCGGAACGTTCTCGATCTTCTCGTGAAGGGGCAATCCAACAAGGCGATCGCCCGCGAGCTGGGACTCGGCGAGGGCACAGTGAAGGTCCACATGGCCGCGTTGTTCCGCAGCCTGAGCGTGGGGACCCGCACCGCGGCTGCAGTGGCGGGAGGCCGGCTCTTGCGGCCCGAGTCATGAGCGGCGCCGTGAAAGCCAAAGACCGGACGCTCGAACTGCTGAAGCGCGTGAGCGAACTCGAACAGGAGGCCGCGAAGCTTCGGGTGGACATCTCCGTACTGCGGCAGCTGGTACGTCGGATCGGTCACGACTTCAACAATGTGCTGCAGGCGATCATTGGTGATACGGAACGGGTCGCGGAGAATGAATTCGATCGGGTGCAGGAATTGGCAGAGACGGTCCTTCTGTCGGCATCAAGAGGCGTGGATCTAACCCGCGAGCTGCTGTCGATCGGCCACGACGACGAAAGGCCGAAGGTCGCCGCCGCGGCGGCGACTGCGCCATACCGGGGCCGCAGCCCGCGGAAATCGCCAGTTTCCACTGTATCGGCCCGTATCCTTGTGGTCGACGATCAGGAACCCATCAGGGAGTTCACGCGATCTGTCCTGGCGAAGGCCGGGTATGACGTGGCCGTCGCTGCCAATGGAGCCGAGGCGGTTGCGGCGGTCCACGACACAGGCTTCGCTCTCGTCTTGATGGATATTCACATGCCCGTCATGAACGGGCTGACTGCGACACGAAGGATCCGGACGCTCAAGGGCCCGCATTCGAAGGTCCCCATTGTCGGGATCTCCGGCAATGTGCCTCTGCAACATGTGAGCTCGATTACGGCTGCGGGCATGAACGACCATATCGGCAAGCCGTTCAAGACGGCGGCACTCCTTCACAAGGTCGACCTTTGGCTCAATCGGCCCGTCAGCACGCTGGCGGGTCCGTCTTCGTTGGAGCCGACGGCGGGGACAGCTTTCACCGAGGTATGCGAGTTGATGGGTCGCCCATGGGTCGTGAGTGCATTGACAAGGCTTGGGGCGCAAATCGACGAAGCGTTTGGCGCTGAGCTGGGGGTTACCCGGCAAGGTATGCAGTTGGCCGACCAAGCGCACGCTCTCGTGTCGCTTGCAGCGCTTCTCGGGTTCTCCAAGCTGTCGCAGCTCTGCAGCGCGCTGGAGGAAGCGTGCAGGAGCGACCACGACGTCCGACTGCCCTTCGAGCAAGCCAAGGCCGCGGCATCGCACGCCCGCAAGGTCGCCACGGGCCTGATCGCCAGCCACTAGGTGCTCGGTCCGGGTTTATCCCGGCGGGAGAGCCCAGCTAGTCTGTTTGGCTTAGGCCAATCCAGCGCCGACTTAGATCGTCAGGTTGAATTGTTCCATGTCCACCACCGGAAGATATTCGGTCCAGCGCCAGACAACGGCGCAGCGTCAAGGTCCACTCACAATTCAACCAGGAGGATCATCGACATGTTCGCCATTTTCTCACGTTTCGCTCGCGACGACTCCGGTGCCACCGCCATCGAATACGGCCTCATCGCCGGCCTGGTCGCGGTCGTCATCATCACCGCCGTCACCACCGTCGGCACCAAGCTGACCAACACCTTCAACAACGTTGGCAACGCCCTTCCGTAGGACGGCTAGCATGCAAGCTCCGCGCTAAGGAGCTTTAACGATGGCGAGCGAGACCTGGCACTACGCGCCGAGTCCGATGATGGTCGTAACGACTATTATCGGACTCGCCCGTGGACTCGGGATCAACGCCATCGCCGAGGATAAGCCGGTGGAATGACATGCACCCCAATCGAGCTGCCGATGCAGCCATCGTGGCAGGCATCCCCAAGCCGGGCCGCTTTCGCGTCGACTTCCCCGGCCTTTCGCCTTCCGAGAGAGCGCTCTCGCCATGGCGACTTTCGTGGCCGCTGGTTGTCGGCCTGCTGTTGTTCGTCGTCCTCCTCAGCGTCGAGGGCTTGCCGCTACTCGCCGACCCGGACACTCATTGGCACATCGCCATTGGCAATTGGATCCTAGAAACCGGCTGGGTGCCGACGGTCGACAGCCACTCGCACACCTTTTTAGGCCAACCGTGGATCGCCAAGGAATGGCTGTCGCAGCTCCTGCTGGCACTCGCCTACGATGCCGGAGGGTGGGGCGCCGTAGCGGTGCTCTGTGCCGCCTCGATTGGCCTCGCCTTCGCGCTGCTGCTTCGTCTCCTGTTGCGCGACATTCGTCTGCTGCCAGCAGCGCTTTTCACCATCGCCGCGATCGTCATGACGGCGCCGCACCTTCTGGCGCGGCCGCACGTTCTCGCCTTTCCCGCCATGCTGCTGTGGGTCGCTGGACTGGTGCGCGCCGTCGAGCAGCGTCGCGCGCCCAAACCGCTGCTACTCCTGGCGATGCTCTTGTGGGCCAATCTGCATGGTGGCTTCACGCTTGGCCTGATGCTGTGCGGCGCCTTCGCGCTCGAGGCCGTGATGTCGGCGCGCAATACAGCCGAACGCACGTCCCTGTTCGTCGAATGGGCGAAGTTCGGCGTGGCCGCCGTTCTCATCGCCTGCATCACGCCCTACGGTCCCGAGTCGATGCTCGTGACGTTCCGCATTTTTCGGCTCGGCCACGTGCTCGGCATGATAAGCGAATGGAGATCGCCAAACTTCCAGGGCCAGCCATTTCAGGAACTGATCCTGCTGCTCGCGCTCTATGCCGGCCTATCTCGCGGCCTCAAGTTGCCGGCCGTGCGCCTGGTGATCACGCTTGGCCTTCTGCACCTCTTCCTGAAGTATGCGCGCAATGCCGAGTTGCTGGTGATGCTAGCACCGCTCGTCATGGCGCCGATCCTGGCGCGGCAATGGCCGTCGATGCGGCCAGATCGCGGCGCGCTTGCCGGCCGCACGTTCCTCGAGCGCGTGGCCGCTCTTGGCCGCCCGGCAGGCCGCTACGCCACGCTGCTCTGTATTTCGCTCGCCGCGGTGGTCGCCGCCGGTATGATCAAGTTCGGTGGCATCCGACCGCCAGCCGACACGACGCCAACCGCAGCGTTCGATTTCATCCACCAGGCCAAGCTCAAGGGTCCGGTGTTCAACGCCTACGAGTTTGGCGGCTTTCTGATCCAAGCCGGCATTCCCACGTTCATCGACGGACGTGCCGAGCTGTTCGGTGGCGATTTCATCAAACGTTATGCCGACGCAGTCAACCTGCGCGGCGAGGAGCCGCTCGAGCAGCTGCTCGACCGCTATAAGATCGAATGGACTTTCCTGTCGAAGGATCAGCCAGCCAACAAGCTGCTTGAGCGCCTACCGGGCTGGCGACTCGCCTATGGCGACGACGTGGCCACCGTCTTCGTACGCCTGCACTAAGCCTGGTGGTATTCATTTTCGAACGCATTTCCGCATGTGCGACGTTCTTATCGTCGTGGATGACGTGATCCAGTGCGAGGCGATAGCCGAGTGCCTCGGCCGAGCCGGCCTTGCCGTCCAGATGGTGCATTATGGCGCGTCCGCTCTTCGCCAAGCTGGCGCCCTTCAGCAGCGTGCCGCGCTGCTCGAGTGTTACCTCCCGGCCACGACTGGCGTCGAATTGGCCGGACATCTCCGGGCGTTCCTGCCCGAGACTACGATCATCATGATGTCAGGGCATATCGACGGCCTGTCGGAAAAGATACTCGCTACGATCGGCATCACCGTCTTCGTGAACAAGCCCCTGCCGCTCCGCGCGTTACGCGAGGCCGCCCTTAAACTCGTCCGGTCGGCGCCGATCGACCAGATGGCGTGGTGTCAGCAGAAGGGTCGGCTCTCCGCAGGTTTCGGCGGCACGCGCCACTAGCGCTCGTGCGAAGCTCGATTGCACGATATCGCTTGCCGTCGTCGCGCTCCCAGCGCGCGTCGCAGCGGCTTCACTGGCATGCCCGATGCGAACAGACGGACCGGAGCGTCTTAGATCGGATCGATGCCGAGGAAGATGCCTAGCCCGTAGGCACAGGTGACGGCTGACAGCATTCTGCTGTCATCGCGGGCGAGCGTGGCCCCCGTCATGGTGTACGACCGACGCTCCGCGCTCTCGCGCGCTCTCTATGCCGGTACGCAAGTATTATTTTGCTCGGCGATGACGCTTGGCTCTTGACAGAACTGAGCAATGTTGTGGCGTATCCCTGCCGACACTCACGAACAGAGGATCGGCACTTAGATAATTAGGCCTAGTCTATCGCCGATGCGGCTTAGCTCGTCGAGCCGAATAGGCTTGATCGCACTTCGACTATACAAGGTTGCGCGACCAAAACAGTCAGCGCGCTCCCGACCTCGCAAAACAAAATAAGAAGGCCAATCGTGACCCTTCCTGCCACCCTTCTCGAATTCTTCGTGACCGGTGCAAGTACCGCCAACGCTCTGCCCAGTCGATTCAACTATGCCCTCGTCCTCACGTCGTACCTGATTGCGTCGCTGGCCAGCTACGAATTCCTACAATTCGCTAGCCGCATCGCCGAACTTCGCCATTCAGTCGTGCGATTGGCCTGGTTGGCGGCTGGCGCCGTCATGATGGGCGTCGGCATCTGGGCGATGCACTTCGTCGGCATGCTGGCTTACGTCCTGCCCATTCCCATTGCCTATGACTTCGTGTCCACGGCAATTTCGGTGGTGCCGGCCGTCCTGGCAGCGGCAATTGCGCTGCATGTCGTGGCGCGGCCCGTGGTAAGCACGCGCCGACTGGTGGTGGGCGGCACGTTGATGGGCGCCGGTATCGGGGCCATGCACTATGTCGGCATGCAGGCGATGAGTCTCAATGCCCTGGTGCGCTACGATCCCGTCCTCTTCGCCACGTCGATCGTTGCTACGGTTGTTCTGTCGATTCTGGCGCTTCAGGTACGATTTTGGGTCAGCGCGAAGTCGGCTGGTAGGCATTCGAGCGGCAGCCAGGAAATCGTCGGGGCGCTGATCCTGGGTTTTGCCGTGACGGCCACGCACTACATCGCAATGGCCTCCACCTTCTGCTTCGCGAACCCAGGGAACGAGCCATTTGCCTTCGATGCAAAAATCTTTGCAGATGTTGCCACCGTCATTGCCAGCCTCGTCCTCCTGATGGCGATCGCCGCGGTGGGTTTCGACCGCCGCATGAAGGTCGAAATCGCTATGCGCGAGCAAGCGGACGCCAACGTGGCCGCCGAGATGGAACGCCTTAATTCGGTGTTCCAGTCGACTGGTGCGGTGGTCTTCATGCTCGACAGCGAGGCGCGGATCGTGCGGGCCAACCACGCGGTACTCGAAATGCTCGGGCTGCCCGCCGGGGACGTCGCTGGACGCCCGGTGTGCGAGTTGAATTTCGATGGTTTCGACGAAGCCATCTTCGAGCAGTGGCGCGCGGCAGCCGGTACTGAGCGCCTGCAGCCCGTCGAATTCGAGTGCAGCCGCGCCCGCAGCGCCGGCGCCAACCGCCTCTTCCGGCTAACCGCCAACCCCGTCCAGGACCAGTCAGGCCATCTGCACTATATCGTGGTGATCGGCGTCGACGACACCGAGCGTCGCCTGGCTGAGATTCGGCTGTTCGATTCCTCGCGACTTGCCAATCTCGGTGAGATGGCGACCGGCATGGCGCACGAAATCAATCAGCCGTTGGCTGTAATACGCATGGCGGCCGACAGTCTGCTTGAGGAGCTCGACACTCCGGAAGCAGCTGCCATGCCGACCGAGTTGGCGGAGTTCATCAAGGCCAAACTTGCCCACATTTCCAGCCAGACTGAACGCGCTTCCGGTCTGGTCAAGGAGCTACGCACCGTGGCACGCAAGCCGGCCAGCGATTCACTGCCGTTCGATGTCGCCGAGGCGGCCCGCATCGGCGGCGACTTGCTGCACGAACAGCTCAAGGCCGCGCGCATCGTCTTCAATCTCGACTTGCCGCCGCCTGGGCTTATGGCGCTGGGCGAGGCCGGCCGGATCCAGCAAGTGATCATTAACGTTGTCCTGAACGCGCGCGACGTGCTGCTCGGGGATCCCAGCCGGCCGTCAACCGGAACCCTGGGACACATCAAGCTCCGTGTTGTGGCCGCCCCGGCGGGCGGGCGGGCGGTGCTGACCATCGAGGATGATGGGCCGGGCATTCCCGCCCAGGTCCTGCCGCGCCTGTTCGAGCCGTTCTTCACCACCAAACCGACCGGCAAGGGCATCGGTCTCGGCCTGTCGATCAGCTACGACATCATCAAGCGCATGGGCGGCGATATCACCGCCGAGAACCGGTCCGAGGGCGGCGCCCGCTTCACGATCGTCCTGCCGGCGCTCGGTTAGGTTTTGCCGAAGATACGAACCGCGGGTATTGTCACGTTAGCGTTGTAAAGGCGTTTTCGGGCTTTGACGGAGCCTGCTAAGTGATTGAAAATGTTACAATGCCTCAGAACGAAACTGACTGAGTCTGGAAGCGAATCCCGTTAACGTGACAACCCCCTTTCGACAGGGCAGATCATAAGCCGTTTGGCCTAACCCGTGTGGCGCCAAACTAGGTCGTTAGGCTGAATTGTTCCAATTCCGGCTTGGAGCGATATTGGGCGCCGCGCCAGACAACAGCGCCAAGTTAGCGGATCCACTTAATTCAACTCGTTCAAAGTCACTGCCCGCTGCCTGCCAATCCCACCGAACAATTCATCCCACCAAGATTATCGTCATGTCCGCAATTTTATATGGGGCCGCTGACCCAATCTTTCCCATGGCGGTGAAGAGCGCGACGGCAATGTTGCGGCGGTTTCCGCGCGACGATAGTCGCGTCGCCGCCGTTAAGTTCGTCCTGCTCGGCTCGACGTTTCCGAAGCGATGAGAATGGTATCGAGGTCATGCTCACACAAACTCAAATCACAGAATCCGAGATGGCGCCTCTGAGGTCGCTGACGCGGCATGCGCTGTCGGAGACGATCCGGTCGGGGCTCATGGTGAAGGCAACCGGCTTGTGGCGCGATCGGCGGGGGAGCACGGCCATCCTGTTTGCCCTGGCAATGCCGATGCTGATCGGTGCCCTCGGGATCGGCTTCGAAGTCTCCAACTGGTACATGGTGCAGCGCGGGATGCAGAATGCCGCCGACGCAGCCGTCTTGGCGGCAGCGTCCAACGGTGGTGCCAATTACGACGTCGAGGGAAAGGCGGTTGCTGCACAATTCGGCTTCACCAATGGCGTCAACAATGTTGGCGTGACAGTCCTGCAAAACGTCGCCTGCCCTGGTGGCGGGAACACCTGCTACAGCGCGACCATCACCAATTCGGTGCCGCTCTACCTGTCGCCGGTCGTGGGCTACGCCGGAAGTGGCGGGGGCAAGAAGAATCTTGTTGCCGCGGCGATTGCCAAAATAGGCACCATCCCGCGTCCCTATTGCCTGTTGGCCCTGGCCAGCAGCGGGACGACAACGGCCATCACCACCAGCGGCGCCCCCAGCCCCAATTTGGCGGGGTGCAGCGTGAAGTCCAACACGAGCGCCAATTGCAACGGGCACGACCTCGGCGCCGACTATGGCGACGCTGTAGGTACGGACTCGGGCTGCGGCAAGGTCCAGAACTCCGGTCTCCCGGCCTCGATTGACCCTTACTCCGGTCTCGCCGCCAATATCCCTGCCGACACTTGCGGTGGCTCCTACCCGCAGGAACCCTCGGTGTCGGTCAGCACATGGTCGGGCACCAAGAACCTGAGCGGCAACGTCATGATCTGCGGCGATCTGAAGTTGACCGGCAATGTCACGGTTAACGCCCCTTCTTCGGGGGCCGTCCTCGTCATCTTCAATGGGCAGCTCGATACCAACGGCTACAGAATCCAGACGTCGAGCGGTTCTGGTCTCACCCTTGTGTTCACGGGCAGCATAGGGGGAAGCTACATCCATGCCCCCACGGGCAATGGTATCCTCGACATCACCGCCCCTACCTCGGGTCCCTGGTCCGGCGTCATGATCTACCAGGACCCCAAACTGACCTCCGGTGTGGACATTTCCGCGGCCGGGGCCAGCCCGAGCTGGAACATCACTGGCCTCGTTTACCTGCCCCATTCCAGCGTCACGTTGAAAGGTGCGATAAACAAGTCGAGCTATGGCGGGTCCTGTTTCGTGGCGGTCGTCGACAATCTTGTCATGAAGGGCTCTGCCAACATCGTGCCCAAAGGTGGATGTGTGGCTGCGGGACTCACCATGCCGACGGGTTCCGCCCCTGGCCGGGGTCAGTTGGTAAATTGAGTTGCAGCCGTCAGGCGTCCGCATTGGAACGGTGACCCTGTCCTTACCGAATTCGTAGGGTCATATGTGGAACGGCCCCCGAGGCAAGAGCTTTTTCAGACGTTCCCAGAGGGAGCGGTGCGGTCATATGTCCGGCCTTTTTGCGCGGTCATCGACCGCTGGCCTCGATGAAGTCCGCGATGCAAGTGGCTGATCAAAATATCGCGCTGTGAGCGCATTGACCCTAACGGCCTGTCTCGCGTCGGGATTTCGTCCCACTGGAATCATCGTCTGGCTTTGCACCTGCCTCTGTCAGCTCCCGCGCTGGTCTATCGCGAGGGCATATCGATCAAGCGGCCACTATCTGGTTCCTCGCGCCTTTGTCCTGGTATGTACCGCCCTTGACGAGCAACGCCCAGATGATGCGCGCCATCTTGTTGGCCAGTGCGACGGCGACGATCTTATAAGGCCGCCGCGCCAGAAGAGCGGCGCTCCACCTGGAAGCGTTTGGATTGCCCCGCGCATGCCGGAGGACCGCGGTCGCACCGACTACCAGGAGCGAGCGCAACGCGGGATTGCCCATCTTCGATATGCGCCCCAACCGCTCCTTGCCGCCGCTGGAATGCGGTTTCGGCGTCAAGCCCAGCCAGTGTCGATACTGAAGACTCCATCCGCGGTGGCATGAGGG
>WNFF01001290.1_pt1 | contig 23952 bp, 21 predicted proteins | sample 5400441 | NCBI WGS metagenome assembly WNFF01 (sample SAMN13153345, study PRJNA577476) | soil metagenome | isolation source: 120 cm saprolite under Douglas fir tree site 2 hole 3 replicate 1 | place: USA:California | collected 2015-04-18
CTTTGCCGAGGACGAGCACTCGACGGCGAAGTGGGTGCACGACGCGTGCGCGGCGCTGAACGCCGCCGCGCCCGCCTCGGCGGCGCGTCCGTCCGCGCCGGCCAGGCCGGCGCGCGCGAGCTAGCCGCGGCGCAGTGGAAGCCCAAAGCGGCAGGAGCGGACGGCCAGACGGCCGCCCGCTCCTGCCGCTTTGGCAGATGAGCCCGCGGGAGCGGAAGCGGCGGGATGCCCACCAAAGGTGCGCATCCCGCCGCCGCCGCGTGTCGCATTACCCTCCGCGCGCGCTTACTCGGGCGCTTTCGCGCCCGAGGGCGGCGCGCCGGCGTTCGCGCCCGGTCCGGCTCCGCCGGCCGGCGGGATGCCCGGACCGCTCATGCCACGGCGCTCGTAGCCGGCCGGCGCACTGAACGTGTCGGCGGGCAGATCGCGCGTCTCAAGTTTCGTTACCACGGTTTTGGTGGTTTGCGGCCCCTGCTTGGCGATCATTTCCTTCAGCTTGACGGCCTGGTCGGGCGACAGCCCGGGCATCGTAAAGCCCGCGTTGACCGTGCGCGTGGAGTCCATCGTCAGCGGAATCCCGCTGGGCATCTTGCCCGCCATCGCTTTAGCGTTCTTCAGCTTCGCGCCCATCGCCTGGGTGAACTCGGTGAACTCCGCGGCCCCCGGCGCGCTGGTCGAGAAGCACCCAGAGGTTGAAACCGCGGCCATCGGGGTCTTGCCTGCACCGCTGTACTCCTGGCAGCCGTAATCCAGCACTTTGGAGGATTTGCCGGTCTTCTGAAAATTGAGGTCGAGCTGCTGCGCGGGATTGCTCGACATCCCATGCGGCGGAAAAGGCATCTCCGCATACGCCTTCTGATTCGGATCGATCAGCATCATAGTGCCCTTGTCGAGATCGATCACGAACACGTTGCGATCGCTGACCATCTTTTCCTTGTGCCCTTGCACCATTAGTTGGCGATTGTGGGTCACGGCGGGCGTGCTGCCCTGCGTGGTGGTTACCTGCTCGTCAATCACCACTCCGGCGCGCGCGATACCGCCTAAGCCCGCCGCCGTCAGCAGGCAGGCAAACATTGCAAGTGTGTGTTTCATAGCGACTGTTCCCCTGGCGCGCTGCTGATTTTCAAAACGCGGGGCGACCCACCCGTCTCGCGGTCGGCGCGCTCGACGACCAGCCGATGAAGGGTCAGGCTCGAAAGGCCAAAGAATACCCACACCATCTCTTTGAATCTGCGCAACAGTCCCACCGCAAAGCCGACGTCTGCCGGATAGCCCAGCATCGCCATCACCAGCGCCTTGCCGCCTTCCTGGCTGACCAGCTTGGCCGGAATCATGAAGGTGACGCGCTCGATCAACTGGCCGAACACCTCGACCAGCACCGCGATCTGCCAGGTGGTGGGCTCGTGCAGGAGCAGCAGCAGGATATAGATCTCGAGCGGGCCGAGGCTCCACGCGGCCAGGTAGCATAGGCACGAGGCGGCGAGGCGCAAGCGATGGCGCGCGTGGAAATCCAGCAGCAGCGTGTCGGCCTCGGCAGCGGCGTCGCGCATCTCGTCGTTGGCGATACGGGAGAGGTCGAAATGCGCCGCCGCGCGCCACAGATGCGAGAACGGCCGCTTGATCTGGACGTAAAAGAAGCCAGCGGCGAATGCGATCGCGAGCGCGAGTCCGCCCAGCGCCGGCCATAGCAGATGATGGAACCGGGCCTCGAAGGGCAGCACCGTCAGCATCCCGCCGGTGATGAATCCGACCTGGCCCAGCATCTCGGCCAGCGCCGCAACCACCACCGTCACCAACCCGGCCGCCATCGGCAACTTGTGCCGCACCATCATCGCCATCACGAACTGGCCGCCGAGCTGCGCTGACGGGGTCACATAGTCGACCGCTTCGCCGGCGATCCGCGCCGCGAACAGTTCGCCGAAACCGAGCGCGCGCGGGCAGTTCTCGATCGTCACCCGCCATCCCAGCGTGTTTGCCAGGCGCGCCACCGCCTCCAGTGCGACCGTCAGCAGTAGGCCCCATCCCGCCACGCGTACGTAATGCAGGACATCGGCCCATCCGAAGCGATGCAGGAACCAGACGTAAAAGCCCAGCGCCAGCAGGACGATCAAGGTTTCAATGCGTCGCATCAGATCAAAGCTGACCGATAATCAAAGAACAAAGCGAAGAACAAAGCAAAGAACAAAAAACGATTTGCCGCGCGCCGGTCCCGGGCTGCGCGGCATCGATTCATTCTTTCAACGCCACCCGCCAGAGGCAAGGCCGCGCCGCAGGCCGCTAACGCCGTTGTGCTCAGACCTTGAACCTCACGTGGATGATATCGCCGTCGCGAATCATGTATTCCTTGCCCTCGAGCCGGAGCTTGCCCGCCTCGCGCACCTTGGCATCCGAGCGCAGCGCGGCGAAATCCTCGTAGCTCACGATCTCGGCGCGGATGAAGCCGCGCGCGATGTCGCTGTGGATACGGCCGGCAGCCTCCAGCGCGGAGGCGCCGCGCGCGAGCGGCCACGCATGCGCCTCGGGCTCGCCCGCGGTATAGAACGTGATGAGTCCGAGCGCGCGATAGAGCGCGCTCACCAGCCGGTCGCGGGCTGGCGCGCTGAGTCCAGACGCGCTCAACATTTCGCGCTGCCCCTCGGTGTCGAGCTCCCACAACTCGGCCTCGAACGCCGCGGCGAGCCCGAACAATTCCATCCCGTGCGCCGCGGCGGCATCGATCGAGCTTGGTGCGGGTGCCGCGCCGGCGCGCTCGGCGTCGCAATTGACCACCACCAGGGCGGGCTTGCGCGAGAGCAGCCCGAAACTCGCAAACACGGTGAGCTCCTGCGCGGTCATCTCGAGCGAGCGCAGCGGCTTGCCCTCTTCCAGCCACTCGACGCAGCGCTTTAGCGTCGCGCGCTCGAACTCGGAGGCCGGGTTGCGCTCCTTGGTCAGGCGCTCGAGGCGCCGCTCGCCCTGGTCGAGATCGGCGAACACCAACTCGGCCTCGATCGCGGCGAGCGCGGCGGGCAACGCGGCCGGATTCTCGGCAAACGCGGGGATCACGATCAGCAGCGCGTCGAGGTCGCGGATGAGCGGGAGCAGGCTGGGATCGAGCGCGGCGCCCTCCTTCTGCTCCTTGGGGTTGGGCGCGAAATCGAGCACGGTGAGCTCGACCTCGACCCGCTTCTTGGAGCCATAGGTACGCTCGAGAAAATCCAGCCGCTCATCGGCGACCTTGATCTGGCCGGGGCGGGCGCGGTTGCGCCCCTCGCCTTGCCCGGCCAGCGGAGCAAGTCCGGTTAGCGCGTGGAAGACGGTCGATTTGCCCACGCCGCGTGCGCCGATAATTCCGGTCTTCAAAAATGAACACTCCTGATCCCGCAAGACTTACATATGCGGCGCCTATGCGAAAGCGACCATTATTCGGCCATTCACAGGCGCTCGCCGGCGCGAAGCGATGCGATCCCGCGCGGCGGACGAGACTGAGCGTGGGACAAGGTGAGACACGGAGCAGGATCAGTTCAGACGGGTGCGACACGGATCAGGCTCCAATTTAGACGCCACGGATCAGCCTCCGGTTTAGAAGAGTACGAAGAGGAGAGTCTTTAACCGGGGCGAGCGGTGGGTTAATCTCGTAACCGCTTTCCGGCCGCGGAGGCCACCCTAGCTCAGTTGGTAGAGCAGCTGATTCGTAATCAGCAGGTCGTCGGTTCGAATCCGACGGGTGGCTCCAAAAGTATCAAGCAAAACCAGCAATTTCTTTGAGACAAACACGGTAATACTCGCGTCGACCTGGCGGATTCTCCGCGAAGTCTCCGCGTCTGTCAAAATCCATAGGATCGCTAAGCAGGCTTTCACCGCTGATCGCGGTGTCGAGAACTGACGATGCCAGGCCCCTCCACAAAGTAGCGAAAATGGTCTTTCAGCTATCTATACGAAAGCAGCATCGCGGAGGTTAGCGAAGGGGATAACAAGTTGGCGCAAGAGCTTGAGGAAATCCATCAGGACTAGCGAAAGTTGATGACCTATTTCGATTTGTGGTTCGAAACGTGCCGAGCAGATTTCAGCCCCCCTGCTATTCTCCAGCGTGGTCGATGAGGTTCTGGGTTATCCCGCTGTGGCCTGGCATCTGACAGTTCAAACTCAGACCAGATTTCCAGGGATGCGAGAAGTGTCGGCGCAAAGAGGACGAGCAAAGCCCATCCCGCCCAATTCTTGTGTTCCCTCGCGATCTGCCAGATGCACAACGCCACAAAAACCATAGACACAGCTCGGAACGGATACCAGGAAGCACACGTCGCCGTTTACGAAGAATCGATCCCGCTCCAATACCGTTTCAATCACAGCGAGGCCGAGCGACAGATCCAAGACTCTCCAGCACGGGAAACCTTGAGACACTGCCCGTCGCGTTCCGTCTCTGCTCGAGATTGTTCCTCGCAATGCAAAGCTCAGCTTTTCTAATATCTTCCACACTCATCCTGTGCATCTTTGAGCGTAAAATCGTTTGTTGTCCCTGTCTGACACGTCGCAAGGTTTGGCAGCGTTGGCGAAGACTGACCGCGCCCAGATTCGGATACAAACTCGCGCAGCAGTCTTAGATTAAAACTATTTTACGTGACGTAGTCTGTTTGCCTTATTCTGAGCTTATTCGGGCAAACGCACTGCGATGAAAAATACCCTACTTGACAATGCATAGGACGGTTGGTACTTCACAAATTGCTAATTCACATTTGAGCTTGTTCTCCGAATTAGCTGCATTTTTGGGCAGCGTAATGCTCACGCTTTCAGCAAAGAAAGAAGAGCTCTCAATCTATGCGCTCCTGTTCTTTGCTTAACTGGGCAATTGTTTGAAGGTCGCTCGGTATGTCTCTTGCTGCTCGAGGATTGAGATTCGTCTGAAGCGTATGAGGCCCGCGTAAAAGGCCGGACTCCAGGCACTTTTTCGCTTCCTCATAAATGCTCGACCTTGTTCGAGGCCGGCTTTTGAGTTGTTAGGTGTTGGCTCCTCTCGCCAACAAATGGCGGACGCTCGGCTCGAGTTCGCGAGAATCTGAAAGCGAGCCTTTCAGAACATCGCCCGCGCAGCGTCCACCTTCAGTAATAAGCAATCGCTCGAATAGTATTTTCCAGATGCTCAACAATTAATTCAAAGCGATGGTGCGTTCGATTCCCGTACCCGGATGCAGTGGAACCGTTTTGAAGCATCAGTCGGAGCTATCCTGCCGCGCTTTCGTTTTCTCAAGTGAATGAAAGATTGTCTGACCCGACACGGGTGTACCCACAATCCACACTGGCGCAATGACAAAGTAGATGTGGCACCCCAGAGGTCATCCTCCGATTCCATGGAAGTAAGATGTGAAAGTCGGTCAGAAGCGGCGCTTTTCCGTGCGGTGCTTTTCCTGGCTGCAAGTCTGCAACAGATGTGTGTGTGGGGGAAGCGGTGAATTGGTATTTGATTCAGACCAAGCGAGGCAAAGAACGATGCGTGCACGACAAGCTGGCTACGATGGTGGCCGAGGTATTTTTGCCTATTCTTAAAACGCGCGTATCTCGTCAGGGCCATCGACGAGGGGCGTGGGGAACGTCGCCACTGTTTCCCAGATATCTCTTTGCTAAGTTTGATCTAGGGCAGCGATATTTCGATGTGAAGTACATGCCAGGCGTGGGTGGTGTGGTTTCGGCTGGTGCGGAACCCCTGACCGTACCACCCTTGGTAGTAGACGAGATCAAGCGTCGTAGCATCAATGGTGTCGTGGAGCCAGTGGAGGACCCACTGAGGAACGGCGATTGTGTTTGTGTGGTTGACGGGCCTTTCAAGGGATTCGAGGCGATTTTCGATCGTTACCTGTCGACTCCAGAAAGGGTCGCGATCCTTTTGAGTACGCTGGAAACCAACGGCCTGAGAATCGTACTTCCTGTGGATTCCGTCGCACGAAGGGAAGCCTGACGCCGGACTGACGCCGGATGTTGTTAGTTACAATTCGCTTTTTTCGTGAACATGGGTTTGACCTGGACAATTCAGCTTTGACCTGAACAAAAGAGAGGCAAATTTTGCGGGCGCCGAAGGTGTTGGCGATGCAACTAGTCTGGAGAAACGGTCGGGCGGGGATCAATGCAGCCTAATTTGTTCTCAGCTTCAGAAAAGCCACTCAGAATCTTAGTCGTCGGTGAAATCGTCCTGGATCGGTATATCTGGGGCACAGTCGAACGTATATCTCCGGAGGCTCCAATTCCGGTGCTGCGCCTGACTCGCCGCGAAGAGCGACTTGGTAATGCCGGGTTCGTATCCGCGAACCTGCGCGCACTGGGTGCGGAAGTCAGCTTGTTAAGCACCGTCGGCGCCGATTCGGATGGCCGTACGATCTGCCGGATGATCGATGACATAGGCGTTTGCCGACGCTCGCTGCTGGAGGAACCGATACGTCCTACGATTGTCAAAGAGCGACTGCTGGGCGCTGCCCAATCCGCACAGCGTGGTATCCAGCAGTTGCTTCGGGTTGATAGCGAAGATCCGCGGCCGCTAGAAGCGGAAATGGAAGCGAAGTTGTTGGCGCGCCTCGACGAAGAAATAGAGGCCGCTGACGGCGTGCTTGTATGCGATATCAATAAGGGCCTGCTCACTCGCCGTTTTCTGGATGCGATTATTCGCGGCGCGCGGACTCGAGACAAACCCGTGGTAATTGATCCGCGTCGATGCGAGGACTTTTCGACTTATAGAGGAGCCACGGCACTCACTCCGAATCGTTTCGAAGCCGAGCATGCGACAGGTTTGAGTCTGGCGCGGTCTGAAGACTGGCCTGCGGCCGGCCGGCGGCTGGTAGACAATCTTGATCTCGAGGCCTGTCTGGTTACGCTCGATCGTGACGGAATGCTTCTCGCCGAACGCGGGAGAAGCGCGCTGCATATAGAAACCATCCCCAGGGAAGTCTACGACGTCACCGGAGCGGGTGATGTGGTACTAGCCGTATTCGGGCTCTACCTGAGCGCCGGAATGAACGCGGCCGACGCTGCAACTCTGGCTAATGTCGCGGCATCGGTGGAGGTCACGAAGCACGGGACCGCTGTGGTCTCGCTCCGCGAGTTGATGCTCGCGATGCAGCACGGCAATGACAACACATACGGTAAGACGCTGGGCGTTCAAGAACTGCAGGCGGAACTGGCTCAGCATCGGCAAAGTGGCCGTAAAATCTGCTTAACCAACGGCTGCTTCGACCTGCTTCATGCGGGACACATCAAGCTGCTGGGATTTGCGCGGGCCCAGGGCGATCTGCTGGTGGTTGCGCTCAACAGTGACCGCAGCGTGCGGCGGCTAAAGGGGGAGGGCCGGCCCATATACTCAGCGGCTGACCGGGCCGAGATACTGGCCGCTCTGCAGGTAGTCGATTATGTCGTGACGTTTGACGAGCCGCATGCGAACGACATTATTCGCAGCGTTCGCCCCGACGTTCTCGTCAAAGGTGCAGATTGGCACGGAAAGATAGTCGACGGGCAGGAACTCATTCAAAGCTACGGCGGAAAAGTGGTGCTCGCACCGTTGTTGGAGGGCCGCGCCACCACGCGAACGATCGACAAGATTCTCGTCCGCTCTACCGGATCCGCCGGCGTCCAACGTGACATGCTGCGGGAAGCGTACTCTGAAGCATTAGAGCACAATCGTTAACACCTACTTTTCCCAGCTTTGCTGAAACCGCGCGCAAGTTGATCATTTGAAGTACCAACAAGTCCTTTTCAGTTGAGACGTTTTCTCACAATGGCCGAGACGAGAGATCTGACCGCCGGAGTTCTCGTCCTTTGCGCCTGCCTGGCCGGATGTTTAAGTGGCTGCGCGGTCGACACTGGTGTTGGCGCGCAAGCGTCAGCCCCGAGCAATAACCCGAGCAATAAAAGGTCCTGCGGCACTCCTGCACTCGTTAGCCTCTGGCGTACGCGACAGTCTAGCACTACCGATGATTTTCCGATCGGGCCGGGAGACGTAATCAGTCTCTCAGTGCCCGAGGTAGAGGAACTCCAAAAACAGCAGGTTCGCGTCTCTCCCGAAGGTACCATCGGCCTTTCGCTTATCGGAACTATGGAAGTCGCTGGTATGACTGAGAATGATTTGAGAGCGGCTGTGCGCGAACGGCTTTTACCCTTCATGAAGTATCCACGCGTCGACCTGTTCGTTGAGCAGTACCAGACGCGAGAGGTCGCCGTAGTCGGTGCAGTCCAGAAGGCCGGACTTTACGATCTTGCGAACTCGAACCAATCGCTTATGGACATGATAGGCCGCGCCGGTGGCATGACCGAAGAGGCGGCCCAGAGAGTGATTTTCGTACCCCGGAAATTTGACCAAACACCGATGGGAAACCGTAACGCGGGCTCGTTGGCGCATACTGATTCTCTACATCAATTGGCGGAGAACGGTATCTCTGTGCCGGCGTCTGATAGTGAATCGACCGGCCTCACTCCAGCCGCTTTCAGGCCAAGCGAGACCTCGGGCTATATGGATGTGCAGGGCCGGAGCTGGATCGTACTGGATCTCGCCAAGCAGGAAGATCGGGCGTGTCTGGATCTTCCGGCGCGACCGGGAGACGTCGTGATGGTCCCGATCGGTGGTCAGGTCATGGTCCAGGGATGGGTGAGAAATCCGGGAGCATTCAAGATTGTGCCGGGGATGACGATCCTGGGAGCTGTGTCAGCCGCAGGAGGAGCGATGTTCAGTTGGACCGCCGAACTGCTACGCACCGATTCCGAAGGCAAGCAGACCACGACGCAATTTAGTCTCTCCACGCTCGCGGACGGCAAAGGGTCCGATGTCCCCGTTCAGTCCGGCGATGTCGTAGTAGTGGAGAAATCTGCGCTGGGCGCCGTTCCTTATACGTTCTTCGAACTGTTCCAACACTTCGGCACCGGGCTGGGCTTTCCTCTTCCGTAGCACCTTTAAAAACCACGGCGAGACCGCAGCACAAAACTTCACGCCGCTGCCACATGTGTTTGTTCTACAGTACCGGCCCGTAAATACCATCGCGGCTAATCGAGTTAATATGTCGGCACTTGCACCTTTCGGAGCATCGCGAGCGGATCACGACGATTCGATCGTTATCCCGTACATGGAACGTCGGCTGAACGAACCAACGTCGCATGGGATGCGGGAAGGAATCGGACTGGCGGACTGCTGGCGAGTCATAAGACGTTTCCGGAGAGTAATCGCGATCCTGGTAGCCATTGCGTTGCTTACTACCGGGGGTGTGGTCCTTATGGCCACGCCCGACTTTACCGCCAGCAGTACACTACTGATCGAGCCGGAACCGCCCCAGGTCCTCGATATCAGAGATCTCATCAGCGAATCCGGAAGCACAGAGGACCACGATTACTACAAGACTCAGTACGATCTTCTGAAGAGCCGGGATCTCGCCGCCAAGGTAATCCGGGATTTGAATCTTGAAGCCACCGGGTTTTTCGGTGCACACCAGGAGCCGAGCCGTCTTGCACGGATCTGGTCGCAAGTGAAGGCGCGATATCCGCGCTTCTTCATACGGTTCGCCTCTCCCAGTTCGAGAAACGCAACGTTGAATGGCGTTCGTATGAGCTCGATTGACGCCTATCTGAAACGCCTCACAGTCGAGCCTAAAATCGGGACACGCCTGGTCCTGGTGTCGTTCAGCGCGCCTGACCCGCAACTGGCGTCTCGCATCATCAACACGCATGTTCTCCGCTACATTAGCCAAGGACTCGATTTGCGCAGTGAATCTCGCCGCTCCGCCGTGGATTTTCTGGAGAACCAGCTCGTCGACATCAAACGCCGGGTCCAACAGTCGGAAGCGGCGCTCAATACCTATCGTCATCAAAAAGGAATCGTTTCGTTCGACATAGGAGATACCAACAAGGTCGCTCAGGAACGAATGGAAGATCTGACCAAAGCTCTTACTGAAGCGCAAACCAAGCGAATTACAGATGAAGCGCAGATGCGCCAGGTTCGCGCCGGCGACTACGATTCTCTTCCGAAAGTAGTCATGAACCCCGCGATCACGGCTCTCAAGCCTCAAGTTAGCCGGCTTCAATCTCAATACGCCAATATGTCCTCGGCTTTCAATCCACGATATCCAAAACTTATCGAGCTCAAGGCGGAGCTTCTGCAGGCGAACAGCAGTCTGAACAGGGAGATCGCGGGTGTGGCCAAGGCAATCCAGCGTGACTACAAAACCGCAGTCGACCAGGAGCACGAATTGCGCGCCGAGATCGACGCCGAAAAGGAACGGGACCTGGCGCTGAACGACGCATCCCTGCAGGACGCAGTCCTCGCGCGCGAGGTCGAGACCAACCGCGAGCTGTACAAGAACGTTCTTCTCCGCATGCAACAGATCCAGGTCGGCGAACAGGCCCCGGTCACGAATATCAGCATAGTCGATCGCGCGGTGGCTCCGGCCGTCCCTTCCACGCCGAAAAAACGTCGCGACATGGCGATCGGCGGTTTGCTCGCGTTGGTGTGCGGCATCGTTTTGGCTTTCGTACTCGACCAACTGGATAATCGGTTGAAGACGAGCGAGGAGGTCGAGAAATATCTGCAGCTCCCCAATCTGGCTGTCGCTCCGGACTTCGCGTTGCTTGATGCGACCGGCGGGGAACATAGAGGCTTCGATAGACTGCGTAAAGTGCTGCCGTGGTTTAGCGCCACGGCAGGAGACACTCTCGACACCTACGTTCATCAGCCCGCAAGAGGAGAAGTATACCGCTCGATCCGGACGGCCCTGATGTTCTCCCGCGCCGGCGCGCCGCCAAATAAAATGTTAATGACGAGTGCTGTCGAAGGCGAAGGCAAAACATGGACTGCCCTTCATACGGCTCTCGCTTTCGCGCAGACTGGTGCCAAGACGCTGCTCATAGACGCCGATCTGCGCCATCCGCAATGCCACGAGATGTTAGGTGTCGACAATTCGGTCGGTCTGAGCGAAGTGTTGGTCGGACAGCTCGAATCTGCGGACATTATCCATTACATCGAAGAGCAAAGACTCTTTTTCCTGTCGGCAGGAACCCGCGTCCCTAATCCAGCCGAATTGCTTACGTCCACGCGAATGCTGGACGTACTTAAATGGCTCTCGGCTGAGTATCAGTATATTTTGCTCGACTCTGCCCCTCTGATGTATGCAAGCGATACAGTCGGAATAGCGACAATGACAGATGGGGTGGTGCTGGTCGCGGCGGCTGATACTCCAAAACAAAACGTGCAGCGCGCGGCGGAAAGGCTGTCGTTCGCAGGAGCGAACGTGCTGGGAGTAGTGCTTAACCGGGTTAATATCCATCATCCTGACCATCGAGAGTATGTACGATATTACTTTTCTTATGAAAAAGCGGCTGAGAAGTCCCTGGCAAAACGCCGTGGTTCCAAAACCGCCGAGATGAGCCATTGAGAAATGTGCTTAGTTCAACCTCCGTGATCTGATGAAGAACATGCACGTAATCGATGCGGACTATTCGATTCCGCTACAACGGGAATTGTCGCGGCCGGTACGTGTAGGCATCGACGGGCGCAGGCTCGGCGCGCATCTGAAAGGTATCGGGCGGTACGTCTGGGAATTGTGTAAAGCACTCGATCGCATTCTGCCTGCCGCGCAGTTCTTCCTGTATACACCGAAGCCGGCAAACCTTCCGGCAATCTCGAACCGATGGTCGATACGTGTCGATGATTCGCCATGGGGCCGGCGGCTGACGAACAATGCATGGCTAATAGCCAGAGCAGGCCTGATGTCGCGAAAAGACAAGGTTGACGCTTTCTGGGCAGGCACCGGGCTTTTACCGCTCGTGGGCTTGAGAGCACGCGGGGTTCTGACCGTGCACGACCTGGTATACAAGGTAGCGCCGAAAACGATGGACACTCGCGCGCTGTGGTCCACGCGGTTTTTCTTTCAAAGTAGTCTTGCTAGAGCCGACGCGATCGTCAGCAATTCGATAGGGACCGCAGAACGTCTCGAAGCGAGTTTCCGCTGTCGAGTGGCTGCTGTAGTTAGACCGGGACTTTCCGAGGTATTCTATCCGCACTCCGAGAGCCGCACGCGATCAGTGCTGGAAAAGTTTGGCGTCAGTCGACCTTATCTTCTCAGTGTGGCGACCTGGGAACCTCGGAAAGGACTCGAAGGGCTTATTCGTGCGTTTCTTCGTATGAAGTCCCAAGGAATGATCGCCAATTACAGTTTACTGCTGGTCGGCGATCGAGGCTGGAAGGACTCGTCGATCATTGAGCTCGCACGAAACAGCGAATCGGTAAAGAGTCTGGGCTTCGTCGATGATGTATCGCTTGCCGCATTGTATAGTGGCGCAGACGCGTTCGTTTATCCCTCAACCTACGAGGGCTTTGGCATGCCGGTGCTCGAAGCCCGCGCGTGTGGTGCGCGCGTGGTTACCAGCGACATTCCTGAACTTCGAGAGGCGGGTGGTAACGACGCGATCTATGTTGCGCCCACGGAGCAGGGCATCTTCTCAGGCATATCGCACGCCTTGGAAACATCCGCGGCCAGGCCCGTCAACTGGCGGGATTGGAACTGGGCAAAAAGCGCGTCGGTGCTGGCACAGGTGCTGCTCGATTGCGCTCATGTAGAGTCGAGGCTTGCCCAACCGACGGCGCTGAACCGGGCTCACCTGATTCGAGGCTAATTATCTCAGCTATGCAAGTTGTGGTCAGTAAAGCTGCCTCACGCGGTAGAAGCGATGGACGACCGTGGTTGACGCAGGCTTGCGAAGGTCTTCTAGGTTGTTTGCCCGCAGTATCTCGCGCGCCACGCAGTGTCCCGCTGCCGGCTGTACCGCGCCGCCTTCTGGTGGTGAAGGTTTTCGGGATGGGCGACAGCGTGTTGGTCAGATCGTTAACTCAGCATTTGACCGTTCGAAATCCAGAGATGGAGATCGGCGTTCTTGTTGGCCCGGCGACTCGCGAGCTGATGACACTCGGGGCAGACTTCCGAGTCCATCAATACACACATCGCAGCCTCACAGCGCGCGCTGCATTCAAATCCCTGGGTGAGATTCGCCGGCATCGCTACGACGCGATCTTGAACTTCGAACAGCGTTCAACCGCTGGTTCAGCCTTTCTGGCCGCCACTGGTATTCCTTTTCGCGTAGGATTCCTGCCCATCGAGGAAAGTCCAAAGGCGCTGTTCCTCACTCACGCGGAGCGATTTCAGGAAGACCGTTCGATGTGGCAGTCCTTCGTTCGTCTTGTACAGATGATCGATCCTGGTCTGCCGGACACCGTGACGCCGGCTCCTTTGAGGTGCGATTCCTCCTCGGAGGCGTGGGCGCGCGACTGGATGAGCAAAAATATCTCGCGGTCCCGAACCGTTGCGATACATCTCGGAAGTCAGGACCTCGAGTTTCGCCGATGGCCGATCGATAGGTTCGTACAATTGGCGGAACGCATCCGCGCGCATGGTTCCGACCTTGCCATCGTGCTTACCGGCACACCGCCAGAGCGCCCACTCATTCGGGCTTTCATCGAAAGATACTCCGGTCATTCGGTCGATGCCTCCGATACTGGGACCCTCGAGAAAACCTCGTCGCTCCTCCGGCTATGCAGTCTGCTCGTCAGCAACGACACCGGAGTGATGCATCTGGCCGCTGCCTTGGGGACGCCGACGGTCGGTCTGTTCGGGCCAAACTCGCCTCGGCATTGGGCGCCGATCGGTCCGAGAGCGACGTACGTCTACGAAACGAAAGTGAGCTGCAGTCCATGCTTGAATTTGTACGCGAATCGTTGGCCACTTGAGTGCGCGAACTCCAAAAAGAGCCAATGCATGCTCGATATCCAAATCGATTCTGTGCTTAACGCTGCGCGCCGCGTGATCATGGGCAACTGGTTGGGAAAAGCGGAGAACGATGAGCTCAAATTGTGAGGTCTTCGTTAATATGCGATCGCAAAGCGCCGGCCTCCGCGGCGTGCAGCGCTACACCGCGGAGGTACAGCGACGACTGGCGGATCGCCTCATGACGGTCGCGCCCAACAAGCCGATGCAGGGAATCAAAGGCCATCTGTGGGAACAGATCGCGCTACCCAGAATCGTCGGCCATGGACTTCTATGGAGTCCCGCTAATACCGGCCCTTTGAGTGTTGCGAACCAGGTACTCACTATCCACGACATCGGATCAGTGGAGCATCCGGAATGGTATAACCCGCTGTTCGCCTTCTGGTATCGCTGGCTAACTCCGGAATTGATCAAACGTGTGCGCTGTGTGATTACTGTGTCCTCATTTTCAAAGGAGCGACTGCAGATTCTTGTTAATCCAGATAAATCGAAGATTGTAGTTATACCAGAAGGAGTGGATGCCCGTTTCTGCCCGCGTACCGCCGATGAGATCGCCCGTATGAGAACGGCGCTCGGCATTCCGTCGCCTCATTACGTTCTCAGCCTGGGCGCCTTGGAACCGCGAAAGAATCTGCGCCGTCTTTTGACGGCATGGTCATCATGCGTGTCACGATTGCCCGAAGAGGTTTGGCTGGTGCTGGTGGGAGCCGGCGCGCCAGGCAACGTGTTCAAGACTCTGGATCTAGGTGAAATTCCTCGGCGCGTACATGTTGCAGGCTATGTGAGCGATGACTGTTTGCCCGCTCTTTACAGTGGTGCTCTGGCGCTTGCGTACGTCTCTATCTACGAAGGTTTCGGGTTGCCGGCGCTCGAAGCGATGGCTTCGGGAACGGTGCCGGTCATAGCGGATAACACTTCGCTGCCAGAAGTCGTTGGCGAGGCCGGGATTGCGGTGGATCCTTATAACGTGGAGCAAATAGCATTTGCGATCGAGCGCGTGATCGAAGATTCCGAGTTTCGGAAAACGCTCGAGCTTCGAGCAACCCGGCGCAGCCAGCAATTCACCTGGGAGCGCACTTCTGATCGCACCTGGGAGGTCCTGCGCGAGACCCTCGCGTCCTGAGAATCGTCTGGCTATCCCGTCTTCTGTCTTGTCACTTTTATAAACGTTCGTAATCTGTACGCAAATCGCGCCGGAGAGATCACGTGCTCCGCATAAAATATGGCAGCGTCTATGATGGAGCGTTCTTCGCCGGACAGGTCGAGCAGTCTCTGCAATCCGCACGGGTGGTAGCACGCGTCATTTGTACACTGTTCGGTCCTCGTAGCGTGGTAGACGTTGGGTGCGGCTTGGGGGCGTGGCTGTTGGCGTTTAAGGAAATGAACGTAAGCCATGTGTGCGGCATCGACGGAGTCTATGTAAATCCCGAACGTTTGTTAGTTCCCAGACAGAGTTTCGTGTTTAGAGATCTCAGTAGGCCCTTTGATATTTCAGGCCATTACGATCTCGCTATGAGCCTGGAAGTGGCTGAGCATTTGTCCGCAGCCGCGGGCGAACGTCTGGTTAATGCGTTGAGTCAGGCGGCGCCGCTCGTGTTATTTTCCGCCGCGGTGCCTGGCCAGGGTGGGTCGCATCATATCAATGAGCAGTGGCCGTCGTATTGGCGTTCGCTATTCGCGGCCAAGGGGTTCCGCCTGTTTGATCCCATACGGCCGCTGATTCGAGGAGAGAGTTCGGTCCGGTGGTGGTATCGACAGAACCTCATGATCTTCGCTTCTCCTGAAGGCATAGCAGCCCATCCAGCGCTGGGACAGGAGGTTCCGGCCGGCGAGGAACTAGAATGGGTATACGTGTCGCTGGTGAAAAAATCCCGTGATCTGCGAGCCATGCTGCGCAAGCTGCCGGGCGTTCCCTGGACCTGGAGTTACCTGAAGCCGTGGATCCGAACGAGAGCCCAACAGACTTAGCAAGCAGACGGTAGGTCGGAGGTGGCCCCCATCTATGCTGAACAAATCAAAAAATTGTAAAACGTGCGCCGCAGCAAGTCTCGAGAAAATGCCTGGACGGGGACGGAGGAGCGTTCGTCTACTTGATCGTTATCTCGGAATACCACTGGTATTTCTTGCCGGATGCTATCGGCGCAAACGAGCTATTCCGGAGCGTCCGCGAAAAATCGGCTTGCTGAATACCGCGGCCGTCGGCGACACAGTCCTCATGAGCGGCCCGCTTTTGGATTTGCGTGCAGCTTATCCGCGCGTGGAGATTGTCTTTTTGTCGGGTCCGAACAATTACGAGGCCGCCAGTCTATTGGAAGGAGCGGATACCGTCATAAAACTGCCAGTGTTTAGCCCTCGTGAGGCAATCAGAGTAGTTCGCGAACAGAAGATCGACTTGCTTCTGGACTTTGGTCCCTGGTGTCGGCTCAACGCTCTTATAGCGATCTGTTCGGGCGCCGAGTTTATTGCAGGCTTTCGTACCCGGGCATAGGGCAGACATTTCGGCTATGACGTAGTAGTCGAACATTCTCCCGATGCGCACGAACTGGAGAATCATCGAGGACTGATTCGCGCCCTGGGCATTTTGCCCAATCATTCGCCGTCGCTGCGACGCGAACGGGTCGCAGATCAGGATGTAGCTGATTGCTCGGATAGATTCGCCGTTTTCCATCTGTGGCCCGGCGGCAGCGCGGCAAAGCTGAAGGAGTGGCCGGTGGGACGATGGATTGCCCTGGCGGAGGACGTGGCTGCGGACAGGTACGACGTCATCTTTACAGGGGCAGCCAACCAGCGAGTGCTAAACGATATCGTGATCGCTGAAGTGAAGGGCTCTCTGCGGTCCCGCATGCGAAACGCGGCTGGAGCGAGCTTGCGCGAAACAGCGAGACTCCTGTCAGGCGCTGACCTCGTCGTTTCGGTCGATACCGGAGTGATGCATATGGCTGCGGCGCTGGGGGTTCCGCTGGTTGCGCTGCACGGCCCCAGCAGCCCGCAGCGTTGGGGCCCGGTCAGCGAGCGTGCGCTCGTTTTGGAGCCGCCGCTCGGCGGCTGCGGCTATCTGGATCTTGGCTTCGAACGAACGCGCGATGCTCCCGCATGTATGAACGCGATCAGTTACGGCAAAGTGAAAGCGGCGTGTGACGTCGTACTCGGAAAGGGACGCGCTGAGCAGTCCTTGCGGACACCGATCTACGCCTCATCCCTGCGCGGCGTTCCTCGAACTCTCGCACCCACAATCATTCAGCCTATTTTACCCGGACGGCATGCGTGATCGCCAGAGTAGCCACACTTGTTCTCTTCAGTCGCGCCAACATAGTTGCATCGTAAATGTCAGCGAACCACTTCAAGGCGGATAAAATTGAAGGCGCCCTCGCCGCTACGCTCGACCTAGTCTGTCTTGGCGCTGCGTTTGCCGCCACAAGCCGGGGTGCTTCTTTGCTGAGCCGTTATGGTCTGTTCGTATGGCCTCCGTCTACTTCATCGGACATCGCACATTGGCCGGGGCAATACATAGTCCTTCTATTGTCTACTCTGATCGCGTGGAATCTGGTCAGCGGATACCTGAGTCTTCCCAAACCGGAGCAACTTGATCGGCCTGGCAAACGCTTCGGACGCCTGATTTCCACGGGACTGCCGTGGATGGCTTCAACTGCTCTAGCGATTTTCTTTTTCAAACTGCGAGAGGTGAGCCGTCTATTCGTGCTCTCGTACGTAGTGCTCGCCGGCGTGCTGATCATGCTGCGCGATTGGGGGGAAATCGCGGCCGCGCGAAATATATTACGACGAAGGGGTATTCGCCGTACCGCGGTCATTATTGGCAATGGCACTCAGGCGAATTGGCTTAGGCAGTTCCTGTTGAACAACTACTGTCCGGAACGTTATGAGTTGATCCGGCAAGTAGATCCGGCTGACTCTGACTATCTCGTTACAAAACCGTCGGCAGACTTGAACGGTCATCAGCAGGCTTTTCATGATGCCGCCGAGGTGTTTGTTGCGGCCGCAGACATCGGTGCCGACGCATCCGGCCTCTTTCCACGTCTGTTTGAGCGCGGAATCGAGGCTCATATAGTTCCGGGCATCTTCGATACCTCCATATTCAGGCTGGCGTTGGGCAACTTCGGAGGGATTCCGGTGATCACCTTGCGCTCTGGCGCTGTTTCGGGTTTCGAGGCAGTACTCAAGCGCGCTGTCGATGTCGTTGTCACAACGATTTTGTTGGCGATCACCTCGCCCGTCATGGCGATTGTCGCTGCGCTGGTAAAATTATCCTCGCCCGGTCCGGTTTTCTTTCGGCAGGAACGAATTGGGAAGGGCGGCGACCGAATTCACATCTACAAATTTCGGACGATGCGTCGTGATGCCGAACAGGTTCTCAAGGCAGACCCGGATCTCTATCGCAAATATATCGCAAACAATTACAAGCTTCCCAAAGGCAAGGACCCTAGAATAACTTTTATCGGTCGCATTCTGCGCGAACTTAGCCTCGACGAAATTCCCCAGCTCTTGAACGTCTTGAAGGGCGAGATGAGCCTGGTCGGCCCTCGCCCCGTGGTACCCGCAGAGATCGAGCAGTACGGCGACTATGCTTCACTACTGCTCTCGGTGCGTCCCGGATTGACGGGCCAATGGCAGGTCAGCGGGCGCAGCGACATTGCGGACTATGCACGCCGGGTACGACTCGACATGGAATATATACGCGATCAGTCGCTCGCCCGGGATTTTCAGATTCTGGTGCAGACCGTACCTGCAGTGCTGTCCAGAGATGGCGCACACTGAGGAAAAAGCGCGGTCCCGCCATGCGGCCGGGCCCAGGGTGTGCCGCCCAACACAATCCACCTAGAGGTGAGGCATGGAAATTTCAAAAGTGGTTGAAAACGATGTGACAGAGCTGCGACACAGGCTCGCGCGCAGGCCAGTACATATCGAACCCAAGGGCTGGGGCCGTGAAATATGGATCGAGAACAACTCGCAATACTGCGGCAAGATTCTCGAGATCCGGAAAGGCAAACGCTGTTCATTTCACTTTCATAAGCTCAAAACGGAATCGTTCTATCTTCGCAGCGGCCGTCTACGTGTCAGAGTTCAAACGTCGCCTGACGCGGAAGATAGCTTCTACTTCGAATTGCACGAAGGCGAGTGCATGGACGTCCGGCCCGGGATGGTTCATCAGATGGAAGGGATTGAAGACTCGGAGTTGTTCGAGTTCTCAACCCAGCACTTTGAAAGTGATTCGTACCGAATCATGAAGGGCGACTGATCGCGCATGCTTTTTCCGGTCAGCGGATTGATCCTGATTCCGCTTACGCTCGCGGTGTACTGCTGCTCATCCTACCTGCCGGAGTGGGCTGTTTTTACTGCGGTGCTCCAGGGCGCTGCCTTGGTAAACGTCGGTGGCGGCTTCGCGGTTGGGCTATCCCCGTATTTCTTTGTGGTGGCCTTGATCGGGACACTAGTCATACCTAAATGGGCGAGCGGCAGAATTCGGTTTATGCACCAGGAGCCTGCGGCAAAGCATATCCAGATTCTGGCGATTTTTATTATCTGGTGCGTGTTCTCCGCGTTTGCTCTTCCAGTTCTCTTTGAGGGAGTGCCGGTGGACTCACCCCGAGCAGGCGTGGACCAGGGTTACTATATTCAATCGGCTCTGCACTGGACTCCCAGTAACATGGGTCAGGCGGGGTACATGTTCCTGAACTTCATTATGGTCATGTGCCTGCTGCAATTGGCCGAGCGCCCCGGACGGGTGAGCCGCGTCGTGAGCGCGTTTTCCTGGTCGGGTGTGTTTGTGGCAGCGGTCGGCACTTTTCAAATTGCGTGCCATCGGTTGGGCTGGCCATTTCCGTCTTGGCTCTTCAATAGCAATGAGGCATGGGCTCAAGCGCCGAACCAGTTTATCGGGATGGGATTTTCTCGCATGTCGGCGACCTTCGTAGAACCTTCGGATGCGGCCGGCTTTCTTGGGGCATGGTCAGTATTCGAATTGAGTCTTGCCATTTCCGGTGGACGGCGAAACGGATGGCACTGGCTATGGGCTGCGGTCGGAAGCGTTATGCTGGTTGAGACTACTTCCACCACCGGTTACGTCACGGCAGGAGTGATGTGGATAGTCATGGCGTGCGACTGCGGCGCGACGCTCGTGCGTCACGGCTGGATCAAGGTAAAAGCCAGCATGGCGGTGCTCGCTCTAGCAGCAGCAGCGCTTATAGCACTGGTTACGATGCCTTGGGCCTGGCTGCTGCTCGACGCGGTACTGTTTAACAAAGGATCGACCCGCTCGGCGTTGCATCGAACCTCCACGTTCGGCCGCGCGGTGGAGGTGTTTCAGCACAGCTGGGGCCTCGGGGTGGGTCTTGGATCGAACCGCGCTATGAGCGCGTTCTTCTACGTTCTGAGCAACCTTGGACTTCCGGGTACGTTACTCATGGTGTTCCNTTCCTCCTGGTGCAGTTATACTCGCAGGTTCGGCAGAGGCTCAGTCGGCCTGGTATTGACCCAGAGGCGCGAGGATGTCTGATTGCGCTGGGGGGTGCGTTCGTCGCGAATCTTATTGCACTCGGCGCATCGGGTGCCGAGATTACTCAGCCGCGTCTCTGGATATTGTGGGGCTTGATTCTAGCTGCAGCGCGAGAAGACTGGCTGGCAGGAAGAGCCTCGAGCAGGACATGTCACTCTCTACACAAATCGCAAGTGAAAGCCTCTGTGCAACCCGATCGGTCTCAATTGGCTCATACATAGAAGGTGTTCCTGTGTTTCAGGTGTCTGGCAGTTCAAAAGCCGAGCGGGTACCTCTAAACAACCAGGCGTGAAATGCGCTGCGAAAGCGATAGATATGTCGGTGGTAGGCAAAGCCAACAACGTGAACGTCTTTGTTCTTTTAGGATACAACTTCGGCGCGAACAGTTGGGAGCGCAAACATGCGTTAGGACTGATTCCCGGCCTCAATGACCGCCTAGCTTACGGCTACTATCGGGCAGCTGGTGAAGGATGGGCGATTGAATATTCACACGATGACGAGGAACGTCTACTGGCGAAGTATTGCCGCTTGGTCCTGCGAAAGGTTCTGGGATTCGACTTGATTCATGTATTCCGAAATCGGCAACGCCTGCTGCGCGCGGATATCGTGTGGACCCACACCGAGCTCGAGCATCTGGGGGTTCTCGCGCTGTTCAAATTAATCGGACGCTGGCGCCGACGCCCCAAGGTTGTCGCAAACTGCATCTGGCTGTTCGATCGATGGTCCGGTCTTTCGCGGGTTAAGCGATTCATTTATCGCGCGCTTCTGAGAGAGGCTGATGTCGTCACGACGTTTTCGCCGGAGAATCTGAAGGCTGCGCAAAGACTCCTGCCTTCCGTCCGATGTGAATGCATATTGTGGGGCGCTCTGACCAATGGACTACAGCATCGAGAGGCCGCGACGCACCGGCCGCTTCGCATCCTGTCTCTAGGCAACGATATGCATCGGGATTGGCAAACGCTGCTCAGGGCTTTTGGGAATATCGACGGCTATGAGGTGAAGATCGGTTCTTCCAGGATAAATCAAAAGCTTATCGAAGGTATCGGAAATGTAGAGGTGATCTCGGCGACGACAGCAAACGAGATCAGGGCGCTCTACGAGTGGTCAGATTGTGTGGTCGTTCCGCTGAAGGCCAACCTGCATGCCTCCGGCATAACCGTCATTTTCGAGGCGATAAGTTCGGGAGTGCCATCCATATGTACTGACACGGGAGGTCTGCGAGCTTATTTTTCCGATAGTGAGGTGATGTACGTTCCGACGTATCGACCAGGCGCGATGCGTGAAGCGGCCGACGAACTGGCGGCGGATGACAATCTGCGGCTCGGGATGGTGGCAAGAGCCCGGGAACATCTGATTTCCGCAGATCTGACCGCGCACGGATTCGCCAGTCGTTATCGGCGTCTCAGCGAAGAGTTGCTGCGGTCCGATTCGGCGGATTCGCGTGGCACTACGAATACCGCCGGTGCTCCGATGCAATGGTTTCGAAATCAAATATGAGGAACACTTATTGAACTCTGTCGAAGATGTTCTGGTCCCAAACGGCGACCAAGGTCGCTATCCGGTTGACGGGCCGGCAGAGCCGCAAGCGAATGCCGTATACGGCGACGCGACCGCCTTTGAAGCCGAGCGAACGCCTGTATTGACTATTGATGGCAGTAGCGAAGCGAGCTTGGAGCTGGGCGATCTCTGGGCCCATCGCGACCTCTTCTACTTTCTCGCATGGCGCGACGTCAAGGTACGTTATAAGCAGACCGCGCTCGGCGCCGCCTGGGCGATACTCCAGCCCTTGATCACGATGATCGTATTCACCCTGCTCTTCGGAAGACTCGCTCGTGTGCCGTCGGAAGGAGAGCCCTATGCTATATTTTCATACGTCGGTTTGTTGCCCTGGAATTTCTTCACCTCGGCTATTACCAATAGCTCTAATAGCCTGGTCTCAAGCACCAACCTTATTACCAAAGTCTATTTCCCGCGGCTCTTGGTTCCGACCGCTGCAGTAGCCGCGGTTTTGGTCGACATCGCGATCGCTTCAATAATGTTGTTTGTAATTATGCCTTTTTACGGAGTCGGCTTTCACGCGGGTCTGCTACTGTTTGTACCGTTGGTCGCACTGACGGCGGTGGTCGCGGCTGCGGTGGGTATCTGGACGTCGGCGCTGAACGTAAAGTACCGTGACATCCGCTATGCCCTTCCTTTCGTCACACAGATATTGATGTTTCTAACGCCGGTCATCTATCCAGTGAGCTTTGTGCCTGATCGCTGGCGATGGATGCTCGCCCTCAATCCGCTAAGCGGTATCATCGAGGGATTCCGAGACGCGATTTTCGGTCGCCCGTTTAATTGGGGCGGCTTATTGCTTTCAACCGCCATCACGGCTGTCTTGCTGATGGCTGCTGCGTATGTGTTTCGTCGGATGGAACAGGAATTCGCTGACGTTATTTAAACGCGATGAAACCTATAATCAGAGTGAGAGGTGTGAGCAAGCGGTACCCCGTGCGGCAAGGAAAGACCTACGGCAGTCTGCGGGAAAGCCTTGCTACCGCATTCAAGGCGCCTTTGAGTCTACTAAAATCGCGCAATGGCAGCGATCGTCGAGCCGACAATTCCCACTTCCTGGCGCTTCACGACGTCAACTTCGACGTCGAACCCGGTGAAGTTCTAGGCCTCATCGGTAGCAACGGAGCGGGCAAGTCCACGCTGCTCAAAATCCTGTCGCGTATTACCCGTCCCACAGCGGGTCATATCGAACTTTATGGCCGGGTCCGCAGCCTGCTCGAAGTGGGGACGGGCTTCCATCCAGAACTTACCGGACGCGAGAACGTGTTCTTGAATGGGGCCATCCTCGGGATGCGTCGTAATGAGACGGCGCGAAGGTTCGACGAGATCGTCGCATTCGCGGAAGTAGAGAAGTTCATCGATACTCCCGTCAAACATTACTCCAGCGGCATGTACGTCCGCCTCGCCTTTGCGGTTGCCGCACACATGAAACCGGAGATTCTGCTGGTGGACGAGGTGCTGGCGGTTGGAGATCAGCGTTTCTGGCAGAAGTCGACTGATAAGATGCGCGAACTCAACGCGCGTGGCATGACTATCGTCCTGGTTACACACAACATGTGGTTGATTCAGACAGTCTGCACGCGCGGGATCTTACTCGAGCACGGGCAAATTGCTGCCGAAGGACGTCCCCAACTCGTGATAGACGCCTACCGTCGCGCTGCGGAATCTTCACGACAGGAATCCGTCATCACAAGCACGCCCGCGAAGGGTGAAGCTACTGTTATGAGTTTGCAACTGTTGCCGCTCGGCGAATGGGCGTCGGAGCGGGAAGCCACGCCCGAATCCGGAGTAAGGCTGAGTTTCGTCGCACACATCCCGGCCCACCCGCGGGTGAAGTTCTTCATTCGTATCACGAGCCCCGACGGAATTCCTTTTTTTACCGTTTACAGCGAGCTGCAGACCGTTCCTTCCAGCCGTCGCCTCGCTTGCCAAGCGGAAATCCCTCGTCTGATGGTGATCGGCGGAGACTATTTCGTGTGGGCAGGCGTGTGCTCGGACCGGAGACAGGAAGACATAGTGGCACAGGCGCATGTGCCGCTGTTCGTTAGCGATCTCGACGCGTCGCAAGCTGAAACGGGTCTTTTCTATAACCGGGCCAATTGGGAAATCGATCGCACCGGTTCTCAGTCA
>WNFF01001295.1_pt1 | contig 23948 bp, 19 predicted proteins | sample 5400441 | NCBI WGS metagenome assembly WNFF01 (sample SAMN13153345, study PRJNA577476) | soil metagenome | isolation source: 120 cm saprolite under Douglas fir tree site 2 hole 3 replicate 1 | place: USA:California | collected 2015-04-18
TTACTCACCCGTTCGCCGCTAGGAACTCATCTCCCTTGCGGGAAATAAGCCCTCGCTCGACTTGCATGTGTTATGCGCGCCGCCAGCGTTAACCCTGAGCCAGGATCAAACTCTCCGTCTAAAACGGAGGACCCAAGGCATTCGCCCTGAGTCACAAGACTCTCAGAGTCTTTCCCACTCTTCAGTTGTCAAAGTGCTGGCTCTCCCGACCGCCCCGGCGCTTTTTTAGGGCGCACGAAGCCTTCCGTCAGGACAACCTGCGAATTGTACCGGGCTCCGGGCCCCCTTTGCAACGGCCGCCGCCAAGGGGGCTCCGAACTAGCCGGCCGCCCTCACGCCGAGCTCATCCAGGTGTGCGAGCAGGTCCGCAGGGTCCTGGTACACCCGGTAGGCGCCGGCCCGCTCCAGCTCGTCCTGCCCGTAGCCGCCCGAGAGCAGCCCGACGCCCAGGGCGCCGGCCCGCTGTGCGGCGAGGAGGTCCCAGATGCTGTCGCCGACCACGAAGCAGTCACCCGGCGGCACGCCGAGGCGCTCCGCGGCCGCGAGGAAGAGGTCCGGGTTGGGCTTGGCGTAGGCGACCTGGTCGCGGGTGACGACCGGCGTGCCTTCGGGGATCCCGAGCAGCGCCAGCGTCGGGCGGGCGGTCTTCTCGGCGCCGCTGGTGGCGATCGCCCACGGCACGTGCATGGATGACAGAGCGGCCAGCAGCTCCCGCGAGCCGGGCAGCGGGCGGATCTGGTCCATCCGTCCGAGCAGGCTTTTGGCGTGCGCCTGGCGCAGCCGGTCGGCCTGTTCCTCGGTGAGGCTGGTGCCGAGCTCCCTGTCCAGGGCCTTCAGGAACAGCCCGCCGCTCATGCCGATCCGGCGATGTATGCGCCACACCGACAGGTGCAGGTCCTCCGACTCCAGCGCCTCGCGCCACGCGAGCACGTGCTGGTACACGCTGTCCACGAGCGTGCCGTCGAGGTCGAACAGCAGGGCCGGCCGCGCGGACAGTTTGGGTGTCGACATCAGAAAGCGCGCCGGCCGGCCATGGCGCGCGCAAGCGTCAGCTCGTCCGCGTACTCCAGATCGCCTCCGACCGGAAGGCCGTGCGCGGGCCGGGTGACCGTGATCCCCAGTGGCATCAGCGCCCGCTGCAGGTAGACCGCCGTCGCCTCACCTTCTATGTCGGCATCCGTGGCGACGATCACCTCCTTGACGCCCTCCTCGCGCGCGCGGTCGAGCAGCTGGGGCACGTGGATCTGGTCCGGCCCGATCCCGTCGATCGGCGAGATGACACCGTGGAGCACGAAATACAGTCCGTCGAACTCCGACGTCCGCTCGATCGCGAGCACGTCCAGGGCCGACTCGACCACGCAGATGACCGACGAATCGCGCCGAGATGACGAGCAGATCGCGCAAAGGCTGCCCTCGGCGATGTTGAAGCACCGCTCGCAGTAGCCGATCCGCGCCTTCACGTCCGCGATCGCCTGCGCCAGCGATTCGGCCCGCTGCCGGTCGGCGCGGAGCAGGTGGAAAGCGAGGCGCTGTGCCGTCTTGGGCCCGATTCCGGGCAGCCGTGACAGCTCCTGCACCAGCCGCTCCAGCGGTTCGGGCAGCTGGGGCACGACTGCTACATCAAGCCTGGCGGAAGGCCGAGCCCGGAGGCGACCGCCTGCATCTTCGATGCGGCGAGCTGCTTTGACTTCTCCATCGCCTCATTGACCGCGCTGACCACCAGGTCCTGCAACATCTCGACGTCTGTCGCGGCCTCCGGATCGATCGTCACCGACACCACCTTCTGCGTACCGGTGGCGACGACGCGCACCGCACCGCCGCCCGCGCTCGCCTCGACGGTTTCGGTCTCGAGCTCCGCCTGCACCTTGCCCATCCGGTCCTGCATCTGCTGGACCTGCTTCAGCATCTTCATCGGATCCTTCACTCGGAGACCTCCTTCACACGCGTGACCCGTCCGTCGAACCGGCGCACGACCTCGCGCACGAACGGGTCGTCCTCTGGACTCGCGGGTGACTTGGCGCCGGCCTTCGCGGACTCAACCGCCGCCTCGCGCAGCCTGAACTCGACGGTCACCTGGTCGCCGAGCCATGCGCGCACGAGCGGCAGCAGCTGCGCCGATTGGTCCTGCGCCTTCTTGTGGTGAAACCCGTAGCGGAACCACAGGACCAGCGTCGATCCGTCCACCTCGGGCTGGGCGTCCAGGTAAGCCGCGCGCACGGTGCGGCTCATTCACGTCACTCGCCTCCCCACCCTGTGGGGAGGCCGGCGCCGCCCGCAGGGCGCTGTCCGGTGGGGCGGCGGCCTTTTGCTCGCCGTCTCCGAGCTCAACGGAGAGGCGAGCCAAAGTGGCCTCGACCAGGAATCGCGGCTCTGCGTGGCGCCGGACCTCACCGTCGAGGTGGAGCAGCGAGTCGAGCACCGCGGAAAGCCTGCGCGCTGTGGCCTGGTCGTGTCGCGACAGCGCCGCCACGAGCCGGTCCCGGCGGTCCCGGCACCCCTCCATGAGACCCCGCACCACCTGGCGCAGCTCGGCCCCTTCCGAGTACACGCGATTGAGCTCGTCGAGCGCCTCGGCCGCGCGGCCTTCGAGCACGTGATCGAGCAGCGAATCCAGCAGGCGCGGGTCGGCGATCCCGAGCAGCGAACGAGCCGCATCCAGCGATATAGGCCCCGACGCAAGGGGGACGAGCTGGTCGAGCAGGCCGACCGCGTCGCGCATCGAACCCTGCGCCGTGCGCGCGATGAGCTGCATCGCCTCGGCGTCCACGACCACCTGCTCAGCACGAGCGATATGCGTCAGCCGCGCGACGATCTGGTCCTCAGCGTGCCGCCGGAACACGAACTGCTGGCACCGTCCAATGACGGTCAAAGGAATCTTCTGGGCATCCGTGGTGCAGAGGATGAACACGACATGGGCCGGCGGCTCTTCCAGCGTCTTCAACAAAGCGTTGAACGCGTGCTCGGTGAGCATGTGGGCCTCGTCGATGATGTAGACCTTGAACGGCCCCAGGGCCGGGGCGAGGTTGACCTTGTCGCGCAGGTCGCGAATCTCGTCGATGCCCCGGTTGGAGGCGGCGTCGATCTCGATGAGGTCCAGCGCCGCGCCCGCGGTCATCTCCAGGCACGACTGGCACTTGTTGCAGGGCTCCGCCGAATCTCGGGAACGTCCGGTGCAGTCGAGGGCCTTCGCGAGCAGGCGCGCCGCCGACGTCTTGCCGGTGCCCCGGCTGCCGCTGAAGAGGTAGGCGTGCGAAACCCGGCCGCCGATGATCGCGCCCTGGAGCGCGCGCGACGCCGCGTCCTGGCCGACCAGGTCGGCGAACGTCTGCGATCGGTACTTGCGGTAGAGACTCTGGTATTCAGCCATGGAATTTCAAGGGTGGCCGCGCACCCCCGCTTCGTTCGAAGACCCCCAGCTCGCACCGCGGTTCACGGCTCTGGCCCGGATGACTGCGGCACCCTCAGGTTCTCTCCTTACCGCTGCTTCCTTCCGGACCTGACGGGGTTCGGAGACCCGAGCTGCGCAGGTCCCGACCTTCAACGCCGTTTGCCGCGGCCAGGCGTGAGAACCCTGACCTCAGCGCGGGAATTCGGTCCGGCTAAGGCGGATTGCCGGTGCAGGGGACCGCCAGCACCCCACTTAGCGCGACCACAATGAGTCTAGAGCCCCACGAACTCAGAGGCTTCGCCGTGAGTTCGCGGGGACCCCTTACCCGGCCTCGGGCGCGGCAGTCCGGCGGGTCCGCCGCGAGGCCGCCCACCCGAGATGCACGAACGTGGCCACCGTGGCGATGGGGATGGCGAGCTCTGCGCCCGCGACGACGTTGCCAGCGTCCTGGTTCAGAAAGCGAAACAGGCAGATCCCTCCGACCAGGACGATGATCAGCGCGGTCGAGATCTGCCCGCTGACGGTGTGACGGAGCTCCGGCCGGCGGTGCAGAGAGATGAGCACCAACCCCCCGATGGCCGGCAGCAGGTACCGCTCAAAACCAGGCCGATCGCCACCGCGCCCAGCAGCACGCCGTCGACGACCGGATCCAACCCGCCGCCGAGCGTTGAGGGCCGGTCGAAGCGGCGGGCGATGGTGCCGTCGACGAGGTCGGTCAGGCCGGCGATCGCCAGCACCACGGCGAGCAGCCCGAGCTGCCCCGGCGCGAACGAGTAGGCAAGCGCCGGCGCCGCCAGGTAGGCCCGCGCCAGCGACACCTGGTTGGCGATGCCCGGTACGAAGGCGCCGGCGATGGCGAGCGCCAAAAACCAGGCGACGTAGAGGCCGGCAAATCCAGAAGGGCTCGCGGCGAACACCCAGGCCACGCCGAGGGCCGCATAGCCGATGGAGAAGATGACCCCGGTCCGGGTGATCCGCACCCGATCAGGCTAGGGCTAAGTGGGCGGGTGGTAGGGCGCGGCCCCCGGCGGCGGGTTCGCCCCGCACGGGTAGGTAGGCTCCCCCACTCCCTTGAGGAAGATCTCGTTGTAGCCCCCGGTGCTGACGTAGCCTCCGTCGTACGAGCACACCATCCGGGTGATGACGCCCGGCGGCTGGACCCACGTCGCCGGCCATGGGTGAGTCGAGTAGTAAGCCTCGACGAACGGCTTCCACACCGAGACGCCGACGTTCTCGCCGAACAGCACGCCGGTGGGGCACTGCCAACCGGACGGCGGGAAGTTGGTCGCGAGATACGCATAGCCCGACTTGCAGTCGGGCCCGGCGTCGATGTGCATCAACGATGCGGCCACCGCCAGGTTTGGCGTGTAGCCGATGAAGATCGAGCCGGTGTATGCCTCGGTCGTGCCCGACTTGCCCGCCACGGGCCGCGCGCCGAGGCCGCCCAGGTAGAGCTTCACCGGTCCTCGCAGGAGGTCGGTCATCAAGTAGCCGAGGTCGGGGCTGATCACCTGCACGCGCGGCGCGTTCGTGTCCAACGCCTCCAACACGGACCCGTCGGCGTCGACGACCTTCAGCACCGGGTGAGGCGAGATCCGGTACCCGCCGTTGTCGAAAGCCGAGTAGGCGGCGAGATGCTCGGCCATCGAGATCGGGTCGTGGCCGAGCGTGGTGGCGACCCCGTCGGGATTCTCGATCGTGGCGGTGACGCCGAGCTGGTGCATGAATGTCGTCACCTGCGCACCGCCGACCCGCCCGTAGGTCCAAAGCGCAGGCAGGTTGCGTGACTGCGCGAGCGCGGTGCGGAGCGAGATGTACCCCTCGTGCTTGGTGTCCCAGTCGTTGAAGGTGTGGCCGCCGATGACCCCGGTCTGGTCGTTGAGGAGGCTGGCGGGGTTCACGAGGCCGGCCTGCAGCGCGGCGCCGTATGTGTACAGCTTGAAGGACGAGCCCACGCCCCGCCATCCGAGCGGGTCGACGCCGGTCAGGTTGATCTGGCCGCGGATCGCGGCGTTGTTGTAGTCCGCGCTGCCAACCATGGCGAGGATCTCACCGTCGCCTGGGTTCATGACCAGCATCGCCCCGGTGTTTACGCCGCGGCTCGCATACGTCCCGACTCCGGACTTGACCCACCTGTCGGCGAGGGCCTGCGTCGGCAGGTCCAGCGTGGTGTAGATCTTGAGGCCGCCCTCGTACAGGGCGCGGGTGCCGTAGCGCGCCGCGATGTACTGCTCCACGTAATCGACGAAGTGCGCCGTCAGCGGGTTGTGTGAGCTGGGCAGCGTCTTGTGCGCCGCGACCATCTTGTCGATCAGGTCGCTGTTCCAGGCTGCGTTCGCTGCGGCCGAGGTGACATCGCCGACCGTCACCATCCCGTCGAGCACCTGCCGCCATCGCTGCTTGGCGGCGTCCAGCTGGTCGGGTGTTCCGAACGGGTCGTAGTCCGAGGGCGCCTGGGGCAAGCCGGCTAGAAAGCTCGCCTGCGCCAGGTTCAGGTCGCTGGCGTGGACCTGGAAGTACGTCTCTGCGGCCGCTTCGGCTCCGTAGGCGCCGTTGCCGTAGTTGATCGAGTTGAGGTAGAGCTCGAGGATCTGCTGCTTCGAGTAGCGGCGCTCCATCTCCTCCGCGAGGACCAGCTCGTGGAACTTACGACTGATGGTCCTCGACTGCGCTTCCTGGGTGTCGAGGACATCGTTCTTCACGACCTGCTGAGTGATGGTCGACCCGCCGAGCGTCGCCGAGTGGTGGGTCAGGTCGTAATAGATCGCGATCAAGAGCCGGCGGTAGTCGACGCCGTTGTTGGCGTAAAACGAGCGGTCCTCGGTGTCGATGGTTGCGCGTTGGAGCTTGTTGCTGATCTTGCTCAGCGGAACCACCGTCCGGTTCTGGTGGTAGAGCGCTTCGATCAGGTTGCCGTTGCGGTCGAGGATGCGGCTCGTCTGCGTGAGCTTCGACGTCTGCAGCTGTTCGATCGTTGGCAGGTCGCCCGCGAAGTAGTCGACCATTCCGATCGCGGTCACGGTGCCCAGGAGCCCGACGGCGGAGATCGCGACGAGGGCCACCAACGCGGTTCGAGCCAGCCATCCACGTGAAATGCCCCGCCGGCCGCGCCGCGCGCGCGGGCCAGAGCGGCTCCTGTGCTTCAGTGAGCCGGCTGATGCGCCGCGCCTGCCGGCGCGACGGCGACGGTATGTGCCCGCCAGGGAACGACCTCCAGGACGTTTGGTGTGACGAAAGCTGCGACTGGTGGGCCGAGTCTAGCAGGCGGTCACCGAAGGCCCAGCGCCTCGGCTCCCTGGTCGGCGAGGGTGAGGATCGGGTTGGCGAGGACGCCGTAGCCCGCGATCGCCACGCACAGGGCGACGGCCCCGTAGGTGGACAGGCGGGTCAGCACCGGCAGCCGCGCGCCCGCCGCGCGGCGGCTGTCGTCCGGCGGGCTCTGGAGAAAGATCGCGCGGAGCGTGCCAACGGCCGCTGCCATGCTCATCAGGGCGCCCAGCAACCCCAGCGCCAGGAGCCAGAGGTTTCCCGTCTGCGCCAGCGTCGCCGCGACCGCAAACTCGCCGAAGAAGCCGGCCAGGGGCGGCGCGCCGGCCAGGGAGAGGAAGACCAGGGCGATGCCCGCAGCGCGCGCCGGCCGCAGCAGGCCCATCCCCGCGAGCGCGAACTCACCGACGTCCGCGCCGGCCATCAGCGCGGGGCCGGTGGTGGCCGCGAGCGCAAACGCTCCCAGCAAGAACAGGGACGCCCCCACCCCGACGCGGTAGTGCGTCGCCAGGCCGGCCGCCACCCAGCCGACCTGGCCGGCGGCCAGGTACGCCAGCCGGGCTCGCGGCGATCGCGTCGCCAGCGCGGCGGCGCCGCCGCCGACCATGGCCACCGCCGCGACCCCGATCAGGTACGGAGAGAAGACCGCGGGCAGCGGCGTGAGCGCGGTGGTGATCTTGGCGGCCACGGTCAGGGCGGCCGCGGCGACGAGGCCGATGACCAGGCCGGCGCCGAGCGGCGACGCGCCCAACCCGGCCGGCGCTCGTGCGAACTGGAACGGCGGCAGCCCGGCGCGCACCGCCAGCCCGCCCAGCAGCAACAGAACCGGGATCGCGAGTGGGAGCGAAGCCCCGGCCGCCGGGAGCGCAAGCCGCACGGTCGAAAGGTCAGCCGAACCCGTGGTCGCGTAGACGAAAGCCAGCCCGCTCAGGACCAGGACGCTCGCGACGCCTCCGGCGATCAGCAGCCGCAGCCCGAGGTCCGTACGCCGGACCGACACGAGCACGACGCCGGCTGCCGCCGCCAGCTCGAGCCCCGCCCACAGGCCCACGAAATCGCCCGCGGACGCGACGATCATCGCGCCGAACGCCGCGAGCAGAATCATCGACATGCCGATCGCGGGCACGTCCTCGTCAGACCAATCGGTGACGGCGATGGCGAGCGCAGCCGCCAACAGGACCGCCGCCTTCGCGAACAGCGCAAACCGATCCTGCACGAGAGCCCCGCCGAAGAAGGTGCTCAGCGTCGAGCCAACCCACAGCTCGACCAGCAATGCGGCGAGCGCGAGCACCGCCGCGGCCGCCGGGAGCCACGTTCGTCTGCGCGACCGGCCCACCAGCAGGAGCGCGAGCGCTCCCACCACGACCAGGGCCTCGGGCACGAGCACGAAGTTCTTCATTGCGTCGCTGCCGGGGTGGTCGGCGGGACGTACGGCGAGGCGATGTCGGTGATTCCCGCCGACATGACGTTGAGCAGGCCCGGATCGAATATGGGCTGGTCGGTCCCGGGCAGCTTGGGACCGCCGGGGAACAAGCCCACCCAGAGCAGGCCACCCGCGAGCAGCCCGAGGTACCACGTCTCGCCGAGAGACGCGTCGGACACCGCCGGCGCGTCGGGGTTAGGAGCTCCAAAGAGGACGCGGTGCACGATCACCGCCAGCGCCACCGCCGTCAGCACGAGGCCCGCCGCCAGCGCGAATGCGCCCACTGGCTGCGACGTGAACGAGCCGAACAGGATCATGGTCTCGGCCGGGAAAGAAGCCAGCAGCGGCACGCCGAGCAGCGCCAGCGCGGCGATGACGAACACCCAGGTGAGAATGGGCGTGCGCGGAGCGAGCCCGCTGAGGAGTTGAACGCTCCGCGTCTGGGCGCGGTCGGTGAGCGTCCAGGCCGCGGCGACGATGAGCGCGGTCGCGAGGCCGCCGGTGAAGATCGAGAGCACGCTGCCGGCGATGGAAAGCGGGGTCAGCGCCGCCAGCCCGAAGACTGTGATCCCGCCCGGTACCAGCGCCAGGTGTGCTGCGGCCCAGCGCAGGTCCGCCGAGCGGAGCGCGACCACTGCGGCGTAGGCGATGGTCACCACGGCGAGCCCGGCGACGAATGGGGAGAGCAGTCGCGAAGCATCCGCGTCGGAGGCCACGAAAGTACGCAGCAGCAGATACGCACCCAGCCGCGACGCGACGCCGCCGATGACGATCGAGACGCCGAGCGGCGCGTCGGAGTAGACGTCGCGCGCCCAGCCATGCAGCGGGAACAGTGGAAGGCGCGTCGCGGCGGCGACGATCAATGCGACGCCGACGGCCAGCTGCACGCGCGGCGTGAGCGTCGCCTTCAGGAGCACGTCCATGTCGAAGCTGGTCCCGCCACTGGCGGCATAAGCCGTCATGATCGCGACCAGCAGCGCCGCGGTGCCGAGGCCCCAGTAACCGACCAGCCTCCATGCCGCAGCCTCGCGCCGAGGTCCTCCCCATCCGAGGACCAGCAGCGCGACCGGGACCACCGCCGCTCCCCAGAAGAGAAGCAGCACGAACATGTCGTGGGCGGCGATCGCGCCGTTGACGGCGGACTGGGTGAGCAGCAGCAGGCAGAAGTACGACCGCACGCGTTCGCGCACCCCCCATGACGCCAGCACGGACGTGATGCCGACGAGACCCGACAGCATCATCATCGCCATGCTCGGACCGTCGACTCCGAGGTGATACGTCACCCCGATGGACGGGAGCCAGGGCCTGCTCTCCTCGTACTGCATCGTCGGGAGAAAGGTCTGGAACTGGTTGTAGGCGATGAAGAGCACGAAGAGGATGCCGAGGTTCGTGAAGAACGCGATCTGCTTCATCAGCGTGTCGTAGCGGCCGCGCGGGTTGGGGATCGCGCTCATGCTGATCGCCACCACCACCGGCACCCAGATCGCCAGGCTGAGGATCAGCGGCGACGTGAAGATGCCGGCGCCGGGGACACCGACGGGCGCTGGCGAAGCGCTCTGGATGCCGGCGAGGATCACCTGACCAACCCCGGCGACAGTAGACCGACGGCGATCGCCAGGAGGGCCGCGATGACGACCAGCAGCGGCACCGCCGGCGCTCGCGCCGCAGCCAGCGCAAAGCGGCCCGAGGCGGCGGCCGCGCGGGCCAGCTCACCGTCACCCTGCGGGATCACGTCGCTCAGAGCGTCGGCGATCGCTGCGACCGGCTCGAAGATGAAGCGCGACAGTGCGGCCGCGCCGCGATCGAGCAGCCGGCCCAACCACCGGCCCAGCGCGTCCGACGCCCGGAGCGCGCCGTCCTTGTTGATGGTGTAGGCGAAGGCGGTCAGCAGGATGCCCGCGGCGACGACCCCCACCCACAGCGCCAGCGCAGTGGCGATCGCGGCCTTGTGCTTTTGACCGTCGAGGTACCCGGTCCACCCGGGAACGACCGACGCCACCGCCAGCGCGGCGCCGCCCAGGGCCAGCCAGTACGGCCAGCCCAGCGATGCGGCGGGACCTTCGCGCACCCGGTCAGGCTCGAAAGCGCGACGCCTTCGGAGCGGCCCCGTGGCGACTCCGAGGAAGACCCGGATCGCGGCGATCGACACCAGGAGAACGGCCTCGCCCAGCGCGAGGCCGAAACGCTGGCGGGTATTGACTGCGACCGCGACCGCCCCTGCCCCGCTGAGTGCGATCACGAGCCCCGACAGCAGGAGCGCCATGGTGCTTGCCCGCATGCGCCGCCATCCGTCGCCCATCTCCGCCAGGTCGTCGGTGCGCATCGCGCCGGCGATGGATGAGATCGCCAACGTCGCGGCGGCTCGAGCGGGCGCGGCCGCCAGCACGCACGCAACTCCCAACACCGCGAGGGTGGTGGTCGAAATCTCGTACGAATGCAGAACAAGGGCGGCGCCGACCGCGGCCACGCCCGACCCGGCCAGCGCCATCACTCGGCGCGGCTCGTTGCCGACGAGGGCAAGAAGGGGCGCGGCGATCGCCGCCACACCGCATGCGTACACGAGGTCGCGCAGCGTCGCTGTAGTCGTCGCCGCCACGATCGGCATGAGCCGGTACAGGACGACGATGGCGACGACCGACCACACCGACTGCGCCATCGCGCTGGCGGCGGGAGCGGCGGTCGCCGCGGTGCGCGTCAACCAGGGCTGCAGCGGCCACAGGGCAAGCCGCCCTGCCACGCCTACGAAGAGCAGGATCGATGCCGCCGTCAAAGTCCTGGCACCGGCGGCCGGGGTGGTGTGGAGGATCGGCAGCAGCGCGGCGATGCTGTTCGCGCCGAAATGCGAGTAGAGCACCGCGATCCCGCATAGAAGGATCAGGTCGGTCAGGAACGGAAGAGCGAGCGCGATCCGCCCGCTGCGCGAAGCCTCGACCGAGCCCCACCGGTGAGAGAGCATCAGGTAGGTCACGGCGCCGGCCAGGCCCCAGAAGGCGAAGAGCTCGGCGAGGTCGTAGCTCACCAGCGCGCCGATCGCGGCGAACAGGAGCGTGCTCACCAGCGCGTAGAACCGGGCGCCGCCCGGCTCGTTGCGCCCCATCACGCCATGCCACGCGAGCCCACCGATGACGCAGAGCTCCACCACGACGAGGGCGACGGACGTGAGGCGATCGACCCGCAGGATGATGTCGATGCCGAAGCCCTGGAAGTTGACCGGGCCGGTGAAGGCGACCGGAACGTTCAGGTAGGGGTAGCTGACCAGGAACGGGGTCGACCGCCGCGTCATGCCCCATGCCACCAGCAGCGAGAGCCCGAAAGTCACCACCGCGCCGAGCATCGCCATGTTGGCGGCGGAGCGGCGGGTGCGCACGCTGGTCGCGGCCAGCACGAACGCGAGGAACGGGACGAGCACCATGAGCGGCACGGCCCACGGCAGGGTCGTGGACGGGTCGAAATTGAAGAACGCCGCCCGCCGCGCGCCGGAGGCCGCCCCCGAAGCTGCCGTGAGGATGTCGCCGATGGCGACGAGCAGGCTCAGCGAGAGCCCTCCCGGCCGGCGAGGCCGACGCCGAGTGCGACAGCCGCGAGCGCCGCGATGGCGAGCAGCACCGCCACCTCCTGGCCGATGGCCGGAGCGCCGGTGGCCGCGCCGAACCGCGCCACGCCGACGAAGGCGGTGCCGGCGCCGGCAAACATCACCGGCAGCCCGGTCATGGCGGCGGTGAGGTCACGCTTCCAGGCGGCGATAAAAGCGCCGATCGCCGTCAAGCCGGCGGCGACGAACAGGACCGAGACGAGGGTCACGGTCACCGCCGGCCCTCCCGCTCGTCCCGAGGACGTTCTCGCCGCCACGCCACGGCGGCTCCGACCAGCGCCGCGAGCACCAGGGCGCCGACGGCTTCGGTCGCGAGCGCGTCATGCGCGAACAGCAGCCGCGCCACGGACACGCCATTGAAGGGACCTCCATAGAAGGTCGCGTGCGCGAAGCGGCCGCGAAATGCCGCATACGCAAGCAACCCGAGGAGGATCGCCGCTCCCACGGCGCCAACCTGGCGCCACGCGCTACCGGCTGCCTGCTCGACGCTCCGGTAGTCAGGCCGGGCGATGAGTAGGGCGCACGCCGCATAGCAGGCGAGCGCGACGATCGCCGCAAAGCCCGCCGCCAGCGACGCGTAGATTCCCGCCACGCCAAGCCCGGTAACCGCGAGTGCCGCGCCACGCCGCCCGTGGCCGGGCAGAAACGCGAGCAGGATGCCGCCGACTCCGGCCAGTGCAGCGGACACGAAGAAGCCGATCGCGTGGAGGGAGTCCATCCGCACTCCGTGGTTGGTGAGAGAGGTCCTTGCCGGCTACTCGTCGGAGGCGCCGGGAACAGCGCGCCAAGCATACAGGAGGCCAGTCCCGGCTATCCCGACGAGTCCGGCGGCCGTAGCGATGCCGCCAGGGGTCCAATTCGAGGTCGTCAGCGCGTAGCCGTAAGCCGCCAGAATGCCGAGCAGCGGCACTGCAGTGACGGCCGCCGCCATGCTGGGTTCTTCGATTCGGCGCCATCGCCTCGAGAGCGGAGCCACCCGCGCAGTATCGCAGGGTACCCGGCGCAGTCGCCTCCCCACCAGCGTAGGGCTATCTCGCCTCCCCACCGTGTGGGAGTTACGGCCTACTCGCCTCCCCGCCCCGTGGAGAGTTACGCGTTACTCGCCTCCCCACCTTGTGGGGAGGCCGGCCCGCTTGCGCAGCGAGCCGGCCGGGTGGGGAGTTACAGGGTTGACCAGTGGTGCGGGTTGCACGTGAACTTCGACGCCCGCATGCCTTCCTTGTGGTATCGACGCGGTTCCCCTGACCGCCTAACCTTGGAGCGATATAGTTTTCGAGGCTCAGGCAGGAGGGGAGCAAGCCATGCGTCCAGGGTCATTCGCCGTATCGGCTCTTTGCATCGCGCTGCTAGGGGTCAGCTCGGCCGGGTCAGCGGCATCAACGAGGGCCCCATCGGCAGGCACCCCGGGGAACGTCGACGTGAGCCAGCGCCTGGGCAATGAGTCAGAGGAAGCGGTGGCGGTGAACCCAACCGACCCTAAGAATGTTGTGATCGTCACGAACGTTGCTGGTTCGGCGGCAGGCATGTTCGAAGCAGCGAGTTTTGACGGCGGGACAACCTGGACGAAGCACCTGATCGCGACGGGCGCTCCCGGCGACCCATTGGGGTCTGCCTGCTGCGATCCCAGCCTGTCCTTCGACCAGTACGGCAACCTGTTCATGACGTACCTGTACCTCAGCGGAAACACGGTCCCGACTGTGATCCCAGTCGCCCTCAGCACCGACGGCGGAGTCACCTTCAGGGTCATCGCGAACATCGCAAGCTCAGCCAAGCGGAACGCGCCGATCGGCGACGAGCGACGCGGCCTGTTTCGCTTCGTGGACCAGCCCACGATCGCGACCGGGGCGAACGAGGTGTGGCTGGTATTCAACGGCGGAGGCCCGATCGTCGCCACGGGCGCGCCGGCCACCGGGCTGGGGAAGGTCGGCAACTTCATCACCGCCGAGGTCGTTCCCGGCACGAACAACTGCACCTATGGAGACGTCGCCATCGGCCCCCAGGGCCAGGTCATGAATGTCTGCACGCTGACGGAGACGGGCGAGGGTGGCGGCACGCTTCGCGTCAACGTCGACCCTGATGGAATCGGGCCGAAAGGATTCGGTGAGTCGGTCTCCGTTATCGACACCCATGTCGGAGGGTTCCACTTCATTCCAGCGCAGGTGGATCGGTCCATCGACGCTGAGCCCGGCCTGGCCTGGGATCGTACCGGTGGCCTCCACAATGGCCGGGTCTATCTCGTCTACACGTTCGTGCGCTCGAATGGGACTGACGATACCGATATCTTCGAGCGCTTCTCGGACGACCGGGGCGCGACCTGGAGCACTCCGGTGCGGGTGAACGACGACGCCACGACGAACAGCCAGTTCCTCCCTAAGATCTCGCTCGATCCGAGTACCGGGAACCTCGCCGTGGTCTGGTACGACGCCCGCAACGACCTCGGAACGGGAGGGCCAGGCGACACGGATGGCGTGCCCAACGATGACGCTCAGCTCTGGGGAGCATTCAGCATGGACGCGGGGCAAACGTTCACCAAGAACATCCAGATCAGTGCGGGAACCTCGAACTCGCATGACTCGGGGAACGGCATCGACTACGGGGATTACACCGGTCTGTCGTTCGACGGCGGCGTCGCCCATCCGGCGTGGGCGGACAACTCGAACAGCACCGGAAACAATCCGGATGGGGCGCTCCACCAGCTGGACATATATACCGCCTCTATTCCGTCGCCGTAAGGAACTCGCCTCCCCCCTTGGGAGTAGCGGTTATTCGCCTCCCCACCTTGTGGGGAGGCCCCGGGCGCGAAGCGCGCGCGGCCGGGTGGGGAGTGACGGATTGGCGTCCGCGCCACCAAAGCTAGCCCGCCCAAGCGGGCCCACTAAGTCGATTTCTTGACACGTAGCTACTTAAGCAGTATTTAGGATCTGTACAGTCGGACTTAAGTCCGGAGGGGTTGCGCTGGGATTGGCCTCGTCAGACTTTGACGTCGAGCTCCGGGGCGTTTCGAAACGATACGGTGCCGCCCGGGCGGTCGAGCGGGTCGACCTGCGCGTCGGCCATGGCGAGTTCTACTCCCTGCTCGGGCCCAGCGGGTGCGGCAAAACGACGACGCTCCGCCTGATCGCCGGGTTCGAACGTCCTGACGAGGGCCAGGTGCTCATCGGCGGTCGAGACGTGGCCGGGAGCCCGCCCTACCGGCGGGACGTGAACACCGTCTTTCAGCACTACGCGCTCTTCCCGCACATGACGGTCGCCGAGAACGTTGCGTTCGGACTGCAGCAGCGAAAGATCCCCACCGAGCAGATCGGCGGGCGGGTCGCCGAGGCGCTCGAGATGGTGCGGCTGGGCCATCTCGGGCAGAGGAGGCCTGCTGAGCTGAGCGGCGGCCAGCAGCAGCGCGTCGCCCTGGCACGGGCGCTCGTGAACCGCCCCACCGTCCTGTTGCTCGACGAACCCCTGGGAGCGCTGGACCTGAAGCTGCGCAAGGAGATGCAGGTCGAGCTCAAAGAGCTCCAGCAGCAGGTCGGGATCACTTTCGTGTACGTGACACACGACCAGGAAGAGGCGCTGACGATGTCCGATCGCATCGCAGTGATGCATGACGGGCGCGTGCTGCAGGAGGGCGCGCCGCGCGACATCTACGAGCACCCGGCCACGCGCTTCGTGGCCGACTTCATCGGACTCACGAATTTTCTTGACGGGGAGGTGGTCGAGCTGAAGGACAACCGCGTGCTGGTGAAGACCCGCGACGCGCTGACGATCTGGTGCGAAAGCCTCGGCGCCCCGACGCAGGGAAGCGCGGTCACGGTCGCCGTGCGCCCCGAAAAGATCGAGATGTCCGAGCGACCTCCGACCGCCGCGCTGAACTGCTGGCGCGGCCAGGTGTTGACGGGCGTGTTCCTCGGAGAGCAGACCGAGTACCTCGTCCGCCTGGACCAGGGCCCGGATGTCGTAGTGAGGCGGCAGAACCTTCGTGTCAACGGCAGCGGGCCGGCCGCGTCGCCCGGGTCCTTCGTCTACCTGGCCTGGGCTCCCGACGTCAGCCTCGTACTTCCTCGTTCGACGGCTAGCTAGAAAAAGGAGAACGTACGCATGAATCGACTAACCGCCCGCGACCTGAGCCGGCGCGAGTTCCTCGCTTTCTCGGCCATGGCGACAGGGGGCGTGGTCCTCGCCGCCTGCGGCGCCTCGAGCGCCCCCACCTCGAGCGCCTCGCTCCCACCCGTCGGCCCGATGGAGTCGGGCCTGAGCATCTACAACTGGGACGGATACCTGAGCCCGGACACGCTCAAGCAGTTCAAGGCCAAGTATCCGAGCCTGAGCGTCGACACCGCGACTTACGCCAGCAACGAGGACATGCTGGCGAAGATTGAGGCCGGGGCCAAGGGCTACGACATCGTCGTCCCGACCGGCTACATGATCGAGATCATGATCCAGAAGGGACTGCTGCTCCCCCTCGACTACCGACAGCTTTCCAACTTCAGCCACGTCGACGCGATCTTCCGCAACCCCGGCTACGACCCGGGCAGCAAGCACAGCGTGCCCAAGGACTGGGGCACTACCGGCTTCGGCTATCGCACGGACAAGATCTCCTCCCCGATGACCAGCTGGAAGGATTTCTTCGACCGCGCTTCGGACTTCAAGGGCAAGGTCAGCGTCCTCGACGGTGCGACCGAGACCGTGGGCATGGCCCTCAAGTACCACGGGTACTCCTACAACTCCGACAAGGACTCCGAGCTGTCAAAGGCCCGCGATCTGCTTCTCAAGTTCAAGCCCAACGTCGGCAAGATCACCTCGACCGACTACAAGGCCGACCTGACCAACGCGAACATGTGGGTGTCCATGGGCTGGAACGGCGACTTCGAGGCGCTGACGGGACAGACGCCGGCGCCACCCGTCAAGTACATCGTCCCGGCCGAAGGCTCCGAGCTCTGGATCGACACGTGGGCGATCCTGAAAAGCGCACCCCACCCGGTTGCCGCGCACGCGTTCATCAACTTCCTGCTCGACCCGTCGATCGAGGCCCAAGAGATCCAGTTCACGTACTACGCGCAGGCCGAGACCGACGCCCTGGCCAACATCCCGGACGCGTTCAAGACCGATCCCATCATCTATCCGCCCGCTTCGGCACTGACACCCCTGGAGACGCGCAAGGCGACCCCCGCCGGCCAGAAGGCGCGCGACCAGATCTTCGCGGAGTTCAAGGCGGCCTAGGCAGTTGGTCCGCCGACTGGCACGCGTAAACGCCGGTGCCGGCAGCGTCCTGCTGGCGCCGGCGACTTTCTGGTACGCGGCCTTCTTCGTCGTGCCGCTCGGCTTTATTCTCGTCTTCAGCTTCCTGACGTCAGCCGACTACGGCGGGATCGAGTACCGCTTCAACCTGAGCAACTACCCGCAGCTGCTCCACAGCCCGATCTACCTGCGCATCTTCTTGAACTCGATGGGCATGGCGGCCTCGGGCACAGCCATCTGCCTGCTGATGGGGTTTCCGCTCGCCTACTTCCTGGCCACGCGGGCGGGTCGCTGGAAGAACCTGTTCCTGGTGATGCTGATCGTCCCGTTCTGGACGAGCTTCCTCACCCGCACGTACGCGTGGCTGATCCTGCTGAGCGACGAAGGTCCGCTGGCGCACGTGCTGCGGCAGGCGAACCTGCTGCATGGGGACCTGGGCTTTCTGTACACGTACAAAGCCGTGCTGATGGGCATCGCCTACAACTACCTGCCGCTCATGGTCTTCCCGCTCTACGTCTCGCTCGAGCGGCTCGACAAGCGGTTGCTGGAAGCGGCGAAAGACCTCGGCGCCGGCAAGCTCCAGGCGTTCTGGCGCATCACCGTGCCGCTGACGATGCCGGGCATCCTGACCGGCTGCCTGCTGGTGTTCATACCGCTCACCGGTGAGTACGTGATCCCGGCGATCCTCGGCGGCGCCAAGAGCTACATGATCGGCAACCTCATCGGCGACGAGTTCGTGAGCGCGCACGACTGGGCCTTTGGCTCGGCCCTCGGGATGGCCGTGATCGTCCTCTTGCTGGTGCTCATAACGATCTACATGCGGCTGGCTCGGCGCGGAGCCGCGGCCGGGATGAGCCTGTAGCCGATGGCCACCATCGCTCGTCCGCTGGCTGCAAGCCGCATCAAGGCTGGGCCGGACCGGATCGCGGCGCTCTTCGAGCCTGCCCTGAGGTCGTGGGCTGCGCTCGTTTATGCGTTCCTGTTCCTCCCTATCGCGATCGTCGTCTTCTTCTCGTTCAACGCCTCGCGACTCGTCGAGGTTTGGACAGGTTTCTCGTTCAAGTGGTACGGGACCGCGTGGACCGACCCGGCCATCCTCGACGCGCTGCGCGTCAGCCTCACCGTCGCCCTCGTCAATGCCGTGCTCGCAACCGTCTTCGGCACTCTGGCCGCAATCGGCATGCAGCGTGTGGGGCGCCGGACGCGGACTGCCTTCGAAGTGCTGGTCTACGGGACCATCGTCACGCCGGAGATCGTGATCGCCATCGCGTCACTGCTCTTCTTCGTGACGATCAACGTCGATCTTGGCATCCCGACGATCGTGATCACCCACGTCGTCTACAACACCAGCATCGTGGCCCTCATCGTCAGAGCTCGGCTCGTCGGGATGGACCGGACGCTGGACGAAGCAGCGGCGGACCTGGGTGCGACGCCGCTCGAGACGCTGCGCCGGATCACGATCCCGCTGCTTTACCCCGCCATCCTGGCCGGTGGCCTACTGGCATTCACGTTCTCGTTCGACGACTTCGTGCTCACCTTCTTCGTGTCGGGCGCGAGCTCGACGACCCTGCCGCTTAGGATCTTCTCGATGCTGCGATTCGGGATCTCGCCGGTCGTAAACGCGGTCGCGACGGTGATGCTGGTCGTCACGCTGACCTGCATCTTCACCGCATCGCTCATCGTCCGCCGGCATGGCCGGGGCGGCGGAGAGTCCGGCCTGCTGCTTGCCGCGGCGCGATCGGCGGCGGAGCATAGGGCGGCATGAACAGCTCCCTCGGCGAGCGGATCCACTCGATGCGCGAGAAGCGCGGGCAGTCGCTCAAGCAATTGGCGCTGGCCACCGGCCTCTCCCAGAGCTTCCTGTCCCAGGTTGAACACGACCTGACCTCACCTTCAGTGGCGTCGCTGAGAAAGATCGCCGAGGCGCTCGGCACCTCGGTGGCGACATTCTTCGCGGGCGGCTCCCCTAACGGTCGCCTCGTCCGCAAGGATGCGCGCGCCGTGCTCGTTCATCCGAAGCGGCGGTGGCGCGATTCACTGCTCACCCCAAGCCTCAACGGCAAGCTTCAGGTCATCTGGTCGGTGATCGAGCCGGGCGGCGGGTCGGGCGACGAGCCGTACTCCCACGAATCCGACGAGGAGTGCGTCGTCGTCATCCGCGGCAAGCTCGACTTCTGGGTGGGCGATGAGCACATCAAGCTGAAAGCCGGGGACGCGCTCACGTTCGAGAGCCGGATCCCGCACAAGAACCGGAATCCAGGCCCGGGTAGGACGGAGGTCCTCTGGGTCATGACCCCTCCGTCGTACTGATGGGTACGCGAGCCCTCGTCCTGGGTGGCGCCGGCGCCATGGGCCGTGAGGCCGTCCGCGACCTGGCCCTCACGAGCGACTTCGACGAGATCGTGGTCGCCGACCGGGAGGAGCCGTCTGCGCTCCGCCTGGTGGACGAGTTGAAGGACCGCCGCCTTAGCGCGCTTCGCGTCGACGTCACACGGCGCGACGATGTCGAGCAGCTGATGCACCGCGCGGACGTGGTCGCCAACTGCACTACGTACCACCACGGCCTGGAGCTGGTGCGGAGCGCCATCCGCTGCCGGCGGCCTTACGTGGACCTGGGCGGCCTTTTCAACACGCCGCGCCAGCTCGAGCTCGGTCCGGAGGCGGAAGGCGCGGGTGTGCCGATCGTGCTGGGGTGCGGCGCGACGCCGGGCGTCACCAACCTCATGGCGCAGGCCGCAGCGGCAGAGCTGGATTCAGTCGATCGGGTGGAGATCGCGTTTGGCAGCCTTCGGCCGCTGGCCGCGTCGCCCGGGCTTCTCGACACCATCCTCGAGGAGTTCAGCCCCACCACGGACCGGTTCTATTTCGAAGACGGCCGCTTCGTGGCGGTCCCGCCGTTCGCGGGCGCGCGAGTGCTGGAGTTCCTGCCACCCGTTGGCGCGCTGGAGACGTACTTCGTTCCGCACTCTGAGTCGCACACCGTGCCACGGTTTCTCACGCGACACCCGAATCACGTCTCAGTCCGTGGCAGCTGGCATCCGGAGATCATGAAAGCCATGCGTGTGTTTCTCGACTACGGCCTCACCTCGGAGGAGGCGTTCGCGGTCGACGGCACGGTGATGAGCCCGCGAACGTTCCTGCGCGCCCACCTTCTGCACCGGCCGCCGGCGCTCGATTCACCGGTGGCCTTCTTCCTTCGTGTCGACGTCACCGGGGAGCGCGATCAGAAGTCGAAGGCGATCTCGTACAGGTCGGCCCACCCGACCGATTGGGGACTGGCCGGCACCGCCCGCATGACGGGCGTGCCGATGTCGATCGCACTCCAGGCCCTGGCCCGCGGCGAGGTCGCGCGGGCCGGCGTCATGGGGCCCGAGGCCGCCTTCACGCCAGAGCCGTTCTTCCGACGGCTGGCGGAGCGCGGGGTCGTGGTTGCCCACGACCAGGTACCCCTGACCACCTGAGCGGCGCTATCCGAGTTTAAGCCCTGCTGCATTTTGATTTAGTGGCACTGAATTCGTTTCTTGCCAAAGTTGGCCGAAAGTGCTATGAGGAGACCGATCTTTCACAACCAAAAACGGTTGTTGCAGTGCGCCTCACCAACCACTAGCCCCTCTGCGTTGTCGCGTTATTTCTTCGTAAGCGGATACAGGAGGAAGACACGTGAGGTTAAGACTGGCGGCCCTCGCTCTTGTGACCCTTGCGGTTTCGTTCGCCATCCATGTCTCGGCGGCGCCGGCCACCAATCCCATCAAAATTGCAGGCAACAGCGACTTCACGCTCGTGGGTACCGGCGGTGGATGCGGCTGCGTCACGGCTGGCTCTGGAACGGCATCCGACCCATGGCTGATTCAAAACATCACTATCCACGCCGACAACACGCCGGGCGTCTCGGTCTCAGGCGTCGATCAAAACTTTGTCCTGAGCCACCTGAACATCCACACGTCTGACAAGGCCCCGGGCATCTTGTTGAGCGGTGTGACGAAACCGTCCTCGATCACCCAGGTCAACATCGATTCGCCGGGGACCGCAGCTCTGAAGGGCGACGCTTCCGGAGTTGGCATCGAACTCCAAGGCACGATGAACGTAACCATTGAGGGGAACTCGATCAACACGCTCAGCGGTTGGGGTATCCGCGTGGACGGCGGGTCCAACAACGAGATCAGGTTCATGACTGTTACCCATACCGGCCTGGCGAATCCGGCTTCCAAGGACACCGCGATCTTGTTTGGCTTGCCAGGCAACCCGTGGTTGACCGGCGAGACGGGGGATGCGGTCGGAGGGATCCTTCTCAAGGGCACGTCGAACAACTACGTCCACGACAACCTGCTCAACGAGGACGGATACGTCGGCATCGAGCTGGTCAACTCGAGCTGGAACAGACTCGACAAGATCAACGTTCGCTATCCGGACTACTTTGGCGCCTACCTCCAGGGCTCGTCGAACAACACCCTCACCAATGTGACGCTCCAAACTGCGGACTTCGATGGTCTGCTGGTCAGGGAGAGCAACAACAACACGATCAAGTTCAACACGTTCTCTGCAAACGGGCCGATCGGAAACGAGTGGGCCGCGGGCATCGTCCCTTACTTCGTGGCGGGGGCGTACGTCGGTTGGGGGTCGGGCGGAAACATCATCGAGGCCAACAACGGTAACTTCGGCAACACGGGTCCCGACCTGGAACTCGACAACGGCAGCGTGCCAACGCCCACGGCTAGCGTCCAGGGCGGTGTAATCCAGAGCCTGAACCCCCTCAACACCTCGACCGGTGGCGATCCGGGTGGTTCAGTGGTGTTTGGCTCCTCGAATGTCGTCTGCGGAAACAGCTTCGCGACGAACTACTGGTTCCCATCGACTCTCAACGCCAACAGCCCGTGCCCGAAGCCTTAGGACGCTGTCGCGGGCAGCGCGACGCTGGGAAGGACCGGCTGCAGGCTCCCGTCCTGCATGGTCCGGCCGAGCGCTCCCACGATGACCGGATCGAACTCCGAACCGGCTCCGGCGATCACCTGCTTGAGCGCGTCGGCGGAGCTGTGCCGCCTGGTCTCGCGACCGGCGCTCAATGCTTCGAAAACCTCGACGACTCGCAGGATGCGCGAGGCCACGGGAATGCTGTTCTCCTTGAGCCCATCCGGCGTGCCGGCTCCATCCCAGCGTTCGTTGTGATGACGCACGGCGGCCGCGACCACGTCAGAGAACTGCGCCCCTCGAATGATCCGCTCTCCCTCTTCAGCGTGGCCCGTCGCCTCGAAGTGATCGCTGTCGGCCGCGAGCGTCATGTGGCCCACGTCGTGAAGGAACGCAGCGGTGCGAAGGTCCTCGATCTCGTTCGCCGGTAGGTTCGCGCTGCGGCCGATGGCTTCCGCGATGGCGGCCACCCGGCTCGAGTGGCCCTGGGCGATTGGGTTGCGGTGGTCGACGGCGTGGGCGGCGGCCACCACCACCTGCGAGCCCGCGTCTGCCAGCGTCGCGATCAGGTCCTCTTTGGTCGCGAGCTCGAGCTCGCTGACCAGCTGCGGGAACGTGCATGCCCGGTCCTTGCCCTCGCGCTTCGCCAGGTACAGGGCCTGGTCGGCCGCGGCAATCAGCTCCTGCGCCGTCAGCGCGTCCTCCGGATAAGTTGCCGCACCGATGCTGAACGTCAGGTGCTTGCCGGGGGTGGTGGAAACCGCGGCGGCATGCACGGCGTCGACGATGCGATAGGCGAGCCGCTGGGCGCCGACTCCACTGGTGTCGACCACCATGAGGGCAATCTCATCCCCGCCATAACGGGCCACGAGGTCCTGCGAGCGTGCGGCCGCACGAACGATCCTGGCTCCAAGCTGCAGCACAAGGTCTCCATGTTGGTGGCCGAGCTGATCGTTGACCGATTTGAAGAAGTCGAAGTCGACCAGGAGAAGAGACAGCGGAGTCAGATGACGATCGGGCCGGGCAAAAGCCACATCCAGGCGTCGATGGAGCTCTCGCACGTTGGCGAGCCCGGTAAGACCGTCGGTGATCGCCTCCAGGTTGCTGTGGTGGTAGCGCAATGCGTTCGCGAGCGGCACGGCGGAGCTCCCAGACAGAGCGTCGACGGTGAACAGGTCCTGGTTGGTGAACGTGGCGGCAGGCTTGGTCAGGCAGAGCAGCGCCGTCACGCCGTCGCTCGAGGCCACCGGGACGGTCAGGCCCTTCCGGTCGAGGGCGAACGCGGCCTCGCCGGAATGCGCCACCTTGGCCAGCAGCTCCCGGTCAAATGCCTGACCTTCCGGCGGTGGCTGTGACGTGCCTTCATGGTCGCCAGTGGCGACCTCGTCAAATCCGTCCTGAGAGGTGAGGATCAGCCACCCGCGCTCCGAATTCGTCATCTGGATCGCGTTGTCGACAAGGATCTTGAACACGTCCTTGATGTCGGTGCCGCCGACCATATCCGCACTGAGCTCTCGCAGGGTATCCGCCTGCGCCGCCCTGGCGACGGCCTGACGGCGCTCGCGTTCCAGCTCACGCGTCATGTAACCGGTCGCAAGCGCGACCACGATGAAAAGGAACACCTTGCCGATGGTGGCGTTGGGATCCTGCTGGAAATTCGCCGGCGTGAAGCTGCCGCCGACGAAGAGGTAGATGAATGCGATCACCACCGCCGAGATCACGCTCGCGGTGGCGCCGAACCGAACCGCGTTGGTGATCACTGCGAGAAACAGGGCCAGGAAGAACGGGCTCGAGAACCCGCCTGACAGGTACGTCAACGTCGTGGCGAACAGGATGTCGAGGGTCATCGTGGACAGGCTGAACTGCTTCCCGGGCCGGTAGCCTCGCAACAGCAGCACATTGACCACCACGTTCATCACCGCCCAGGCGCCGAGCACGATGTCGACCGTCACTCGGGCTTCGGTCGTGCTGACGGGCGTGACGTTGTTCAGAACGGCAAGCACGACCAGGAACAGCCATCTGAAGATGACCGCGACTCTTTCTCCCACGCGCCGCCGGTCCGCATCGAACGCCTCGTCGAGGGCTTTGGCGCGCAGCTGCTGCCATCGCCCAGAACCCGCCCGGACCTCACGGCGGAGCCGCGC